>ERZ1031191.3-NODE-3-length-327991-cov-49.338917_pt1 | contig 327991 bp, 299 predicted proteins | sample MGYA00516576_ERZ1031191 | MGnify/ENA primary metagenome ERZ1031191 (study PRJEB33718, sample SAMN03159780) | human skin metagenome | collected 2014-02-25 | study: EMG produced TPA metagenomics assembly of the PRJNA266117 data set (Human skin bacterial metagenome...
CCCCCTGGCCTCCCCTCCGAAGAGAGGAAAATCTTGAGTTGTCACGGTGCAAGGGGGTCGCCCCCCGCAACCACCCCCGCCAAGTCAACCCCAAACACAACCACCACAAACAGCAAGCCGCAAACCAGAATTGACCCACGCGGGGGATGCAAGGGGGTCGCCCCCCTTGCACTTAAAATCAGTACTGCTCAGTCTCCGCGTAATCGTCGTCATTGGCCTCGTCGTAGGCCTCAGCTGCGGCGAGTGGGTCAAACCCCGGAGCCGAGTCTTTGAGGGCTAGGCCAAGCTCGGTGAGCTTTTCCTTGACTTCATCGATCGACTTGGATCCGAAGTTACGGATGGCCAGCAGGTCCTGCTCAGACCGCGAGACGAGTTCTCCAACAGTATGGATGCCCTCACGCTTGAGGCAGTTGTAGGAACGGACGGTAAGGTTGAGTTCCTCGACCGGGGTGCCCAGGCTCTCGGCGTACTCCTCGTCGACTGGGCCGGAACCGATCTCAATGCCCTCAGCTTCAGCGTTGAGCTCGCGGGTCAGTCCGAACAGCTCAACGAGGGTCTTGCCAGCGGAGGCAATGGCGTCGCGAGGGAGGATGGACGGCTTGGTTTCGACGTCAACGACGAGCTTGTCGAAGTCCGTGCGCTGCTCGACTCGGGTGGCCTCAACCTTGTAGGTGACCTTGAGAACCGGGGAGTAGATCGAGTCGACAGCGATGCGCCCGATCTCGGCATTCGGATCGTCGTTGAGGGCGCTGGAGACGTAGCCGCGTCCACGCTCGACAATAAGTTCCATCTCGAAGCGGCCATCGTCGTTGAGGGTTGCGATGTGCAACTCCGGGTTGTGGATGGTCACACCGGCCGGCGGGTTGATGTCGGCAGCGGTGATCTCGCCGGCACCGGACTTCCGCAGATACATGGCGACCGGCTCGTCCTCCTCCGAGGAGAGCACAAGGCCCTTGAGGTTCAGAATGATCTCGGTGACGTCCTCGACACAGCCCTCAATAGTGGAGAACTCGTGCTGGACTCCCTCGATCTTGATGCTCGTCACAGAGGCGCCCGGGATGGACGACAACAGGGTGCGACGCAGCGAGTTGCCAATGGTGTATCCGAAGCCCGGTTCCAGAGGCTCGATAACGAACTTTGAGCGGAATTCGGAGATGGACTCTTCAGTGAGAGTGGGGCGCTGTGCAATAAGCATATTTTCTACCTTTCGCGCCAACCGCTATATGAAGGCGCACAGGGGACACGTTGACGGGGATTCCCGCCGCGATATTCGGTTGTGAGGGGTGGCGGCCGCGGCACCCACGGACCGCCACATCGGGGGTCACCCCTCGCAATTCTCCCAGCAAACTCAACCCAAACGCGACCACCACCAAACAGGAAGTCACGAACTGGAATTGACCCACCCGGGGGTTGCAAGGGGGTTGCCCCCTGCATAGATCACTTCGAGTAGAGCTCGACGATAGCCTGCTCGTTGACGTCAATGACGATCTGGTCACGGGTAGGTAACTGGTGAACGAGAATACGGCCCTTATTGGGACGAACCTCGAGCCATGCCGGGACGTCGCGGGTCTCGAAGGTCTCGCGAGCGATAACGATCGGGGGAAGGTCCTTGGACTTCTCGCGAACGTCGATGATGTCGTGGGTGCTCACCCGGTAGGAAGGAATGTTGACCTTCTTGCCATTGACCAGGAAGTGGCCGTGGCTGACCATCTGGCGGGCCTGACGACGGGTAGCAGCAAGTCCAGCGCGGTACACGACGTTATCGAGACGCGACTCGAGGATCTGCAACAGGACGTCACCAGTCTTACCCTGGGCGCGGTCAGCCTCCTCGTAGTAACGACGGAATTGCTTCTCCAGGACGCCGTAGGCGTAACGAGCCTTCTGCTTCTCGCGCAGCTGCAGCGAGTACTCGGAGTCTTTGGTGCGACCGCGTCCGTGGACACCCGGGGGGTACGGACGACGCTCGAAGGACTTGTCGTTGCCGACAAGGTCAGTCCCGAGGCGACGGGACTTCTTGGTAAGGGGGCCGGTGTAACGGGCCATTGTGTATCAGTCCTTTGCTCTCGGGGTGGGTCAGACGCGGCGGCGCTTCGGCGGGCGGCATCCGTTATGCGGAACAGGGGTGACGTCAGAGATCGGGCCGATCTCCAAGCCGACAGCCCCCAGGGAACGGATGGCGGTCTCACGACCGGAGCCGGGACCCTTAACGAAGACGTCAACCCGCTTCATGCCATGCTCCATGGCGCGACGTCCAGCAGCCTCAGCGGCCATCTGAGCGGCGAACGGGGTGGACTTACGGGAACCCTTGAAGCCGACAGTGCCGGCAGAGGCCCACGAGATCACTGCACCCGAGGGGTCAGTAATAGCGATGATAGTGTTGTTGAACGTGCTCTTGATGTGCGCCTGACCGGCGACGACGTTCTTCTTCTCCTTGCGGTGCACCTTGGTCTTGGGTGCACCCTTGTGGCCTGCAGTAGCCATGTGATGTCTCTCCTGAAATCAGTGTGATCTGCGCGTCGGTGACGGTTGGTGAGTGCCCTTAGGCGATGACTCACTTGGCCTTCTTCTTGGCGACGGCCTTCCTCTTACCCTTGCGGGTACGGGCGTTGGTGCGGGTGCGCTGACCACGAACCGGGAGTCCGCTGCGGTGACGACGGCCCTGGTAGGTGCCAATCTCGATTTTGCGGCGGATGTCAGCAGCCACCTCACGTCGAAGGTCACCTTCGACGTGATAGTTGGCCTCAATGTGGTCACGCAGTGCCACGAGCTGATCATCGGTCAGCTCGTGGACGCGCAGGTCACCGCTGATTCCGGTGGCCTTCAGGGTCTCGGTGGCGCGAGTGCGGCCGATTCCGTAGATGTAGGTCAGGGCGACCTCGAGGCGCTTGTCGCGCGGCAGGTCGACTCCGATGAGGCGTGCCATGTGGCATCCCTTTCTTGTTCTTTCGACCCGATTGCTCGGGCCGCGAAGGTGTCCGACGTGGAGCGCCCTCGTCATTCCTGAGAACGATGGACAGTGTCTGACTGTCCGACGAGGCCCCGGCCTTCGTCCGGGGGTAGTAACCCGAATCCGTGCTCGATGGGTTCGAGCGGGGTTCCGGGACGTGCTTCCACGGTGTCCCGAGCATTACCCGGGAGGTCTGCACCAGCGTGTGCTAGTGATGCATTTATTTACTTGTGGAATTAATGTGTTCACCGCTCCCACCTGGATGATGGGCCTGACGGTGGACCTCAGGGGCCGAACCCCTGCATTCCTGCTGACCGTCGCGATGACGATCTGCGATCCCGTCGCGGCGTGGGCTCAGCCCTGACGCTGCTTGTGGCGCGGGTTATCGCAGATGACCATCACGCGGCCGTGGCGACGAATAACCTTGCACTTATCGCAGATCTTCTTGACGCTCGGCTGAACCTTCATGAGATTCTCTTTCGCGTAACGGCCCCCTGGTGGGAACCTGGGTGGTGCGCCGCTAAGCGCTTGGCAATGAGCCGCAGCTCACTTGTGGCGGTAGACGATCCGGCCGCGGGTGAGATCGTAGGGCGACAGCTCAACAACGACACGGTCCGACGGCAGGATTCGGATGTAGTGTTGACGCATCTTGCCGCTGATCGTGGCAAGAACGCGGTGCCCATTCTTGAGTTCGACGCGGAACATGGCGTTGGGCAAAGCTTCAACGACAGTTCCCTCCAGTTCGAGTGCTCCCTCTTTCTTGGCCATTACGTCCCATCTGTCCGCTACCCACACCCCCTGCGGGCGTGGCTGTGGCTCCGCACACACGAAGCCAGCAGGTAACGATACCTTCTCAGCTTCGTCTCCCCAAATTGAAAGGAGCTCAAGGGCACCGGCAGTAACTCACACAGAAGGCACACGTCCCGCCCGTAGTCCACAGTGCTGCCGGAACCCACGGCACCGGCAGCACTACAGATCAGTCTCAGTCAAGGGGCCCGAATGGCACTCCGCGCTTCTCAAGTTCGGCCTGACCGCCATCGGGCTCCGACAACACCCACAAACCTTTACTAGTTACGGCAACGGTGTTCTCCCAGTGGCTAGCCCACGAGCCGTCCACCGTGACAACGGTCCACTCGTCGTCCAGGGTCGCGACGTCCTCCGTGCCGAGGGTGGCCATCGGCTCGATGCACAGCACCATGCCCTCAACGATCTTCGGGCCACGTCCGGCCCGCCCCCAGTTGGGGACATCCGGATCCATGTGCATCTCGGTACCGATCCCGTGGCCGGTGTACTCACGAATGATGCCGTAGTCACGGTCATGGGATTCCAGGGATGCCTGCACCGCTGCGGAAATGTCGCCGACCCGGGCTCCGGGCGCGACCTTGGCGATACCGGCCCACATCGACTCACGAGTCACCTCGGATAAGGTCCGAGCCTCCTCGCTGACATCTCCCACGAGGACGGTCCGGGCGGCATCTCCATGCCACCCATCAACAATGGCGCCATAATCGATGGAGACGATGTCGCCATCCTTGAGCTCCCGCTCGCCGGGAATGCCATGGACGATCGTCTCGTTAGGGCTCACACAGGCAACACCCGGATAGGGCGGCAGACCCCAGTCACCCCCGTAATTGAGGAAGTTTGACCTGGCGCCATGCTGCTCAAGGACGTCCCGACCGGCTCTATCGATGTCGGCGGTGGTGGCCCCGGGCACAGCGACCGCTCTCATGGCTTCCAGCCCCTCAGCGACGACGAGGCCGACCCGCCGCATCGTGCGAATCTGGTCGGGCGTCTTGATCTGGAATCGGTTGCGACCCAACACGTCAGTTCTTGGAATCGAGTGCGGCGAAAATGCGCTGACGCACCTCGTCGATCTCGCCGACTCCGTCCACCGGGACAAGAATGCCGGCCGAACGGTAGTGCTCCAGCAGCGGCTCAGTCTGGGAGGAGTAGACCTTCATCCGGTTACGGATAGTTTCCTCGTTGTCGTCAGTACGTCCCTCAATCTCAGCACGCTTCAACAGACGCTGAGTGAGCAGCTCGGGATCGACGTCGAGGCTGATGACGGCGTCAAGCCGCTGACCATGCTCCTTGAGGTAGGCGTCAAGGGCCTCAACCTGGTGCATATTGCGGGGGTAGCCGTCGAGCAGGAAACCGTTGGCAGCATCGTCCTGATTGAGGCGATCAACAACGATCGCGTCGGTTAGCTCGTCGGGGACGAGGTCCCCGGCGTCCATGATGGCCTTAACCTTCTTGCCCAGCTCGGTGCCGTTCTTGATATTGATACGGAACATATCGCCGGTAGAAATCGCGGGCACGCGGTAATGCTCGGCGATGGCGGTGGCCTGAGTCCCCTTGCCTGCGCCCGGGGCGCCCATGATCAGCAATCTCATGATGACAGGAATCCTTCGTAGTGTCGTTGCTGCAACTTGCTTTCAACCTGTTTAACGGTGTCCAGCGCCACACCCACGATGATGAGAATGCTCGTACCTCCGAAGGGGAAGTTCTGGTTCGCATGGAGAGAAACGAATGCGAGCGTCGGGATCATCGAAATGAGGCCCAAGTACAAGGACCCAGGTGCCGTCAGCCTCGACAACACATAGGCCAAGTAGTCCTCGGTGGGCTTCCCGGCCCGGATGCCGGGAATAAACCCACCATATTTCTTCATGTTGTCACTCATTTCGACTGGGTCGAAAGTGATGGCCACGTAGAAGTAGCAGAAGAAGATAATGAGCAGGAAGTAGGCGATGTTGTACGCCGGATGATCACCACGCGTGAAATAGTGACCGATCCACTTTGCCGCGGACGTCTGCGGCCGGAACGTTGCGTAGAGCACCGGAAGGTACAGGATCGACGAGGCGAAGATGACCGGGATAACGCCGGACTGGTTCACCTTGAGCGGAATGTACGTCGTCGAGCCACCAAACATTCGGCGCCCCACCATCCGCTTGGCGTACTGCACCGGGATACGTCGCTGGCCTTGCTCGATGAACACGACCGCAGCCATAACGGCTAAACCAATCGCGATCACCATGCCGAAGATAAACCAGGCGTGAGCCTGACCGGCACCATTTCGCGCAACCTTGATAGACCACAGCGAGTCAGGGAAACGTGCCGCAATCTGGGTGAAAATCATGATCGACATACCGTTGCCGATACCGCGGTCGGTGATGAGCTCACCCATCCACATGACGATGGTCGTACCGGCCGTCATGGTCAGGATCATGACAACGACTTCGAAGACCGAGGTGGAGTAGACGACTGGCAAGCTGCAGGTGAATAGACGGCCGGAGGTGGCAAGCGTGACGAAGGCCGTTGCCTGCAACAGGCCAAGCACGAGAGTGAGGTAACGGGTGTACTGGGTGATCTTGTTCTGACCGGACGCGCCCTCCTTTTTGAGGGTTTCCAGCTTCGGGATCACGACTGTCAGCAGCTGCAGGATGATCGACGCAGTGATGTAGGGCATGATACCCAGAGCGAAGATCGCCAACTTCAGCAAGGCGCCACCGGAAAACAAGCTGATCATCGAGTACAGACCGGCGGAGGAACCGGAGCTCGCCTGGGTGACACAGGTGTTGATGTTCGTCACATTGACGTTCGGAACGGGGATGACAGACCCGAGCCGGAACACCGCCAGGATGAACAACGTGAACAGGATCTTGCGGCGAAGATCCGGTGTTCGGAACGCATTGGCGAAGGCGGAAAGCATCCGGGCCCTCTCCCATCTCGTGGACTACTGACTATGCACATCCAACCCCCATGACGCGCTGCTGGCAAATGTCTGGGAGCATGGACGCAGCGGGGGTAGCCTATCAACTTACGAGGGCAATACCCACGTCGCCGTTCATCGTTACTTATCTGACCCCCTTCTGGAGCGCCATGAGACCGCCGATCATCATCTCCTCGCACCGGGGACGGATCGGCGTCGGGGTCATCGTGGCGGTGATCATCGTGCTGACGATCCTGGACCTCATCAGGTCTGGCCTCGCTGGATTGTCTAACCTACCCACTCTACTGCTCTTCGTGTGGCTGGTGTGGATCATCTGGGGAGTAGCCGAGATTCGGATCGACGACGAGGGGGTAAATATCGTCAACCAGTTCCGCATCTGGGACGTGCCCTGGCGTCGGATCACCGAAGTAACGGGACGTTGGGGCCTGTCACTCACCGCTGAGCGTCGTCCGGATGCTGAGGGAATGCGCAAGCCGAGGACGATCTCAGCGTGGGCCGCCCCGGCTCGTGGCACAGCAACCGCAATGAAGGGCAATGCCGACCACATCCCGCAGATCATCATCGGCTCTGAGACACCCATGAGGTGGTCCCTCGACTCTCATTCGACAGCTCGTCTTATCGAGATGGAACGGATCGAGCGTCACCCATCTGGCGCGGTAGCTTCGGCTAAGGGACACGAGGCGGCAGACTCAGGCACGAAGTCCTACGACGGCGAGATCCACGTGCACCCCAATTGGATGACGATTTGCGTCACTGTAGTGCTCGTCGCGACCGTCATCATCGTCTGAGGCTCACCGTACCGGTTCCGCGGGCGAGGTCGCGACATCACCAACAGCGTGAATACCAACCGTCTGACGATCACACTTTTTGACGCGCATGTTCATCAGATCGAGTGCAACCGCACACATGGAACCAACCAGCGCCACCACAAGAGTAATCATGAAGATCTGGTGATATCCCACATAGGCATTTCCACGATGCTTTTCAATTATTCTTGCGGTAAGTGGGTTAGCCCAAAAGATCGACGCATACGCCAAAAATGATCCCACCGCCATCGCAGACCCATTGACGTGCTCGGGAAGATTCAATTCAGCGACTGGCGCCAAGAGCACAGCCTTACCCATAAAGATACCGAATGCCATGACCATTAACAGGATCATTGCTGGCCACATCATCCCGTCACCAACTGGCAACAACCTCACCGCCAAAGTACCGATCGCAGTAATCAGCAACGCGATACCCATCATCCTGGTCGATGACTTGAACAGATAGTCAGCGAGTACCCCGGCTACCAGCCCGGAAATGATCCCCAACAATCCAGTATTGAAGATACCAAAGGCGCCGGCCACAGCATCAGAAGCCTTGAAGACCAACGAAAGGTAGGGCGCAGACGAGTAAATGAGGTTAACGTAGCACCAGTAAACGCACAACCCAGCCAAGCCCGCAAGCCACACCCGAGCCTTTATCAGCACTGCTACCAGACCCTTGAGCGCCTCCACATTCGCTGATTCCCCCTTGCCTGCGGCGTCACCCGCCACGGCATTCTTAGGGACCCGGCGCAGTAACGCGAAGATGAGTGGTACGAGAACGAGAGTGTAGGCGATCGCGAATCCGCGCATCACCGTCGTGGTATGACCAGACCAAAGCGCCAATGCACCAATCACCACGACATTCATGAGAAACTCAACACCGCGGCGAATTGACTCCAGCAGGCCCATTGCCAAGCCTCGACCCTTCTTGTCCGCATCTTGGGACATGAAGGCGACGCCATTGACCACAGCTGGCCACCCGATAGCGTCCCACACACCCCACGACGCCGCGATGACGATCATGACGTCGAAGGACAAGTTGGGGATCGAGAACAGAATGAGACCAGTGATGAGACGCCACGCACACCACGAGCACAAAATCGAACGAATAGTGAAACGGTTGTTGATCCAGCCGCCCGGCACATAGAGGAACATCGCGATGCCGAGCCACCCCATCAGGATGCCGAATTGGTCGATCCTGATTCCGAGGGTCTCCGTAAGAGGGACGATAAGTGACCCCTTGAAAGCCTCGAATGCCGAATAGGTCAGCTGGCCCGCCAACACCACCGTGAGGAACGGCACCGCCCTCGCGCCTCGCAAAAACACTGGGAGTCGGCTACTTTTTCCCGATTCAGATACGCTCGGGTCAGCTAAGGGAACAGTTGTCTTCATGGTTTTCCACTTTTTAGTGTGCCGCGACACTGCCGACCAGCAGATCTGGGATGTCGGATATCACTCCATCGACTCCCCAATTGAACAATTGGTTCGCACGATCAGCCCGGTTGATCGTCCACGCGTTAACTCGAAAACCAGCTTCCTTGAACTGCGCAACACTCCGCTCGGTAAGTGCAGAATCCTCAGGGTGGATATAAGTAGCTCCCACAAGCTCCAGCATGGAACGCCAATCGTCATAGAGCGCCGCAGTCTCATAAAGACATGCCACGTCCCATTGCGGAGCCGCTTCCTTGAACTTGGATAACAGCACATGGTTGAACGAGCTCACAATCACCTGACGTCCAGGCTCGAGTCTTTCAAGCTCTGCGATCACGGAATCGCGTAACTGAAGCGAACTGCGAGCTCCCTCCTCGTTCGACTTGATTTCAATATTGGCGTTAACACCAGTCTCGTTCATGAAGTCGACGAGGTCCGCTAACCGCGGCAGCGGCTCGCCGATAAACTGGGGCGAGAACCATCTGCCAGCGTCAATGGCAGGTAGATCCGAGGCGGTCAACTCATTATAACGACCGCGGCAATTCGTGGTTCGATCCAAGGAGCTATCGTGGATGAGTACCGCGGTACCGTCACCAATGATATCAACATCGGTCTCGATCCACTTGATACCAGCTTCCACAGCCGCCCGGAAAGCTGACATCGTATTCTCAGGCGCACGAGAACTCAATCCTCGGTGCGCAATAACTCGTTGAGTAGACATACAAGATTTCCTTGCGTATAACAGTTGTGCCAACGTCGGCGGCATAACTGTAGCAGAACCCTGCAAAACACCGTGCCGGGAAAACATTCCCAGCACGGTTCTCAACTCAGATATGTCATCGTCACTTCTGGAAGCCGATGTCCTCCGCGCGCACGGTCTGGAAGGTGGAGGCACCGAAGTTCGCCAGGTTCTTCGGAACAGCAGTGAAGGACATACGTCGGTACAGTGGCAAAGTCATGACGTCGTCCCAGATGGTCTTGTCAGCCTGGTTAGCCAGCTCGCGGCGCTTTGAGACATCAGACTCGGTGTCGATCTTCGAGATGAGTTTCTCAACTTCTGGATCAACGATCTGAGCGAAGTTGGACTGCGACGGCTGTTTGGACCCTTCTGCAGCAGCGCCATAGATCTGGCGGATATTGGCCATCGGGTACGCGGTACCGTTCCAGGTGAAAGCAATGACGTCGTAGGAGTGGCTGCTCAAGGTCTGGGTGAAGGAATCGCTCGGGGTGTTGACCAGATTGACCTTCACGCCGATCTTCGCCATATCCTGCTTGAACAGCGCACCCTCGTTCTCGGAGGTGGGGACGCCAGTCAACTGAACGTAATTAATGGTCAGAGTCTTACCATCCTTGACGCGGTAATCACCCTGCTTCTTCCAACCAGCCTCGTCCAGGCCCTTCTTAGCAGCTTCAGGATCGTACTTGTAATCCGCAGAGTTATCCCGGTAGCCGGCCTGACCCGGCATAAACAAGTGGTTGCCCAGCATGAGGGTGTCAGGACTGACCGGCAGACCGGCAAGGTCCGACCTGGCGATAGCAGGACGGTTAATGCCCTTGACGATAGCCTGACGCACCTTCTTATCGGACAGCATCGTCGACTTAGTGTTGAAGGTGAAGTGGCGCCACTGCACCGAACCAGCCTGACGCATCTCAACATCTGGACGCTTCTGGACAGTCCGATAGCCATCCTCAGTGGTGATGTTTGAGGCGGCGTCGATCTCCTTATTAGCGAACGCCTTGGTCTGGGTGGCGCTGTCCATCGCCTTGAAACTGACGGTATCGAGCTTCGACTTGTCGCCCCACCACTTGCCATTGCGCTTAACGGTCAGAGTCTTGGACGCCTCATCGATTTTCATAGGGATAAACGGGCCAGTGAACCAGTCGGGGTTCAGCGTCTTCCACCCGTCGTTGAAGGTGTGGGGATCCTTGACACCCTCCTTCGGCAGCACCGTGCTGAGGACAGTCGTCCAGTCGGGGTAGGTCGTCTTGTACGTGATGACGACGTCGGTATCTTTGTCGCCCTTCTCCACCGAGGAAATCTGGTTGAAGCCGTCGGTGGTGGAAGGCAGGAACTTGTCGTTCTCGCCATTGGAAGACTTCCAGGTAGCCCGGTAATCGGTGTAGTCAATGGTGCGACCCGAATTCCACTTAGCCTTCGGGTTGAGGTGCAAGGTCACGACCTGCTTACCACCCTTGGTGTCCACTGTGACCGACTTGATGTAATTCGGGTTTGGCTTTGGGGTGCCATCCTCGGTGATATCGAAATTATTGACGCCGATGAACTGCCAGATGATCGAGTTCAGGTCAACGGTGTTGTTGTCAACCTGCATCGGGTTCCAGCCAGTCGGCAACATGGTGATGGTAAGGCGGAGGGTGCCGCCATCCTTGATCTGATCTCGAGGCTTGATATTGAGGGCAGCCAGCGGCGCACTAGCCGACGTAGTCTTGTCACCCTTATTCTGGTCGCCGCCGGACTGGTTCTTCTGTCCGCACCCGGACAGAGCAAGCGAGCCCACGGCGAGCGCTGCAACTGCGGTCGTCAACGTCTTGCGCACGATAAACCTCCGGAAAGTTAGTGATGCGGATCGGGGATAGAGTGAGCTTTGCACCCCAGCACCGGCCCAGCGACCACAATCGACATCAGAATGCAGTTTCGTTATCAAATCGTGACTTTTCCTTGATCCAACCATGATGTTCAGGGTCGACCGCGCTCCCCCGGTTTTCCGCACCGTTCGGATTCTGGATAAGACGAATAGGGTAGTGCCGTCACGACACCACCCCATTGCGCACGGCCACCACACCTCAAAACACTCGAATCTCCTCGGGGAAGTGACAAGCAGTACGGCGATCGACATCCGGCTGCGGGTAGTGCAACTCAGGACGCTCCCCCACGCACTTGGCCTGGGAAGCTTCGTCGAATCCCTTGAACTTCGGACAGCGGGTATGGAAGGGGCATCCGGACGGCGGAGCGGCTGGGGAGGGAAGACCACCCTCCAGCAAGATGCGATGACGGTCATGCTCTCTGGCCGGATCCGGCACCGGAATAGCCGACAGCAAACCCTGGGTGTAGGGATGCATCGGGTGGTCAAAAACCTGCGAAACCTCGCCGAGCTCCACAATTCGTCCTAAGTACATGACGGCCACGCGGTTGGCGATATGACGCACCACCGACAGGTCGTGTGCAACGAAGAGGTACGACAGCTCCAACTGCTCGCGCAAGTCCTCCAAGAGATTCAACACACCGGCCTGAATCGACACGTCCAAGGCCGACACCGGCTCATCAAGTACCAACAGCTTCGGGTTGAGAGCCAGGGCACGGGCGATGCCGACGCGCTGTTTCTGGCCACCGGAGAAGTTCCTCGGATAACGATTGGCGTGAGCAGGTTCCAAACCCACCAGGGCCATGAGCTCGTCAACACGTTCCGGGATCTTGTTCTTCGGGTAACCGTTGTACTTCAGTGGCTCGGCAATAATGTCAGCGATCGGCAGCCGGGGATCCAAGGATGCCATCGGATCCTGGAAGACGACTTGGAGGTCCTGACGGGTCCTCTTGCGCTGCCTCGCATTCATCTTGGCGGCGTCATGGCCCAAGACGACGACGTTCCCAGCCTCAGGCTTGGCCAGCTCAAGGATCGACATGATCGTTGTCGTCTTCCCGCATCCAGATTCACCGACCAATCCAAGGGTCTCGCCCTTCTTGATCCGGAAGGAGATGCCATCAACAGCATGAACTGTGCCAACGCGCCTCTTGAAGACCGCACCCTTCATAAGCGGGTACGTCTTGACAAGGTTCTCGACGTGCAGAACGTCCTCCAAGGCCTCACGGTCTGAGGTTCCCAGCACGGCCTTGAAGTGGCTCTTACGCTGCCCGAGCTGAGGGTAAACATCGGCGTAGCTACGGTCGATCAACTCACCATGCCGGATACACGCGGCCTCGTGTTCGGGTAAATCGGTATCCGTCAACTCCGGCTCACTTTGGCGGCACGCATCAACCGTCATCGGGCAACGCGGGGCGAAAGGACAACCCACAGGCAAGTTGAGCAAGGAGGGAGGGTTACCCTCGACCGGGGTGAGCGGTTTGTCCTTGTCGAGGTCAGGCCGCGGCAGAGAGCCCAGCAGACCGATCGTGTATGGGTGACGGGAATGGTAAAAGAGGTCGTCAACGCTGGCACGCTCGATGACGCGTCCGGCATACATCACTGCAACCCTGTCAGCCAGACCAGCTACCACACCGAGGTCGTGGGTGATCATAACGACGCCCGCATGGGTTTCACGCTGGGCTACGCGCAGCAAATCGAGAATCTGGGCCTGAATGGTCACGTCGAGGGCCGTCGTCGGCTCGTCGGCGATGATGAGGTCGGGGTCGTTCGCGATGGCCATGGCGATGACGACTCGTTGCCTCATGCCACCAGAAAACTCGTGCGGAAAAGCTTTGGCACGCACCTCGGGATTCGGAATCCCCACCAAGTCGAGCAGCTCGATGGCACGCGCCCAAGCGTCCTTGTCGGACATCTTCGAGTGTACCTGCAGAGCTTCGACAATCTGGTCACCGATGATGTACACGGGGGTCAATGCACTTAGCGGGTCCTGGAAGATCATGGCGACCTTCTTGCCGCGCACATCGGACATCCAGTTGTCGTCGCGTCCCAAGAGCTCAGTGCCATGAAGCTTGATCGCCCCCTCGACGCGGGCTCCCTCATCCAGCAGTCCCATCACCGACATCGAGGTGACCGACTTACCCGATCCAGACTCACCCACCAGCCCGACAACCTCGCCAGCGTTGACGGTGAGGTTCACCCCACGCACAGCATGAACGACGCCATCCTCAGAGGGGAAACGGACGTTGAGATCCTTGATCTGCAGGACCGGCACACCTTCCTGACGCTCGGGGAGGGCGTCGGAAAGGTGCGCCGCCGTGGCAGTTTTCTTACTCATGCCTTACCACCAGACTTAGAGGAGGGATCGACGGCGTCGCGCAGGCCGTCACCGATGAAGTTGACGCTCAGCAGTAGGATGACCAGCACACCAGCCGGGAACATGAACAGCCACGGCGAGGTTGTCACCGCCGTCATACCGTCACCTAGGAGAGTGCCCAGAGACGTTTCTGGCTTTTGCACACCAAATCCGAAGAAAGACAGCACCGTCTCGCTCATGATTGCCGCGACCACGCCGAGGGCCAGATCGATAATGAGATAACTCGCGATGTTCGGGATGACGTGCTTGACGATGATCGTGAACGGCGGCACTGACATGAACCGGGCAGCGGTGACGTAGTCAAGGTTGACCACCGACAAAGTCATGGCTCTCACGACACGAGCCGACAGCATCCAGCTGAAAGCCGACAGCAACACGATGAGCAGCAGCGTCGAGGTGCTCTTGCCAGAGGTGTGCTGGCTCAGGATGGCGATGATGAGGAAGGACGGGATCACCAGTAACAGATCAATGAGCCAGAGGATGACCTTTTCCGCCATCTTGCCGAAATACGCTGCCGCGGAACCAATGAGAGCGGCCAGGGTCTCGACGATCAGGGCAACACAAAAACCGATGATGAGGGACTTACGCAGGCCCTCAACGGTCATAGCGAACAAGTCGAATCCACCCTGGCTGGTACCGAACCAGTGGTACTGGTCTGGCGGGGAGAGGAAAGCGTTGTCGTCAACCACCCAATAATCCCAGTTAGCAATGTAGGGGCCAATGGCGGCAAGCAAGACGACCAGCGCCAAGCCGATAACACCCACTTTCGAGCCGACTGGACGCCAGAAGCGACGCAGGATCAAACGACCCCGCGACATGTGCTTGCCGTCACGCTCGTTGCGACCCGGCCGGTGTTTCTCGTTGCGCTCGGATGCAGTAAGGGCGTCCGGGCCCTCTATCGGAGCTCTGGGCCCCACCTTCGGGGTATTGAGCTCGACGCTGGAATTGTTCGTAGGTTCAGACATGACGGCTCCTCCTCATCGAGCCCGGACACGCGGATCGATGACCGCGATGAGGATGTCGGACAACAAAGCACCGGTCAGCGTGCAGAGACCGGAGAAGGCAACAACCGCAACTGACCCGTTGATGTCGTTCTGCTGGATCGACATCACCGAGTAGGAGCCGACTCCGTTCCATGCGTATACTTGCTCGGAGATGGTGGCGACACCGAAGGCGAAGTAGGTGGCCATCGGGATGATGGCATTACGCAAAGCGTGGTGACGGATTGCGCGCCCCTTGCGCAATCCCTTAGCCCGTGCGGTACGGACGTAGTCAGCACCCAGAGTATCGAGCATCAAGTTGCGCTGATACCGCGAGTAGCTGGCCAGGCTCAAGGCTGACAGCGAGATCGTCGGTAGCAGAAGGTGCTGCATACGACTGAGAAACTCCGCTCCGAAATAGTTACCGTGTGAGCCCACCTCACCAATGAATTGGAAGAACTGGGTTCCGATCGCCTGGTTGAAGCGGATAGCGCACAGCTGCAGCAAGACCGCCAACACCATCGTCGGAGTCGAGATGAGCAGCAGGCACAGGAACGACACAATCCGGTCAGCAGCCGAATATTGGCGTACCGCCGACCAAGCACTGATCGCAACACCGCCGACCATGCCGATAATCGTTCCGCAAATCACCAGACGAACCGATACACCGATGCGGGTGCCAATGAGGGAGTTGATCGCGTCACCATGTGGGGTCCAGCCCCAGTTCCAGTGAAGGAAGACCATCTTCAACCATCGCTCGTACCGCACCGAGATGCTGGTGTCGGGGTTAATGTTGTAGTTGGTCAGTGACTGATTGATCGCCGTCCAGTTGAGCTTCGGATTCGTCTGGTCGAAGGCGTTGCGCGGATCCAAAGCATACGAGGCGAGCAAGTATGCGAAAGAGACTGCTATGAACAACAGCACGACGTAATTAATGAGGCGACGCACCACGTATTTGAGCACGATCGTCCTTTCTCACAGTGTGCATTGCCTGCTCGGATGGCAAGCGGGCCGCCGGCGAGTATGACGATGACCCGCGCGGCAAGACTTGCCGCCACACAGGTGTGAGGTCATCACGGCACGCGGGCCGCACGGTGTGCGTGATCATACACACACCTCGCCCCCGCGACCGTCTGTTGAGATTAAATAAGTGAGGTACGTCGTCTCTGGAATTGTGCTGTCAGTTGATAGACGACGGGAGGGAGGGGAAACACAGTGTTTCCCCTCCCTCCCGTCGCCAAGCGGTCGTATCTATGACGAGAAGAGGTCAGCGTTTGGTAACGCTGCCACCAGCTTTCTCGATTTTTTCCTGAGCCGACTTCGACCAGGCGTCAACCACAAGGTCAACCTTGACGGTCAGCTCGCCGGTTCCGAGAACCTTGACGAGTTCGTTGTCACGCACCGCACCAACGGAGACCAGGTCGTCAACAGTAATCTTGCCGCCCTTGGGGAACAGAGCCTCGACCTTATCCAGGTTCACGACCTGGTACTCGGTGCGGAACGGGTTGTGGAACCCGCCCAGCTTCGGGGCCTGCATATGAATCGGCATCTGTCCGCCGGCGAAGAACTCGGGCACGTTCTTGCGTGCACCGGTGCCCTTGGTACCGCGACCAGCGGTCTTACCCTTGGAACCCTCACCACGACCAACGCGGGTCTTGGCCTTGTGGGCACCAGGAGCGGGCTTGAGGTCATGGAGCTCAATAGCCATGTCAGTCCACCTCTTCCATGGTGACGAGGTGACGAACGGTCCGGACCATGCCGCGAAACTCCGGGCGGTCCTCCTTAATGACCGTGTCACCGATACGCTTCAGTCCGAGGCTGCGCAAGGTCTCACGATGATTTGGCTTGGTAGCGATGCCAGACTTGATCTGGGTGATCTTCAGCTTGCTCATCAGTTAACCCCCGCCTTTTCCTCCATGCGGGCAGCAGCGGCGGCCTCGTCGGCCTCCTTGCGCGCACGCAGCATGGCTGCTGGGGCGATCTCCTCAACGGACTTGCCGCGACGACGGGCGACCTCTTCGGGCTCCTCGAGCTGCTGCAACGCGGCGACGGTGGCGTGAACCACGTTGATCGCATTGGAGGACCCGAGGGACTTGGCGAGCACGTCGTGCACGCCGGCACACTCAAGAACAGCGCGGGCCGAGCCACCGGCAATAACACCGGTACCCGGGGAAGCCGGACGCAACATCACGATACCGGCGGCCTTCTCACCGATCACCGGATGGGTGATAGTACGACCGACCAGCGGCACCTTGAAGAAATGCTTCTTAGCTTCCTCAACGGCCTTGGCGATAGCTGCGGGCACCTCTTTAGCCTTGCCGTAGCCGACGCCTACGCTGCCCTCACCGTCACCCACGACAACTAGCGCCGTGAAGCTAAAGCGACGGCCGCCCTGGACCACCTTGGCGACGCGGTTAATGGCCACGACGCGCTCGAGATATTCGTTCTGATTGCGGTTGCGATCGTTCTGGCCACGACGGTTGTCACGGCCACGACGCTCACCACCTGCACCGCCACCGCGGCGCTGGGTTCCACTCATCGTTGCTCACTTGCCTTTCGTGGGTCAGAAGTCGAGACCAGCCTCGCGGGCCGCATCGGCCAGCGCGGCGATCCGCCCGTGGTACTGGTTTCCGGCCTTGTCGAACACGACCTTGGTAATGCCAGCAGCCTTGGCGCGCTCACCAATGATGGTGCCGACGCGGGCCGCCTTCGCGGTCTTATCTCCGGACATCTCGCGCAGCTCGGCCTCCATAGTGGAAGCCGACACCAGAGTGTTGCCGGCAACATCGTCGATGACCTGAACGAAGACATGCTTCGACGAACGGGTCACGACCATGCGAGGACGCTCGACGGTCCCGAAGATCTTCTTGCGACCACGGGCCTGGCGACGAGCACGTGCCTTGGCGCGGTCGGACAGGCTCTTGCGAACAGTCAGGGTGCTTGCCATGTCACTTACCTGCCTTTCCAACCTTGCGACGGACGTTCTCGCCCTCGTAACGCACGCCCTTGCCCTTGTAAGGCTCCGGCTTGCGGATCTTGCGGATGTTGGCCGCAGTCTCTCCCACAGCCTGCTTGTCGATGCCCTGAACCGAGAACTTCGTGGGGTTCTCGACGGCGAAGGTGATTCCCTCCGGGGCGTCGACGATCACCGGGTGTGAGAAACCGAGGTTGAACTCGAGCTGCTTGGGGCCCTTGGACAGCACGCGGTAACCCACGCCCTGGATCTCCAGCTTCTTCTCGTAGCCCTCGGTCACACCGATGACCATATTGTTGATGAGGGTGCGAGTCAGCCCGTGCAACGAGCGATTCTCACGCTCATCGTCGGGACGCTCAACGAGGATCGCGCCCTCATCATTCTTGCTCACGGTGATGGGTTCGCGAACGGTGAAGTTCAGGGTTCCCTTGGGACCCTTCACCTCCACGTACTGCCCATCAAGCTTCACCTCGACACCGGACGGGACGGCGATGGGAAGCCTGCCAATGCGCGACATTGATTACTCCTATCTGTCTCGTCGACGGTCACCACACGTAGGCGAGGACTTCCCCGCCCACGGACTTCTCATGGGCCTGCTTGTCAGTGAGCAGCCCCTGAGAAGTGGAGATGATAGCGATGCCCAGGCCGCCGAGTACCTTCGGCAGGGCGGTGGACTTGGCGTAAACGCGAAGTCCGGGCTTGCTGATACGGCGGACGCCAGCGATCGAACGCTCGCGGTTCTCGCCGTACTTGAGGGTGAGGGTCAGGGTCTTGCCGACCTCGCCCTCCTTGGGTTCGTTGACCTTATAGTCGGCGATGTAACCCTCGGACTTGAGGATACCGGCAATTCCCGCCTTAATCTTCGAGTGAGGCATCGACGTCTGGTCGTGGTACGCCTGGTTGGCGTTGCGCAGACGGGTCAGCATGTCTGCGATGGGGTCAGTCATGGTCATGGCTGGTTTGGCCTCTTTCTCACAACGGTTTCCCTGATGCCGCCTCCGTGGGGACCGGCTCGGGACCTTCTGTGTTGTTCAGGTTAGGTATGGGGCGGGTTACCAACCCGCCGGGGGCTTATCGGGCCCGTGGATCAGCATCCTTAGACGGACGCGCGGTCACCAAGAAGACTTGGTGACACCCGGGAGCTGACCGGCGTGGGCCATCTCACGCAGACAGATTCGGCATAGACCGAATTTGCGGTACACCGAGTGCGGACGACCGCAGCGCTGGCAACGGCTGTAAGCACGGACACCGAACTTGGGCTTGCGGGCCGCCTTGACCTTCAGAGCTGTCTTGGCCATCAGATCCTCACTTCTTCTTCTTCTTGGCGTAGTAGGCGGGACCGCGCTTGGTCTTCGCCTTCTTCGGATCATCCTTCGCCTTGAACGGGAATCCCAGGTGTTTGAGCAGGGCCTTGCCCTCCTCGTTGGTCTGCGCGGTGGTCACGAAAGTGATGTCCATGCCACGGATGCGGTCGATCTTGTCCTGATCAATCTCGAGGAACATAACCTGCTCGGACAGGCCGAAGGTGTAGTTACCCTTGCCGTCGAACTGGTTCGAGTTGAGACCACGGAAGTCACGGATGCGCGGCAGGGCCAGGGTCAGCAGACGGTCGGCAAACTCCCACATGCGGTCCCCGCGAAGGGTGACGTGGCAGCCAATCGGCTGTCCCTCGCGCAGCTTGAACTGAGCGATGGACTTGCGAGCCTTAGTAACCTGCGGCTTCTGACCGGTGATGGCGGTGATGTCGCGAATAGCACCATCCATAACCTTGGAGTCGTGAGCAGCATCACCGACGCCCATATTCACCACGATCTTTTCGAGACCGGGGATGAGCATCGGGTTACGGTAGCCAAACTCCTCCTGCATGGCAGCGCGAATCTGCTCGCGGTACTGCTTCTTCAGACGAGGCATCTCGTGCGCGATAGCGTCGGTGCTCACTTGGCCTCCTCCTTCTTGAGGTAGCGGACGCTGCGCTGGGCGGCGTACTCAGAACCGTCGGGGCGACGCTTGGTGACGTCCACGCGACGGTAACCGACGCGAGTCACGACGTCCTTGCCGTCGATCTTGGTCACGAGCTGAACGTTCGAGACGTGGATCGGAGCCTCAGACGAGATGATGCCGCCCTTAGTGGTGCCGCCCTGTGGGGTGGGCATGTCGCGACGATGATGCTTACGAATGTTCACACCCTCGACGACGACGCGCTCACGGGCCGGGTCCACCGAGAGGACCTCGCCGATGGCGCCCTTGTCGTTGCCAGCGATGACCTTGACGCGGTCACCCTTCTTGATCTTGAGCGACTTCATTCAGATCACCTCCGGGGCGAGCGAGACGATGCGCATGAACTTCTTCTCACGCAGCTCGCGGGCGATGGGGCCGAAGATACGGGTACCACGAGGCTCCCCGTCTCCCTTAAGGAGGACGGCAGCGTTCTCGTCGAACTTGATGTAGGACCCGTCCGGACGGCGATGCGACTTGACGGTCCGAACGACGACGGCCTTGACGACCTCGCCCTTCTTCACGTTTCCGCCGGGGATGGCATCCTTGACAGTGCACACGATGGTGTCACCGAGGTAGGCGTAACGACGCTTCGATCCACCGAGAACACGGATGCAAAGAAGCTCCTTCGCACCAGTGTTGTCGGCGACCTTAAGTCGCGTCTCCTGCTGGATCATGTCTTCTCCTTTGTCCCACTGGTTCCCTTCCGGGCCTGATAGGACTGTTGAACACGAACCCTCTGGATTTTGCCAGAGGGCAACCCGCACCTCAGGGGGTACGCGGCTGTCGTCCGCGAGAGGTCCCGCCACCCTCGGGCGGCGCACGGTAACCTTCGGCTCCGCAGAGTCGGGGCTCCACGCTGTGCTTAAAGGTGGGCACAGTCGCAAGACAACTTCAGCAGTTTAACTCTCGGCGCGACAGATTGCCAGTCGTCGCGTTGGTTCATCAAAGATGGCCGCGTGGGTCGTGGGTGAATGGGGCCAACCCCCAGGAGCCACCACCCCCAGCATCCGGGCAGACGTGCAGGTCGTCAATATCCAGAACCGGTAACGAACCATAGCGCACACGCAAGCGGCTGGCGGACAAGGTGAAACGTTGGTTTGAGAGTGATCCCCTGGGCTGTGGTTGGCTCCCCCCAACGCTAGCCCGCCTTAGCTTAACTACGAAACGCAAACCAAGGCGCTTACTCCCCCCTGTCCCCACACACAACAAGGCGACCCACCCTTTCGGATGGGTCGCCTTGTTGTGTGTGGGGATCGCCTCACCAACCAATCATTTGGCCTTCTCGACGATCTCGACGAGGCGCCAGCGCTTGGTGGCCGACAGCGGACGGGTCTCCATGATCCGAACGCGGTCACCCATGCCGGCCTCGTTGTTCTCATCATGGGCCTTCAGGCGCACGGACTTTGTCATGACCTTGCCGTACAGCGGGTGCTTGACGCGATCCTCAACCAAGACGGTGATCGTCTTGTTCATCTTGTCGGACACGACGAGTCCCTCACGGACCTTGCGGCGGGTCGTCCGCTCAGCGGTGTTCTCGCTCATGCTCAGGCCTCCTTAGTGGAATCGGGATCGTCGACGATATTGAGGTTGCGCTCCTGGAGCACGGTGTACACCCGGGCAATATCCTTGCGGACCTCACGCAGGCGAGCCGTGTTCTCGAGCTGACCGGTGGCCGACTGGAAACGCAGCCCGAACAGCTCTTCCTTCAGTTCACGAACCTTGTTGCGCAACTCTTCACCGGAAAGCTGGCGCAGCTCAGCAGCAGAAAGCTTCGGCATCAGTTGTCACCACCTTCACGGGAGATGAAACGAGCCTTCATCGGCAGCTTGTGGATGGCCAGACGCATGGCCTCGCGGGCCACTTCCTCCGGCACACCCGACAGTTCGAAGAGAACTCGTCCAGGCTTGATATTGGCGATCCACCACTCAGGCGTGCCCTTACCGGAACCCATGCGGGATTCGGCAGGGTGCTTGGTCATCGGGCGGTCCGGGTAGACGTTGATCCACACCTTTCCACCACGCTTGATGTAGCGGGTCATGGCAATACGGGCGGCCTCGATCTGACGGTTAGTCAGGTACCCACCCTCGGTGGCCTGAATGCCATAGTCACCAAAGGCCAACTGGGTGCCACCCTTAGCAGCGCCAGTCCGCTTGGGATGGTGCTGCTTACGGTACTTCACTCGACGAGGAATCAACATGTCAGGCTCCTGCGTTCTCGGTCTGCGGGGCCGGAGTCTCAGCAGACTGCTTGGCGGCCTCGGCGCGACGCCGTCCACCGCGACGGTCAGGACGATCGCCCCGGCCACGACGGTTTCCACCGCGTCCACCACGACCGCCCTGGGCAGCCTGGCGAGCAGCCTTCTGGGCAGCGCGCTCCGCGCGAGTGCCGGTGACGTCGCCCTTGTAAATCCACACCTTGACGCCAATGCGGCCGAAGGTGGTGCGGGCCTCGAAGAAGCCGTAGTCAATGTCAGCGCGCAGGGTGTGCAGCGGCACACGGCCTTCGCGATAACCCTCGGAACGGCTCATCTCAGCGCCACCCAGACGTCCGGAGCACTTGATACGAATACCAAGAGCGCCTGCGTTCATGGCGGACTGCTGAGCCTTGCGCATGGCGCGACGGAAAGCGACACGGGCAGCAAGCTGCTCGGCGATTCCCTGAGCGACCAGCTGGGCGTCAGTCTCAGGGCTCTTGACCTCGAGGATGTTCAGCTGGATCTGCTTGCCGGTGAGCTTTTCGAGCTCACCGCGCACGCGCTCAGCCTCCGCGCCATTGCGCCCGATAACGATGCCCGGGCGGGCGGCGTAAAGGAAAATGGTCACGCGCTCGGAGCGACGCTCGATCTCGATGGACGAAAGACCGGCGCGCTCCAGATTCTTGTGGAGCCACTCTCGGATCTTGACATCCTCACCCACGAGCTCGGCGTACTGCTTCTCGGCGTACCAGCGGGTCTTGTGATCGGTCGTCACACCGAGACGGAAACCATGGGGATTGATTTTCTGGCCCATGTCAGGCCCCCTTCTCGGTCTCGGACTTGGCTGCAGCTGCCGGACGACCCGACTTGGCCTTCTTACGGGCTCGACGGGCTTCCTTGGGCTCGACAACCACGGTGATGTGAGCGGAGCGCTTCAGAATCCGGCTAGCGGATCCCTTGGCGCGGGGACGGATGCGGCGCATGGTGATGCCCTCGTCGACAAAGGCCTGCGAAATGTACAGGTCGTCGGCACGCAGGCCCTCGGTCTGCTCGGCGTTGGCCATGGCTGAGGCAATAACCTTGCGAATCGGTTCGGCCGCGGCCTGCGGCTGGAACTTCAGCATGGTCACCGCATCAACGGCGTCCATACCGCGAACCAGGTTGATAACACGACGGCACTTGCTGGCGCTCATCCGGACGTGACGCGCAATAGCATACGAGCCGGGTCGATCGCCGAGCAGGGCGGCGCGACGGCTGGGCCTCTCAGTTTTGCTCATGAATCAGATCCCTCTCGTCAGCGCCTGCGCGCCTTCTTATCGTCCTTCACGTGACCCTTGAAGGTCCTGGTCGGGGCGAACTCTCCGAGCTTGTGCCCAACCATCGATTCGGTCACGAAAACCGGGACGTGCTTGCGGCCGTCATGCACGCCGATGGTGTGCCCGATCATGTCGGGGGTGACCATGGAGCGACGCGACCAGGTCTTAATGACGTTGTGTGTGCCCGCCTCGTTCTGGGCAGTGACCTTCTTGGCCAGATGCTCGTCGACGAAGGGGCCCTTCTTCAGACTGCGTGGCATGTCTCAGACTCCCAATCAGCGCTTCTTGCCGGACTTGCGGCGACGCACGATGAGACGGCTGCTCGCCTTTTTCTTGTTACGGGTGCGACCCTCGGGCTTACCCCAAGGGCTCACTGGGTGACGACCGCCGGAGGTACGGCCCTCGCCACCACCGTGCGGGTGGTCGATCGGGTTCATGACCACACCGCGAACGGTCGGGCGAATGCCCTTCCAGCGGTTACGGCCAGCCTTACCCCAGTTGATGTTGATCTGCTCGGCATTACCGACCTCACCGATGGTGGCGCGGCAGCGAATGTCGACCATGCGCATCTCACCTGAGGGGAGGCGCACAGTGGCGTACTTACCCTCGCGGGCGACCAACTGCACCGACGCTCCGGCGGAGCGACCCATCTTGGCGCCGCCACCCGGACGCAGCTCCACAGCGTGAACCGTGGTACCGACCGGAATGTTGCGCAGAGGCAGGTTATTACCCGGCTTGATGTCAGCCTCAGGGCCGGACACCACGACGGTTCCCTGGCCAACACCGTCAGGAGCGATGATGTAACGCTTCTCGCCGTCGGCGTAGTGGAGCAGGGCGATACGAGCGGTGCGGTTCGGGTCATACTCAATGTGAGCAACCTTGGCCGGCACGCCGTCCTTGTCGTAACGCTTGAAATCAATGATGCGGTAGGCCTGCTTATGTCCACCACCAATGTGACGGGTGGTAATGCGGCCTGTGTTGTTGCGACCACCCGTCTTGGGCTTGGCAACGAGCAGGGACTTCTCAGGAGTCGAGCGGGTGAGCTCGACGAAGTCCGACACGCTCGAGCCGCGACGGCCCGGAGTGGTGGGCTTGTACTTGCGGATACCCATTGGTACTTCGTTCCTTCTCTCGCGGCTCAGGCGACCGGGCCGGTGAAGATGTCGATGTGATCACCCTCGGCAACAGTCACGATGGCGCGCTTGGTGTCGGGACGCTTACCCACGCCAGTGCGAGTGCGGCGTACCTTCCCCTTGCGATTCATCGTGTTCACCGAGGTGACCTTCACACCGAAGATCTGCTCGATCGCAATCTTGATCTCGGTCTTATTAGCAGTCGGCTTGACCACGAACGTGTAGGTGTTCTGGTCGAGCAGACCGTAGCTCTTCTCGGAGACGACCGGGGCGAGGATGATGTCCCGGGGATCTCGGATCTTCAGCTCGCTCACTTGGCGTCCTCCTTCTCGGAGTCGGACTTAACGGCATTGACGAAGCCAGCGGCCTCAGCAGCCGCGGCGGAACGGAACCACACCTCAGCGATAGTGCGCCCGTACCACGGAGATGACGGCTCGTGGAACTTCATGGAGTCCTCGTTGCCCTTGATGTCGAAACCAGCCGGCGGGTTGTCACCACGGAAGGAGTCCTCACCGTAGGGATGCTGATCGGCAACATTGGTCTCGGGGACCTCAGGTTCAGCGGACAAGGCCTGGGTATTAGCGCTACGGGCACCGACGAAAGCGTCTAAGCCAGCCTGGCTGAACACGATGGTCCGGGCGTTGACGACGTCATAGGTGTTGAGCTGATCGGCAGCCAGAACGTGAACCTCGGAGAGGTTACGCACCGATAGCCAGTCAATTTCGTCGCTGCGGTCCAGGACGACGAGCACCTTACGAAGCTCAGCCAGGCCGGACAGCACAGCCTTGGCCTGCTTAGTCGAGGGCTTGTCACCGTCAACCAGCGAGGTCACGACGAAGATGCGGTTGTCGCGAGCCATATCAGACAGGGCCCCACGCAAAGCAGCGGCCACCATCTTCTTGGGGGTGCGCTGAGCGTAGGAACGCGGCTGCGGACCGTGAACGGTGCCGCCACCGACCCACTGCGGTGCACGAGTCGAACCCTGACGAGCACGACCGGTGCCCTTCTGGCGCCACGGCTTCTTGCCGCCGCCAGAGACCTGGCCACGGGTCTTCGTAGCGTGGGTGCCCTGACGAGCAGCCGCGAGCTGGGCGACGACGACCTGATGAATCAGCGGAATGTTGGTATTCACGTCGAAGAGGTCACCGGGAAGCTCGGCCGATCCGGCCTTCTTACCCTTGACGTCAAGGACGTCGATGGTCTTGGTCTCGTTCATGCGGCATCCCCATTCTTGGCGGCCTTCTTGGCGGCACTGCGGACGACGAGCAGGGAACCCTTCGGGCCGGGAACCGCGCCGCGGACCAGCATGATCCCGCGCTCGGCGTCGACGGAGTGAACCTGCAGGTTCTGGACAGTCACGCGCTCGACACCCATGCGGCCGGCCATGCGGAGGCCCTTAATGACCTTGCCTGGCGTCGAGCAGCCGCCGATGGAGCCCGGCGAGCGGTGCTTGCGGTGCACACCGTGGGTAGCACGCAAACCACCGAAACCGTGACGCTTCATGACGCCAGCGGTGCCCTTGCCCTTGCTGGTGCCGGTGACGTCGACGAAATCGGACTCGGAGAACACGTCAGCAGCGATCTCCTGGCCCAGGGTGTATTCGGAGGCGTCGGCGGTGCGCAACTCGACGAGGTGACGTCGAGGGGTCACACCAGCCTTCTCGAAGTGGCCAGCCTCTGGCTTGGTGACGTTCTTCGCCTTGACGGCCCCGTAGCCAAGCTGGACGGCGGAGTAGCCATCAGTCTCGGGAGTGCGCACCTGAGTGACGACACACGGTCCGGCTTGGATGACGGTCACGGGAACGAGCCTATTGTGCTCGTCCCACAGCTGGGTCATGCCGAGCTTGGTGCCCAGCACGCCCTTGACAGTGCGTTCATTGGTCATGGTGCTCAACCTCACGGAAGCTTGATCTCGATGTCGACACCAGCCGGCAGGTCAAGACGCATCAGCGAATCGACTGTCTTTGGGGTCGGCTCGAGAATGTCGATGAGCCGCTTGTGGGTGCGCATCTCGAAGTGCTCGCGGCTGTCCTTGTACTTGTGGGGCGAACGGATCACACAGAACACGTTCTTCTCGGTCGGCAGCGGCACCGGGCCGGCGACCTTAGCGCCCGTGCGGGTCACCGTGTCGACGATCTTGCGCGCCGACGAGTCGATGACCTCGTGGTCGTAGGCCCGCAGCCTGATGCGGATCTTTTGTCCCGCCACAGTTGTTCCTTCTACTCGTCTCTGCCGCGTCCAAGATTCCCTGACGTGGGAGTCCGGTACGCCCAGAGGGTTCCGGCGTGAGGAGCGAACTCCTCATTGGTCCCAACCTCACGATCCCGCAGATCCGGAAACCGCAAGGTCACGTCGCTCCCCTCCGACCCACGCGCTCGGGTGTGTCGCGCATCGCAAACCGCAGAACACCACCGCTCACTAGCCGTCGAGGACCCCGTGAACACTGTGGATTTGTCGGCAGTCATCCGATACTGACCCGCTTCCATGGACCCGGCAGCGGACTCACCTTGATGGTGACACCTCTACCGCATGGCCGCAGTGGCCGGACCCGACCTCAAAAGACCATTGGGCGAGGCGCACTGCAACCCCGTTCGGAGCAACTTCTACAGTGTGTCACCGACGAACCAGCAAGGCAAATCAGGACCACCAGACCCAACAACGGCCCCGCAATTGAATGGTGTTCAATTATTATCCGGTTGCCAACGTCGAGGAGTCGCCAATGTCATCGCAAAACCCCACAACTGTGGCCTGGTGGAGTGTGCGCATGAGAGCCACTGGGACCCTCGATGGCGAGCCGTATCACGTCAGCGGAGCCGAGTCGCTCGTTGCGCCGGGAATGATCGAGCAGACCGTGGCCGGTCTCACACAACGCGCCCTTGCGCCGGGGCATACCGTCAAGGCCCGGCAGGTGCGAGTCAGTCTGGATCAACTCGACGTCAAGCCCACCGTCATTCCTGCTCTTCCCACTGAGCTTAAGGAATGTCCTGATCCCGTGGCGGCTCGCCAGTACTTTGTCGACGTCTTATCCCGCTTCGTCCCCCATCCCGCCGAAGCACTGCGTGTTCTCACCGAAGGCCCAACCATGCGAGGAGCCGCCATGGTTGAGGCGGGAACTGGCCGTCGATTAGAGGCCGACCCTCTGCGTGGGGTGCGAGTTACGAAGTTCGGAGATCTCACCGAATCGGCCCCGGGAACGTCTTTGGCACACAAGAAACACCATCATGAAGCCGTGTTGTTGGCTAGCAAAGTCGCAGCCGCACCGGGAGTACTGGCGGAACTCTGCATTTCCGACGACCCCCATTACACCCGCGGCTACGTTTGTGCCGACGGGGTCTACACGACGGTGACTAACGTCAAAGCTGACGGTGACCCCAATGGTGGACGCGTCATCCTCGTCGACACGACACGTGCCGACCCAACCACGATCACCGCGTGGCTCGAAAACCACCCCGTTCTTATCGGCCCTGCCACGGCCAGCGGCCCGAAAGCGACCTCCTGGCATGATCACCTCTGCGGTCGTCTCAACGCATGGCGCGCTGCTGGCCTCGAGCGCCGTCCCCGCACCTTCTGCTCTGCTCAGGATCCTGACGCCATCACAACCGACGGACCTGCCTTGCTGTTCTCCTCATCGGACTACCTCGGCCTGTCGACCGAGCCTAAGGTTCAGCAGGCCATGATGAACACTGTCAGAAGGCTCGGGAGCAGTTCGGGTGGCTCTCGGCTCACGACGGGCACTTCCGTAGCTCACCACCAGGCTGAACATGAGATCGCCGCATGGTTGAGATACCCGCAGGCCGTGTTCATGGCCAGCGGCTACCAAGCCAACATCGCGACCATACAGTTGCTTGCCGACCCTCACGTCACCGTCATTTCCGATGCTGAAAACCATGCCAGCCTGATCGATGGGTGCCGCTTGGCGCGAGCGCGCACCGTCGTCGTCCCCCACGCCGACCTCGACGCCATCGACACAGCCCTTGATCGCGTCACGACCGACAGGGCGCTCGTACTCACCGAAGGCGTCTACTCCATGGGCGGCGACGTCACCGCTGTCGGCGAGCTCGTCGAAATTGCCCACCGCCATGGAGCTCTGGTTGTCGTCGACGATGCCCATGGGATTGGTACGGTCGGGCCCACTGGCCGCGGCGCGACCGAAGGTCTCTCGGCGTCACAACGACCCGACGTTTTGTTGGGAACTGCGAGCAAAGCTCTCGGAGTCGAGGGTGGTTTCGCATGCGTCGACGAGACTCTGGCTACCCTGATGCGCAACTGCGCACGAGGGTACGTGTTCTCCAGCGCCCCTTCCCCTGTCGTCGCGGCAGGCGTGGCCGCAGCCGTGGAGTATCTACGAACTGACACACGTCGGGTCTATAGTCTTCAAGCCAACGTCGCCCAGGCACGTCGCCTCCTGGCCGAAGCTGACCTCATCCCGCCCTCGACCGCCCATGATCGCGGTCCGATTATCCGGATCCCCGTTGGACCGGAATCTCGTGCTGTCGCAGCTCAGGGAGAGCTGGCTCGTCGCGGCCTCATGGTCGGTGCGATCCGCTACCCCGCAGTCGCGAAGGGCGACGCCATCCTGCGTATCTGTCTCACGGCACGTCACACAGACGAGCACATTCGGATTCTCGTCATGTCCCTTCGCGAAGTCCTTGACGGTGCTCTCAGCGACGCACCACGGTGACGTTCTTCGGGAGGTCGTAATACTGATGAAGGTGGGCCTCGGTGGATCCACGGCGGCCCGCATAGTCGGGCAACCAGTCTGGGGCGGGCAGCGCCTTCGGGACGACGACTGTGTCGTGCTCCCCACGGCGTGCCGCATCTACCTGGGCGTTGACCGGTCGCCAGACACTACCGTTGAGTGTCGCTCCCTCGAGCATCTCCCACGCTCCCAATGGGCCGGTACCCAGACATGACGCGGTAGTAACCATGGCCAGGACCGTCGCGAGTTGCGTCTCCGATGCCGCCATCACTCGCGCGCCAGATTCCGAGGCTGGAACACAGCTGTCGCCCTGGGCTGTGCTACCCCGTATCAGCCCGACTGCAGCCCATGCCCATATCAGCGCACTCACGGTAAAAACCGCTAGGCCGAGGAAGGACGTTCGTCCCCCTGGAGAACCTTGAATCGACGGCAGCGCATAGTAACCAAACGCCGCGCCCGTCGATACCCCCACCATGCCGCATCCCGGTAACCGAGCAACCATCACTGTGAGCACTACAAGGATCACCATCACGATGCCGAAGCACACCCCGCTCAGCACTCCGGTGGCCGAGAAGTACAGTCGAATATCTCCCACGAGCTTTCGTTGCGCGAGTACCGTAATAATTCGCAGGCTGGCCGCGGCCAGCCCGACAGATGCCACACAGAACAGGGCGAGCAGGATCCCGATAGCGCGGCGGTGGAATCCGCGCTTCATGACTACCAGGCACATAGCGATAACTGACAGCATGATCGCAAAGAACACGACCGGGTAATTGCTGAGCGAATGACTGACGGAGTGGACGATGAATGACACTCGTTTGGGAATCTCCCCGGTTGATTTCGGGTACGGGTATGGATCTCCCACTCGGTGACGACGTGCCCACAAACCCGGCATTCCCATTCTCGCGGCATTTCCCACAGCCGCCACGATCAGAGCCGTCGCCCACCGAGTAGTCCATTTCCCAGCAGGTGTGATAAGAGCCATGGCAACAATTGCCCCGACGATTCCCGGCGCATTCAATTCATGGTGAATGCTTGCTACACATGACAGCACCACCGCTACCCACAAAACCCAGCCGTGGTCGACATTCGGTCCCCGCTGGGACCACAACAGAAGGATAGAGACGATACCGAGCGCTAGGCCCCACATATAGCCGATGTTCGCGGCAATGAACATGATTGTGTCCCCACCCATATGTGGCTCGAACCCAATCACGGCCATTGGTGCGAGAAATGCACCGACGCCTGCTAAAAGGTCGGCACCGGGCGACACTACTTCCCGTAGATCTCGAATGAGGGCTCGCACCATGAGCCATAGTGCCAGCGACGCCGACACAGACGAGAATATGAGGGGAACGCGAATCCATCCCCCCATCGCCATGGTGAGCTGCACCATCATGTCCGAGAAACGACCATTGCGCTCTACCAGATCGTAGACGGTGAGCCGCGCAAAATCCGCCCAGTCAATACGCCCGCCGGGAGTGCCAGATCGGGTGGCGAAATACAAATCATCGATATCCCACACAGGCGTTCGCCACACCAACGCCCAATAACAGGTGACGAGCGCCCAGAACCACACTATTGGGCGTCGCAGAAGTGGATGTCGCCGCAGCGCAACCCTCGTCTCCCCGTATTCAGTCATTACTTCTGGTCTATCTCAGCCTCGAACCTTTGCATACGACGAAGAGTCGACTCCTTGCCCAGAATCTCCATCGCCTCGAACAGCGGCGGGGACACCCACGAACCAGTCACAGCCACCCGAACCGGCGCAAAGGCTAGGCGGGGCTTGATGCCCATCTCGTCGCACAGTCGGGCGCGCAAGGCAGCTTGGATAGCGTCAGCGGAAAAATCGTCAAGTCCCTTGAGCACCTCAACAGCGGCATGCTGGATGTCGTCGGCTCCTGCCTTGAGCTTGGCCACGGAATCCCCATCGAAGACCAGGGCGTCGTCGTCGGTCAGCAGGAAGGCCAGCTTGGGCAGGGCCTCGGACAACAACGTTAATCTTTCCCGAACTAGCGGCATCGCGGCATGGATGGCACAGCGATCCTCCTGGGTCAGATCACGACCCAGAACTTGTCGCGCCTGACCCATCTGGTCGGCGTAGTCGAGCACACGATCGGTGAGGACCTCAGCGTCAAGGCTGCGAATGTACTGACCGTTGAGCCAGTCCAATTTAGTGACGTCGAAGACCGGGCCGCCTGTAGAAACATTCCCCCAATCAAACCGGGACACGAAGGAATTGAAGTCCTCCATTTCCTGACCCTCGGCAACCGTCGGGTAGGCCAGCAACTGAAGGAAATTACGCAACGCCTCAGGCAGATAGCCTTGCTCATGGAACCACATCAGCCGAGCAGCCGGGTTCTTACGCTTAGAAATTTTGGATCTATCAGTATTACGCAGCAGGGGCATATGAGCGAACCTCGGCGCTTCCCATCCCAGCCACTTGTAAAGCAATAGATGCTTGGGCGTCGACGAAATCCATTCCTCACCGCGCACGACGGTATCGATACCCATCAGATGATCGTCGACGACGACGGCCATGTGATAGGTCGGGAACCCGTCAGCTTTGAGGATCACCTGATCGTCAGGACGAGGAGCGCGCACCGTGCCCCGGATAAGGTCATCAAACTCCAGATCGACATCCTCAGGAATAAGCATCCGAACCACCGGGGTCTCGGTGAAACCTGGCAGCTTAGCTCTTTCCTCTTTCGACATCCCCAGGCACATCCGGTCGTAACCAGTCTCCGGCGACTTCGCTGCAGCACGCTCCTCACGCAACTGCTTGAGCCTCTCCTGGGAGCACCAGCAACGATAGGCGTGACCGGACTCGATGAGCTTCTCAACGAGCGGTTTGTACGTGTCTAACCGCTCAGACTGCTTGTACGGCTCATACGGGCCACCGACGAGCGGAGACTCGTCAGGAGATAACCCCAGCCACTCGAGTGTCTGATAAATCTGATCCTCCGAACCCGCCACCAGACGAGTGCGATCGGTGTCCTCGATGCGCAGCACGAACTGGCCACCGGTGCGTTGTGCCCATGCCTTGTCGAACAAGGCCATATAGGCCGTACCGACGTGAGGATCACCAGTGGGCGAGGGGGCAACGCGCGTGCGCGCGGGATGCAAATCAGTCATGATGACACGAAGTCTATCGGGATCCGCTGACAGACTCCGGTAAAGTTCCCGCCATGGCAGAACCTACTGGAGACTCGGCTGAGTCCAGCTCGGACTTCATTCATCAGGTTGTTCGCGCGGACATCCACCAGGACACCTACGGCGGGCGCGTCCAGACTCGGTTCCCACCTGAGCCTAACGGCTACCTCCACATTGGCCACGCCAAGGCCATCGTCACCGATTTCGGCGTTGCCGAGGATTTCGGCGGCACCTGCAACCTGAGACTTGACGATACGAATCCAGGCACCGAGGAAACCGAGTATGTCGAGTCGATCATTGCAGACATTGAGTGGCTAGGTTACTCCCCGGCCCACGTTGTCCACGCGTCAGATTATTTTGAGCAGCTTTACGAGTGGGCGAAATACCTCGTACGTGAGGGGCTGGCCTACGTTGACGACCAGTCCCCCGAAACTATCCGCGAGCAGCGCGGCGGCTACGGTAAGCCGGGCATCGAAAGTCCCTACCGCAACCGGCCTGCCGAAGAATCCCTTGACCTGCTGAGGCGGATGCGTGCCGGGGAATTCCCCGACGGTTCCCGCTGCCTGCGCGCCCGCATCGATATGCAGGCCGAAAATATGTGGCTGCGCGACCCAGTCATGTACCGGATCCGCCACCAAGCCCACCACTCCACCGGTACCGAGTGGTGCATCTACCCCACCTATGACTGGGCACATGGTCAGTCTGACGCTATTGAGGGCGTGACTCACTCGTTGTGCTCCCTAGAGTTCAACAGTCATCGTCCGCTCTACGACTGGTTCCTTTCCCACCTGCCCCTGGACGGCCCTGCCCCCAAGCAGCGCGAATTTGCCCGTCTCGAGTTGACCCACACCATCACCTCGAAGCGCAGGCTCAAGTCCCTAGTAACCAACAACATCGTTGATGGATGGGATGATCCGCGCATGCCCACCTTGCGCGGTATGCGTCGCCGTGGATACCCAGCAGCCGCCATTCGAGCCTTCTGCCAGGCCGTCGGCACTACCAAGAACAACTCGGTCAAGGCCATTGAGGAGTTTGAGTCCTTCGTACGCCGCGAGCTCAACGCCACCGCTCAGCGGCGCATGGCTGTGTTGCATCCCCTCAAGCTTGTCCTTGACGGCTGGCCGACTGACGACGACGGCAACCCGGTGGTGGAATGGTTCCAGCTGGTCAATAATCCGGAGAATCCTGACGACGGCACCCGTCGTGTCCCCTTCACCGGAGAGCTCTGGATTGAGGCCGATGATTTCCGCGAGGACCCTCCCCGCAAATTCTTCCGCCTCTCCCCCGGACATGAGGTGCGCCTGCGCGGCGCCTACCTGGTGACAGCCACCGACGTCGTCAAGAATCCTGACGGAACTATTGCTGAGGTTCACGCCAGTTACGACCCGCAATCGCGCGGCGGAACCGCCCCTGACGGCCGCAAGGTGAAGTCGACGATGCACTGGGTTTCGGCTGGCCATGCCATTCCCGTGACAGTCAACCTGTACGACCGCTTATTCAGCGCTGAGATTCCCGGATCGCAGACCGGGGAAGCCCTTGACGATCTCAACCCACAGTCCCGCGAAACACTCACCGAGGTTATGGCCGAACCGGCCCTGGCCAATGTGGCTCCGGGCGAGGTGGTGCAATTCGAGAGACTGGGATACTTCGCTGCAGATCACGACACCGCCGTGTTCCATCGCACCGTCGGTCTGCGTGACGAATGGGCCCAGCTACAAAAGCGCCAGGCCTGACCAGACAGTGTTGCCGACAAAAATCCATCGATTTGTCCCCCAACGCTCACCTCATTCGGTAACGATAGTGTCGCTTCCCAACCCGTTGGAAGGACACCATCTATGCATGACAACCCCCTTGGTACGAACCTGTCGCACCGCGCCCTGCTGGCCGGCTCGCTGGGAGCTGGACTCGCCATGACAGCAGTTGACCGCTCCCTCACATTACCGACCCCCACAGTTTCCGACTCCACGCCCAGCACGGCGGCGCTAACAGTGTTGGCGACGACCGATATCCACGGTCATGTTTTCGACTGGGATTACTTCGCTGACGCTGCGTTTCCGCCTTCGGATAAGGGGCGTTCTTCGGCTCCCTTGGGTGTGAGCCGCGTAGCCACGATCGCGAAACAGGTCCGCGCGGAGCAGGGCACTGACTCCGTCGTCATGCTCGACAACGGCGACACCATCCAGGGCACCCCGCTGACATACCTTTCAGCGAAGCAACCCGAAAAGCTCGGTCACGATGAGGTCATGGCTCGCGCCTTCAACCTGGTGGGTTATGACGCTGCGAATATCGGCAATCATGAGTTCAACTACGGGGTCAAAGAGCTGCTCCGCTACCACAACGACCTCAAAGCCCCGCTGTTATGCGCCAACGTCATTGATGTCAAGACCGGCAAGCCCCTCACCCAGGGCAGCCTCATGCTGACCAAAAACGTTGCCGGTCACGAGGTGAAGGTCGGCATAGTCGCGGTCACTACCCCCGGCTCAATGGTGTGGGACAAGGCGAACCTGGTCGGCAAGGTCGATATCGCTGATCCAGTCCAGACCGCCGCTCGATACTCAGTACGTCTTCGCAAAGATGGTGCCGACGTCGTCGTCGTGCTCATCCATGCCGGACTCTCCGAGGATCAGGCCGTCCCGGTTTACCACGGGCTGCCCGAGAATAACGCCACCGTATTGGCAAAGTCTGTTCCCGAGGTTGACCTGGTTGTCATCGGTCACACCCATCAGGACGACCCCGTTGAGATTGTTGACGGCATCTCAGGACACAAGGTCGTCATCACTCAGCCCGACTACTGGGCTCGTTCGGTATCTCAAGTGACGATTCCGCTGGACTTCTCCGCCACCAAGGTCACGATCCGCCACGATCAGATCACGGTCAAGCCGCGTTACACCCGCGATGTTGAGGAGGACACAGAGTTCGCCTCCGACTCACAGCTACAGGCCGACCACAAGGCCACCGTCAGGTACGTCAACTCAGTTGTTGCCACCTCGACGGCGACGCTGACAACTGAGCGTTCGATGGTCGAAGACACCCCGATCCTTGACTTCATCGGCAAGGTCGAGGCCGACACCGTTGCCAAGGCGATCAAGGGCGGCAGATATGACGGCATCCCGGTCATCGCCCAGGTGTCACCGTTCTCCCGCACTGCGGCCTTCCCGAAAGGTGACGTCAAGATCAAGGACATCGCCGGGCTGTACGTCTTTGACAACACGTTGGCCGGAATCCTGCTTACCGGTAAGCAGCTCAAGGACTACCTAGAGTACTCCGCGAAGTACTTCAAGCAGGTCAAGAAAGGGGCCGCCGTCAATCCGGCTCCGGCCAGCGAAGGCGGCGACACTCAGGCCGATTACCAGGGCAAGCCGGTATGGGATTACAACTATGACGCCGTTACTGGGGTCACGTACTCCATCGATATTTCCCGGCCAGTCGGCGCGCGTATCCTGGGCCTGTCGTGGCAGGGTAAGCCGGTCGCTCATGACCAGAAGTTTGTGCTGGCCATCAATAACTACCGCATGAGCGGTGGCGGCGGTTACCCGCACGTCGCCGAGGCTCCGGTCGTCTGGGACGAGATCCTCGAGATTCGCCAGCTACTCATCGATACTGCCATGGCAATGAAGACGATCGATCCGAAGGACTTTTTCGATCGCAACTGGTTCCTCACCACAACCGGCGAGACGTGGCCAGGCAGTGGCAAGCCAGGTGACGGCGGCACATCTGGTGGGTCCCAACCGGGATCTGGCTCTCCCAATCGTCCGACGACCCTGCCAGGCACTGGCGTCTGACTACGTGTGAACATTGTTAAGCCTCGGCCCACCTCAAAGGTAGGCCGAGGCTCTTCTTGTCCGGGCAACGTGGAAGAGTGCGATCATGGCAGGTAAAGACCGCACGCCATCGATACTGGAAGGATGTAGCGCTGACTACCCAAATCGTCCCGTGGGTTCCTAAGCATGGGTACCCGGCTCGGCTGGCCAACCGGAGTTGGCCGGCGAAAGTGCTGCGCCGTGCCAGCATCGTTGGCCTCATCTTTGCCCTGTTCGGTCTATGGACGGCTTTAACGCCCTCACTGGTTCCCCGGACGTGGTGGATGGTCGCGGTCAATGTGTGGTTATCAACACTCTTCGCATACGGGATCGGCGGATTCATTGGCCGAATCTCTCGATGGCTAGCAGAGATCACTCGGTTGCAGGTGTCAGTGTCGACCAGCGCGGTGCGAGGGATTCAACGTAGTTGGTATGCAATCCTCGCCCTCATATCGCTCGGAATGTTCATATGGTGCACCCGACAGCAGCGTTCTGTATCCGACGCAGTTGGGTTGCCGCGTAAGGTGTGGTTCGCGCAGACCGTCGGGGTATTGACGGGCCTCATCTTCTTCGTCACAGCGGTACTACTTATGCGTTTCATCGCTCACGGCATCCGAACTCTGTACACCGGTGTGCACCGTTTCATCGCCCAGCCAGTTCTCGCCGTCGTTGTCGTTGCTTTAAGCGTGGCTTTACTGCTCTGGGCAACCAATAACGTCATCGTGAGAACCACCGCCAACGGCGTCGCCCACGTCATGGCACAGACGAATGCCCAAACAGCAGCCGGACGTACCCCGCCGACGTCTCCCCTGAGGTCTGGTTCCCCGAATTCCCTCCAGCCCTGGGATGGACTGGGCCGAGAAGGCAAAGACGTCGTCACCGACGGACCGAGCGCCGCCATGATCAGCGATGTCATGGGGAAACCGGCGAAGGAGCCAATCCGGGTATATGCCGGGCTCAATGCCCAACGTGATTACACCGCGGAGGCTCGTGGCGTGCTCGCTGAGCTCATTCGCACCGGAGCATTTCACCGTAAGGTGCTCGTCATTCAGAACGGCACGGGTTCCGGCTGGGTGGAGGAATGGTCAGTGTCTGCGGTCGAATATTTGACCCGCGGCGACTGCGCCACCGCCACCATGCAGTACTCGTACCTAGGCAGCGTCGGGGCCTTCCTCCTTGACCGCGAATCACCAAAGCAGGGAGCCCGGGCACTGTTCACCGTCATCTATAACTACTGGAAAACACTTGATCCGCAGACTCGTCCCAAGCTGTACACCAGCGGGGTATCTCTGGGGTCTTTCGGAGGGCAGGCTGCCTTTGCGTCGATCAATGACATGGTGTCGAAGGTCGATGGCGCTGTGTGGGTGGGCACGCCCGGTTTCACACCAATTTGGAAGGACCTCGAAAAGCATCGACGGGAAGGGTCTCCCGAAATCGTCCCAGTGATTGACAATGGCCGGGTCGTACGTTTCATAGGCAATCCGCGTGAAATCACTCATGATCACTGGGGAGCCCCCTACCCACCCTGGCGTTCACACACCCGCATTGCCTATGTCCAGCATCCTTCAGACCCGGTGACGTGGTGGTCCCCTGAGATGATTTGGGCTGAGCCCGACTGGATGCGCGAGAGAGCTGGCAACGACGTCAATCCCCACATTCTGTGGACACCGTGGTCAAGTTTTTGGCAGGTAACCGCCGACATGGCCCTAGCGACGACCCCACCAGGCGGCCACGGTCACAATTACCATAGCGAGTTCATCCCAGTCTGGGCTGCTGTGTTGGGGATTTCCTGCAACGACAACACCGTGGCCGCGATCCCCAAGGCAATTCCTAAGACGTCAGCCCCTCGGTAACAGGCGGGGGCTACCCGGATTCCTTTGCTGCTATTCGCAAGGCTAAGAGAACTTATCTGTATTCACATGCGACGAGGCCCGTTCCTAGGGGAACGGGCCTCGTGAAAAGCTCAGATCACATCACTTGATGATCTTGGTGACTCGACCAGCACCGACGGTGCGGCCGCCCTCACGAATAGCGAACTTGAGCTGATCCTCCATGGCAACCGGGTGAATCAGGTGCACAGTCATGTCGGTGTTGTCACCAGGCATGACCATCTCGGTGCCCTCGGGGAGCTCAACAGTGCCAGTCACGTCCGTGGTACGGAAGTAGAACTGGGGGCTGTAGTGGGAGAAGAACGGCTTGTGGCGGCCACCCTCATCCTTCTTGAGGACGTAGACCTGGCCCTCGAAGTCGGTGTGGGGGGTGGTGGAACCAGGCTTGGAGAGGACCATGCCGCGGACGACATCCTCCTTCTTGGTGCCACGGAGCAGAACGCCGACGTTCTCACCAGCGCGGCCCTCGTCGAGGATCTTGCGGAACATCTCGACACCGGTAACGGTGGTCTTCTGGGTCTTCTCGTGGATACCGACGATCTCGACCTCTTCGCCAGTCTTGACGACACCGCGCTCGACACGACCGGTGACAACGGTGCCACGGCCGGTGATGGTGAAGACGTCCTCGATCGGCATAAGGAAGGGCTTGTCGAGATCGCGCTCAGGCTGCGGGATGTACTCGTCCACGGCGTCCATGAGGTCGAGGATCGACTGGGTCCACTTCTCGTCACCCTGGAGGGCCTGGAAGGCGGAGATGCGAACGACAGGGCAGTTGTCGCCGTCGAACTCCTGCGAGGTCAGCAGCTCGCGGACCTCCATCTCGACGAGCTCAATGAGCTCCTCATCGTCAACCATGTCGCACTTGTTGAGGGCGACGACGATGGCGGGCACGCCCACCTGACGAGCGAGCAGAACGTGCTCGCGAGTCTGAGGCATCGGGCCGTCGGTAGCAGCAACCACGAGGATGGCGCCGTCCATCTGAGCAGCACCGGTGATCATGTTCTTGACGTAGTCAGCGTGCCCAGGGCAGTCGACGTGAGCGTAGTGACGCTTCTCGGTCTGGTACTCGATGTGGGCGATCGAGATGGTGATGCCGCGCTGACGCTCCTCGGGAGCCTTGTCGATCTGGTCGAACGGCGACTCCTCATTCAGCTCCGGGTACTTGTCGTGCAGCACCTTGGAGATCGCCGCGGTGAGGGTCGTCTTGCCGTGGTCGATGTGTCCGATGGTGCCGATGTTGCAGTGCGGCTTGGTCCGCTCGAACTTGGCCTTTGCCACTGGGGCTCCTTCTGGAATGTCGCCCGCTTGTGCACGGGACGCGTCATGTGGATATTCCTGGGAGGTTCCCAGGAACGTTTCTGGACGGGCCCCCGACCAGAGGTCAGGGAACTTTTCTTATTATTCTGCACGTGCCCAGGGATAGTCAAACCAGGTCTTTCCCTCCTGCTGGCCACAATGCACCAGCCGCCGCCACGACTGCACGCCGGATCCATGACCCGACGCGCCACGTGGCAGCGGGCACCTCCATCGCTGGAGGAAAGGGCGCTTATTGCAGATCGTTTTCTGTCCACTGGCCACCGCCACTACGGTCAGGTGGGTATCCGCCCGGCGGCGGAGGCATCGGGGCGCCGGGCTGTGATGGCCATTGCTGATTCTGCGGTGTTTGACCCTGCGCAGGAATTCGGTACTGCCCGTTCTGGGCAGCCTGCTGACGCGCAGCCTCTGCACGCTTCTTACGCCATGCCCGAATAGCATCGCGCTTGAGGTAGGCCAGAACAGCAGCGGCGACAATAAGAACCCCGATAACGACCGCGGCAACGACAGGACCGGTCCGCAGGGTACTCGCACGGGCGCTGAACACCGTAGATTCGCCGGTTGTCCACGTCTTTTCGGAGCTGCCATCGTCGAACTTGCCGTGATCGGTGATGATCTTGATTTCGCCTCTCGGCATCCAGTCCAAGGGGGTGATCACGATCATCCAGTGGTTCTTGAACGTCGTCGGCTTCAGTTCGTTCTCTACAACCAGGGGAGAATCACTTCCCGAGTACTTCTTGCTGAAGGTGAGAGGATCGTCGGCGCTCCCCCTGACCGTGTACTGGGTGGTGCTCTTGTCGGATTTTTGCTCGACCGACCAGTTCCTGACACCCCGGAGCAGTTTTTTGACCTCCTCCTTGTTGTCCCCCAGGACAGCATTGTCGAAGGTCAGATTGGCCTCGTACGAGACCTCTTTCCCCGGGTTAAGGTGTATCGCTGTACTGGTCTTCTTGGTCTCCAGCGGCACATCCAACGTCAAAGGCGCGTCGCCTCTGATGATCTGAGTGCTCGTCTGACCCTCGTCCGATGACGCAGAAGAGTCCTCATTCACCCACTGCGAAGGGTGGGTGACCACCATCACCGGGTCCCCGGCGTCGCGGGAGCAGATAGCCGAGCAGGAGACCTGACTAGTCAAGGACAGCGGGATCACGAATGACGCTGTTGTCCCACTGCTCGGGTCGCTCTGCTTCGCCTGTCCGGGGGTGATCTTCAAACTGCCAGACTTGTTGCCGAGAGCCTGAGCGACCCTCTTGTCGACCTCATCCAGAGAGCCGGCCTTGATGGTGACCTTCTTGCCCACTGGGTAGGTCGACGAGAGCCGTTGGCGCACATCCTCGGGCAGGTCGTCACTCTTGGCGTCGGCGGCCTCACCATTGCCATCTTTGGTGGCCTGGTCGAGGAAGGCTTTGACCTTATTTTCTTTGTCAGCGCCCCAGGCTTGCTCGGAGAAGTACCAGACGACGGCACCGACGTCCTTCATGCTCTTGAAGTTCAGCTGAACGACAACCTGGTCGAAACCGTTGTCAGCCACGTGCTCGACGTCCAACGGCGTCTGCGAGGTGAAGTTCTTGCCTCCGATCGTCAACGTCATGTTGTTCTCGGAGTCGAGGACGTTCCCAACGTTGCCGGAATCAACGATTCCGTCCTGTTCCAAACCTTGTGGCAACCACTCAAGAAGATCCCGGGACGTGAAGTTCTCCTTGCCGACGACTCCGTTAACCAACGGGGTGTTGATGTTCTGGATGTCAGACGTCGGATCCTTGGAGCCGCCAATGATGGCACGCACCTTGGTGAGGTAGTCCTGGGGACTAGAAAAGTCGAGCTGGAAGGAGGCAACCATCGACTTTCCCTGCATGTGCAAGCCGTTGTACGTCAGCTGCGAGGGAACATGCTTCTTGATACTTGCGTCATAGACGCTCAATGGCTTGGCAAACACCTGCTTGGCTTCGTCGGAATCGTCATTGGTGAAGGTCACCGTCAAGCTCCGGGAACCCGAACCATCGTCGTTGACCTTGAGCGTTGTACCTATGACAGCACCGCATCCCGACAACACGAAGGCCATCGCCACGCACAGTGCCACGACGCCACGCCGCATTGGCGCGCTGAGACGCCGCTCGCTCACCGTCGGACCATGACATGATCCCCCCGCAGACTACGGCGCAGAGCAGCCAGAGTAGGGCAACCACTACGACGTAAAAGCCAGTTCCGATGACGTGCGGGACGAGCGGGGAACGGGAATATGGCGGGAATTCTCCGGTCTTGTTCACGCCAGTGTAGAGGAGTAACTCACCAAGGAACTGGCACATCGCGCCGAGCGCCCACAGCATCACGAGCCCTACCGGGACCAGGGCCCCGGAGGGCACAAACCACAGGAGGCTAACGACTGCGACGACGAAGGTGGAGGATAGGGTCGCGACCGAGTTGACGGTGTAGGCGACCTCCCAAGTCTGCCTGGACTGACGCCACGCGTATACCATCTTGATGAAGAGCGGACGTACCGCGAACACCACGGCGACAGCCAGGAACATGGTGAAGAACGCCTTCAACCACGAACTGAAGTCGAATCCGGTGACGTTATAGGTCTGACTGGGGTCGTCCATACCGAACCAACCAAGGAAGCCGTGAGTCACGCGGTCGGCCCCGTTGTCGATGGAGGACGTCACCCGCCACATCAAGTTGGCAAAGGCGAAACCGGCAAATCCAGCCTGGGCAAGACCAGTCCAGAGCCAGAACTTCCGGGAGGCCGTGGCCAGATCGAAGGCCTCTACGACATCACCTCTCCAGACCCGACGGAGTACTCCCCACGCGTCAGCGAACCAGTTACCAGATGGTTGTACCGCGAGCGCCCCCTGATAGGGCTGCTGCATCATCGGCGCTTGACCAGCGGCGGGCATGGTCGGCAGGGGCTGCGTGGTGGTGTACCCGCCTTGCTGCGGACTCGTCTGGTAAGGGCCCGGGTGCCCAGGGTTCGGCGCCATGCCGGGTTGGACACCGGAACGTTGGCCCGGAGCCTGCGCCGGGTAGGCAGGCGCCGTACCAGGCTGGGGCACGCTCTGCTGCCCAGGCTGGACACCCGGATGACCCATCTGCTGTCCGGGCTGAGGGCCTGGGCCGTAGGGACCGGAATGACCCTGGTCCTGCCACCCACTCGGCCAGCCTGGTCGAGGGCCATTGGGCTGATCAACGCGGGGCCCTCCCTGAGGGCCCGTGAATCCCCCAGACTGGTGGAGCTGATTCGGGAGTGGCGGACTCGGCGGCATCGTCTGCGGCTGTCTCTGAGGCTCTCCGACCACGCTCGCCGGACCCGCAGCAAGCTGTCCGAAGCCCCCGTCGGAACGCCCGGGCTGGTCTGCCGGACCAGTGCTGCGACCATCAGCGAGAATCTCCGGCCCCGAGGGTGGTTGCGGCGTCGGCGTCGGCGCTGGACGGATCACCGTCTGCGAAGGATCAACGGAATCGTAGGCGTTGTTGGATTGGTTACTGGTAGAAAGCTGATCGTGTTATTCCTTGCCGTGACCGGATTCATCCGCCATGGAGGTCCCCTTAGTTCATGACAGGGGATTTGAATTCGTCAATCCCCGGTTCGCAATGTCAAATTCCGGCAAAAGTATAGCCCTATCCGAGACAGGTGATTACATGTGTATGCCTTGTTTGGGCTTTCATAACGTTTTGGCCCGGCTCCACATTGTGGAGCCGGGCCAAAACGTTATGAAAAGTGAGCTTACTTGCCTCCGTTAGCCTTGGCGATGATCTCGTCAGCAACAGACGACGGGCACTCGCCATAGGAATCAAACTCCATGGAGTATGAAGCCTGTCCGGAGGTCTTTGAGCGCAAGTCACCGACGTATCCAAACATCTCGGATAGCGGGACCAAAGCGCGCACGACCTTGTTTCCGTGCTCCTCAACCATCTCTTGGATCTGGCCGCGGCGGGAGTTGAGGTCGCCGATGACAGTACCAAGGTAATCCTCAGGGGTCGTGACCTCAACGGCCATCAACGGCTCGAGCAGACCCGGATTAGCCTTGCGAGCGGCCTCCTTGAAAGCCATCGAGCCGGCGATCTTAAACGCCATCTCGGAGGAGTCGACCTCGTGGTAAGCACCATCGAGCAAGGTGACCTTGACATCCTCGACCGGGTAACCAGCGAGGACACCGAACTGCATGGACTCCTGAACACCGGCATCAACCGAGGGGATGTACTCCTTGGGGATGCGGCCACCGGTAACGGCGTTGACGAACTCGTAGCCGAACCCGGGCTCTTTCGGCTCGATCGCGATGATGACACGAGCGAACTGCCCGGAACCGCCGGTCTGCTTCTTGTGCGTGTACTCGTACTTCTCGACGGGCTTGCGCAGGGTTTCGCGGTAGGCGACCTGCGGCTTGCCGATATTTGCCTCGACGTGGAACTCGCGCTTCATACGGTCGATGAAGACGTCCAGGTGGAGCTCGCCCATACCGGCAACGATGGTCTGACCGGTTTCCTCGTCAGTGTGGACGCGGAAGGTCGGGTCTTCCTCGACGAGACGCTGGATGGCGTTCGAGAGCTTCTCCTGGTCCGCCTTTGACTTCGGCTCGATAGCCTGCTCGATCACAGGGGCCGGGAAGGTCATCGACTCGAGGATGATGGGGTTCGTCTGGTCACACAGGGTCTCGCCAGTGGTGGTGTCCTTGAGGCCCATGACCGCGCAGATCATACCGGCCCCAATGCTCTCGATCTCCTCGCGCTTATTGGCGTGCATCTGGTAGATCTTGCCGATGCGCTCCTTCTTGCCCTTGGTGGCGTTGAGAACCTGGTCGCCAGCATGGAGAACGCCGGAGTAGACGCGCACAAAGGTCAGCTTGCCCAAGTGCGGGTCAGAGGCAATCTTGAACGCCAGGATCGACAGCGGCTCATCATCACATGGGCGACGCTCAAGCTCGACGGACTCGTCACCGGGCTTGAAACCGGAGATGGCGGGAACGTCAGTCGGGGACGGCAGGTAATCGACGATGGCGTCGAGTAGTGGCTGCACACCCTTGTTCTTGAAGGAGGTACCACAGGTGACAGCGGTGAAGGCGGAAGCCAGCACACCGCGACGAATGGCAGCCTTGACCTGATCGACGGTCACGGCATCGGGGTCCTCGAGGTAGAGCTCCATGAACTCTTCGTCGTTCTCAGCGACGGTCTCGAGCATCTCGGCGCGGGCGGCCTCGGCCTCGTCCTTCATGTCGGCCGGAATATCCTCGGTCTCGTAGTGAGCACCGAGCTCAGTCTCGCCGCGCCACGTCTTGGCATTCATCTCAACCAGGTCGACGATGCCCATGAACTGGTCCTCGGCACCGATCGGCAACTGCAGCAGGACCGGAATAGCGTGCAGACGCTCTTTAATGGTTTTGACGCAGTGGTCGAAAGAAGCGCCGGTGCGGTCCAGCTTATTGATGTAGCAGATGCGCGGCACGCCGTACTTAGCGGCCTGACGCCACACAGTCATCGACTGCGGCTCGACGCCCGCCACACCGTCAAACACGGCAACAGCACCGTCAAGAACACGCAGCGAACGCTCCACCTCGACGGTGAAGTCCACGTGTCCGGGGGTGTCAATAATGTTGATCTGGGTGTCATGCCAGAAGGTGGTGGTCGCGGCGGAGGTAATGGTAATGCCGCGCTCCTGCTCCTGCTCCATCCAGTCCATGGTGGCGGCGCCGTCGTGGACCTCACCGATCTTGTAGGACTTGCCGGTGTAGTAAAGGATGCGCTCGGTCGTCGTCGTCTTGCCGGCATCGATGTGGGCCATGATGCCGATGTTGCGAACCTTGCTCAGGTCAGTTTTGGCCACTGTGCTTGACCTCGAATCTTGGAGTAAGTGGTCTTCGTATGATGCTCGACGCAGATGAACCTGCGGTGAACCGCAGGTTCTCTGGGCTGGACGTGATGGTGCCCCCTCCCCGAATGGGAAGGGGGCGAACGATCACCAGCGGTAGTGGGCGAAGGCGCGGTTGGCCTCGGCCATCTTGTGAGTGTCCTCACGGCGCTTCACCGAAGCGCCCAAGCCATTGGAGGCGTCGAGGATCTCGTTCATGAGGCGCTCAGCCATGGTCTTCTCACGACGCTCGCGGGAGAAATTCACCAGCCACCGCATCGCCAGAGTGGTCTGACGGGCGGGCTTGACCTCGACCGGCACCTGGTAGGTGGCACCGCCGACGCGGCGAGACTTGACCTCCAGCGAGGGCTTGATGTTGTCGAGCGCGCGCTTGAGGGTCTGCACCGGATCAGTGTTGTTCTTAGCCCGGCAGCCCTCTAGAGCGGTGTAGACGATGTTCTGGGCAACAGTCTTCTTGCCGTCGAGAAGGATCTTGCTCACAAGCTGGGAGACGAGAGGAGATCCATAGACGGGATCGACCATCACTGGGCGCTTCGGCGCGGGTCCCTTACGAGGCATGAATCACTTCTCCTTCTTGGCGCCGTAACGGCTACGGGCCTGCTTGCGGCCCTTAACACCCTGGGTGTCGAGGGAACCGCGGACAATCTTGTAACGCACACCCGGGAGGTCCTTCACACGACCGCCACGCACAAGCACCATGGAGTGCTCCTGGAGGTTGTGTCCGACACCGGGAATATAGGCCGTGACCTCGATGCCCGACGAGAGGCGCACACGGGCAACCTTTCGCAGTGCCGAGTTCGGCTTCTTCGGCGTCGTGGTGTACACACGGGTGCACACGCCACGACGCTGCGGCGAGCCCTTGAGGGCAGGCGTCTTGTTCTTGCTGATCTTGTCAGTGCGGCCCTTGCGGACCAGCTGCTGGATTGTAGGCACCGGCTGGTATCTCTTTCCGTCTGGTGGGTTCGGAATTCCCTGGCTTCGCACTCCGCCATCGCTGCGTCGGGATCACCGCTGCCCTCGCTGCAGATTGGGAGTGCCGTGCGAACTCCGCACGGGCAAACCTTCTCGCAGCAACTCGAGCGGTCGTGAATCGCCGTGCCAGGGCACGCACAAGCGTCCGGACGAACCGGACATGCTTTAACAGGGTATCCCCCTGCATTGCGGGGGTCAAACCTGGCAACGCTACGACAAAGCGCGCCAGGGAAACCCCGTAAGCACCGTCGGGTGAGAAACCACTACCGGTATTCTTAGGCGCCAGTCTGCGGAAGGGACATCGGACGGCCCGCGGGGGCACCCATGCCGCCCGCAGCAAGGAAGTTCCCCCGACCGTTAGCCCAGCCAGGGAGCGTACCGTTAACCTGAATACTGCCCCTGGCATGGAGCGACGGGAAAACGATCGGCGGAATGCTCACCACACCACCCTCAATCTTGGGAAGAATAATGGGGCGTCCGCTGATATCGGGAAGGGTGATTGTGCCGCCTTTAATGTCAGGGAGGGTTATCGTCCCGCCCTTGATGGTCGGCAGGATGATAGGACCAGCGCTGATATCGGGAAGGTAGATGGTGCCACCGTGGATTTCCGGGAGCACGATACCGTGGTGGCGAGGCGACCAAGTGATTCCACTTGATGGAAAATTAGCCAGACGAGAACGCGCAGTTGCTCTGGACGTCGGCACCGGAACCGGGGCGCTCTCCGCTCGTGCATCTGGGGTCGTCACCGCGAAAGCCGCCATTCCCAGGCACGCCGCAACCGCACCCGTCAGAACTGTTCGCTTCATACCCTCATCCCCTCGCAATACCAATGGTATCCGTATGCCTTCGCAGTCTACGACATCAGGCGGATGGGCAACAATCCGATGTCTGCCCTCAGGTGAAGAACCCCACGTCCTGAGACGCGGGGTTTCACAGACAGGAAGAGTAATTCAAACTGTCAGACACCAGTATGAGGCAGAGTGCCTATCCCACCAGCGACGCGCACAACACCCTGATCATTTCCATCGGTAACGACGGTCGTTGCCGTCGTAGTGGCAGCACCCGGAACCGGCTTGACGGTACGCTCACCAGAAGTCGGAGTTGGTGTGGGCTTCGGGGTCGGCTTAGGTGTCGGAGTCGACTTCGGGGTGTCGCCGCTCAGCAGGTAGCCGGCCCCGTGATCCAGGTGAACACGAACCGTCCGAGCGGTGTTTCCATAATCGGTGAACGTCAAGGTGTAATCGCCCACGGGAACATTGCCGGGGAAGATAAAGAGGTCGGTCTGACCTACAGCCGAGTACATGATCTCCTGCGAATCCAGCAGATCACCATAATCCTTGGTATCACCATCACGAACCAGTGATGCAGATAGACTATTCTGGTCAGGGTCAAACCCGACAGTGACCATCTTGACCTTCTCGCCATCCTTCCACTTGGTGGGGCTTATGGCCGCCTTGGTGCTGCTAGACAAGAAAGAGGAACTGCCACTCCCCGAAACACGCTCCCCGGAAGCATCGGCACAGTAGGCCCAAATGGTGTACTCACCCGTGGAGGTCGGGGTGTAACTGACCCTCTGCTCCTCATTCTTCACAGTAGTCCACGTCTCCGGAGGCGCCGATTCACCCTTGGCGACACCCCATTTAATCTGCGCCGCCCCATCCATATCGCATTTGTCAAGCCGGAAGTTGAGCGGCTTATTCACGTCAACATGCTCGGGAGCATCGATACCAAAATAGCCGGGCATTGCATGGGCCGACGCAGCGCCACCAATGAGCGGGGTGAGTGCAAGAGCCAACCCAGTCAGGCTCGCCCTAAATTACATGCTTCTTCACGATGGGAAACCTTTCAGTAAGCGCCATACAGCGCCGCAGACATTTTTCTGACAGCTACGGATTTGGTAACTGCGCTTGAAATACTGCCCCCGCCCACGGTTTTGTCAGCATCATTCATAAAATAGGTAGTCAGGGCGCAGATGCCCCACTCCAAAACCCCGACCTCCTCGAATACACCTGACGCCATGAACCGCGGATAAGCCGAACGACACACAGGTCCGGCCGGCGAATACGGAGACCGGACCTGTCCGTACAGTGGTAGCCCACCCAGAAATAGCTGCGGCTTATGCACCCCTCAAATGCCGGTATGCGGCAAACCAGTGATCGTCAACTGTGGAGTCCTCGTGGCATCCCGGGAGACCGCACCAGAATCCATCGCTGGTATCGCGGCGGGCTGGGTATCGGGAGCAATCTTCTCATCCACCCTCCTGACAAGCTGGCGAGCACTGACCACCGCAGATGACTGACTACCGCTTCGGTCACCAACGACCCACGTGTACTTCACCGGCTCAGAGACAACAGCCTTGCCATCAGTCGCCTTGACCGGAACTCCCTTCAGACGGACCTTCATGGTGTAGGTACCCGGCTTCCCAAACAACCAGTTGGTGTGGACATGGCCCGGTTTCTTCTGCGAGATGGACTCCCCCGAAGCCAGCACCCATGAGCCGGACGCCAGTGGGGAACGCAACTTGCCGATCCCCTGCATAAACATGTACACTTTCCCCGGCCCCTTCACATCGACGAACTCGAGGTCAACAGCCCCGAAATCAGGTACAACGCCATAGGTGTCCCAGCCCGGGAACAGTGCCTCTTGTTGATTGTCGCCATTCTGGGCCAGAAGATACCCCTCAGGCGCAAAGCGGTCGTGCATACTCTGGGGTAATTTCCGGTAGGCATTCTCCCCGACACGCAATGTCTCCGCCTCGGGCGCCCGGTAAATGGCCTGGCCACTGCGGTCATCCTTGATGGTCATCGACAGCTTGCGGTTGCGGGCGATACCAGCGAAGACGTCAAGATGGCCTTGGGCAATCTCGACCTTAGTGTCATCAATCTTCGGCGTTGCCACGTCGTGGGACCCGCCGGACGGCTCCTCCGACGGATCATGCGACGGCCCAGCGGAAGGCTCACCCGAGCCGTCAAAAGCACCAGACCGCTTGTCGTCGTCAGACTTCAGCACCTCCCACGACAGGGTGAACGGCTGCGACGAAACCTCCTTCCCGTCAATCTTCTTACCGACAGCAACCCCACTCATGGTGTATGTGCCGGCGCGAGTGAAAAACCAGTGGGCATGCTGATGACCCTTAATCGGCAATGAAGCCCCTTTGACAACCTGATATGTGTCACCGGCAAGGAAGGCACCAAGCTTGCCGTTCTCGTCTGCCTCGGGCGAATTGCCGACGAGGTACATCTTGCCTGGACCCGTGATCGCGGTGAAGTCAACGCGCAATGCGTCGAACCCATTCTTTGTGAAGCCCGGAGCATTCCAGCCAGGTTCAAACCATTCGGCAGTATTCTCGCTGCCGGTGTAGTAGCTCTCAAGGGGTGACTCACTCAGCCCTGTGAGCTTGTACTGCTTGCCGTAGGTGTCCGACTGGATTTGGAATTCGACATCGTTTGGGTCGTACATTCGCGAGTGGAGCCCATTGGCAACCTTGACGACGGGGACACCGGTATCAGTGGTGATGTAGAAGACGTCCGTGTGATTTTTACTCAAGACCACCTTGGCGTCCCTGGCCCATGACATCGGCGCGAACACCGACGCAATCAGAGTCATGAGAACGGCCAGCACCACCGACCTTCGTAGGTTCTTCCTGGTCTGCATATCACTTCTTTCCAACGGGACGAGTGGTTCATAGAGGACAGCCCAGGGTCACCTGCACATATCCCTGACGAGAGAACCACCATCATGCTACATGATATTGAGAGTCTTTCGCATTAATAGCTCAAGCCCACACCCAGCGAAGCTCCAAGGCCCTGCTTACAACCTCCCTCCTCATACAAAAGCCTCTCCTCCCTCACATGAGGGAGGAGAGGCTCGCAGTCGGCGTTTATAACCTCAGCCCAGATCGCCCAAGTCCAAGTCATCCAGCGGAACAGCCTCGCCCGATCCCGAACCGAAGTCGTAATCGAACGGGTCATAGTTCATCGTGAACGCAGCAGCCTTGGCCTCTGCGGTCGGCTCCACCCGCATATTGCGGTAGACCTCCAGACCAGTACCGGCCGGGATGAGCTTACCGAGGATGACGTTCTCCTTAAGACCAACCAAGGTGTCCGTCTTGCCATTGATCGCGGCATCAGTAAGAACCTTAGTGGTCTCCTGGAAGGACGCCGCCGACAACCACGACTCGGTGGCCAACGACGCCTTGGTGATGCCCATCAGCACCGGCCGGCCCTCGGCCGGACGACCTCCCTCAGCAACCGCTTTACGGTTAGCAGCCTCGTAAGCACCGCGGTCCACGAGCTCACCCGGCATCATCTGGGTGTCACCAGACTCAATGACGGTGATCCGGCGCAACATCTGGCGAATGACAATCTCAATGTGCTTTTCGTGGATACCGGCACCCTGAGTGTTGTAGACCTTCTGCACCTCCTTGACGAGGTACTCCTGCACCCGACGGACACCGGAAATACGCAACACATCCTGCGGATCGGCGGTGCCACCCATGAGCTGCTCGCCAGCGGCGACTCGCACACCGTCGCGGATAACGCGGTGGGTACCGTCGAGATCAAACTCGAGACGGGCACGACGCGGCACGACGTACTCAACGTCGTCCTCACCGTCGTCACGCACCAATACGAGCTTGCGGCGGTTGTCGGACTCGTCGATACGGATGACACCGGCAGCCTCAGCCAGCGGCGACTTACCCTTCGGGCTACGGGCCTCGAAGAGCTCGACGACACGGGGAAGACCCTGGGTGATGTCGTCACCAGCAACACCACCGGTGTGGAAGGTACGCATCGTCAGCTGGGTTCCGGGCTCACCAATCGACTGAGCGGCGATAATGCCAACAGCCTCACCGACGTCGACCAGATGACCGGTCGACAACGAACGTCCGTAGCAGCGAGCGCAGCAGCCCTGGGCAGCAGTGCAGGTAAGCACAGAGCGCACCTTGATCTGCGAGATTCCAGCCGCGATGAGCCGAGAAATCTCCTCATCACCAAGGTCAGAGTTGGCCTCCACCACAACATTGCCGTTCGCGTCGAGGGCGTCAGCAGCCAAGCAGCGGGCATACACCGCAGTGTCCAGCCCCTCCACACGCACCAGGTTGCCGTTGCCATCGTCGACAGCAATCGTCTTGGGCATACCGCGGGTAGTGCCGCAATCATTCTCCCTCACGATAACGTCTTGGGAAACATCGACCAGACGACGGGTCAGGTAACCCGAGTCGGCGGTACGCAAAGCGGTATCAGCCTGCCCCTTACGACCACCGTGGGTGGAAATGAAGTACTCCAGAACCGTGAGGCCCTCACGGAAGTTCGACTTAATCGGGCGAGGAATGATGTCACCCTTCGGGTCAGCCACCAGGCCACGCATAGCGGCAATCTGGCGCATCTGCGTCATACTGCCTCGAGCACCCGAATCCACCATCATGTGAATCGGATTAGTCTGGGTGAAGTTAGCCTCCATGGCGGCGGTCAGCTCGGCGGTGGCCTCAGTCCAGATCTGGATCAGATCCTGACGACGCTCCTCCTCGGTGACGGCGCCACGGTCATACTCACGGTCGACCTTGGCAGCGCGGGTCTCATATCCAGCCAGGATCTCCGGCTTGGTCGGCGGGGTCTGGACATCACCAATAGAAACGGTCACGCCGGACAAGGAACCCCACTTGTAGCCAATGTCCTTAAGGTTGTCGAGGACGTGCGCCACTTCGAGCTGGGTCATGCGCTCGCTGAGGTCATTAACGATCTTGCCGATCTGCTTCTTGCCAACCAAGAAGTCAACGTACGGGTAGTCGTCCGGAAGCACCTCGTTAAACAGCGCCTGTCCAAGAGTGGTATCGAGGATCACCGAACCGTCGGCACGAACCGTCTCGTCATGCGGCGGCACAATGCCCTTAAGGCGCAGCTTGATCTTGGCACCAATCTCGAGCTCACCAAGATCGTGGGCCATAATGGCCTCCGCAAGCGAGGTGAAGGCACGCCCCTCACCCTTGAGACCGTCAAGGGCCATCGTCAGGTAGTAAGCACCAATGATCATCTCGTGCGAAGGCAGAGCGACCGGGCGACCATCAGCCGGCTTGAGAATGTTGTTCGTCGACAACATGAGGACGCGGGCCTCAGCCTGGGCCTCAGGGCTCAACGGCAGGTGCACAGCCATCTGGTCACCATCGAAGTCGGCATTGAAGGCCGAGCAGACAAGCGGGTGCAGCTGGATAGCTTTACCTTCAATGAGCTGAGGCTCGAAGGCCTGAATACCCAGGCGGTGCAGCGTCGGTGCACGGTTCAGCAGAACCGGATGCTCCTTAATGACCTCCTCAAGGACGTCCCACACCACCGGACGCTGACGCTCCACCATGCGCTTGGCAGACTTCACATTCTGAGCATGCTCAAGGTCAGCCAGACGCTTCATGACGAAAGGCTTGAACAGCTCCAACGCCATCGTCTTCGGCAAACCACACTGGTGCATCTTGAGCTGCGGGCCGACGACAATGACCGAGCGGCCGGAGTAGTCGACGCGCTTACCAAGCAGATTCTGACGGAAACGGCCCTGCTTACCCTTAAGCATGTCCGACAGCGACTTCAGCGGGCGGTTGCCCGGACCACTCACCGGACGCCCACGACGGCCGTTATCGAACAGCGAGTCGACAGCTTCCTGGAGCATTCGCTTCTCGTTGTTCACGATGATCTCCGGGGCGCCAAGATCAACCAGTCGCTTAAGGCGGTTGTTTCGGTTAATGACGCGACGGTAAAGGTCGTTGAGGTCCGAGGTGGCGAAGCGGCCACCGTCGAGTTGCACCATCGGGCGCAGGTCCGGCGGGATGACCGGCACGCAGTCCAGCACCATGGCCTCTGGTGAATTACCGGAATCGAGGAAAGCCTGCACCACCTTAAGGCGCTTAAGGGCGCGGGTCTTCTTCTGGCCGCGACCAGTCTTGATGATCTCGCGCAGCTTCTCAGACTCACTCTTGAGGTCGAAATCGTGCAGACGACGCTTGACCGCCTCGGCACCCATCGAGCCCTCAAAGTACTTGCCGAAGCGCGACTTCATCTCGCGGTAAAGAATCTCGTCACCCTCAAGGTCCTGAACCTTGAGGTTCTTGAAGCGATCCCACACGGCGTCCAGACGATCAATCTGGCGCTGAGCGCGGGTTTCAATATGCTTAAGCTCCTTCTCGGCGCCGTCCTTGACCTTGCGCCGCACGTCAGCCTTGGCACCGTCGGCCTCGAGCTGAGCCATGTCTTCCTCAAGCTTGACCCGGCGGGCCTCCAGCTCGGAATCACGGCGCTGCTCCAGCCGCGACCGCTCGGTCTGCACTTTGGCCTCCAACGATGGAAGGTCACGGTGGCGAGCCTCATCGTCGACGGCGGTGATCATATAGGCCGCGAAGTAAATGACCTTCTCGAGGTCCTTCGGAGCGATATCGAGCAAGTACCCCAGACGGGAAGGAACCCCCTTGAAATACCAGATATGGGTCACCGGGGCAACCAGCTCAATATGTCCCATACGCTCACGACGCACGTTGGAGCGGGTCACCTCGACGCCACAGCGCTCGCAGATGATGCCCTTGAAGCGGACGCGCTTGTACTTGCCGCAGTAGCACTCCCAATCCCGGGTCGGTCCGAAGATCTTCTCGCAGAACAGGCCGTCACGCTCGGGTTTGAGGGTGCGGTAGTTAATGGTCTCGGGCTTCTTGACCTCGCCGTGGCTCCACGCACGGATCTGGTCGGCCGTGGCCAGGCCGATCTGCAACCGGTCGTAGTAGTTGGTGTCCAGCACGATTGTTCTCTTTCCCCCACTCGGGTGGGTGGTAGCCCCTCCTCGTCAGGAAGGGTTCCAGTCGGGGTGTCTGTGTGAGTCGGGTTGTCCGGGCCCGTCCCCACCCCCGTCAAACGGACTGTGTTCAGGGGTCGGGGGCAACGCCGTCGCCCCCGACATATGGGCAGGTCAGTCGGCCATAGCGTTGTCGGCACCAGGACGACGCCCGATGTCGATACCCAGACCAGACCGGGTGTCTTCCTCAGAGCCGCGCAAGTCGATCTCTTGGCCCTCCGAGTTGAGCACCTCCACATTCAGGCAGAGTGACTTCATCTCCTTGACGAGCACCTTGAAGGATTCAGGAATACCCGGCTCAGGAATGTTCTCGCCCTTGACGATCGCCTCATAGACCTTGACACGGCCTGGAACGTCATCGGACTTGATAGTGAGCAGCTCCTGCAAGGCCCAGGCGGCGCCATAGGCCTCCATGGCCCACACTTCCATCTCGCCGAATCGCTGACCACCGAACTGGGCCTTACCGCCAAGCGGCTGCTGGGTGATCATCGAGTACGGGCCAGTAGAACGGGCGTGGATCTTGTCGTCGACCAGGTGGTGCAGCTTCAGCATGTACATGTAGCCGACGCCCACCTTCGAGGGGAAGGGCTCGCCGGTACGGCCATCGAAGAGGGTCGCCTTACCGTCGGTGTCAACGAGCATGTCGCCATCGCGGGTTGGGTGGCCGTACTGCAGCAAACCGGTGATTTCCTGCTCGGTGGCACCGTCGAATACCGGGGTGGCCAGACGGGATTCCTCAGGAATATCAATGAGGCCAACCTCGCGCAGACGCTCAGCCCAATCGCCCTCGGCCTGGGTGATATCCCAGCCGGAGTGAGCAATCCAGCCCAGGTGCATCTCAAGAACCTGCCCGACGTTCATTCGGGAGGGCACACCCAACGGGTTGAGGATGATGTCGACAGGGGTGCCGTCCGGCAGGAACGGCATGTCCTCGACAGGTAGAATCTTCGAGATGACGCCCTTGTTACCGTGGCGTCCGGCCAGCTTGTCACCGATGGAGATCTTGCGCTTCTGGGCTACGTAGACGCGAACCATCTGGTTAACGCCCGGCGCCAACTCGTCACCGTTCTCGGTGTCGAAGATGCGCACCCCGATGACAGTGCCTTCCTCGCCGTGAGGAACCTTAAGAGAAGTATCACGGACCTCGCGGGCCTTCTCACCGAAGATCGCGCGCAGCAGACGCTCCTCAGGGGTCAGCTCGGTCTCGCCCTTCGGAGTGACCTTGCCAACCAGGATGTCGCCAGTGCCAACCTCTGCACCGATACGCACGATGCCGTTCTCGTCAAGGTTGGCCAGCATATCCTCGGAAACGTTCGGAATATCCCGAGTAATCTCCTCAGCACCCAGCTTGGTATCACGAGCGTCGACCTCGTGCTCCTCGATGTGGATCGAGGTGAGAACGTCGTCAGAGACGATCCGCTGGGACAGAATGATGGCGTCCTCATAGTTGAGGCCTTGCCATGGCATGAATGCGGCCAACATATTGCGACCAAGGGCAAGCTCGCCGTTGTCGGTCGACGGGCCATCGGCCAGCGGGGTGCCTACCTCAACACGCTGCCCCACCTTGACCAGCGGACGCTGATTGATGCAGGTACCGGCATTCGAGCGGCGGAACTTTTCCAGCTTGTAGGTCTGGTATGTGCCGTCGTCGCAGGCGATGTCGATAAGGTCAGCGCTCACCGACAGCACCGAACCGGCCTTCTCAGCAAGAGTGACATCACCGACGTCAACCGCACAGCGGTATTCCATACCAGTTCCGACGAATGGAGCCTCAGTGCGCACCAGCGGCACGGCCTGACGCTGCATATTCGCACCCATGAGGGCTCGGGAAGCATCATCGTGCTCGAGGAATGGGATGAGAGCAGACGCCACCGACACCATCTGGCGCGGGGACACATCCATGTAGTCAACCTCGGAGCTGGGAACCTCGTCGGCCTCACCGTGGCGCTGGCGCACCAGCACACGATCGTTGGCGAAATGGCCGTCGTCATCAAGCTTCGCGTTGGCCTGGGCAATGACGTGACGATCCTCTTCGTCAGCGGTCAGGTAGACGACCTCGTCGGTAACATGCCCGTCAACGACCTTGCGGTATGGGGTCTCGATGAACCCAAAGGCATTGACGCGAGCGAAGGAAGCCAGTGAACCAATCAGACCAATGTTCGGACCCTCAGGGGTCTCAATCGGGCACATACGACCGTAGTGCGACGGGTGAACGTCACGGACCTCCATGCCGGCACGGTCACGAGACAAACCGCCAGGGCCCAAGGCCGACAGGCGACGCTTATGGGTCATCTCGGCCAGCGGGTTGTTCTGATCCATGAACTGCGACAGCTGGGAGGTTCCGAAAAACTCCTTGATCGCTGCCGTCACTGGGCGGATGTTAATCAACGTCTGCGGGGTGATGGCCTCAATGTCCTGCGTCGTCATGCGGTCACGCACGACGCGCTCCATACGGCTCAGACCGGTACGCAGCTGGTTCTGGATCAGCTCGCCGACGGTACGCAAACGACGGTTACCGAAATGGTCAATATCGTCGGGCTCAACGACGATGTCGTCTTGTCCCTCCCGCGGCAGAATCGCGGTGCCCTCGTGCAGGGCGCACACGAAGTGGATAGCAGCGACGATGTCGTCGACCGTCAGAACCTGCTGATCGAAGGGCAGGGACAGACCGAGCTTCTTGTTGATCTTGTACCGACCAACCTTGGCCAGGTCGTAGCGCTTCGGGTTGAAGTAGTAATTCTCGAGCAGCTGCTGCGCGGCGTCACGGGACGGCGGCTCACCGGGGCGCAGCTTCTTGTAGATGTCAAGGAGAGCCTGGTCCTGGGTCTCGACGCCATGATCCTTCTCAAGGGTCTGACGGATCGACTCATGAGTGCCGAACTCCTCAAGAATCCGGTCGGCAGTCCAGCCGAGGGCCTTGAGGAAGACGGTCACGTTCTGCTTGCGCTTACGGTCCAGACGGACGCCGACGGTGTCGCGCTTGTCGATCTCGAACTCGAGCCAGGCGCCACGCGACGGGATCACCTTGCAAGTAAAGATGTCCTTGTCGGAGGTCTTATCGGCAGTCTTTTCAAAGTAGACACCGGGGGAACGCACCAACTGGGACACCACGACACGCTCCGTGCCGTTGATAATGAAGGTGCCTTTGGAGGTCATGAGCGGAAAGTCACCAATAAAGACCGTCTGAGACTTAATCTCCTCGGTCTCATTGTTCATGAACTCCGCAGTCACGAACAGTGGGGCTGCGTAGGTGGTGTCACGATCCTTGCACTCGTCAACGCTGTGCTTAGGATCTTCGAAACGGTGGTCCCGGAAAGACAGGGACATCGTTTGGGAGTAGTCCTCGATCGGAGAGATCTCCTCGAAAATCTCCTCGAGTCCGGACTTGGTATTAATGTCGGTACGCCCCTCTGCAAGGGCGGCGTCCACACGGGACTGCCATATCTCGTTGCCAACGAGCCAGTTAAACGACTCGACCTGAAGATCGAGAAGGTTGGGAACTTCCAACGGCTCGTGAATCTTGGCGAATGAAATTCGTCCCGACTGGGGCGAAATGGCGCTGGTGTTCTTCGACGCGGTACGCGTGGCGGCCAATGTGCGGTCCTTCCGAGAACTCCTACAACCGACCCGTCGGCCGGCCTGGGGGCATGACAAACCGCCCATGTCAAGCATGGGCGATCGCTGGCAATGGTGCAATAAGCTATTCTAATACACCTTATTACTTTACCGCAAGTCCACACCAGCTAGCCTTCACTACGGGGGACCCTCTATAAGGCGACGACCTCCTCTTCGCTGAGACCTGGCCGTGATGCGGGTTTACCTGCCAAGCACGTGGGGCCACCCCTCAAAGAGGAGTGGCCCCACGTAGTGAACTACGTAAGCAGTCACATGCTCACTTGAGGGTGACGGTGGCACCGGCGGCCTCAAGAGCCTCCTTGGCCTTCTCGGCGTCCTCCTTCTTGGCCTTCTCGAGGACCGGCTTCGGGGCGCCCTCGACGAGGTCCTTGGCCTCCTTCAGGCCCAGGCTTGTGAGGCCACGAACCTCCTTGATGACCTGGATCTTCTTGTCGCCGGCCGACTCGAGGATGACGTCGAACTCGTCCTTCTCCTCCTCGGCAGGAGCGGCCTCGCCACCGGCAGCCGGAGCACCGGCAGCAGCAGCGACAGCCACCGGGGCGGCGGCGGACACGTCAAAGGTCTCCTCGAACTGCTTCACGAACTCAGAGAGCTCGATGAGGGTCATCTCCTTGAAAGCGTCAAGGAGCTCTTCGTTGCTGAGCTTCGCCATGATGGGCGTCCTTTCACTCGTTGGTGTTGTCCTGGGCGGCGGACGCCTCAGGGGTCTCGGTTGTCTTGGGCTCCTGGTCGGAAGCCTCTCCAGCTCCACCGATCACAGACGGATCGGCAGCAGCCTTCTCCTGCAAAGCGCCCAGGCCGCGGGCGGCCTTCGACGGCAGGGCGTTGAAGACCACAGCGGCCTTCGTGAGGTTGGCCTTGAGGCCACCGGCGAGCTTGGCGAGGAGGACCTCGCGGGACTCGAGATCGGCGAGCTTCTTAACCTGGTCGGCGTCAAGGACGTTACCGTCCATCACACCGCCCTTAATGACCAGGAGCGGGTTGTCCTTTGCGAAGTTCTTCAAACCCTTGGCCACGGAGGCCACGTCACCGTTGATAAAGGCGAGGGCGGTGGGGCCGACGAGCTGGTCGTCGAGTCCCTCAATACCCGCCTCCCTGGCGGCAATGCGGGTCAGGGTGTTCTTCGCAACGGCGTAGGTGGCGTCACTCCCCAGTGAACGGCGCAGATCCTTGAGCGCCGACACGGAGAGACCGCGGTACTCGGTCAGCACGGTGGCGTCGGCCGAGGAAAACTTCTCCTTCAGCTCGGCGACCGCAGCGACCTTGTCAGGCCTAGCCATTGGGTCTCCTTCCCACTTCTCGTACGTCGCGCTGGCAGCTGGACTGCAAGCGCCGGAGCCGCAGGGAGAGCAAAAAGAAACCCCGGTGCACAGGCGCACGACGGGGTAACAAGTCATCTCGGCGTTCACCTGCGCGGGCCATCCATCGCTCCGGATGCTTGGCGGGAAACCCCGACCAGCGGTCTACGGCAACTCGTACAGAATAGCTGGCTGTAGGTGGAGTGCCAAATTACGCGATAGGGCAGCTCCCATCGCCCCAATAACATGTCCATCTGGGTATGCGCTCAGAAACTCCCCAGCGTGATGACGCCGTGACCACCATGGTCACGTCCACACGTTTAGCTGAGGCGCACCTGGGCAGGCGGTGGCTCGCGGAGACGCAAAGACGGCCCCCGCAACGTCGTTGCGGGGGCCGTCAACAGTCAGTCAATCTGCGTCGCGAGCGGCGACAGGATCGATCTGCACACCGGGACCCATCGTCGAGGAAACGGTAATTTTACGCAGATAACGACCCTTAGCGGCGTTCGGCTTAAGACGCAAGATCTCGTCGAGAGCAGCGAAGTAATTCTCGGCCAGCTTCTCCGATCCGAAGGACACCTTCCCAATAAGGAAGTGAAGGTTGGCGTAACGATCGGTACGGAACTCGATCTTTCCGCCCTTAATATCGGAGACAGCCTTAGCGACATCCATGGTGACAGTGCCGGTCTTAGGGTTCGGCATCAGGCCACGCGGACCGAGCACGCGTCCCAGACGGCCAACCTTGCCCATCATGTCCGGGGTAGCAACCACGGAGTCGAAGTCCAAGTACCCGCCCTGAACCTTGGCGATGAGATCGTCGTCACCGACCTCGTCGGCGCCCGCCTCGCGGGCGGCCTCGGCCTTCTCACCGGTAGCAAAGACGAGGACCCGTGCCGTCTTGCCAGTGCCGTGAGGAAGGTTGACGGTACCGCGAACCATCTGGTCGGCCTTCTTGGGGTCGACGCCGAGACGGATAGCCACATCGACGGTCTCGTCGAACTTGGCCGACGCACCGGAAGCCACCAGGGCCAGAGCCTCCTCCGGGGAGTACAGTTGGTCGAGGTTCACCTTCTCAGCGGCTGCGCGATATGCCTTGCTGCGCTTCATATCTGGTTCCTTTCACCAGGTGTGGTGAGGGCAGCGCGTGCCCCTCCACAAAAATTGTTTGTGGGAAAACTGTCTGCGGGTTGGGCGTCTCAGGCCTCAACCTCGACGCCCATGGACCGAGCAGTACCAGCCACGATCTTCATGGCCGCCTCAATGTCGTTGGCATTGAGGTCTGGCATCTTAGTCTCGGCGATCTCACGGACCTGATCCTTGGAGATCTTGCCAACCTTGTGGGTCGCCGGGTTCTCCGTGCCCTTCTTAATTCCGGCAGCCTTCTTAATGAGCTCAGCAGCCGGCGGGGTCTTGAGGACGAAGCTGAACGTGCGGTCCTCGTAGATGGTGATTTCGACCGGGACGATGTTTCCACGCTGTCCCTCGGTCTGAGCGTTGTAGGCCTTGCAGAACTCCATGATGTTGACACCATGGGGGCCAAGAGCCATACCAACGGGCGGGGCCGGGGTGGCCTGTCCCGCTTGCGGTGCGACCTTGACGACGGCCGCTACTTTCTTCTTAGCAGGCATGTTGGGTCCTTCTTTCGGTGGTGACGACACCGGTCGGTGCCGTCAGTGTGAATCCGAGTGTGACGAGCACTCGGACGCAGACGCACCGGCCAAGTCTAAGCAACTCGGCCGGTGGGGCCAAAATCAGGTTCAGATCTTCTCGATCTGGTTGAACTCGAGGTCCACCGGGGTGGAGCGGCCAAGGATCTCAACCAGAGCCTTAATGCGCTGGTTGTTCGTGTTGATCTCCGTGATCTGGGCTGGGACACCAGCGAAAGGACCATCAGTGATCTGCACCGATTCGCCGACCTCGTAATCGGCAACCTCAACCTTTGGCTTAGCCTTCGGCGAAGGAGCCTTGTCAGCGTTCTCATGACTAACCCTGGCGACAACCGACGGCGTCAGCATCTTGACGACCTCATCAAAAGTTAACGGGATCGGAGTGGTGGATTGCCCGACGAACCCGGTCACCGACGGGGTGTGGCGCACGATACCCCACGAGTCGTCAGTGAGGTCCATCCGCACCAGCACGTAACCAGGCAAGTACACCCTGGTGATAGTGCGGCGCGCGCCATTGCGGATCTCGACGACCTCCTCAGTCGGGACGACCGTCTCAAAGATGTAGTCCTCCATGTTGAAGTTCTGCACCCGAGCGTCCAGGTTCTGCTTCACCTTGTTCTCCATGCCGGAGTAGGTGTGCAGCACGTACCACTCGCCGAACTTCGAGGACAGCTCATCGCGCAACTCTTCAATGGCAGCGTCAATGGCATCCTGATTATCAGCTTCAGAAGACTCATCCTCGTCGGCGTCTTCCTCATCGTCAGCAGCTTGACCGATGCCGAGGTTACGGGCGATGTCATCATCTGATGCTTCGGCAGACTCATCGTCACCAAGATCAAGGTTGATCTCGGGCTCCTCAGCAGAGTCCTCCTCGCTGAGATCTCCAAGGTCGATCTCGACCTCGTCGTCCTTCTCCTCGGCGGTGTCGGGGGTCAACGCGTCAAGGTTGATCTCGACGTCGTCGGTTTCACTGAAATGGGGGCTGTCACTCACAGGTCAATTCTCCAATGTGATCGTCAGTGGCCAAAAAGCTTGATGACGACCCATCCGAAGACGACGTCCAAGCCACTGACGTAGGCGATGATGAGCAGAACAAAGAAGAGGACGACGAGGAAGTACTGTCCCAGCTCGTCGCCACTAGGCCACTTGACCTTACGCAACTCAGCAACCGACTGCTTGGTGAAGGTCACCGGGCCAATGCGTTGCTTGCCCTGGTCGGCGGGCTTATGGTGAGAACTCTCCTTGCGAACCGGAGCTTTCGTCAGCTTGCGCTTCGGCTTGGGGCCAGCAGAGGTAGCTGCAGACGCAGTAGCGGGCTCCTCATCGGCCGCGCTAGCTTCCTTGCGCACAGGTTTGCCGCGGCGGGCTGGTTTGCCAGCGGAATCCTTCTTGCGCACCGGCCGGGAAGAACGAGCCGACGCAGCGACCTCCTCCGCTCCTTCGAGCTGGTCGGGGTCGTCAATAACCATATCTTCGGGATCGGCCTTATCGGGAGTCTTATCGACGACATCGTCTGGGGTCGTCAACTCTTCAGCCTCTGGATCGACAACGTCGTACTCGTCAGTCTCCGGAAGGTTGTTGGATGCCAGATCCTCGCCCCTTGGAGACAGCTCGCCCTTGACGGAAGGATCGTCTCCGTCGCTGAGGTTTCGCTTCTCGTCGGTCACACTATTCCTTCGGGTCCTGCCTGACGGTTGGTGCCGTGGACCAGGACTTCGCCACGGCTGCGCACCAGGGATACGCCCCGCACATGCGTCTCGCAGGGCACGAGGGACTTGAACCCCCAACCTGCGGTTTTGGAGACCGCTGCTCTGCCAATTGAGCTAGTGCCCTTCGGCGATGCCTGGGTGACAACGCCAGCACAGGGAGTATAGGAGAGAACTCGGTCCCGCGTCGAATTAGGCACGATGGAAGCCTACAGAACTTCCTGCCAACCATCCATCGGGTGGTTGGCCGCAGTCATTCCAGCTGCACGGTCTTGTGGCCCACTCTTCAGCAGCTTCTCGCTAGCTGCGAGCAAAACGCAGGTCGACACACCCTCTATAGCCGCACGCAACTCGTCCATGCCAGGAAACGACGGGGCCAGACGAATCGTGCGATCGTGCGGATCACGGTGCAGCGGGTGAGACGCTCCAGCTGGTGTCAACGCGATACCAGCTTCCTTGGCCAGAGCAACAACTCGTGACGCGGTACCGTCCATAACGTCGAGGGAGATGAAGTAACCACCAGTCGGGTGAGTCCAGGATGCAACACCACGTCCGCCCAGACGATGAGTGAGGATCTCATTAACGACAGCGAACTTCGGGGCAAGGATCTTACGATGGGCACGCATGAGCTTGCGGACCCCCTCAGCGTCACGCAAGTACTGCGCATGACGCAATTGATTGACCTTGTCAGGGCCAATCGAGCGGATTACTGCGTGTCCCAGGTACCAGTCGAGGTTGGCCTTAGAAGAAGCCAGGAAGGAAACGCCGTCACCAGCGAAGGTGATCTTGGACGTTGAGGCCAGCTCGAAAACACGGTCCGGGTTGCCCGCTTCCTCAGCCCACTGGAGCACCGGCAGGGCAGAGTGCTCAGTGTCGGTGAGGTGGTGCAGGGCATAGGCGTTATCCCACCAGATACGGAAATCTGGCGCTGTCAGCATGGATACCAAAGCCCGGACTGTGCGTTCGTCGTAAATGGCGCCATTCGGGTTGGCGTACATCGGCACGACCCACATGCCCTTGACCGACGGATCGGCGGCTAGCTTCGCAACCTCGTCGACGTCAGGGCCGTGCTCTCCCAGTTCCACCGGGATCATGTCAATGCCCAGATGCTCGCAGATGGCAAAATGTCGATCGTAACCGGGAACTGGGGCGATGAACTTGACGTTCTGACCGGACCAGGGCTTCTGTCCGGCAATGCCGTGAACGAAAGCGAACATCGCCAGATCATGCATGATCGACAAACTGGAATTGTCGGCAGCAATGATGTGGTCGACGTCGACGCCCAACAACTCGCCGAAAATGCGGCGAATCTCAGGGAGACCTCGGTTACCGCCGTAGTTACGAACGTCCCGGCCGTCCTCGGCATGTGAGGGGACGTCAATCGTCAGTAAGTCTGCGTTGAGGTCAAGCTGAGTTGGAGAAGGCTTGCCACGGGTGATGTTGAGACAGACACCACGGGCGACGAGGTCGGCATGCTCGCTGCTCAGCTGCTGATGCAGGGCGGACAGGTCATCGTGGGACAGGTCAATCAACGGGGTGGTCATGCCCCCAATTCTGTCCCCTCGCCAGTCCAGGACAACACGCGACCCTCCAGCCCTGCTGCAAAGGCTTGAAGGGTCGTGGCGTCTGGCAATGCTAGGACGCGTCAGATCGTGCAGCCGATCAAGCGCGGCTCGTGCACCAAGGTGATCCCATAAACGTCGCGGACTCCGTCAATAACAGTGCGTGCGAGGGTGGTGAGGTCTCCTGAACTGGCACCTCCACGATTCGTCAAAGCCAGGACATGTTTAGTCGACAGACTCGCCGGCGCATCCTCAGCCACTTTGAACCCCTTACCGTAACCGGCGTGGTCGATAAGCCAGGCCGCACTCGTCTTGACCCGACCGTCGGGCTGGGCGAAGGCCGGGGCCCCCTCCGGAACCTGACCCGGAGACACCAAGGGGTTGGTGAAAAAGGACCCGGCACTCCAGGTGTCGTGGTCATTGGGGTTGAGGACCATCCCTTTGCCGGCCCGGACCGCTAACACCGTCTCACGCACCTGGGAGGTATCGACCCTCTCCCCCGGCTCTACTCCCAAACGTCGCGCTAATTCGGCGTAGCGGACCGGTAGAGAGCGGGTACCGAGGTTGAATTGCATGGTGACGTCGAGGACGACGTAGCGATCGGGCTCAGCCTTGAAACGGCTAGAGCGATACCCGAAATCACATTGGCCAGCGGTAAAAGTGCGCTGGGTGTCGTCGAGGCGGTCCCACGTACGCACCCGCGCGATGAACTCCCCCACTTCGACGCCGTACGCACCGACGTTCTGGATGGGCGTCGACCCGACGAGACCGGGGATGCCAGAGAGAAACTCCGGGCCGATCCATTCCTGCTCAATGGCATGGACAACGAAATCGTCCCAGACCTGGCCTGCAGCGACCGTCACCAAGGCGCCCCCACACGACGACACCTCCGCGGACAGTCCCGAGGTAGCGACGCGGACGACGGTGCCGTCGAACCCATTGTCACCGACGAGGACATTCGAGCCACCGCCGAGCACCAGGCACGGCTCGCCGCGCCGATCACAGTCACGAACAGTTGCCAAGAGTTCGTCGTGGGTCGTCGCGATGACAAGGTGACGCGCCGGGCCACCCACCTTCAAGGTCGTCAGGGAGGCCAGCGGCACGTCCTCGCCACCGGACAGACAAGTCGTCGTTCCAATGACCTCGTGATGAATCGTACTGCAGGCCTCAGTGGGGTCGTCGTCCTCGTAGGGGCCAATAACCGTGGTGCTCATTGCTCCCCCTGCCTCACGACCACCTCGACCCAGCCCAGGACCGATTGGCCATCGCACTTGACGTCGACAGCCAGAGTCGCCGCCCCCTCGCTGACCTTGCGCACCGTAGCGGCGACCTCGATAGCGGTGCCCCCCTCGGTATCCGGAACCTGGACCGGTCGGGTGAAGCGCGCTCGCTGCGAAACCACCCGCTCAGGGCCGCCGACCCAATCGATGACAGTGCCAAGAGCCGCACCCATAGTCCACATACCGTGGGCGATAACTCCGTCCATGCCGGCCTCGCGGGCAGCTCGATCACTGTAGTGGATGGGGTTAAAGTCGCCGGATGCGCCTGCGTAACGGACCAGAGTAGTCCGAGTAACGTTGATGGCTCGCGGGCCGAAAGTCTGCCCCTCCGACAGCTGTACGCTCATGCGTTCCCCTCTGGACGGGTATGCCACAACGTTGACGTGGCATTGCCCAAGTGCTCGCCGTCGACATGATCCAACGAGACGTTAATGCCGATAATGTCGGTATTGCCTCGGGTACGCACAGAAGTGATAGTGAGGGCGGCTGTCACCTCGTCGCCTTCATGAAGCGGACGGATCCAGTGAAAGGACTGGTCAGTGTGGATCATGTGCTCCAGGCGCAGGCCAAGCTGCTCGTCGTCGAACAACGCCTCCCACGCCCGAGACGCCAACACCATCGCGAAGGTGGGCGGAGCAATGGGGTCGTCGCCTCGATAGGCCGGGGCGTTATCCCCCAAAGCAGTGGCAAGCTCCCGGATTTTCTCTGCGGTAACAAGGTACGGGTCTGTCGTCGGGTAAGTGCGCCCAACGTCATGAGAACTGATCGGCATGTCGTCAGGCTACCCCAGACCCCCGCTGCCACAGAATACCTCGCAGCATTTCATTGCTCACACACAACACGAGGGGCCGCCGCTCAAGCAGCCCCTCGTTTAAGGTTCTTGGGTTCAGCTCCCGGTCTCAGCGGGTCTCGCGGTGCGCGGTGTGCTTACGACAGCGCGGGCAGAACTTCGCCATCTCCATGCGATCAGGATTGTTACGGCGGTTCTTCTTGGTGATGTAGTTGCGCTCCTTGCACTCGGTGCAGGCGAGCGTGATCTTCGGGCGAACGTCGCCGGACTTCTTGGCCATCTTTCCTACTTTCGAGCCGTATGGAGTGTGCGCTCCCGAGTTTCCCCGGTTACATTGGTAGCGGGAGCGGGAATCGAACCCGCGACACAGCGATTATGAGCCGCTTGCTCTACCCCTGAGCTACCCCGCCAATGTGATCCTCGGCACCGCATCTTGGCCCGGCCCACCGGGCTAGTGGGGCCGATTCACACTCAGAGCCCCCAAGCAGAATCGAACTGCTGACCTTCTCCTTACCATGGAGACGCTCTGCCTACTGAGCTATAGGGGCAACGGATGAGAAAACTACACGAGCTTTCGACCGTTGGCAAATCAGAACCCGAGTCTCCTCAACCCCCGGGATTAAACCCCGAAACCGGCTTTCAGTCGAACCGAGCCGTCCCGCCTCATCACATCTCCAACCGACCAATGTCAGCCCGAGACCCGGTTATGGCGAAACCAACCCCCGAATCCATCCGACCCGGGGGTTGCGTGGCAGGTGTTGGATTCGAACCAACGTAGGCAAAACCGACGGTTTTACAGACCGCTCCCTTTGGCCACTCGGGCAACCTGCCGTGCTGGCGTTAACCAGCGATCGATGATCCTAGCAGGCGGGCCGCAGTCATGACCAATTGACATGTAAATCAGGCCGCATTCGTATCACCCACCACCAGAGACGTCACCGGTTGCACGAGATCGCCCGGGACAACCGCCTCCGTGCTCCGCGTTGTGACACACTCCTGCATATGCGCATCGCCAGCTTCAACATCAACGGTATCCGAGCTGCCCTAAAGCGGGGATTCTCCGAGTGGATGGAGGCTCGTGACTGCGACGTCATCGGGCTGCAGGAAGTGCGTTGCCGTCCTGCCGACCTACCCGAAGGAGCCTTCGGCGACCGTCACGTCTCCTGGGCACCCGGCTCGCTGGCCGGACGCAACGGCGTCGCTCTCCTCACCCGTAGCGCCCCGACCGAGGTCCGGTCCTGGGGAACCCACCTCGTCATGACTCCCGGCCAGGCTCCTACCCTCGCACAGGTGCTCACAGGCAACACCGACGGCCTCCCCACCGAGTTGCTGCCCTTCGCCGACGAGGGACGCTACATCGAGATCGACCTGGCCGATACTCCCCTCACCGTCGCCTGCCTCTACCTACCCAAAGGCGCTACCCCGGATCCAGCCAACGAGAAAGCCCTCGCCAAGCAGGACCGCAAAATGGCCTTCCTGGCAGGGTTCCGCGACCACCTAGTCCGACGCCGCCAAGAATGCACCGCCCAAGACCGTCACTTCCTCGTTATGGGTGACTTCAATATCGCCCACGAAAATGCCGACCTCAAGAACTGGAAAGCCAACCAGCACAATGAGGGATTCCTACCCGAAGAGAGGCAGTGGTTCGATACCATCCTCTCTCCTGACACCCTCATTGACGTTGTGCGCGCCCAGCACCCCGACACCAACGGGCCCTACTCGTGGTGGAGCTGGCGCGGCAAGGCCTTCGTTCATGACGCGGGCTGGCGTATCGACTACCACCTGGCGTCACCAGAGTTGGCGAGCAAAGCCATCACGTCCGAGATTGATCGTGACCCCTCCTACTCCGAGCGCACCTCCGACCACGCAGCAGTAGTCGTCGACTACGACCTGTAAGTCAGGACGGGTCGAACATCCCCTCAACCTGACGAGCGGGCACGTCAGCCACGCTCTCGTGGGACCAGTGCGGGTTGCGGTCCTTGTCGACCAACTGGGCGCGCACCCCCTCGCAAAAATCCGAATTGCGCATAAAGGACCGCCCCAGAGCACGATCAGTCTCCAACACCTCGCCAAGACCTGACGCGGATTCAGCCCTCACGACAGCGGCCAATGCGACAGCTACCGACAACGGACAGCGCGTCGCGATGTGCTCAGCCGTCTTACGCGCGGCCGGCTCGGGACGATCAGCCAATCGACGACACACCTCGACGGGATCATCAGTGTCATAACACTCCTGAATCCACACCGCATCGCGCGCCAACTGACAAGCGACCGGATCGACGTCAACGGGCTCGCCGTCGGCGTCGACGACCTCATCCACCAAACCGGCCCACAGCGCCGAAGCCGCATCGATGGAGGCCCCGGTCATGGCTATATGGCGCCCGACAAGGCGCGGGGCCCGAGAGAGCTCGAAACACGCACCCACGTCAGGCCATAGACCAATACCCGTTTCCGGCATCGCGAGGACGAGGTCGTCGCGGGCCTCGACCCGCTTAAGGCGCAGTGCCAACCCAAGCCCGCCGCCCATGGAGATGCCCTGCAGATGTGCGGTCCCCGAGTGCACCTCAGCAATGGCAGCGTCAACGTCGTACTCGCCATCCAACCAGTCACCAGCGGCCTCGGGATCCTTTAATGCCAACGATCTGAGCTCGCGAATGTCAGCCCCCGAACAGTAGCCGCGCTCTCCCGCACCGGATAGATCGATGCTGCGCGGCGATCCCTTGACGGCCTCCCCAATAGCCCCCAACATCTCGCCAGATAACGAGTTGATCGCTCGGGGACGGTCCAAGATGATCGTGACATCGTCGGTACCGCTGATCTTCACCTCATCCATATCCCCAGCCTGCCACGTCAAGAACTCGCGTCGTCACTCTCCGCTCCCAACAACCACGGTTACCGCCACCGAAGCTATCCGCTGCATACCGAGCGCTCTAACAGTCAATGGACCTTGTGGGGGTGCGGAACGTGAACGTCCTTGTGCGTCCATCCTTGCCCCAAGCTGTGTTCGTGCCACACCAGGCGGGCCGCCAGCACCAGGACCAGCGCGACACCGAGAGCTGCGGCACTATTGCGCCAGGACAGGTTGACCGCATCGAAGGACAACATGATGACGGTGGTCCACACCGCAGGGCGAACGAAGCGGGCAGCTTCGTCGATCAGGGGCAGTAGCAGCGCCCCCCACAACACATACCAGGAATGCAGCGCTGGGGCACATAATGCCACGGCAAGAAATCCCAGCGCTAGGAAGGACAGCGGCTTGCGCGGTAGCAACCGGACGGCCATGACTACTAGCAGAAACACACCGACGAGCACGCCAATGGCCTGGGCAATCGGAATGACAGCTGCCGCAGCTTGATGTGCGCCAAAGGCACCAAGCACCATTCGCACACCCATGCCGACCAGAGTGAAAGGCGACACCGTCAACACCATACCGGGAACGTTGACGGCGTGGTACCAGCCAAACCCTAAACCCGGTGCCCACGAAATACCTGAAAAAACAGCCACCGAAATAGTGAGGGACCCTACCGTTCGCCCCAAAGCCGGAAAAAGGTGACGCGGATGCCACGACACCATAGGATGACGGATCAGCGGCAGAGCAACTGCGACCATAAATGCCGGCTGTTTGACGGCCGCCGCACCCCCGACAAGTACCGCGCCAATCGTCCATGACCAACTCGTCATGCAAGCAATCCACAACCCGATAACGACCAGCCCCATCATGAGGGCGTCATTATGTGCTCCCCCGATGAAGTCCACCACGAGGATGGGGTTGAGGGTGGAGAACCAGGCTGCAAAGTGCGGGTCTCGTCCGACTCGACGCGCCACCCGGGACAACAACAACCCTATAGCGATAACGCCTAAGAGAGCCGGAACACGCATAAAGACCGACGACCAGTAGGGATTGTCCCCAGTGAGGTGGACGATCCCATGTTGGACGACGAGGGCTAAAGGGCCGTAGGGGGTCTTGGTATAACGCCATTCCTGGGCAACTTGGTCGGCGAAGGCCCCAGGTAGTAACCCGGGATACCCCTCATAGGGACTGATGCCATTTTCCAGCAGCCAGCCCTGGGCGGCATAGGAGTAGGCGTCGTGGCTGAAGATGGGTGGAGCGAGTAGGAAAGGCAGACCCCACACGCCGAGTACAGCCCACGGGTGTAGTCCAGCACGAATACCTGGAAGGTGTTTAAAGTATCGACGCGCATGCTTCGGCAGCGGTTCTGCGGTAAGGTCACGCGGCTCGCGACCAGGCCGCAGGCGCAGCCAGGAATCGACCAGCAGACCGACGCCGACGAGGACAAGCAAGGTCCCGACGATACGCCACGTTGATCCGCGTAGACCAGCCTCGTTGAGCCGAGACCACCATGGCGAGTTCAGTGGCAGATAGGCCGGGGTCAGTGATCCGGTCGTGATGAGAATCGTCCCGACCAGCCCTTCCAGGACCGACCAGGACCTCCAGGCGCGCACATAGGCAAGCCATTTGATCCGTCGTCGCCGCCCAACCGGCTGCTTCACCGATCACCGTCCAATCCCCACGCGCTGACCAGATCGGTGCGCGACGACGATTCCGAAACACGCTTGCCGCTCCAGGACAGGGCGTCAAACGGGCAGGACTCGATGCACATGCCGCAATACATGCACAGCCCCCAGTCGATAGCGAACTCGTCGAGAACGGCTACCGTGCGGGGACGGCGAGCATCGCAGTCCGGAACCGCTTCGTGGTGAGCGTCGATGGTGATGCACCAAGCCGGACACTCGCGGGCACAGATCATGCAGGAGGTGCACGCGTCGACGTCAAGGTTGATAGCCGAATGTCTCATGCCTGCCTGCCTGACGCCGTACTTGCCATTCGACGGGCAGCTGATCGCGGGCGCCGGCCAGACACAGCCGCGATGACCTCGACGTCCGGAACATCCTCGCCGTCTTTGATACGCCGCCACGTCTCGGGGTCAGGAACGCCGACCGGCAAACGTCGACCCGCGGACTTCGAGCCAGCGTGGTCAGCCGCACCCGGCCATACGGTGTCAGCTCGCTGCGCCAACACAGCTTCCTTGCGCAGGGGCGGTTTCGGTGCATCGTGGACAAGGAGGGCACGACCATCTGCCCCAGGGCCGACAAACCTCACACCAAAAAAGTCGTGGATCTCCCGCTGATACCAGGATGCCCCGGCCAGCACGTCGACAATCGAGTCCAAGGTCCCGCCGTCACGAGGCACACGGGTGGAGACAGTCACGTCGTCGCCGTCATGATTCTCGAGGCGGCAAACCACGATGATGTCGGGGTCCTGGCCGCGCTCCCCCGCCCCGTCGATGGCCGTCAGATGAGCCAGCCACGGGTGAGTGGACACCGCCTGGGCAACAGCGTCGTGCCAGCCGATTGCAGGGACATCGCTGGTCGTCATGCGGCCTCCTGGGACGAGGCTAACAACCCGGTGAGCGTTTCAGGTCCGGGGGGACAGCCCGGAATCCAGTGGTCGGCGTCGACCCCCGCATCCGGGAGTCCAGCGACGACACCAGCGGAATCCCAGTAGGGTCCGCCTGCGCAGGCGCACGCTCCAAAAGCCACCACGTCAACAGGATGGTTGCGCTTGAGTTCATGGACAGTGTCACGCACCACGGGCGCCAGACCAGTCGTCACCGTCCCGGAGACGAGCACCACTATCGGGGCGCCGTCTGGGATCTCGTCGCGCACCGGAGCGTTGGCTGACACGGCAGCCCCACTCTCGACCCCACAGCAGGCCAGCGCGAGGTCGACGACGTACACGGATCCGTCGGCGAACCAGTCGATGAACTTCACCAGGTCATCCTACCGATGGATACTGTTCATCACATTCGCGTGGCAGCGCGCAGCCGGGACCGAAGTTCGATAAGCAAAGGCTCGATGGTAGCGTTAGTAGCTGGTTCCGAAGCATCCAGACGCGCATCGTCGGTGCGGTCGTCCGCCACCCATATGACACGTCAACAACGGAATCCCGCGACAAGAAAAGAGGTCAGAGTGCCTTCCACCGACACGGCACATCACACCACTGACGAGCGAGAGGTCCAGTCCCTCGACCGAGTAGTCATTCGATTCGCCGGCGATTCCGGCGACGGCATGCAGTTGACCGGCGACCGCTTCACCGCCGAGTCCGCCATCCATGGCAATGACATTTCGACCCTGCCGAACTTCCCTGCCGAGATCCGCGCCCCCCAGGGCACGATCCCCGGCGTCTCAAGTTTCCAGGTGCACTTCGCCAATTACGACATCGCCACCCCGGGTGACCAACCTGACGTCTTAGTCGTCATGAACCCCGCCGCCTTGGCCGCGAACCTCGGCGACATCCGCCGCGGCGGACTCATCATCCTCGACTCCGCCGAGTTCACCGCGAAAAATCTCAAAAAAGCCGGATACACCGAGGATCCGCGCAATGACGGCACGCTGGAGTCCTACCAGGTCGTCGAGCTCGACCTCACCGGGCTGGCCGTAGCTGCCGTCGAACCTTTCAACCTTGGCCGCAAGAATTCTGAGCGCGCCAAAAACATGTTCGCCCTCGGACTGCTGACCTGGCTATACGGACGTCCCCTCGGCCCCTCGGAGAAGTTCCTAGCTAGCAAGTTCGCTTCCAAGCCGGACATTCGGGACGCCAACTTTGCCGCGCTCAAGGCCGGGCATGCCTACGGCGAGACGTGCGAACTATTCCGGGTGCGCTACGAGGTGGCTCCGGCCCCGATGCCCGAAGGCACCTACCGTCAGGTCACCGGCAATCTCGCCACCGCGTACGGTCTCATCACGGGTGCCAACCGGGCCGGGCTGCAGCTGTTCTTAGGCTCCTACCCCATCACCCCGGCCTCCGACATCCTCCACGAGCTGTCTAAGCGCAAGGCGCACAACGTCGTCACCTTCCAGGCCGAGGACGAGATCGCTGGGGTCAGTTCTGCCATCGGTGCTTCCTTTTCCGGTTCGCTGGGCGTGACAACGACGTCGGGCCCCGGCATGAGCCTCAAGTCCGAGGCCATCGGCTTGGCCGTCATGACGGAGCTGCCGCTGGTGGTCGTCGACGTGCAGCGCGCCGGACCCTCCACCGGTATGCCGACCAAACCTGAGCAGGCCGACCTGCTACAGGCAATGTTTGGACGCAATGGCGAATCTCCCGTCCCGGTGCTCGCAGCGAAGTCCCCGTCGGATTGCTTCGACACTGCGCTGGAGGCCTGCCGTATCGCGGTGACCTATCGCACCCCCGTGATCATGCTTTCTGACGGCTACCTTGGCAACGGTGCGGAGCCGTGGAAGGTGCCCGATCTGGCTGAAATCCCGCGCATTGACCCCCATTTCGCGACCAAGCCGAACACCACCGCCGCCGACGGCTCACCGCGGTTTATGCCTTACCGCCGTGACCCACAAACCCTGGCGCGTCCGTGGGCGCTGCCCAGCACCAAAGGTCTGGAGCACCGCGTCGGTGGTCTGGAGAAGTCAGCCCACACCGGCGCTATCTCCTATGACCCGGCAAACCACGAGGAGATGGTGGCCACTCGGGCTGCCAAGGTGAAAGGCATCGCAAAGACCATTCCTCCGACTGCCGTCGACGATCCTTCCGGTGACGCCGACGTGCTCGTGCTCGGATGGGGTTCCGCGTACGGCCCGATCACCGCCGCCGTACGCCGAGTACGTGCTCGCGGCCTGTCCATCGCCCAGGCCCACGTGCGCCACCTTAACCCGCTGCCGGAGGATCTGGGTGACGTGTTGCGTCGATACCGGCAGATCGTCGTCCCCGAAATGAACACCGGCCAATTCGCGATGCTGTTGCGCTCGAAGTACCTCATCGACGTCAAGACGATCTCGCGGGTGCGCGGGCTACCAATCTCGCCGGTGGACCTGTGCGATGAGTTGTGTCGCCACTGTGGTGACAGCAAGGGTAGCGACGATACGAGGGAGGCCTGAGATGACTGACATCACCACCGAGGATCGTCCCGCCGGCCTGGCGGGTGTGCCGTTGGCGATTGAGCCGCTCAAGCGTCGGGACTTCGCCTCTGACCAAGAGGTGCGTTGGTGCCCCGGATGTGGCGATTACGCGATCTTGTCTACCTTCCAGGGTGTGCTGCCCGACCTGGGTATCGCCAAAGAGAACGCCGTCGTTATCTCGGGGATCGGCTGTTCCTCCCGCTTCCCGTATTATATGAATACTTACGGTATGCACTCGGTCCATGGCCGTGCCCCGGCTATTGCGACGGGTGTGGCGGTGTCGCGTCCCGACCTGGCCGTGTTCGTCATCACTGGCGACGGCGACGCGCTGTCGATCGGGGGTAATCACCTCATCCACGCCATGCGACGCAACGTCAACCTGACGATTCTCATGTTTAACAACCGGATTTACGGTCTGACGAAGGGTCAGTACTCCCCTACCTCGGAGGCTGGCAAGGTGACGAAGTCCTCCCCCATGGGATCGATCGACGCGCCGTTCAACCCGTTGGCAGTGGCATTGGGGGCGGGCTGCTCTTTCGTAGCTCGTGCCGTCGATTCCGATCGTAAGCATCTTGCTCAGGTACTCACCGCCGCCGCCAAGCACCGCGGCACCTCGTTTGTCGAGATGTACCAGAACTGCCCGATCTTCAACGATGGGGCGTTCGATGACTACAAGGGGCCCGAGGCCGCCCAGCACCTCATCCGGCTCGTTGACGGACAGCCGGTGCTCGTCGGTGCTGACGGCTCCCGTGGCGTGGTGCGAGACCCTGTCAGCGGCGAATTGACGGTGGCTGACGTCGCTGAGGTGGGCATGGACCACGTGCTTGTTCACGACTCTCATCGCACCGATCCATCGTTAGCTTTTGAGTTGGCGCACTTGGATGACGGCACCATCGTCACCCAGACGCCGGTCGGTGTCTTCCGTGACGTGGACCTCCCCACCTATGATGACCAGGCCCGTGCCCAGGTGAAGCTAGCTGCTGGCGATGCCACCGATCCTGATTCTCGTGACCGCGCCTTACAGCAGCTGCTGCTCGGCAGCGATACCTGGCAGGTTCAGGGCTGACGGCCCCGCGGGGCCACGGTCGGGCGTGGCCCCGGCGCGCACATAGCGACTTGTGGCCAGGACGCTGGCAAGGTTCTCGGCCACGTCTGGCCAAATAGTGGCCGAAGCTATGACAGGCAGAATGCACGGCGCATCCGGCGGATAGGCTGGACCTCATGACCGCATCCTTCCAGGACCGGGACTCCGACGTCCGCCCAGCTGATGACCTTTTCCGCCACGTCAACGGGTCGTGGCTGTCAACAACGACCATCCCCGACGATCAGGCAAGCACCGGATCGTTCCGGGTATTGCGTGACAACTCCGAAGCCGCCGTTCACGACATTCTTGAGGAGTTGACGTCTGGTGATGCCCACGAGTTGCGGCAGATAGCCAGCGCGTCAACTGACCACGAAGTCGACCTTATGGCAGAGCTATACCGCCGATTCATGGACTCTGCCGCTGTCGAAGCCGCCGGCACAACCCCCTTGACGCCGATCTTGGCGCGCATCGACCGCTTAACAACGACACCTGAGTTCATGACGTTGTTGGGCCAGCATTACCGCGAATCCCTCGGCGCCCTGTTTTACCTCACTGAGGAATCCGACCCCGCCGACCCTACTCGTTATGTGCCCTGGATGGGGCAAGCCGGGTTAGGCCTACCTGACGAGGCCTACTACCGTGACGATGACAAGGCCGAGGTTCGCGAGGCGTATGTGGGCCACGTCACTCGGATGTTCGCCTTGGCTGGGCTGGACAATGCCGCTGACCAGGCTGGGGCCGTCATGGATCTCGAAACCGAAATCGCATCCCATCACTGGGATCAGGTCCGCTGCCGGGATATGAAGGCAGCCTTCAATCCCAAGACCTTTAGCGAGCTATCGAGCACCCATCCGGGTCTCCACCTCGATCTGTGGCGTGAGGGTGCGCGCATCCCCGTCGACGTGCTGGCCACCATCGTCGACAACCAGCCGTCGTTCTTCGACGAGGTTGAGCCGATGATGATTGACCAACGCCTTGACCAGTGGAAGGCGTGGGCTCGCTGGCACGCCATCTCCTCCCTAGCCCCCTACCTCAGCTCAGCCTTCGTCAATGAGGACTTCGATTTTTACGGTCGCGTCCTTAACGGCACCCCTACGCTCAAGGCTCGATGGAAGCGCGGCGTCTCGTTCGTTGAATCGACCATGGGCGAGGCCGTCGGCAAACTCTATGTCGCTAGGCATTTCCCTCCAGCAGCCAAAGAGCGGATGGACAACCTCGTCGCCAACTTACTGGCGGCATACCGTCAGTCCATCTCGACACTGACATGGATGAGCGAGTCAACCCGAGCTGAAACCCTTGACAAACTCTCAGCCTTCCGCCCGAAGATCGGCTACCCAGAACGCTGGCGGGACTTCTCGGCATTCCAGTTACCGCACGGTAACCTCGTTGACGCCGCAATGGCGTGCAGCTCATTCCAGCTCGACCACACCATCGAGAAACTCTCGGGGCCGATGGACCCTGACGAGTGGCTGATGTTCCCTCAAACGGTCAACGCCTATTATCACCCATTGCGCAACGAGATCGTCTTCCCCGCGGCCATCTTGCAGCCGCCATTCTTCGACGTCGAGGCTGACGACGCCGTCAACTACGGCGGGATAGGGGCCGTCATCGGCCACGAGATCGGTCACGGTTTCGACGACCAAGGCTCGACCTGCGATGGCGCAGGCAGGCTACGCGACTGGTGGACCGCCGAGGACCGTTCCGCCTTCGAGGAGCGCACCAAGGGTCTCATCGACCAGTATGACGCCCTTGTGCCGCTGCAGCTACAGCCAGACGGCCCTCACGTCAACGGGTCCTTGACCATCGGCGAAAATATCGGCGACCTCGGCGGGGCAGGAATCGCCTTCAAGGCCCTGCAGATTTCTTTTGCGGGAGCCGAACCCGAACCGATTGACGGCCTGCCGTGGCAGCAGCGGTTCTTCCTGTCTTACGCCCGGATCTGGCGGGAAAAGCAGCGCGACGAGTCCCTGCGCACACAGATTGCCACGGACCCGCACTCACCCACCGAGTTCCGCAGTAACCAGATCGTTCGCAACATCGACGCCTTCTATGACGCCTTCGACGTCACCGAAAACGACCCGATGTGGCTGGCCCCCGAGAAGCGAGTCACCATCTGGTGATGCTGGTGCCCCCCCGCTAACCCGGGGGCATTTCTCATGCTCAGGTCGCATCGTCAGAGTCATTGTTCGCGCAGCAACTCGTAAGGCTTGTGAGACTTCACCGAAGCAATAGTGCGCGGCAAGCACCCCAGCGGCACGGCAGCAAGAAGGAGCAGAGGGAACCATGCTCCTTGTTCCAGCACATCGGCCAGCGGCACCGGGGACATCGCCACCGGACTCACCCCAGCAGCCGTCAACGCCATCGCTACACCACACAGCACCAGTCGAACAACTCAGAAAGTTTATGATTCGAACATGTACTCACATGGCCAAGCAAACCTGCATCCTCGATACACGACGTGATCTGGGCTAGAATCGGCGCAAAGAGCTCCGCCAGCCACAATCCTCATTCACGTATTCAGGAAAATCCTTATCTCCACTCTGAAAACTGAATGTCACCCATCCTATACAATATAGATCATTCATGATCATCAAATGCCAAGACCAGTGGCCGCATGAACATCTTGTAAAGAGCGATCCTATCGCTGATATCCAGCATCACCACAACTGATGCCACCAAGACACACCGCTCGATCCGAATCAACGCACCGCAAAACGTTGCGTTTCTCTTGGAAGATTCATGAATGAAAGGCCACCTACCAGCTCCAATACCCAGCATTCCTGAGTTCCGATGCAGCCTCGATACTGCACACCCCCTCCACGCCCTCTCCATTCTTCACGAGGCTCGTCGCTAGATACCGGCGAGGGCATTTGGTTCCATTAAGAATCTCCGCGACGCCTTTCCTTTTCGAGTCAGGCAGTTTCGAGAAGACATTAGCTGATTGCAACGCAACAGCTATAACACTAGAAGGACCCGAATAACGATCAAAGTGGGACAAATACCCATCAGAAACGCGCCACCACATCGACCTATCTATCTCTCCCTTATCGCCGAACAAGTCACTATGTGCGTAAGCAACCATAGCCCAATACGCATCATCCGATGGTTTCGTATAGTCTACATTATTCAAACGCCACGCCCGCAGGCATAAACCCTTATTCTTAAACCCCAATTGCTGCCTTACGATTGCCGCGGGAAGCAACCGAGATACATTGCTTCGAGTAATGCATCCCTCAGGAAGCCTTGTCTTCACCTCAAGGTCGTCGCCGCCACCAACGTCGTCTCCTATAGTTTTCAAGGACGACGCCGCCATTAAGTCGGTGATATCACCGCTGGACCCTTCATCAGAGTTAGAGCCCTTTACAGACCTCAATCCTTTCAAAAGGCCGTCTGTTGCCGCTCCGCTCGGAAATTTATACCCGTCAACAAGTCGCACGAATTCATACGTTGTGTATACGTTCCCAAATATCGCCTTCGGAGGCGAAGCAAGCCCATCACTAGAGCTCAAGCGCGTCAAAGCTTCCGCAGTTACTTCATCTCCACATCGCATAACACCACGAGAATGCTTTCCAATCGAAGCAAGAGCAGCCAAGGTCATAGAATCAGAATCCTTGCTATCTCTCCGAAGCAAGTTGCAATAATTATCGACAGTTTCCTGTTCCTTATTTGAAAGGTGCTCACCGTCAGAAACTAGCCCGAGGATATCAAGCAGAGTTTCAGGCCCTCTCCCCTCGGAGACGGGAGGCGTGCTCCCACACGATCCCTTTATGCCAAGGCTACGTGATCTCCAATCCAAATAGCGGCTCGAGCATCTCGCCTCGGCAAAATCACGATCCTCAAGAAGAGATTTGACCTCACCAACCAAAGGAGAATTTGAATCTGAACGTTCTACAGCTTCAAGCATGTTTAGCCCGGCACCAAGGCGGTCGGCAGCGGTTGGAATCAACTTAAGTTCTCGTATATCAGTTCGGTCAAAATACAGCTCTCTAGCGGCTCGACTAGCATCAATCTTATCGAAAAGTGATTTATCTTTCACAAGAACCTGAAGTTTCTTCACGTCAAGCTTTGGCAAGGCATCAGCCCTACCCATCTTCATCATTGCATCGCGAATATAATATGTATCAATCGCGGTCTCATCTGACGCCGATCCAGCTAAGATTGGTTCATAAAGCAAATTATTTCTTGAACTCTCAATCTGCGAGGGCTCATCCTGATCCACCACCAGACCACCGTTATCCGGCGCTCCAGATGTACGAGAACAGCCAGCTGTGGCGGATAAAATAACGATTATTACTCCGACCGCCACAGCCCTAACGAGACTGTCTATTAGACTCATTAATCAGAATTCTAGGCGATGCTCACACACTGGCATTAACAGTGCGGATGTTACCGTACGCAAATGCCTTTGCTGTTGACGTAAAGCGGATAGAAATAGCAGTAATTCCGGCGCATACTCCGCCTGAAATATATGCACCCTTTTGCCCCCTGTTATTCTTAATCTTTGCACTAGCATCAGCACCATTAAAGCTAGCGCCCGCACCCTTCAAGCTTACATTGATTCCCGTCGCATGTGCATTAAAGTCATCCTCAATCCATTTTGGTTTCATTGTGCTAACCGCACTCGACTTGAAGTCATGACAACCCTTCCATCCTCCGAGATTAGAGGCCCAAATATTTGCCGTAAGGCGCGCTCCGTTATCAAACTTCGTCGATTGCGAGTCACTGTAGGCATTCGCTGGTGCTGCCGTCACCGACCCAACGAGACAAACCCCAGCCACGACAGCTGCAGCAAGCTTCCCGGTAGTTGCACTCATGATGATTCTCGAATCGTTGTACATACTTGACACAGCCTTGGTCAAGATGTTTATAGATTAACTGCCCAGAGGGTCACTCCTAGGACACTTCTCAGAGAACCACTTCAGACCAGTCACGCCTTGAATTGCGCCTCAGAATCAATGATGTAGCAGGATCCCGGCTACGCATTAGTGTCTCATCACGATGAGAAACGAGGAGAGAAGTGAGCTCTTAGATGCACACCTCCACGTCTGCTGGACCAGATATCCAAGATCCTCTGGCTTCCTCACTACTGAAGTCTGTCATCGAGATGGCGATCAGACTGCTTACTCGCTGAAGCCCTTTCGCTGTCAAGAGTCGCTTGACAATAGAAAATTCCCCCGCTATGAGTTGTCGTCAATCTATGCTTTGTGGCCAGTACTGGGCCGTTCCTCTCCGATAAGCACACCGCCCAGTAACCGTCGGTGACGGCACTCCAACTCTCCTCCCGTGCATGACGAGCCATCATCTTCGTCGAATCTCCAGCAGGTGGGGCCGACAAAAAGACGGACGCAGCTCGGCACTTCTCGCCAACCTTCAAGCAGCGGATTAAGGAACCGGCCTTCAACTTCATCGACACTTGCGGGAATCCACTAACCAACTCGATTGGTGCAGATGAGTGACGAAGTCCGCACGGAAAGCTTGACGAAACTTCCAAGCCTTCGCTCCCGGATCGGAGCACGGACTCACGGCGCGACCTCGCGAGCCTATAGGTGGGCCCCGATAACTTCATCGGCGCCATTCAGGGTGTCATCTCATTCATCGTCATGGTCACTGCTCGCGCAACAACTCGTAGGGCTCGTGAGATCTCACCGAGACCACGGTGCGCGGCAGGCATCCCAACGGGACCGCGGCAAAAAGCACCAAGGGGAACCATGCTCCCTGCTCCAGCACATCGAGCAAAGGCACCAGGGTCATCGCAACCGGCCCCAGGTGCACACCTGCGGCCGTCAACGTAATCGCTACACCACACAGCACCAGCCCAACAACAACGATTCCCAGCGCCATCACCACACCAATGAGAAAGGCCTCCGTTTCAAGGCAACCGAGAATCCACTCCCCCGAGCGGCCGAAAGCCTTAAATACTGCAATCTGAGACCCCCGCTGACGCGAGATCGTCGAGCCAACACTGACCCCAAGCACCAATGCCGCCACACAGATGACGACGATGAGGATCGTCTGCATCCGCTGGACATCAGAGGTCATCTGATCGGCGTATCCGACCACATCAGCCTGGCTGGTTGCGGAAAATCCTGCCTGGCTTAGCTGCCGATGGACGTCAGCGACGTGGGCGCGCGAATCAGCCTCGACATAGGCCCTCGACACGCCCTGCTTATCAAACGCTTGAGGGGACATCCCTGCGTTGGCAGCCTCCCAATTCTTGGCGTCGTCAACATTAACGTAGACCGTATCGGGACCGTCATTGTTCGGACGGCTGGAGTCGTAAAGGCCAACAACCTTGAGCTTCGTCGGGACAGCCTCAGCTTCAGATGCCTTCGTCTTGCGCTGGTACGACACATTGATCGTCGTCCCCAGCAAAGCTTTGAGATCATGACCGTTTACCGCATCTGGCACGATGACTTCCCCTGGCCGCACTGGCCTGGTGGGGCCGTCAAAGGCCACCGTGGCGGGAGGAACATCGGGAATCTGTGCCGTGGCCCATACGATCTGCGGAAGCCCATTGTCGTCGTCGCAGAGCAGTCCAGCCTGCGACCACTCGTAGACCTTCGCCACATGGTCCATGCCCATCATCTGCCGGCGAGCTGCCGCGTTAATCGGGCCACTAGACCCACGCCCCGTACTGTCAACAACAACATAGTTGAGTCTCTTGCCCGCGTCAGCGGCGTCAGTCTGGTCACGAACATGGCCTGCGACGATGGTGTTCATTGCTAGAACGCATCCTCCCAGCAAGGCCAGGACGATGATGAACCAGCGCTGTCGGGGCAAGCTGGAGCGTCGCAAGGACACCCAGGCGTGACGCGATGCTGACATGCTCATCGTGTCGCCTCCACCGTGACGCTCAGATGTGGAAGGTCGATCGGTTGGTGCGATGCCATGATGATCGTTCCTCCGTCATCCAGGTAGTCCTGAAGCAGTTTCTCCACGGCCCACCGATTGTCGTCGTCAAGGGATGCCGTCGGCTCATCTGCCAGCAAGACTGCGGGCCGCGACGCCACAGCCCGGATGACGGCCACCCGCTGCTGCTGCCCACCGGACAACGTGCTGGCCTGCTGATTGGCCAGGTCAGCCATGCCGCAAGAGGCCAGCAACTGATACGCGATCTCGGCTTCGGCGCACAGAGCGGCGTTCTCCCAGACAGTGAAGTACGGGGTGAGGAATGGGTACTGGAAGGCGTAGGCAACCAGCCCCTCACGGCGAGCCTGCTCAGGATCACGGTCGCCATGACCATGAGCAATGGTGATGTGCCCGCTCGTCACTGGAAGCAGGCCACCGATCATGGCCATCATGGTCGACTTACCCTGACCGGATGCTCCCTTGATGAGACATGCCTGACCTGCGTCAACAGTCGCATCGGCGCAATGAATCGTGCACCCCCCACGCGCGGAATCGCCCGAGGGGAATGTCTTGGTCACACCTTGCCAAGAAACCGTCATGTCACCACGCCCAAATTCCCGGAATACCTCAACAGGTACGCCGATTCGATACTGCACTTGTCCTTGACCGGCTTTCCATTGCGAATGAGCGCCGGACCAAGGTCCTTCCTCGGACATGGCGCATCCGCGAGACTGTCGCCGATGCGTTGCAACTGGGAACGAGACAATGTAGAGACGGTATTCGCCGCCGACAAGGCCATCGCGATAGTCGTACTCGGGCCACTGTAGGTCTCGAGATGGCGCAAATACCCGTCCGAGATCGACTCCCACCCCCATTTCTCGGCGTCCTTAGCATTGCTGAATAGGTCGGCACTGGCCAGCGCCTGCATCGCCCACCGAGCCTCCTCGGAAGAAGTCGTCTTGACCTTCCACGGTGTGAGGCACAACCCGTCGTTGGACAGGCCGATCTCCCGCCTCATCGTCGCGATGGGCAGATCCGTCATCACCGTCTTTCTCGTGATGCAGCCCTTCGGCAGGCGGGTACGTTTGTCGACCTCTGATCTCTCCTTGTCGGACAACGCGTTGAGGGTTTTCAGGGATGACGCCGCCATGAGTTGGTTGACGTGGGCCTGCCGACTGTCTCCACCATTCACCAAATACGGGCGCAAAGCCGCGACCAGATGATCATGAGCGTAGCCATCGTCGTCGGGTAGATCGTGACCGTCGATGAGCCGGAGGTACTCATATGTGCTCTTGAGCGTCCCGTTGACTGACGAATTCTCCGGCTCGCGAATGAGGGAGTTGGAGGGGCTGAGGACCGTCCCGAGGTTATCGACAACGGGCGCCTGCGCATCATCAGCGCACGCAGTAGGCAGGAGAAGCAAGATGGCTGCCACCCCCGCCAAGAATCGCTGAAAAGACATACTGCGTACAATATGACACAATTGGCTCACCTCGACGATCACGACAGCGTCACCGGTGAACGAGCTTGTCATGCCGACGTTGACACTGGGCTGACAGCTGTGTCCCGATGTGCCGAGGTCAACAGAAAAATCGACACCCCGCAGACTGTGACCCGTTGAGGAGTTATCCTGCGGTCAGCTGCGGCCACGGCAAAACCGCGCGACACGATATTCGGTATCAGGGAAGATCACGTCATGCCAGCAACCGCCACCTATGCGACCCTGGAACTATCCCACCGGTGCTGTGACCTCGCGCTCGCCCGAACCCCGTTTCGTCGCGCCCGTCAACCAATCCTTGCAGTGGTGTTCTTCCTCATCGTCCTCGCATTGTGGCAGTCGATGCCCACCATGCTAGCTGCCATCACCTCCTCCCCAGAACCGTTCACCGTCTGGCCCCTCGTCTTCCACGACATCAATCTGTATTACGGCGCTCCAGCAACCACAGGTTGTTTCCTCGCTCTGATCGTGGTGAGTCTCCTGCCGGTCATGGTCTTGCCGACATCACCGTTAGACATACGGCACCGCTTCGTCATGCTTCCCGTCGTCGGCCTCAATGCGTCCTTCTTCAATACGGCGCCCCAGTTCAGGGCTCTCTTCCGCAGCCGGTACACCCTGCAAGCGGCTCTGCTCTCAGCGGGATTCGTCGCGCTTTTGGCCACCCGTGTCGCAGGCCCGTCATCAGTATGGGGGGTGGAACCCCTGACCATCGGCGGATTCTTCCAATACGCCACCCTCGCACCGAGCTTCCGCATCTTTGAACCGCGGCTACCAGCATCGCGCTTCTACCTTCGGATGCTCGCCGCACAATACGTCCTCGTCGCCCCGATGCTTGTCGTGGCAGTGTTGACCGACATCTTCACCAATCACCCAGCACATTCCACGATCCTCGCTACCGCCGGAGTATGCGGATCAGCCCTTATCACCATTGGTGTCGGGATTTTTGTCCCTGCTCGCGACGACAATCCCCTGTCGATCCTGCTGGGGTGCGCGATTGTGCTGACCATCGGAATGGCGCTCGTCGTATTCTGCGGAATCCTCCATCTTCCTGCCGCAGCATCTATCGGCCTTGGTATCGCCTGCGCAGCCTTACTCATCACCTACAGCATCGTCACCATTTCAGATCAACGGAAGGCAGCCCGATGAAGGACCCTAAAGTCTACCTGACAAGCCTAATCATCGCGATTATTGCGACACTAACACTGGCCACCGGAATCATCTTGATCCTGATGTTTTCGGTGCACGACGAGTCGGCTTACCGAACTGGTCTCTTCGGGTCGGTATATTTCCGGGCCGCACCCAACCCCCAAGGCAATATCGACGCGACGATGGGTGTCGCGTCGCTGCCACGGCTAGGCATCGTCGCAGCCGCGATATTTGCCTTCACCCTCCTCGTCTCAGCTATCTATTTTCGGCTCAAGGCCTACCGTGCATCACTCATCCAATAATCGTGCGGTGTGGCAACACCCGCGGGATCTCAGCTTGCAGCCGTTAACCAGACACCTCGTTTTCATAGGATTCGCGCCTGGGGCCATCCTCGCCTTCGGATGGGCATTTTGTGCTGCCCACGGCGCGAACGGCTCACATCGGGTACCCCACGCTCACTCCTGTCCGCGTGACTCGATCGCCTCTGCCATCGCCAGGGTTCGTCGGGCAGTATCGACGTGAAGGTTCTCGATCATGCGGCCATGGTAGGTAACAACACCCGAGCCATTCCCGCTCTCCCAGGCGTCGATGATGCCGCGGGCCTCCGCGACCTGTTCAGCGTCGGGTGCGAAAACCTCGTTGGCCGGGCCGACCTGGCCTGGGTGAATGAGCGTCTTGCCGTCGAATCCCATGAGCTGGGCTTCACGGCACTGGGCGGTGAATCCCTCGACGTCACGAACATCGTTATAGACCCCGTCAAGGATGACGACATCGGCCGCCCGAGCAGCCAACAGGCACATCTGCAGGGCCGTCGTCACCGGCGCGCGACCCGGTACATGGGATGCGCGCAGTTCTTTGGTGAGGTCGTTGGTGCCCATGATGAGCACCGTCAACCGGTCGGAAGCCTCCGCGATGTCACGGCAATCCAGCACCGCCTGTGGAGTCTCGATCATGGCCCACAGCTTGACACTCTCATCGGCCCCAGCCGCCTCCATGTCGGAGACGATGGAACGAACCTGCTCAGCAGAGCCAACCTTGGGCACCGCGATAGCATCCGGGCCAGCGGCAACTGCGGCAGCCAGGTCATCGCGATACCACTGGGTGTCCATCCCGTTGACACGGATGGCAACCTCCCGGTAACCGTACGGATGCTCTTTCACAACGCCAGCCGCGCGCTCACGGGCCTCAACCTTGAGATCGGGGGCCACCGCGTCTTCTAAATCAATAATGATGCCGTCGCAGTCGATGCTGCGGGCCTTCTCCAGCGCCCTGGCATTGGCGCCGGGCATGAATAAAACAGAACGACGAGGGCGCAAAGAATCCATGCCCACAATTGTGCCGCAACCGAATCCAGCGCCGAGAGCGGGCTGAAGTCCAGTCATTGTGACCGTGAGTACTCGGTCACAATGACTGGACTTCAGCGACGACGCAGCAGATACGTATCGAACACCCACCCTAAACGCTTCTCAGCGTCGGCACGAGCGCTCCGGATCTCCTCGCGAACCTCAGCAAGGTCCCCACTGATGAGAATCTCGTCGGGAGTGCCGATGTAGGCCGCCCAGTAGATATCGATACCTGTGGGATCAATGAGGCTAAAAGTCTGACGCCCGTCAAGCATGACGATCACATCGTCAACCCCCTCCGGCATCCCGTTGGCCAGCAACCGGGCCGGCGAGATCTGCAGCGCGCGGCCTTGCCGATTGAGCGGAATCTGGTGACGCGACGCCAGGGACAGCGAACTCGAAATACCAGGAATGACGTTGAGCTCAATCGGCACACCCCCGTCAGCGTCAACGGCAACGATGAGTTTCTTGACGATGGCGAGAGTGGACTCAAACAGGCCCGGGTCACCCCACACGAGAAATCCACCGCGTTCACCGTCGGCAAGGTTGTCAGCGACGGCATGGGCCCACTGATCGAGTCGCTGGCGACGCCACTTGGCGACGGCCGCCTTGTAGTTCTCGGCGGTCTTCCATGGACGCGGCGGATCCTGCAACTCGACGATGTGCAACCCATCGGAGTCGGCGTCGGGGCGGTGACGACGCAGCACCTCACGGCGGAACTCGACGAGATCATCGACGTCGTGCTCCTTGAGGACGACAAAGAGGACGTCGAGGTGCTGGATGGCGTCAACAGCCGCCAAAGTCAGCCAATCCGGGTTGCCGGGGCCGATGCCGATGAGGTCAAGACGACGGGACACAATGTCTCCTTAGTAGTTTCGAACGTGGCGTCAGGACGAGCGAGAAACCACCTCGTCGCACAGCGCCTCAAGAGCCTGCTTGGCATCCCCGTCAGGCAGCGGAGTCAAGTGGGTACGGGCGCGGTCCGCCCGGCGCTGAATCTCGACACGAGCCTCGTCGATAACGTGGTTGGCGCGCAGCTTGTCCAATACATCAGACAGCACGGCGTCATCGGACAGATCAGCATCGAGCATCTCCTTAAGCTCGGCGTCCGCCGGATCGTCAGAAGCGCGCAGCAAAAGGGTCGGCAAGGTCGGAACCTTCTCGCGCAGGTCAGTACCTGGGGTCTTGCCAGTCACCGTCGACGTGATGTCAATGAGGTCATCGGCAAGCTGAAATACCTCCCCGATGTCCTCACCAAACTGCTCCAAGGCGGCGACGTTCTCGGCGGACGCATGGGAGACCATCGCCCCAAAGACAGCAGAGGCTGCAATGAGTGACCCCGTCTTATCGGCAACGACCTTGAGGTAGTGGGCCAACGGATCTTGCCCCTGCGAAGGACCACGGGTCTCGGCAATCTGACCCTGTACCAAGCGGGAGAACGTTCGGGCCTGCAACTTAACGAAGTCGACTCCCAGTTCCGCTACGGCCAGGGAAGCCCTCGAGAACAGGTAGTCCCCCACCATGATGGCCACCGAGTTACCCCATCGCAGGTTCGCTGAGGGGGAGCCGCGACGCCTAGACGCCTCGTCCATAACGTCATCGTGATACAGCGAGGCAACGTGGGTGAGTTCCATGACAACAGCGGCACGCACCAGGTCGGCGTCGTTCACCGCGTCACCAAACTGGGAGCACAACACCACCAGCAGCGGGCGGAACCTCTTGCCACCGGCAGAAATGATGTGGTTGGCCGCCTCAGTCACGAAGGGGGTGTCAGCGCCGGCCTGACGACCCAGCTCGTCCTCGATGAGGGCAAGTTTGGCGCTCACCAGATCGGTGAACTCGCTGCTGGCGCTATACGACACAGTTCTCCTCTTCCAACCAAGCGATCGTCCGGTACTCGTCCGGCCGTCGTCTCGACGTGACCTGGCCATCTTTCACTTTACTGGCTTGACGGTGCTCGCGTCTTGCTGGAGTGTCATTGTCATGGTCTACAAATGTAACCAGGCCGGGGTCGCATCACTTCCAGATGCGACCCCGGCCCCCATTAACAAACTCAGCGCAGGAAAGTGCTTGCCTGGTTGAACAGGTCAATAATCGGCTGTGGGGCAACACCCATGACAATGGTGAACACCGCGCACACGATGAGGGTGATCCATCCGGCGATGGAGGGCTCGGCAACCTCCACGGGGTCGTCGCCCTCTTTCGCGGACCGGAAAAACACCACGACGATGATGCGCAGATAGAAGGCCGCTGCCACCAGGGAGAACAGCACCCCAATCAACACCAGCCAGGCGTATCCGCCACGCCATCCGGCCAGGAAGACCACCAGTTTGCCGGTGAAACCTGCCGTCAACGGGATGCCGGCGAAACTCAGCACAAAGATGACGACCAGAACACCGATCCACGGATGACTACGACCAATACCCGCCCACGAGGCGATCTCAGTGGATTCGCCACCGGCGCGACGCACCATGAGGATGAGCAGCCAGAAGCCGATCGATGCCAAGCCATAGGCCGTCATGTACACCAGCACCGACGACACCGAACCAGTCTGACCCTCGGCCATGCCGGTCTGCGTCGTCCAGGCTCCGACAACACCGACCAGCACGAACCCAGCATGGGCGATAGCGGAGTAGGCCAGCAGACGCTTCATATCGGTCTGCGCGAGACCCACGATGGCGCCCACACCCATCGAGGCCACAGCCACGACGGCGAGCACGATCTGCCAGTCCCATCTCATCGCGCCCAGACCGACATACAGGACGCGCATCAGACCGACGAGGGCGACGAGTTTGGTCGCGACAGCCATCCAGCCGCTAACCGGCGTCGGAGCGCCAGTGTAGACATCGGGGGTCCAGGAAGCGAACGGAACCGCGCCTATCTTGAACAACAGCCCGACGGCCACCAGGATCATGCCCGCGACGATGAGTTTCGACGAGCCGACCTGAGTGACGCCCGCTGCGGCTAGATCGCCAAGCTTGAAACTACCGGCGCACCCATACAGCAGCACGATGCCATAAAGGAACAAGGCCGAGGACAGCGCACCCAGCAAGAAGTACTTCAGCGCGGCTTCCTGAGACAACAGCCGACGACGTCGCGACATCCCGCACAGCAGGTACAACGGCAGAGAGAAGATCTCCAAGGCAACGAACATCATGATGAGGTCATTAGCCGCGGCGAAACACATCATGCCCAACGCCGCGAACATCAGCAGCGGGTAGACCTCAGTATGCTCGCGATGCTCCTGCTCGGCCTTAGCCTCCAGCGGGGAACCAGGCACCGACGACGCGCTCGCCACAAAAGCCGTCTGGGTGGTGCCGACTCGCTCAGCGAAGAGCACCACGGTCCCAAGACCGGTCGCTAGCAGAATGACCCACGTAGCCAGAGTCGGTCCGTCGAGGGCCAAAGTTCCCTGCCCGGCAACAATTCGGGTGCCACGGGCAATAGTGGTTAGCGTCGAGGCGATGGCAACAACCAGAGTGGCGACCGTCACGATGATCTGAGTCGGACGACGACCCGATCGGGGAACAAAGGCCTCCACCAGCACCGCCACGCACGCCCCTGCCATGAGGACGAACACCGGCGCCAGCGGCCCCCACTCGAGGTGCGGAGCCGCGACGTCGAGGAGCGCTGGCAGCCCAGACGCAGTAATCAACAGGGCGGGATTCACTTGAGACCCTCCTTGACGACGGGTGCCGGATCGGTGGCGTGGACCTGAGTCATGGTGGCCGTGGCCGCTGGTTCGATGGCGTGCAGCATCGGCCTGGGAAAGAACCCGAACACCAGCAGCAAAATGATGAGAGGTGCAAGCACCAACTTCTCCCGCCCGTTCAGGTCACTGACCTGCTCAGAGACACCCTGCACCGGGCCGGTCATAGTGCGTCGGTACGTCACCAGAACGTACACCGCAGCCAGCACCATGCCGATGGTGGAAATGGCGACATAGATTGGGTGACGCGACCAAGCACCAGCTAAGGCCATGAACTCGCTCACAAAGTTTCCCGTGCCCGGCAACGACAGGGTTGCCAGCCCGGCGGAGAGGAAAGTTCCGGCAAGTACCGGGGCGACCTTCTGGACGCCACCGTAACCGTCGACCTTCGCCGTCCCGCCCCTGCGCACCAGGAAACCAAGCACGAGGAACAACGCTGCCGTCGAAAAGCCGTGGTTGAACATGTAGAAGATCGAACCTGTGATCGACGTCGTCGTCAGCGCGAAAATGCCAATGACCATAAAGCCGAAGTGACTTACTGATGTGTAGGAGACGAACCTCATGAGGTCGCTCGAGGTCGCGGCCATCATGGCACCCCACAGCACCGAGATAATCGCCAGGGTGAGGACGAAGGGGGTGGCCCAGTCGGAGGCGGCGGGGAACAGGCCCAGACACAGCCTCAGCATTCCAAAGGTGCCGATCTTGTCGAGCAAGCCGACGAGCAGGGAAGACGCCCCCGCAGTGGCCTGTTCGGCGGTATCAGGCAGCCACGTGTGCACCGGGACCATCGGGGCCTTGATCGCGAAGGCGATGAAAAATCCGACAAATAATTCCTTACCAATCGCCCCCGAGAAGTCCACCTTTGCCAGGTCGCTCAGAAGGAAGGATCCGCCGTGCACCCCGACGCCGATGACAGCGAAAAGCATGACCAGCCCACCAGCCAAGGAGTACAGCAGGAACTTCATCGCTGCTCGGCCTCGTCGTGGACCGCCCCATCCTGCGATGAGGAAGTACATCGGGATGAGGGTGGCCTCGAACATGAGGTAGAACAGCAAGACGTCGGTGGCAGCGAAGCAATAGATTGCCAGTCCCTCAAGCATGAGGGCCAAGCCGAAAAACGCCCCAGTTGACCAGCGAGCCGTCTCGTCGTCGCCCACATGCCACTCGGCGAGTAGCACCACCGGCACGAGGATGACGACCAGCAGGATCATCGTCAGGGAAAGGCCATCACCACCTAGCGCATACCAGGCTCCGACAGCGCGGATCCAGCGATGGGTTTCCGAAAGGTTGGTGCCATTGACGCCGACGATGAAAGCGTAGACGCCCAGTACCAGAGCGACCAGAGAAAACACCATGCCGGTGGCTCGGGCCGCAGCCCCGCGCAGCATCATGGTGATAACGCCGCCGACGAACGGCAGCAGCGCGATCACTGTGAGGATCGGGAAAGACATGTCAGCTCCTCCAGCGCTCAGGCCATCCGGCCCAGGACGACGACGAGTCCGACGACCATCACGCCGACGACCATCATGAGGCCGTAACTGCGCACGTAGCCGTTTTGGACTTTGCGGATGATCTGGGAACAAGCCGTGGTGACGGAGCCAGCGCCGTTAACCAGACCGTCGACCACCGACCGATCGAAGCCCGCGGCACCGCCTGCCAGCCAACGCCCCGGCTTCACCACGACAACATCGTTGATGTCGTCGCCGTAGATGTCGTGACGACCAGCGACAAGCAGCGGATCGTGAGTCTCGGGCTCCTCGTTCGGCACATTGTGACGGTTAAGCAACCAGCCTGCCACGATGCCGAGGATCACCACGACGAGGGTGACAACCCCAATCACGCCCATATGCCACATACCGACGTGCTCAACCTCAGCGCCCGTAGCTGGAGCCAACCAGTCGCCGATCCAGTTGTTCATAAAAGCACCGGCGAAGATCGACAAAATAGCCAACACGATGAGAGGGATCGTCATGACTGCCGGAGACTCGTGCGGGTGGACGTCCGCGCGCCAACGCTTAGTCCCCAAGAAGGTCAGCATCATGAGGCGAGTCATGTAGTAGGCGGTGATTCCAGCGCCGATAAGGGCCAGCACCCCGAAGACCGCGCCCTTATCGAAGGCGGCCTCGATGATGTGGTCTTTGGAGAAGTAACCGGAGGTACCAGGGATACCGATAATGGCGAGGTAGCCGCACGCGAAGGTCCAGAAGGTCATAGGCATCACCTTGGACAGCGCACCAAAGTGGTACATGTCCGTGTCGTCACCGGTACCGTGCATCACCGAGCCGGCCCCAAGGAACATGTTCGCCTTAAAGAAACCGTGGGTGAGCAGGTGGAAAATCGCCAGAGCCGCACCAGCCGGTCCCAAACCTGCAGCCAGCATCATGTAGCCGATCTGGCTCATCGTCGATCCGGCGAGGACCTTCTTGATGTCCTTCTTCGCCGAACCGATCCAGGCGCCGAACAACAAGGTAACGGTGCCGATGATCGCCACTGCCAACGAGGCTGCACCCGTGTGGGCATAGATCTCGTGAGAACGTACCACCAGGTAAACACCAGCGGTAACCATCGTCGCAGCGTGGATCAGGGCTGAGACCGGCGTCGGGCCCTCCATGGCGTCAAGCAGCCAGGCTTGCAACGGCACCTGAGCGGACTTACCACAAGCAGCCAGCAGCAGCATGAAGCCGAGCAACGTGGCCCAGGTTGACGTCAGCCCCGACGCTTTAGCTGAAACATCGGAGAAGCGCACGCTGCCGAACTGGGCGAGCATCGTAAAGATCGCCATCGTCAAACCGAGGTCGCCGATGCGGTTCATGATGAAAGCCTTATTACCGGCGCGGGCAGCAGCGGGACGACCAAACCAGAACCCGATAAGCAGGTAGGAGGCCAGACCGACACCCTCCCAGCCGACAAACAGGATGAGGTAGTTATCGGCCAACACCAACGTCAGCATCGCGGCAATGAAGAGGTTGAGATAGGCGAAGAACCGACGACGATCGGTGTCATGGGCCATATACCCGATCGCGTAGATGTGGATCAGCGAGCCCACGAAGGTGATGAGCAGCACAAACAGGATCGAGAGCTGGTCAATAAGCAGCCCCACTCGCAGATCCCACGCCCCGACGTCGATAAATCGGTAGACCCCCACGTCGACAGCACGAGACGCACCGTCACGTCCGAGCAGGTCGACAAAAAGGACCAACCCGATGACGAAGGAGACGATCGGGACCACGGTGGCCAACACATGCCCCCACGCGTCGCTGCGGCGTCCCAGCACCAATAGCAGCGCGGCAACCACCAGTGGCACCGCAATCATGAACCAGGCCACGTTGAACAAGCCGGTTTCCAAGACAGTCACGGTACCTCCCTCAAAACTTCAGCAGGTTGGTGTCGTCCACCGAAGTGGTGCGACGGGAACGGAAAATGGTGACGATGATCGCCAAACCGACGACCACCTCAGCAGCTGCCACAATCATCACGAAGAAAGCTCCGACCTGTCCGTCGAGAGAGCCGTGTACGTGAGCGAAAGTCACCAGCGCCAGGTTCGCGGCGTTGAGCATCAACTCCACCGACATAAAAGCCACCAAGGCATTACGCCTCGTCAGGAAGCCCACGATGCCGATAGCGAACAAGATCGCCGAGAGCACCAGGTAGTCATTCGGATTCATTCGAGTTCTCCTTGGACCTCGTGGCGGGCGGCACTGATTGACGCAAACGCCCGATGCGTCGGAGCCTTCAACTCACCGGCGTCGATAATGGCACCGCGGGTCGCCAAGGTTCCCGAGATCGAGTCCTGAGCCACCGTGCCGTCAGGCAGCAGAGCCGGAGCACCAATCTGGTTCGTACGGGCGTAGACACCGGAGTTGGGACGAACACCGGGGTGAGAGCCATGCTCGGCGTAGGCAGCCATACGGTCTGTCACCCGTTCACGCTGGGACTTCTTCTTGTCGGCCTCGCCATGAGCCAACACCATCGTGCCGACGGCAGCAGTGATGAGCAAGGCCGAAGTGGCCTCAAAGACGATGACATACTTGGTAAACACCAGCTCAGCAAGCGACTTGACGTTATTCCCACCAGCTGCGTTGGCCTGCCCCAGGCCCACCGGATGGTCAGTGCCGATAACACCGGTCGTCACTGCATTACCGACAGCCAGGATCAGCAGCACCACAAAGGCCAAGGCGGCGATCATGGCGGCCACCTTGTGACCCTTGAGGGTCTCTTTGAGGGAATCGGTGGAGTCGACGCCGACAAGCATGACGACAAAGAGGAAGAGCATCAGGATGGCGCCGGTGTAGACGATGATCTGCACCACGAAAAGGAAAGGCGCTTCCTGGCTGGCGTACTGCACGGCCAGACAAATCATGACCACGGCCAGCGACAACGCCGAGTGGACAGGCTTCTTGGCAAAAACCATCACCAAGGCCGCAAGCACCATGATCGGTGCCAACAGCCAGAAGGCCCACTGGGATGCCGTCACCATAGGTACGAGACCGGCGAGCAGGGGAAGTCCCGTAGTCATCGGGCGGCCTCCTCGTCCTTGTGTTGGGTGTCGTTGTCATCGTCCCGGTGCGCAGTGGCACCACTATTGGCCGGACCGGTCCGTACGTCGTCCTGCCCAGAGGGAGGAAGACCGTTGAAGTAGTCATCTTCGTCATCACCGAGACGGCGCGGGTGCGGCGGCTGCTCCATGCCCTCCTTGAGGGGAGCCAGCAACTCGTCCTTCGTCCAAATGTGCTTAGCACGCGAGGTGTCGGCCATCTTGAAATCGTTCGTCATCGTCAGGGCACGAGTTGGGCATGCCTCGATGCACATTCCGCACAAAATGCAGCGCAGATAGTTGATCTCGTACACGCGACCATAACGCTCACCGGGCGAGTAACGCTCCTCGTCAGTGTTATCTGCCCCCTCGACGTAGATGGCGTCGGCCGGGCACGCCCATGCACACAGCTCACAACCCACACACTTTTCCAACCCGTCAGGCCAGCGGTTGAGCTGGTGACGGCCATGCATGCGCGGCGGCATCGGCTTTTCCTTGCCCTTCTCCGGGTATCCCTGGGTGAAGGACTTGCGGAACATCGTCTCGAAGGTGATCCCGAATCCGGACCAGGCTCCCATCACAGACCTCCGTTCTCGTCGTGGTCTCGTCGAGCCACCGTGGTGGCCGTTGCAGCCCCAGCCAATGGGGCCTGCACCTGATGTGGCAATGGCGGTACCGGATAGCCACCGGCGAAAGCGTCGAAGGGTTCGTCAGGAGCCTCATCGGCCGTGGAATCAGTCTTACCACCCATGAACGCCCACACGATGAGAGCGACGAGGATGACGCCGACGACCACCAAAAAGACCGGGTTTCGACCCCATCCTTGATTGATGACGGTGCGCCAGGCAGCAACCATCAGGACCCACCCCAGCGACACCGGGATGAGAACCTTCCAACCCAGATCCATGAAGTGGTCATAGCGGAACCTCGGGATCGCGGCACGCACCCACACGAAGAAGAAGATGACGAGCTGGGTCTTGAGGAAGAACCACAACAGACCCCACCAGCCCGAATCGATGACGCCGAAGTAGTTCAGCGGCCACGGAGCGCGGTAGCCGCCCAAGAACAACGTGGTACAGACCGCCGACAGAGTCGCCATGTTGATGTACTCCGCCAGGAAGTACATGCCATAGGGGAAGCCTGAATACTCAGTGATGTAACCGCTGACGAGCTCCGATTCGCACTCCGGTAGGTCGAAGGGCAGGCGGTTCGACTCACCAAACATCGTGATGACGTAGATGACGAAGCTCGGGATCAACAGCAACCAGTAATGCCCGGCGATATGGGTATCGAACCCGCCAACGACCAGGTGATTTGCCTGGGACTCGACGATCTGCGGCGTCGACATCGAGCCAGAGAAGATGAACACCGTCACCAGAGACAGGCCCATCGCGACCTCGTAGGAGATCATCTGAGCACTGGAGCGCAGCGAGCCAAGCAAGGAGTACGTACCCGCCGACGACCAGCCGGCCAACACCACGCCGTAGATGCCGATGGACGCCACCGCAAGGATAAACAGCACGGCAACCGGCACGTCAGTAATCTGGAGCCTGGTGGTGTGACCGAACATCGACACTTGACCACCAAGAGGGATGACGGACCAGGACGCGAAGCAGGCTATGCCCGCTATGACCGGCGCCAGGTTGAAGACGATCTTATCGGCACCCTTCGGGGTGAGCATCTCCTTGAAGATGAGCTTCAGGCCGTCACCAACAGCCTGAAACACGCCACCAGCCCACGCCGAGTTCATGATCGGGCCGATGCGGTTCTGCATCTTGGCCAACACACGGCGCTCGAACCACACGTTGAAGATGGTCCAGGCCAGCAGGATCACGAAGAGGATGACGACCTTGACGATGATGAGCCACACCGGGTCGATGGTGGCCTCGAGGGGACTCATGCCACACCTGCCTCTCGGGAAGTTTCGGTTTCAACGGCGCTCAGCGAGACAACGGTTCCGGGAGCGTCGGGGACGGTGGTGCGGCTCTGAGGGGCAGTCGAGTCACCACGCAGCGACGGGATCCACACTGCCTCAGCCGTCATCGTCGTGTCGATCTTGACCGGAACTCGCAGACTGATAGGCCCACAGACATCAATAAGCTGCCCATTGGTCACACCAAGTTGCTCGGCCGTCAGCGGGTCGATGACGGCAACCGGCGCAGGTGCGGTAGCGACCAGTGCGTCGGCACCGGTCAGGCTTGCCGAGCCCTCCAGCAGCTGACGCCAGGTCTCCAGCACTCGGCCAACCGAACCGGCCTCAACCATGGGCGCCTGCGGTACGAGCGGGGAGGTCGACTCCATCTTGGGGTGACCGCCCGACCACTGCCCCAGGTCTCGCCACGCTTTGTGAGCCTGGGCGACCGTCGCTAGACCGGAGACCGACCCCATCTGGGAACTCAGCGCGTCAAGGACGCGGATCTCGTTCATAGGGGTCGCGGGCTGCTTGTTGACCACCCTGACACGGCCAGGGCGATGCTCCCAGTCAAGGAAAGTACCGGAGGTTTCCTCCAGCAGGCAGACCGGCAAGACAACGTCGGCTCGAGCTGAGACCTCAGAGAACCGCTGTTCGACAGACACGACGAACCCGCAATTCTCGACGGCCTCGCGAGCTCCGGTCGGGTCAGGCATATCAGCCAGCTCGACGCCAGAAACGACCAGCGCGTCGAGCTTTCCGGCCTGAGCGGCAGCCAGCATTCCGGCGGTGTCAAGGCCAGGCTGGGTCGGCAAGTTGGTGACTCCCCACGCGGCCGCGATATCGACGCGCGCCTTGGCGTCATCGACGAGACGTCCACCTGGCAGTAACTGAGGCAGCAGGCCAGCCTCGATGGCACCCATCTCGCCAGCTCGACGCGGCACCCAAGCCACCCGAACCGTCGAGTCAAGATCGTTGATGGCCGACAGGGTGCCGGGCCGGGTAGCGGCCCTCTCCCCCACCAACACGATGGTGCCCTCCCCAATGGTCCCATCGGCGACCAGCTGGGCAAGAGCTTCAGGCTCCTGACCGGGCAGACAGCGAGCCAGCTCGGCACCTATCTTCGCCGAACCATTGGATAGGTGAGTTCCGACTACGGTGATCGTCGCCTTGTGACGACGCCACGCCTTCCGCAGACGCAGGTAGATCATCGGACACTCGTCCTCAGGCTCCAAGTCCACCAGGACTACCCGCGAAGCCGTCTCAAGGTCGGCGTAGGTGACCGATTCCTCGAGGCTGTGCCCGGCGACCCTGGCAGCCAGATAGGCGGCCTCCTCAGCTGAGTGTGGACGGGATCGGAAGTCGACGTTGTTGGTGCCGAGCACGACTCGAGCAAATCGCGACCAGGATAGGCACGTCTCCACCGGGAGGCGCCCGCCGGTAAGGACACCGACGCTGGTACCGGCTTTCGTCAGTCCAGCGGCGGCCGTCTGCAAGGCCTCAGCCCATGACGCCGGTTCCAGTACGCCGTTGTGACGCACCAGCGGAGTCGTTACCCGGTCGTCACCACGGCCGTAGCGGAAAGCGAAGCGACCCTTATCGCAGTTCCACTCCTCGTTGACGTCTGGCAGGTTGCCGGCGTTGCGGCGCTTGACCTCGTAGTGACGGTGGTCGGTACGCAGCTGGCAACCGGCCGCGCAGTGCTCACAGGTCGTCACCGTCGAGACGAGATCGAAAGGACGGGAACGGAAGCGGTACTCGGCGCTGGTAAGAGCTCCTACCGGGCAGATCTGGATAACGTTACCGGAGAAGTAGGAGTTGAAGTCGTCACCCTGATAAGCACCAATCTGGGAGACGGCACCGCGCTCCTGCAGGTTGATGAAAGGATCTCCGGCGATCTGGTCAGCGAACCGGGTACAACGCTGACACAGCACGCAGCGCTCGCGGTCTAGCAGCACTTGGGCCGAGATATTGATCGGCTTGGGATAGGTGCGCTTGACCCCGTCATAGCGAGACTCACCACGTCCGTTAGCCATCGCCTGGTTCTGCAGGGGGCACTCGCCGCCCTTGTCGCAGATCGGGCAATCCAGCGGGTGGTTAATGAGGAGGAACTCCAGCATGCCCTTCTGGGCTTTGCGAGCCATCTCGGAGCTGACCTGAGTCTTGACGACCATCCCCTCAGCGACCGGCATGGTGCAGGAGGGCTGTGGCTTGGGGAACCCACGACTGTTACCAGCGTCGGGGATCTCGACAAGGCACTCTCGGCAGGCACCGGCCGGGTCAAGCAGCGGATGATCACAGAACCGTGGGATAGCGGTGCCGATGGATTCGGCAGCGCGAATAATGAGGGTCCCCTTGGGTACGCTCACCTGCTGACCGTCGATGGTGCACGTCACGAGTTCGACGGGCTTGTTTTCGCTCATGCTCCGGCCCCCTCCAGGACTCGGCGATCGGCGTCGTTGAAGATCGAGCTGCGCTCATAGGGCAGATACTGCCAAGCGGGAATCCCCCGACATCCAGCTTCGAACTCGTCACGGAAGTGGCCAATAGCCCCGCGCAAACAGCCCACGGCACCGTCGGCCAAAGCGCAGAAAGAACGGCCACCGATATTGTCGGCAATGTCCATCAACTTGTCGACGTCACCCTCTTGGCCCTCACCAGCCTCGATGCGACGCAACATCTGGACAACCCACCAGGTGCCCTCACGGCACGGGGTGCATTTACCGCAGGATTCGTGCTTGTAAAACTCCAACCACCGCAACGTGACGCGAACCACCGAGGTCGTCTCGTCGAAGCACTGCAGAGCTTTCGTGCCGAGCATCGTCTTGGCCCCAGCCATCCCCTCGTAGTCGAGCGGGAGGTCGATGTCGTCCTTGGTCAGGATCGGGGTCGAGGAACCACCGGGGGTGAAGAACTTCAGTTCATGTCCCTGTCGCATGCCACCGGAGATGTCGAGGAGCTGACGCAGCGTAGTGCCCATCGGGGCCTCATACTGCCCAGGGTGAGCCAAGTGCCCAGACAAGGAGTAGATGGTGAAACCATCGGACTTCTCGGTGCCCATGGACTTGAACCATTCCTTGCCGTTGCGCAGGATCGACGGCACCGTCGAGATGGACTCGACGTTGTTAATGACCGTCGGACTGGCGTACAGGCCGGCGACGGCCGGGAAAGGCGGGCGCAGACGAGGCTGACCACGACGCCCCTCCAAGGAATCCAGCAGAGCCGTCTCCTCGCCACAGATGTAGGCGCCTGCGCCGGCATGGACGACAACGTCAAGGTCGTACCCGGAACCGAGGATGTTTTTGCCAATGTAACCAGCCGAGTAGGCCTCCCGCACGGCCTGCTGCACGCGTCGGACGACGTGCAGCACCTCACCGCGGATGTAGATGAAGGCCATCTTGGCCTTGATGGCGTAGGAGGCAATGATGACGCCCTCGACGAGGGTGTGCGGGGAGGCCATCATGAGCGGCATGTCCTTGCACGTGCCCGGCTCAGACTCGTCGCCGTTGACAACAAGGTAGGTCGGGTTGGGATTGTCCTTAGGCACGAAGGACCACTTCATGCCGGTGGGGAACCCGGCGCCACCACGGCCACGCAGGTTAGCGTCCTTAACCAGCGAGACAACGTCGTCAGGCGGCATCGTCAAAGCCTTACGAAGGCCGGTGTATCCGCCCTGTCGCTCGTAGTTAAGCAGCTTCCAACTGCGCTCTTCATCCCAATTGGCCGACAGAACCGGGGTCAGTGGATCGGTCACTTCTTCTCCTCTTCCACGGGCTCAGCGGGAGCGGGCAGGTTATTCGGATCTGGAGCCTTCCAGCCGTTCTGCTTAGCTAGCCGGACACCCTGCAGAGATGCCTCACCGGCGCTAGGGCCCTCGTCAGCCCGACCATCGGGGAAGCCAGCGAGCACTCGCTCAGCCTCACGCCAGCTGGTGATCTTCGCACCGCGGGTGGAATGAACCTCTTCGTCGCGAGCCAAGGAATCCAAGATTTCCTCAGCGCGGATCGGAGTCATGTTATCCATGTATTCCCAGTTGACCATCATGATCGGCGCGAAATCGCAGGCAGCATTACACTCCACCCGCTCAAGAGAGAACTTGCCGTCGGGGGTCGTCTGCCCCTCTTTAATGCCCAGCTTCTTCTCGACACGGGCAAGCACCTCCTCGCCACCCATGACGGCGCACAGCGCCGTGGTGCAGACACCGATGTGATGCTGGCCCGCAGGGTGCTTCTTATACATGGTGTAGAAGGTCGCCACCCCGGATACCTGGGCAGTGGTAATGCCGAGCACTTCAGCCGCAGTCTCAATGCCGACCGGCGAGATGCGTCCGTCCACCGACTGAACCAGGTGCAGGATCGGCAGCAACGCCGAACGGGAGTCGGGGTAACGCGAGGCGATCTGATGCATCTCCTCGATGGTGTGCTCGTCGATATTGGTAGAACGGTCGGTCTGATCGACTCCGCCGGTCCCCGAGAAGTCCGAATGGAAAGACTCGACGTAGGGGTATCCCAGGTTGACGGGTTCGCGATCGCTCATCGGTCGACTCCTCCCATGACGGGGTCCAAGGATGCCAGAGACGGCACCACGTCAGAAAGCATTCCGCCCTCACACATGGCGGGCAGGGACTGCACGTTGACGAATCCGGGATCGCGCAGGTGGGAACGGTAAGGCCGGACGCCACCGTCAGAAACAAGGTGACAGCCGAGCTCGCCGCCGGCCCCCTCAATGGCCTGGTACACCTGGCCAGCAGGCACCCGGAAGCCCTCGGTGACAATCTTGAAGTGATGGATGAGAGCTTCCATCGATTCGCCCATGATGTGGCGAATGTGCTCATTGGAATTGCCCTGACCATCGGGGCCCAAAGCCAGTTCAGCCGGCCACGCGATGTGCGGGTCCTCGACCATATGACGGTCACCCTGGGTGTCCTCAAGGCGCTTGAGGCATTGCTTGAGAATGCGCACCGACTGGTCCATCTCTTCCAGGCGGATGCGGAAACGCCCGTAACAGTCGCAGGTATCCCAGGTGGCGACGTCGAAGTCATACGTGTCGTAATCGCAATAGGGCTGGGTCTTGCGCAGATCCCACGGCAGACCGGTAGCGCGCAGAGCAGGACCAGTCACTCCCAGGGCCATACAGGTAGACAGATCAGCGTAACCAATGCCCTGGGTGCGGGCCTTAAAGATCGGGTTCTCATTGCAGAACTGGCCGATCTCGGGGAGGTACTTCTCCATCCGCTTGATGAGGTCACGCAATTGGTCAAGCCCGGTCTCGGGCAGGTCGGTAGCGACGCCACCAGGACGAATCCACGCGTTATTCATGCGCAGACCCGTGACGGCCTGGTTGAACTCCAGAATGATCTCGCGTTCCCTCAGGCCAACCTCGGCCACCGAGGAAGCACCAAGCTCCAGACCGCCAGTACCCACCGCAATGAGGTGGGAGGAAATGCGGTTCAACTCGGTAATCATGACCCGAAGTACGCGAGCACGCTCGGGAACGTCGTCGGTAATACCGAGCAGTTTCTCGACCGCCAGGCAATACACCAACTCGTTGAAGAAGTTCGCAACATAGTTGCACCGGGTCATGAAGGTGACGCCCTGAGTCCAGGTGCGAAATTCCATGTTCTTTTCGATACCGGTGTGGAGGAATCCAATCCCGACTCGCAGGTCTGACACCGACTCGCCGTCAAGCTCAATGATGAGCCTCATGACGCCGTGAGTGGACGGATGAGACGGCCCGAAATTCACGACGACGGTCTCGTCGCCTCGCTCGGCAGCCTCATCAACGATCTGGGCCCAGTCGCCGCCCTGGGACAAGTACTCGTGATTCTCGCTCATCAGTTGTAGCTCCTGCGCTGGTCCGGCGGTGGCACGACGGCACCCTTGTACTCGATCGGGATACCGCCAAGCGGGTAGTCCTTGCGCTGCGGGTGACCGACCCAATCGTCGGGCATAAGGATGCGAGTCAAGGCCGGGTGGCCGTCAAAAATGACCCCAAACATGTCCCAGGCCTCGCGTTCCTGCCAGTCGGCGTGCGGGTAAACCGACACGACGCTGGGAACGTGAGGCAGGGAGTCGACGTCGCTGCGCCCGGTCCGAGCAACGTCCTCCTGGCCGGGATCGGCCAGCGCCACCTCAAGGCGAATGCGACGGTTATGGGTCATTGACAACAAGTTGTAGACAACGTGCATCTCGCGTCCTGCCATGTGCGGATAATGCACGCAGGTCAGCGACGTACAGCTTTCGAACCGCAGGGCGTCATCGTCTCGAAGAACCTTGACGAGTTCGAGGAGCTTCTCAGGACGGACGAAGAAGGTGATCTCCCCACGATCAACCACAGTCAGGCCGTCAGAAAAGTCGGGGACGAGCTCCGCCATGCGATCCACAACCTCGTCGAACCAGCCGCCATAGGGGCGCTCAGAATTGCCAGAGATTTCGACGGTGCGAACGATGCCGCCGTAACCAGACGTGTCTCCGGGGCCGGAGGTCGCTCCCCACATACCCTTTCGGGTATCGATGCGACGATCGGTCCACTCACAGCCCTTCGCGGGGGTGTGGACCTGGTCGGGATGGCTGGGATCAAGGAAGTTGCGGCCATCGGGGATGCGATCCCCGGAGTCCGAGCCGCCTGCGGCGCCGCGCGGGGTCGGCTTGTCACTCATCGCATGAGCCCCTTCTGCTCGAGAGTGGTCTTGGCGTCGAGGGCCTGCTTCTCCTTGGCTGCCTCAACCTCGGACATGTGGCCCATGAGCGGCCAATGCTGGATCTGCTCACGGATCTTGAATACGGCGTCAATGAGCATGTCCGGGCTAGGCGGGCAGCCTGGCAGGTAGACATCCACCGGGACGATATGGTCGCATCCCTGGACGACCGCATAGTTATTGAAGATGCCGCCAGAGGATGCGCAAGCCCCCATCGAGATAACCCACTTGGGTTCGGGCATTTGGTCGTAAAGCTGACGGACCACCGGGGCCATCTTCTGGCTTACCCGGCCCGAAACGATCATGAGGTCGGCCTGACGAGGAGAGGCACGGAACACCTCGTGGCCCCAGCGCGCAGCGTCGGCACGCGGGCCGCCGTAGGAAATCATCTCGATGGCGCAGCACGCCAGACCCATCGTCAGCGGCCAGAAGGAGGTCTTGCGGAGCCATCCGACAATGGCCTCCATCGAGGTCATCACGATGCCAGCTGGGACGTCGGCGTCGTACTCAGCCATCTCGCGCATCCTTTCTTTCTAAGACGTTGAGTGACGTGGCTCTCAGGCCACTCAACATATTGCTGAGCGCGACCCCCCAGGCCGCGCGGGAAGATCAGGTCCAATCCAAGCCGCCACGACGGCGGATGTAGAGGTAGGGGATGAACACCATCGCCACGAACAGCACCATCTCCACCAGCGCGAAAACGCCGAGGCGGTTAAAGTCAACCGCCCACGGATAGAGGAACATGATGTCAATGTCGAACACGATGTAGAGCATTGCCACAACGAAGAACTTGACGGGGAACTTTCCGCCTCCTGCCGGTTGTGGCGTCGGTTCAATGCCGCACTCGTAGATCTCGTGTTTGGCACGATTGGGTCGCTTTACCGCAAGAAGGACGTTGACTGTGATCGCCGCCAGCACGAAGACCGCGCCAAGGATGACCATCCCCACGAGGGGAGCGTATCCGTTCATCTCACCACCTTGAGTCACCATCATTCGTTCAGACCATACGACTCTGATCTGACACCCCGGTACTTTGGGTTACCTAACTTCAGGCTTGGCGGCACGTGAATGCGGCCGCAGGCCACAAGCTCACACCGACGGGGCAATCCTCGTCAGAATGTTGATAATACGGTCATCAAGATCTCCAGCTTTAGCATCAGTGAGGTTTGCCAACAATTTGTTGACAAACCTCATGAGTCGACGACGAGGAAGCCCGTACGTCGTGCACATCTTCATGACACGCGGATCGCCGATGAGCCGCACGAAGATCGTCCCCAGCCGGTAGTAACCACCGAAGTGGCGTTGCAGAGCACGCGAATATCCCTGGAGTGCCTTCTCAGCAGCCGGAGTCCGGTGACCACGGTAATGAGCCTCAGCGATAGCATCAGCCGCCATCTCACCGGCCTCCATGGCGTAGTCGATGCCCTCGCCATTGAATGGGTTGACCATGCCACCGGCATCCCCCACGAGTAGCAAACCGTCGCGATAATGAGGTTGCCGATTGAAAGCCATCGGCAGGGCGGCACCGCGGATCGACCCTTCCCGGTGTTCTTCGTCGAGGGTCCACTCGGCAGGCAGATGAGACAGCCAACGCTTCATAAGGGAGCGGTAATCGGTGTGGCCAAAGGCGGCAGAGGAATTGAGCATTCCCAAACCGATATTGACCGTCCCATCCCCCTCAGGGAAGGCCCAGCCATAACCCGGCAAAAGGTCAGATTTGTGCGGAGCACCGTCCCACAGTTCTAGCCAGCTCTCCAAATTACGCGACTCAGACAGCGCAGAGCGGTAATAGGCGCGTACCGCCACGCCCATCGGACGGTCGTCACGCTTATGCAGGCCCATCGCTAAGCCGAGGCGCGAAGAGTTGCCATCAGCCGCGACGACAACGGGGGCGGAATACTCGGTGCCATCGGAGGTCCGGACGCCGCGAATGCGGCCGCTGGGATCGAGGATCGGATCAGTGACATTGACACCCTCAACGAGGGCGACTCCCTGCGACTCGGCGTGGCGGGCCAAACGCTCGTCAAGTACCGTGCGTCGACACACCATGCCGAAATTGGGGTAGTCGGCCAGCTCGGGCCAGGGAAGAACGAAGGGGGCGATACGTCCACCGTGGATCCGCAGCCCCTCTGTGTGTTTCCAACCCGCCTCTTCGGAGACGTCGATACCCAGCCGAATGAGCTGCTTGACGGCGCGCGGAGTCAGGCCATCACCGCAAACTTTGTCGCGGGGGAACGTCGCCTTCTCCAGCAGGGTGACATGCAGCCCCCTGCGGGCGAGGTGCGCAGCGGTCGCTGAACCACCAGGCCCAGCACCGACGACAACGACGTCGGACTCCATCTGGCTCGTCACGTGAACCCTCCTCATTAACGCACACCGACGATCTGCACGGGCGAGTCTAGGGGTTGTCAGCTACGTGCGCGTCGCCGCATCAGGTTCACGAAACCGAAAGGCAAACCCACCCCCTACCGGGCCTACCGTTGCCGCCGGCACGTCGATGACACTATGCAGTGCTACGCTCTAGCAGAAAATTCATATGATTTTCGTCAATTCCCATACGTACGACATATCAGGAGATCGTCATGTTCGTCCAAATCGCTGCCAGCTTGGCAGCCGCATCGTCCATTGCACTCGGCATACCAGGAGCTGCCACACCCATCGATGAGAGCCAACTTCCAGTCGGTCCTCAGGTCTCGGTGACCGACTCCGCACAGCACACTGGACCGTTCGCTGCATCTAGCCCTCTCGCCATCACGGTCAAGCCGGGCGCACCATGCGTGCGAGCCGATGGTTATCAGGAATCCATAGTGACCCGCGTCCTCGACGACAAGGGTCACCAAGTGTGGACCGGAACGTTCGACGAGTCGAAGCTCATCGGCGGTACTGGCCTCGGCACCGCAACATTCCACGTTGAGTCTCCCGCCGCGGCGTTCAACTTTCACGGCAACGAGCGCACCACCTACCGGACTCTCAGCTACTGTGCCTACCCGCACTACGTCAACGGCACCCGGGAGCGTCTGTCCCAGGTGAGCGTCAAGACATTCATGGTGGATCCCGCCCTCAACTGAGTCAACGCACGTGGGCAGCGCCGTCGGACGACCTCGTTTGGCAGGGTTTGTCGTCCCCGTTGGCGCTCATAGCGATGAGACGGTGCTGCCCATGTGGACATCTCGGTTATCCTGCCACCGTGATCCTTGCCCCAGGTTCAGCCCGCCTATATGCCCGCACCGTCTCGATCTCGGACCCAGGCCCGCTCGAAAACTACATGACGCCGAACGACTCGGTGTGCTTTTTGCACCGCAACTACGGCATGGTTGGGCTAGGTGAGGTCACACGATTCGAGACTGATTCCCCGGCCGCCGCCGATGTCTGGTGGGAAGCATTGTGCGACGATCTCGAGCACGAAACTGAGATGCCTGGTGCTGAGGCCACGGGACCAGTCGCCTTCGGATCCTTCACCTTTGACCCAGACCGGTCATCGTCACGGTCTGTCATGATCCTTCCCAAAACGATCATTGGACGCTGGCCCGGTTATTCGTGGCTCACCCAACTCTCCTGGGACAGCATCACCGACAATCCTCCCCATCAGCAAAGCGTGCCCCGGTCCCCCGGGGCCGTGACGGTACGTGACGGCGTCGTCAGCGGGCAGAGTTGGCGCCAGGTGGCGCGACTTGTCCAGGACATCATGGGTCCCGGAGAACTCGACCAGATTGTCCTCATGCGTGACATCGAGGCCAAAGCTGTCTGCCCTATCGACCCGCGATGGATCGTCGAGACTCTGCGTCGCCAATTCCCCAACGCATATACCTACCTCGTCGAGGGATCCGTCGGCACCACCTCGAAGCTCACCGTCGGGGTGAGCAAGTCCTTAATCACATCCCGGGTACTGACGCACTCCCCCGCTACCGACGCCAACCACCAGACCCTGCTCACTGCGCTTCAAGGCAAAGGGCCGCTGGCGTCCTATCATGACGAGATCGTTGAGCGAACCTGCGCACGTCTCGAGCAATTCTGCGACACGGTCCACGTTCCTGACTGCCCGGGATGTGTCTACAACGATGCCTCAACCTACCTCGTTACCGACGTCACCGGTATCCACTCCCCCGACCAAGGATCCTGTCTGGCCCTCGTGCAGGCCCTGTGCCCGCCAGCTTTTGTCACCGGACTGCCACCACATCGCGCCATGTCCGTGTTGGCCGAGGTTGAGCACGTCGACCGTGGCCGCGTTTCCGGCCCCACTGGCTGGGTCAATTCCTTGGGCAATGGCCAGTGGGTCACCGACTGCCGTGGCGGTCAGATCGACGCTACCGACCCTTCACTCGTCCATATCTTCTCTGGCCACCCCGTCGGCCATGACGACGACGCGGACGTCTTGTCGGCCGAGGCAGAGCATCGCATCGATGCGCTGCGGGACCTCTTCTTGACGTGAGCTGAGGCCTCACCATATGAAAGCGGTGGGACGCGCCGATAGCTGACGTCGATCTCGCCCGACGATTACCGTCGCTTACGCTCGATGACCTTCTTCTCAGCCTTGCCGCCCCGAGTGTCCTGACGGGCCTCGGCCAGTTGACGCTGCGACTCCTCGCGCATCTCTGCCAGGTCCTGCTGGTTCATACCGCCCATCCGTAGGAATCCAAATACCACCACGGCAATGAACACCGATACCCATGGTGACCATCCCAGCACCAACGGGATGGTGATAAGAGCAACCATGTCGAGCCCGCGAATAAGGTTGAACATCAACCCGGGAGGCATTGCGCCAGCCTGGGTTGCCACCATCGGCGAGGAGTAATCAGCTGGTTTTGCACTGACCCACCGAATCGCACCAGCAAGGCCACCAGCAGCCGTCACCAAGCCGTACATGACGGCCTGCTCCCACGGCCTTGATACCGCCGAACCGACGCCGTGGAAGGCTGGGATAACGGCAATCGCCCACAACGCTGCTGCCACCGCAGGCACCACCGAGGCCACCGAAATGACCTGGCTGGTAGTGAAAGGTAGGCAGCGCACCAGCCCCTTGCTACGAGTGAGCACTCGCAGACTGGTGAAGAAAGGCACCAAAGCCGCAACAAGCACCAGAGCCGACACAGGGACCGTCAGAGCACCGAATCCCAGAGCGGAGACGGCATAGGGAACCACGGCCGTCACGATGAGGGTGAGCAGCGGCTTTGGGGACCGCATGACACGCTGCACGTCGCGCCACACCAGGGCTCTCAAACCCTCGCTTCGTCCACGGGTGGGGCGCACCTGGCCGCGTTCGATGGCTTCTCGCTCCTGAAGAATGTCGCGTATGAGGGCGAAGTCAAGAGCGAAGGCGGCACCCTGCATACCGGAGGCCAGTGTGCCACCAGCCATGAGACGGGCGCGTCGGATTCGGTTCAGACGCAGTCGTGCTAGCACGAAGATGACAACAAGCAGTACCGCTCCAGCTCCGGCCACCACCCAAGCGGAAACGAGGTTAGTGCCACTCGACATCGGCACCGCATACCACCCCGACGCCGTGGAGATGACCCCCAGCAGTACCGCCAGACCAGCCAGTCCAGCCACAGCTTCGACGGCCTTCACTGGCCAGGTACGTTCAGCGCCCTGCTCAGCGCCCGCAAAGGAGACGACTCCGGCAGCACCCAGGGCACTCGCCAGGGTCCAGGCGACGACGGCCTTCCCAGCGGCCCCAGTAAGGGCAGCCACCAGGGCGCCCAGGACGGCACCAGCGATCACCGAAACGAGCACCGCAGCTCGTAGCCGTTTGGCGAGGAACTTGGCCCGGTCAATCGGAGCGTCCATGAGCCAGAATCCCTCAGCTGCCGAGGCAAGTACCGGCCCAAACACCCGAGCCGCAGCCAGGGCAAAGGCCAACACTCCTGACAATGCCGCCCACGGCAGCAGACCGCGAGCCGTCTGGCATCCCGTCGAGGTGCAGCCCGAGGCCTGCCCTTGGGCCTGCACGATGAGGCTGATGACCATGGCAAGAACGACGACCAACGAAAAGACGAGCACATAGGCGTCGCCAATGGCCTGCCAGATATTGCGGGTAGTACGGCCTTTACGCCAGTCGCCCATCAGGAGGGAGAGCTGACGTTCGTCGGCCTGACCGCCGAAGAATTCGTCGGGGCGGTGAGCGATGACTAGCTCCGGGTCGGGGACGACCGCCGCCTCAGCCCTGGCAGTCTGTGGTTCGGACTGGGACACCTTGGGGCGGGGCTTGGAATGCTTACTGTTGCGCCGACTCATCCGCGCGGGCCTCCCAATTCGACAGTTCGGGCTCCCAGGGTCTCGACAAGGGCTGGCTCGTGGCTAGCCATCACGATTGCCAGGCCGTGATTCATCTCTTCGCGCAGCCTCTTACCAAGCCATGCGACACCTTCGACGTCAAGGCGGGCCTCGGGCTCGTCCAAGACGAGGAGTTTGCGGGGACGCACGAGGGCCGTTGCCAAGCCCAGTCGGCGTCGCTGACCGGAGGAGAGAGTGCCGGGAAGCTGGCCGGACTGTGGGACGAGCTGGACTTCCTCGAGCACCTCGTCAACGAGAGCGTCCGCGTCGACCAGCCCGTGAGCGCGGGCAAGTAAATCGAGGTGTTCTACCACCGACAGATCGGGGAAGAAGTCAAGGTCGTCAATGACCGTAGCAACGTTGCGACGAAACTCCGGATTCGTCTCGGAAACCTTTTTACCAAGCACCTCGATCGTTCCAGAGCTTGGGCGGTCGGCTCCCACCAGCATTCTCAATACCGTCGATTTACCGGCACCGTTGCGGCCAGTAAGAGCGACGGCTTCCCCCTCATGAACGGTGAGGGAGAGGTGATCAATAATGATTCGGTCACCATAAGACTTCGAGATGTCCTTAGCGACGAGGACAGTAGAGCGGGATGCCATGCTGGCCATTCTCCCGCACTTGCAAGACCCACCTCAACCGGCATTGACTCATGGACCAACCAGGCGGAGGGGGTCAAGGGAACACACAAGACCACCCAACCCACTCAAGGGGGCCAAAGGGGACACGCGAGATTACAAGACCACCCAACCCGCCCGAGGGGGTCAAGGGGGAGTCGTCTCCCCCTTACAATAAAACCGTGTTGACAACCCGAGCCACCCTGGACAAGCACCACGCTGACGTCGCATCGATGTTCGACGGGGTGGCGAAACGCTATGACCTCATGAACCAGATCATGACGCTCGGGGCGATCGACACCTGGCGCGACCTCGTCGTCGCTGCGGTAGAGCCGGAACACGGCCAGACCATCCTCGATTTGGCGGCTGGAACCGGCACCTCCTCAGCTACCTTTGCCGCCCGCGGCGCGCAGGTTTATCCCACCGATATTTCCACCGGGATGCTGGCGGTGGGTAAGCAACGTCAGCCTCATCTGCACTTTGTCGCCGGGGATGCCACCTGTTTGCCCTATGCCGATAATTCTTTTGACGCGGTGACGATCTCTTATGGTCTACGCAACGTCGAGGATCCCCACCAGGCGCTGCGCGAGATGCTGCGAGTCACCAAACCGGGCGGTCGCGTCGTCATCTGCGAATTCTCGTACCCAACCTGGGCACCGTTCCGTCACGTTTACACCAAGTATTTGCTGGGCGCGATCCCGGCGATGGCGCGGTTGGCCTCCTCGAACCGACAGGCCTACGACTACCTGGCTGAGTCGATCCTCACTTGGCCCGATCAGCCCCACCTGGCGGACATGATGGCTGAGACCGGCTGGCAGGCTGTGGCATGGCGAAATATTTGCGGTGGTGTGGTGGCTCTGCACCGTGGTTGGAAGGGCATGCCAGCCCCCGTTCCAGCGACCACCGTCACGGCGACCCCGGGGAAGGAGATGGCCTGAGGTGAGAGGCACCTCCTCCCCCATCCTCCTCGATGCCTGGGCAGCTCGCAGCTGCCCGGTCAAAACCCAGAATGCCTTCGATCCACAACTGTCCGAGTCGGTTGGAGATCCCCGCGACGACGAGCTCTTTGCGGGCGCGCAAACCCATGTAACGGCGGTCTGTGACGCCTTGGCTGCTGTCCCTGACGCCGCCGACGTGCGATCTGACACGGCCAGTCCGGCTAGTCGTCGAGCCGCAACTCACCGAGCTATCAATGCCGGGGCACCCGTCATCGTCTGTCCAGAACTGCCATCGTGTCCCCAGGGGCATCGCTCTGGTTCTCCCGATGCCCTCGTGCTGGCAGGAACCCGCGCCGATGGGGGCCCAGGATACCTACCACTTATTGTCAAGGACTATCTGGTTTTAGAGAGCCACCACACCTTGGCCGAATTCACGTGGGTGTCTCCGCTCACCGACCCGGATCCTCGTCATGCCCGAATGTCACTCGACCAGACGTTTCGTGCCAGCCGGGAGCAAGCTCTTATCCAGGCCGTCCACCATTGGCGCTTGCTCGACGACCTCGACCTGGTTGCCAGGCCTGACCAGTGCCCAAAACAGCGTCGTCTGGTCGGGCTGATTGGCCACGATGAGATCGGTATCTTGAATGACGCTCTGGCAGTCTCTTGGCTGGACCTAGACCACAAGTTCATCCGTACGTTCTCACGGTCGGCGGCTTCGGGATGGCGTCGACGCAGCGTGCTCGACCGCTACGACCACGAGCACACTTTCCGGGTTTCAGTCGCCGAACACGCTCTGGCGGGAAGCGAGCCGATGGTCACTCCGATTGTAGTGCGAGAGTGCGAGTCGTGCCAGTGGTGGGCTATCTGCGAGCCGCGTCTTGACGACGATGACCTATCCCTGCGTATCTCGAAGGCTCCGCTAGACGTCCGGGAAATCTCGACCCTGCGTCGTCTGGGAGTAGCGACGGTTGACGATCTGGCCGACGCGAACCTCGACGAGTTGTTGCCGGTTTACCTGTCCGAAGTGCAGCACCGCCCCCGCCCGGAGCAGAGATTGCGGGCTGCAGCCAGGCGGGCCCGGCTAATCCGCGAGAGTGCGTTGCTGGAGCGTAACGACGACGACCCGATCGACGTGGCCTCCTCGCGTCTGGAAATCGACTTCGACATCGAGACTTCCCCTGATGGCCGCGTCTACTTGTGGGGGTTTGAGGTTAGCGACCCGGAGCATCTGCTCGATTCGACGACGGGCACTCAGCCCTACTACGTGGCTTTCAGCGAGTTCACCGATATGGACGATGCGGCCGAGCACAAGCTGGCTGCCCGTGCAATTCAGTGGCTTGAGGGAATCGTCGTCACCCATCCGGAGACGATCATCATCCACTATTCCGACTACGAGATCGTCCATCTGCGTCACTTTGGCCATGTCTGCAAGGACGAGGTGACACGCGCTGCAGTCCGCCGCCTCCTCGACTCGGGTTGTTTTGTGGACCTCTTCACCACGATCAGGACCCATTTCTTTGGTGTCAATGGAATTGGGCTGAAGGTTGTTGCCACCGCCGGGGCGGGATTCTCCTGGCGCGATCCGGATCCGGGCGGCCTCAATTCCCAGACCTGGTGGGATCTGGCCGTCCACGACCCGGATCCGGAGCTTCGGAAGGCGTCTAGGGTTCGAGTGCTGGAGTACAACGAGGACGATGTGCGGGCCACTCTGGCCGTTCGCCATTGGCTTCGCGATAAGTACACCCACGAAGCCTTAATCCCCGCCGGAACCCAGGACGGTCTAACCGACAAGGGCGCCGACGAACAGACCGATCGAGCACACTAACTCAGCCAGTCCGGTGCTCTTCAATGCCGGCACCAGCGCCATTCCGGTGGCCTTAGTGACCATCGCCCGTATTGGGGAGACGAATAGGACAATCGCGAACAGGCCGAGCAGAACCCACCACGTCGTCAAGGCCGCAACGACAACCACGCCGACGCACGCCAGCGTCACCAAGACAAGGTAGAAGATCCGCGTTCCCTGGTGCCCGAGCTTGGTCGAAAGGGTGTGCTTGCCACTGACGCGATCACCGTCGATGTCACGCAGGTTATTGGCCGTCAGTACCCCGCACGCCGTCGCGCCGATGAGGCAAGCCGTCACCCAGCCAGCCGCGCCGACGTGGCCAGACTGCACATAGATCGTGCCGCCGACGGCAACCAACCCGAAGAAGATGAAGACGAAAATTTCCCCCAACCCCGCATAACCATAGGGGTGGGAACCCCCAGTATAGAACCAGGCAGCAAGAATACAGACGACCCCCACGGCGATAAACCACCAATGCCCGGTCATGATTGTGATGACAAGTCCAGCCACTGCTGAGACCACGAAGCACGCGAAGGCTGCAGTTCTGACGTGGGAGGGTTCGGCCAACCCTGACCCGACCAACCGCAGCGGACCGACTCGATCGTCACCGTCAGAGCCGCGGACACCGTCGGAGTAGTCGTTGGCGAAGTTCACCCCGATAACCAGTCCGAGAGCCACCACCAGGCACAGCGCAGCCAACCCCCAGCGCGCACCACCGTCGGTGATAGCGATCGCGGTTCCAGCCAACACTGGCGCGATCGCGGTAGGAAGGGTGCGAGGACGAGCCCCCTCAAGCCATTCGGCTGCTGCAGCCATGGACAACTCCCTGAATCAGTGGTAAGGACGCGAATTGTATGCGTCAGACGGGCACCAGGCCGAAGGTCTTTTCGGAACACACACCACTATCGACCATATCGCCGCTGCACGTTCAACCCCGCATCCGCACAAGCTACAGACACGATAGATAACGACAGATACCTTTACCCCTACTCGAGTTTGGCAGGAGACCTCACCGTGAGAACCATATTCGCCAGCCTGACAGTTCCGAATTATCGGATCTACTTCTCAGGTACTCTCATGGCGAACATGGGCCAGTGGATGGCTCGTACCGCCCAGTCCTGGCTGGTGCTCATCATCCTGACCCACGGCAACGCCGCGATGCTCGGCTGGGTGATGGCGGTCAACTTCGCACCGCTCCTCGTCGTCACGCCATGGGCTGGTGCTCTGGCTGACAGGATGTCCAAGCGTCGCATCATGGTGACGGCTCAGATCGTTATGGCCATTGACGCGGCCATCCTTTCCACCCTGGTCCTCACTGGAATAGTGCAACTGTGGATGGTTTTCGTCATCTCGGCGATGGACGGCCTCGCCGGCGCCTTCTACAGCCCGGCCACCCAGGCCTTCGTCCCCGAGCTCGTGCCGCTGAAAAACCTCCCCAATGCGGTGAGCCTCAACTCAGCATCCTTTAATGGTGCCCGGTTGCTAGGCCCAGGCCTCGGTGGCCTGCTCATCGCGGCAGTCGGGGTCGGCTGGGTGATGGCTATCAACGTCGTCTGCTTTATCGGGTTCATCTCTACTTTGCTGCTTATTAAGGCCGATCGCCTCTACACTTCCCCGCCAGCGAGCGAAAAGGCCCGAGTGCGCGACGGCATCCGGTATGTCAAGCGGCGTCCAGACCTTGTTATTTTGCTGACGATCGGCTTCATGATGGGCACCTTCGGATTCAACTTCAACATTTCCGACGCCGTCATGGCCACCCAGGCCTTTGGCAAGGGGTCCGGCGAGTATGGCCTACTCGGTTCTCTCATGGGCATCGGGTCGATGGCCGCCGCCCTAGGGGCAGCCCGGCGTAAGCCACGGCTGCGCTGGGTCGAACTCGCCTTGCTGGTCTACACCATCAGTATGGGGCTATCAGCGCTGGCGCCGAACTATGGCACCTTCGCTGTGCTGAAGATGTTCGTCGGGTGGGGAGCCATCTCGACTCTCATCACCGCCAACGTCATGGTGCAGACCTCGGTTACTCCACACATGCGTGGCCGGGTCATGAGCCTGTGGGCGACACTAGTCATGGGCAGCACCCCGCTCGTCTCCCCGGTCGTCGGGTGGATCGGCAATGCCATCGGACCGCGCGCCACGGTCACTTGGGGAGCCATCAGCCTAGGCATCACCTTTGTGGTCATCACCGCCGTCATCATGCACAACGACCGCATCCGGGTCGTGTTCGATCCCTCCAAGCGGGCCCCGTGGCTGCGACAGGTACGCGGCAAGGTCACCATCGACTACGTCCAGCAGACGAAGTGAGTTAGCAAGTTGTGCCACAGCAGGTGAGTGCGTTAATCCATCTGATCGAGCCCCTGGAAAAACGGGGCCAAGATGGTTCACTAGTGCCATGAAGAAACTCATCAACGCTGTCGAGGATGTCGTCGTTGATTCCCTACGCGGCGTAGCGGCCGCCCACCCCCACTGCCTGAAAGTCGATCTCGACCATCGCATAGTGCTGCGCGCCAGTGGTCCGGTGAACGGAAAGGTTGGTCTGGTCTCTGGTGGCGGTTCCGGACACGAGCCGCTGCACTCGGGCTACGTCGGACGAGGGATGCTCGACGCCGCATGCTGCGGTGAGGTCTTCACCTCCCCCGTCCCCGACCAGATCACCGAGGCCACCAAAGCCGTCGATGGTGGGGTTGGCGTACTCCACATCGTTAAGAACTACACCGGTGACGTCATGAATTTCGATATGGCTGCCGAGATGGCTTCGATGGAGGCTGGCACCCGCGTCGAGTCCGTTGTGATCGCCGACGATGTTGCCGTACAGGACTCCCTGTACACCGCTGGGCGTCGTGGGGTCGGCTTGACGGTGCTGGCCGAGAAGATCCTCGGCGCAGCGGCCGAGGACAAGCGCGATCTCGACACCCTGCTCGAGCTTGCTCAACGCATTAATGACGGTGGCCGCTCCTTTGGTGTGGCCCTTACCTCCTGCACTGTCCCGGCGGCCGGCAAGCCCACTTTCGACCTTGACGAGAACACGATGGAGTTGGGCGTCGGCATCCACGGTGAGCCTGGTCGCGAAACCGCCACGTTGGGCACTGCCGCCGAGGTCGCTGCCCAGATCGTCGAACCCATCCTGGCTGACCATGACTTCACCACAACCCCGGTCATTGCCATGCTTAACGGCATGGGCGGCACCCCTCTCATCGAGCAGTACCTCGTGTGGGGTGAAATCGCCAAGATTTTGGCAGGAAAGGGCGTCAAGGTTGCCCGCACCCTGGTCGGCAATCACATGACGAGCCTAGAGATGGCAGGATGTTCCTTGACCTTACTCTCCGCTGACGACGATCTCCTGACACTGTGGGACGCCCCGGTGGAGACTCCTGGACTTCGATGGGGATGCTGATGTCTGAAATTTCTGCCGCAACTGTTTCCGAGTGGCTCAAGAACTACTCGGCGGTCATCTCGGAACACGCGAATGAGCTCACTGACCTGGATCGTCAGATCGGTGATGCTGACCACGGCTCGAATATGGCTCGCGGAATGACCGCAGTGGCCGCCCTTGATCCCGAGCCCTTCGCCTCTGCCGCTGAGCTCCTCAAGAAGGCGGGGATGACGCTGGTGAGCACCGTCGGTGGCGCTTCAGGCCCCCTCTACGGCACCTTCTTCTTGCGTCTATCGACGGTTATCAAAACCGACGGCGAGCCCACTGCCCAGCTGCTCGCCGATGCCCTCGACGCTGGCTTGGCTGGCATCGTGGCCCGTGGCAAGGCTGAGGTCGGCGACAAGACCCTCGTGGACGCCCTCTCCCCCGCCGTTGACGCCGCTAAACAAGTTGCCGCTGACGATGGTTCTGCCGCCGAGGCGCTCGCTAAGGCGGCCGAAGCCGCTAACGAAGGCCGCGATGCGACTATCGAGATGGTGGCTCGTCGCGGCAGAGCGTCATACCTTGGAGAACGAAGCAAGGGGCACCAGGACCCAGGAGCCACCTCGATGGCCCTGCTCGTGGCGTCCGCAGCACACTGCCTATCAGGAGCCAATCATGAGTGACCAAGGCGTCGGAATCGTCATTGTCTCCCATAGCTGCCCATTAGGCCGAGCTGTGGCCGACCTGGCATCCCAGATGCTGCCCGGCCCGGAAACTCCACCCATCGAAGTTGCCTCCGGTCTTGATGACACCACGTTAGGTACCGACGCCACTGCAGTGAGCGCAGCAATCGAAAAAGTGGGCAATTGTGACGGGATCCTCGTTCTCGTCGACATCGGATCTGCACTTCTCTCGGCCGAGATGGCCTTAGACCTCCTCGATGCCGATATCGCTAGCAAGGTCAAGATCTCCACTGCCCCGCTGGTCGAGGGGGCTGTAGTCGCGGCCGTCATGGCATCGACGGGAGCCGAGTTAGAGGTCGTCGCCGCCGAGGCAGAAAAAGCCTTGGACCCGAAAATCTCCCAGCTCTCCAACGATTGAACCTACTAGACGGTGGTGCCCGGTTCGCCCAGGCGCCACCGTTTCACATTCTTAGACTGGCCTTCTGACGAGGACGGTGACTGTCACAGCTGCCAGTTGACCAGATCGTCTTCACCAAGCTCACCGTCGGACCACACTGCCCGCACAACACCAGCTGCCGCCAGCGCCTTGCGACAGCCAGAACACGGCTTATCAGTCACGTACGCCGTGGACCCGGCAGTATCCCGAGTGGCAAAAAGTAACGCATTCATCTCGGCATGAATGGCTATGCAGAACCCGGGGGAACCAGGCACGTCGTAGTCGGAGAATGCCGGCACCTCGCCATAATCCAGCCGGCCCCGCGGGCAAGCCCCCTCCAGACAGTCCGGACGACCGGGAGCAGCTCCGTTGTACCCCGTCGCAATGATGCGATGTTCGTGGACGAGCAAGGCCCCCACTCGACGACGGGTGCATTTGGCGCGTGCCGAGACAGCCTCCGCTATGCCCAGGAAGTATTGGTCCCAATCGGGCACTGTCACGACTTTGCCGTTCACCTCGGCCATCGTGGGCTCCTCTCGCTCAACTCCATGCGTTCACGTCTGTCAGACGCTGCATGTCTGAATCTCATGTTCGACCTTAACCCGGGTCAGACGTCAATATCTTCGTAAGAACGCGGGTCCTCGATGGGTTCCAAATGGCCGCTCACTCTCATCTCAGGCCATTCTTCAAGGATCTCATCGATAAGGTCCTCCATAACGTCATGGCCCTGCTTGACCGTCCAGGAACCCGGAACGAGCATGTGGAACTCGAGGAATTGTCGGTACCCGGCCTCTCGGGTGCGCACCGCATGGAACGTCAGGTGGTCATTAGAGTGGGCGGCAAGGAAGTCCCGGATAGCCGCGTTATCCTCTTCAGGCAAGGAGACATCGAGCAGGGCAGTACCAGACTGTCTCACGAGTTTGGCCCCGGTGACAAGGATGTTGATCCCTACCGCGAAGGCGACGATCGGGTCGAGCCGCTGCCACCCCGTCAACCAGACCAGTCCGACTCCTACCAGGACGCCGAGGGAGGTCCACACATCGGTAAGGAGATGCTTGCCATCGGCGATAAGCGTCATCGATCGACGTTTGTGGCCATTCCTAAGCAGAACCCACGCCACTGCCCCGTTGATGACCGAGGCCAATACCGACACGAGAAGGCCGACGCCGGCGTCCGCGATGGGGCGCGGATAGAGAAACCGCTCAACAGCGCTGTATACGATGACCGCGGCGGCGATGAAGATCATCATTCCCTCGGCACCGGCTGAGAAGTACTCGGCCTTCGAGTGACCGAATTGGTGATTCATGTCCGGTGGACGGATCGATACCTTCAACGCGACCAGGGCGATAATTGCCGCCACAAGGTTCACCAAGGACTCGGCAGCGTCCGAGAGCAGACCGACCGATCCAGTAATGTGCCAAGCGAGGGTCTTCAGCAGGATCGTTGCGATGGCTGCCGCGATTGACAACCATGCAAAACGGCTAAGATCCTCCGGCGGCCGGTGCCGCGAGGTGACCGCGGGAATGTCGGGAATCGTCGTCACCCGAGCATTGTCCCAGCCCCATCTGTACTCCCCAAACAGGACGGTCAATCATCTTCCCAGAACGCAATGTCGGCATAGCCAACGACCAAGGAACGGCCATGCGCGCCGCACGGCACGACCGCTACGGCGGAGAGGCGTCACGAAGTTGAAACCTGCTTGGTGAATGATGGAGATGTAAGCATGTACTGCGAAGGTACTTCGTGACGACTGCAGGAGGTTTCTATGCCCATCAAGCCACATAAGCTCGGGATTATCGGGGTCGGCAGAGTCGGTGATGCAGTGCTGTCCGACGCCATGATGAGCGGACTCTTCGGTGAAATTTGCGTCATCGACGTCAATGAGAAGTTGGCTGCCGGGCAGGCCCTCGATCAGCATCACGCCACCGCACTGCCCAACGTCACCAATGTCGCCGTGTACGCCGGTAACTACGACGACCTGTCTGACGCCGATGTCATCATCGTGACTGCCGGCCCGTCTATCGACGCGTCCAACGGCCCAGTAACCGGTGCTGCACGGCGTGAGTTGGCCGCCACTAACGGAAAGATCATCCGCTCCACCATGACGGAGATCACCAGCCGCAACCACGAGGCAGCCATCATCATCTGCTCCAACCCCCTTGATGCCTTGGTCCATATCGCTAGCACCGAGTTCGATCATCCACAGGGGTTGGTACTCGGTACCGGAACGATCCTTGATTCGGCCCGCATGTGTCGCGTGGTCGCCGACCATCTCAGAGTCGACCCAGACTATGTGCGTGGCTACATGATCGGCGAGCACGGCCCGTCCGGATTCCCGATGTTCACTGGAGTCAATGTCGGCGGCGTCGGCTTCGACGGTCTGGCCGAGCTCTTCGATACGGACCCGATGGACCGCAACGAGCTGACCACGCGCATTAACGATGCCGGTACTGCCGTATTCAACTTAAAGGGCTGGACGAGCGCTGGCATCGGCCAATCGGCCGTCACCATTGCGCGCTCTATCCTCCTCAATGAACACGCCGTCTACCCGGTTTGTACCACCTTGCACGGCCAGTACGGCCACGACGGCGACGTGTCTATGAGCGTGCCGTGCGTTATCGGCGCCGTGGGTGTCGAACGCATCCTCGAGGTGCCGCTGGATGACTGGGAGCAAGAACACCTGGCCAATACCATCAAGGCCATCCAGGAGACCGTCGAGGCGGCTTCCTGAACGCGCTTCGACGAAGCTCGTAGGATCGAGCCATGGAACTCCCCTCATGGCTCGGTATCCCTACCCTCGCATTCGGATTGGGGAGCCGAACCCCCCAGCAGGGTCTAGTCCTTGCCGGGGGAGGGTCCAAAACCTCCTTCCAGATGGGTGCGCTGCGGCACCTTTATGACATCGTCGGGATTGCCCCCACCTCTGTGGTGGCCACTTCAGCCGGGTCGATCGTGGCCTGCACCCTGGCCCAATGGACCGATCCAGCCAGGCAATCGGCAGCACTGCGTCAGCTAGAGGCGATGTGGCTCGAGATGACCGATCAGTCCGACATGTTCACGCCGCGGGCATGGTTTTCTCGGTTGCTCGAAATAGGCCCGGAATGGATGTCATTGCTCAATCGGGAAGCCGCTAAAACAAAGAGCCAACGTCCCTGGCTGAGCTTGCCATTCCATCGCGGCCCGGAGCAGACGAAAGTCCCTGACCCCGCAGAACCTGTCGCTGGCCGTGACGACGACCGCCTCACCGGTCAGGCAAGGGCCTTGGAAATCGCCACTCGTGACGACCCCATTACAGGTGGTTCCTGGACCCCAGGTGTCATCTTGCAGTTGCTATCAGCCCTGTCCCGGTTAAGTCGCGACGGCGGTGATATTTCGACGATCGTGCGAGGAGCTGAGACTTCAGCGTCAACCTATCGTGCCGGACCTATCTTGGCGAAACTGCTCGATCGTGGCTTCTTCAAATCCGAATTATTGGCAACCTCAGGAATGTCAGTACGTATTGCCACAGTCGCCCTAGAATCCGGAGAATTGCGGTACATGACCGAATCAGGGGTGCTCGTCGACCGTGACAACAACCCCATCGGCTCCTCAACCTTCGATGTCTCTCGCGGGGTACTCGCCTCCTGCTCCATTCCCGGGGTCTTCCGTCCCGTTGACCTCGACGGAGAGCACTACGTCGACGGTGGTCTACGGGAAAATGTGCCCGCCGAGATGGCAATCGGACACCTTGGTGTGACAAACCCCTACATCATCACGTGTTCGCCGCAGGGGGCCGCACGAGAGTCCGATTTTGGCTCTCGCAACATGCTCGATCTAGTAATGAGATCGGTGTCGATCCTGACTGATGAGACCGAGCGGGACGAGGTAGCTTATGCCCTCAATGCTGGCGCCGTCGTCATTGGTCCCGAGATTTCAGTACACGACTCAATGACAGTCGACCCTGGATTGCTGCGTATCAACCGCGATTACGGCTGGATGTGCTCGGCAGAAAAGCACGTCACGTCGAGCCCCGACGAGCACGAACTCGTCAAGGATGCGGTACGCACTCGAGTGCGTGGTTGGGAACTCGAACAGGCCTGGCTCAAAGGAGAAGCCTCCCGCGACGACATGGACGAGATGCAACACCTCAAGGACCACTTGCGTGACATCGCGGCCCGGCTACCACGCGATCTCGCTCCTGACGGGGTTGAGACGTGGGGGCGGGTTCTCGAAGGACATGGCCACCCGCAGGCACCCGAGGATGTCGTCATCCCCTGGCAGGTGTAAAAGCCCCAGGAACGTCCGGATACGACACGACGGCGGCGAACGTCACGTTTACCGCCGTCGCAGCATGTCGTCGATGTTTCAGATGAGCTCGTTGAGGTCGGCTACCGAATCAAGAATGATGTTGGGACGGTAGGGGTACTGTTCGACTTCTTCACGCTTGGTGATACCCGAGAGCACCAGGACAGTCAGCAACCCAGCTTCCATACCAGCAACCATGTCGGTATCCATTCGGTCGCCGATCATGGCGGTGGTCTCAGAGTGGGCCTCAATGCGATTCAAGGCCGAGCGGAACATCATCGGGTTCGGTTTTCCGACAATGTATGGCTTGTGCCTCGAGGCAGCCTCGATCATCGCGGCGACGGCACCGGTGGCAGGCAGCGGGCCCTCCTTGCTGGGGCCAGTCGCATCAGGGTTAGTGCAGATAAACCTGGCACCGTCGACGATGAATCGAACGGCCCGGGTAATGGCCTCAAAGGAGTAGGTACGAGTCTCTCCGAGGACGACGTAGTCAGGGTCGATGTCGGTGAGGATAAACCCGGCCTCGTGCAGGGCCGTCGTCAGGCCAGCCTCACCAATAACGTAAAGGCGCGCGCCGGGCTGCTGGTCGGCTAAGAAATGGGCGGTAGCCAGGGCGGAAGTCCAAATATTGTCCTCCGGCACGGTCAAGCCAGAAGCCTGCATCCGGGCAGCCAGGTCACGCGGGGTGAAGATGGAGTTGTTGGTCAGCACCAGGAATCGCTTCGAGGTGTCAACCCAACGATTAATGAGATCGCTGGCGCCAGGAACCTCATGGTTCTCATGGACGAGCACGCCGTCCATGTCGGTCAGCCAGCACTCGATGTCTGCGGGATCTCTCATAACTCCTAGCTTATCGACCGTCAACCGACCTCCGATGCATTACGAACAGAACCTGGGCACGCCTACAATCACCTAGCCGTGATGTCGTACGGGGCGAACAGTCACACCTCATACGCTCAGACACCAGTCTTGGGCAGTGCCCTCAACCCGACAACATTTTTCGTACCGGACGGAACGGTGATTGCGACGGCTGGATTCCCCGGGACCTTTCCGGCATGCATCGACGGGAGGGACGAGGGTGCCGCGGTGGGCGGAACGATCGTCCGGTGGATGTCAGCCCCGATCGCGAACGGGGACCCGTCGGCCGGCACCGCCACTCCCCAGAAGTCGACGAGTCCTTCCATCGGTGCAGTATTGCCGGGCAGGACGTCATTCGACAGCGGAAGCGCCCTGCCAATAGCGGGGGACGTGGGGCCCAGTCGGTACAGGTCTCCGGCAGGCCAACCATGGGCCCGGGCGGTCTCGTCGACCAATCCCGGCAAACCGTTGATATCACCGGGCCAGTTGGAATTCGGATGAGTGAGATTGTGCGTGACGACGTTGCCAGGACGCCCGACTGCTCGATTCCCGTTGGCGTCAAAGCTGTACGGTGCACCGTTGACACGGATGATGTTGTTCACGATGCCCACCTTCGCATCGGTCGTGAACGGGGCCTGCAATCGGATGCCCGCGCCATTTCCCTCGTTGTTAGCGCGGAAGATGGTGTTGCTGTAGATCCACAGGCCACTCACCTGCCCGGGAATGCCGGAGCCGTCGTCGTAGGACGACACCATTACTTCGGGGGCGCTGCCGAAGGTGCGTCCGTTGCCGGCGATGACGTTGTTGCGGATCGTGGCGCTGGCCTTGTTCTGCGCCGAGATGACCGATACACCATAGTTGGCGTTGTCGTGCAGGTAGTTGTTCTGGATCACCGAGTTGACGGTGTTGCGGTCGGCGTCCAGGCCGGTGCCATCGTTGCCGGTCCACCCCTCACGGTTTCCCCAGGCGTTGTTCCACTCAGCGGTGACGTTCCGGGTGGTGTCCCACCAAGCGCCTGCGCCGTTCATGGTGTTGCTTCCGGGGGTCGGATTCGGGTTGCGTCCCGAGCCGTTGCGGTACAGATCGTTCTTGCGTACCACGACGTCGGTCGCCCCAAAGACACCGATTCCCATGGCGTCGTTGTCATGCAGTGACGAGTTGGCGATCACGGCGTTCTTAATGCCGTCTCGCGGAGTCACGTGCGGGTAGGGTTTGGCGTCAGCAGCGAAGCAGGTCGGCACCGAATAGCCATCGCGGGCGACCCCTGCTTCAAAATCCGACCACGGGTACAGCTGGTGATAGCCGAGCTGCACCCCAGCGTAGTGAGTGTGGCTGGCCTCCACCTGGTTGATGGTGACCTGAGAAATCTGCGCCCTCGCCGAACACGGCATGACGGAGATCCCGCCGACGCCCATGACCCACATGTTCTTCGTGACCGAGTTGGCACCCCCGGTCCAGACGTTTTGCTGCGCGGTGACCCTCTGAATCGTCACACCGGTGATGTGTTCGCCGTTATGCGCCTCGACGGAGATGTCATTGAAATAGCCGTTGCGAACGGTGAGGTCCTGGATGACGAAATGCGACTTGTTGTCGACCTCGATAGCTGAACGCCGATTGTGCGCCGAGGCCTTGGCGTCGATCACCGGAGCCTTCCCCGCACCGTAGGCACCTAGCAGAGTGTCGGCACCGGCGCGTCCGGAGGCATTGATGACGACAGTGCCAACGCATGTACTGCCACGACGCAACAGCACTTTCCTGCCTGGGTCAAAAGCACTTTTGAGCTGGGTTAGGGAGTTCAACGGGCTCGTTTCGGTCCCCCTGCCGGGCGTGGGAGCCGAACAATCGACATAGGTCGTGGTGGTCGTGGCGGAAGCGGTGGGGGCTGCGACTGCGCCTGGAGCACCGCCAATGAGCGCTCCAAACAGTGCCAGGGTGACAGCGGTACGAAACCTCATCGGCTCTCCTACAGTGCGGTGCTGGGACCATCAGGTGAGAACCAGCAACCTTGCTGACCCTCATGACGTGCCGACCAAGTCGTCGGCTCCAATGGCATGTGACAGTCAACGCCGTCACGCCAGAGTTGTCAAGATCTCTTTCGGAACTCCGTCAGACCCGCGCTCAGACTTGTCGAGTCGAGGCCTCCGGCTGCGCCAACGCAAGCTCCACAGCTCCTTGGACCACAGCATGAGCACCCGCTCGGGACGCCTCAATGCATGGCAGATGAGGTAGATCGTCGCGAAGACTGGCCCGCAACCGGCGAGCGATGCGAACATAGGCCGGGCGAGCATGGCCGCCGATGACCAATAGTCCAGGATCGAGGGCAGCCAACAGTGCAGCAACCCCCGGGGCGATGGCGTCGGCAAAAGAGTCGACGGCCTGCTCAGCCCAGACGGGGGCGTGTGGTGATCCAGCAAGTTCAAACAATGCCTCGGCCGAGACGTCGTGCCTGGCAGCAGCGTCGACCAGATCCAGGTGCGCGGTAGCCCACCCTGACCCTGGCAGGTAACTCATTTCGCCGGCATACCCGGCAGAACCGCGAATGGCGCGTCCGTCGAGGATAATTCCCGCTCCCACCGAGGCATCGATGAGCAACGAGACCATTGATTCTGTGCCTGCCAGGCCACGCACATGCTGCTCGGCCAGAGCAGCGAGCACTGCGTCGTTCTCGATCATGACATGACCCACACGCCCGTCATGAAGGGCAGCAAAGTGGTCAGGGTCGGAAATTTCTGGCAGGGACTCGTTGTGACGCAACCGACCGTCCGGTCCGACGCTACCGAGGACACCGATGACCATCGTGTCAACGGAATCCAGGCCCAGCTCTTGTAGCAGGTCATCGAGGGCTTCATCGAGCAAAGCTCCGGGGGAGCCGCCACGTAGAGGTCGCGACGTGCTGGCCAGCATCTCACCGTGCCAGTCGGCCAGGCCTAGCTCGACGCCCTGCAACCGGATGGCCGCCCCGGCCTGAACTCTCTTCGTGGCGTTCAGCGTAAACATCCGGGAGCGACGCCCTCCCCTGCCCCCGGCGTGCATCGATTCCTGTTCGAGGGCATCACCCTGTTCGAGGAGTGAGTTCATGGCGGCACTGACGGTGGGGCGGGTCAGACCGGTGAGTTCCTGGAGACGTCGGATCGTCACGGGTTGAGTTGCCGTCACCAGACAATCCAGTACTGCCGCCTGGTTGTGGTCGCGCAAGTCGGTCAGCGACCTGCCGCCAAGCTGTTCAGCGCCGTCGGAGCGTCCTTGACCCATCAGGAACCAGCTTTCCACGAAGATTCGTCCACTTTCAGGCTCAGCTTACTTGCCCCAGATCAAGTTACGAATTACTCTTTCTAAACATCGTGGACACCGTCGCCCCGACGGGACTCGCATCGATGAAGATGGAGGAAAGCCGTGCGTGAGAGCTGTACAGCGGTGGTAACCGATCTCTCCACTCGCGTACGTCCAGACTCCGTGCCCCAATCGCTGTCAGAGCAATGGTTCGCCTCCGATCAGGCGGTGCGCGTCCAAGTCGCCTACCGGTGTGGCGCGGAAGGCTCCGAACATGTGTACGACCGCGTTACCGCCTCCGTCATGGTGCTGGTCGACGATCATGAGATCGCCGCCACCTGCTGGCGCGTCATGGAGGTTGCTGCCCCGCTGGTGCGCTACCCGGAATCCGGTGGCGTCTACGAAATCGACGTCCCCGGCCTAGTACCCGACCGACTTGACCCGCTGGGACGCTTCGGGACCCGGTTCCTGCCTGACCAGTGGCAGTCATTGGTGGTGGAACTGACGGCCCCACTCGACCCCGGAAGTCACACCCTAGACATTCGTTTTGTCGACGACGACGGGATCATCGCCAACGCCACGCAACGCCTCGAAGTGGTCTCGGTGACCGGGACCGTGGCGAGCTTCCACCACTCCGAGTGGATCCACGTTGATGCGCTTCAGGCGTGGTCCGGCGTGGAGGCCTTCGATGAGCGCCACTGGGACCTCATTGACAAAGCCGTCGAGCTGGCTGCCAGCGCGGGCGTCGACACCCTGTTCACCCCTATACTGACCCCTCCCATCGACGTCGATCCCACCAGTCCGCCGCTGGCCACTCAGCTAGTCGTCGTGCACCGTCAGGGCGACCGCTGGAGCTTCGACTTTGACCGTCTGGATCGTTGGAGTCGCATCGCTCGACGTCACGGCATCACCCACCTCGAGTTCTCTCACCTGTTTTGCCAGGGCGAGGTCGACCGTCCGGCTGACGTCTACGATGCCGACGGCAACCACCTCTTCGGTTCCCATCTGCCTACTGAGGGGTACCGCGATTTCCTGGCCGTCCTGTTACCGGCCCTAGACCAGTGGTCACGACGCCATGGCTGGTCTGATGCACTGTACTGGCATGTCTCGGATGAGCCCCGGGCCAATCAGTACACCTCTTACCGCGAGGCCGTCGACATGGTACGTCGCACCGTCCCCGGGGCCACCGTCATCGACGCCGTGGACGATCCGAGGTTCGCCACCGCCGTCGACGTTCCGGTGACCATCTACGGACACCTCCTCGAGTGCGAGGCCGCTGGACTTGACGGCATGTGGGCCTACACTTCCTGCGCCTCGACTTTCTGGGAACCGAATCGCCATCTCGGCATGCCGCTCACCCGGCTACGTGCCCTGGGACTGCTGCTGTGGTGGCACCACACCCCCGGTCTGCTGCACTGGGCCCTCAACTTCTGGTTCGATCAGTTTTCGCGCTACCTCGTCGATCCCAACGCCGACACCTCGGCTGACCTGGCCTTTCCCTCCGGTGATAGCTCGGTCATCTACCCCCGTGTCGATGGTTCCCTCGTGCCTTCACTGCGATTGAAGGTTCTCGCACAGCTCCACGAGGACGTCCGACTGTTGCGGCGTGTCGAAGATGCGGTCGGCCGCCCTACCGTCGTTGACCTCATCGAACACTTGACCCCCGGATCCACCGCCGATCCGGATCACCGTTACCCCTTGGAGCGTGATTTCTACCGGTCTCTGACCGCCAATTTGCTTCGTCTGCTCAAAAATATCGATGGAGCCACCGTATGAAAGTCGTCGCCACATCCGGCCATCGCCGCCACTCCTCCACCCAGCCCAGGCTGGCGCCGTGGTTTTTCCTGTTCCCGGCCTTGCTGCTGTTCGTCTTCATCTTCGTGTTGCCGATCGCCTATACAATCATGCAGAGTTTCTTGAAGCCAGGACAGAAGAAACTCCTGTACGCCCCCAGCGGGCCCACCGCGCCGCAGTTCGCCGGAATCTCCCAATACACAGCAGCCTTTCAGGATTCCCACTTTCTGCTGTCAATCGGGCGAGTATTGCTCATCGGCATGGTCCAGGTACCGCTCATGCTGCTGTTCTCAGTGTGTCTGGCACTATTGCTGGACGCCCGTCGGGTCAAAGCCCGGCAGGGATTCCAGCTGGCCTATTTCCTGCCTTATGCAGTGCCCGGTGCGATCAGCGCCTTGATGTGGACTTTCCTGCTCCAGCCGCAGCTGTCGCCGTTCACCTCGCTATTCCAGAAGATGGGTCTGAACCTCAACCTGTTAGCCCCGTCGGTAGTACCTATCTCGGTGGGGAACATGATCACATGGGGTTTTGCGGGCTACAACATGGTGGTCATCTACTCCGCCCTGAAGACCCTGCCCAATGAAATCCTCGAGGCTGCCCACGTCGACGGTGCCAGCTCTTGGCGCACCGCCTGGCAGATCAAGGTACCGATGGTGCGCCCCGCAGTCATCATGACTGCAGTGTTTTCCATTATTGGCACCATCCAGTTGTACAACGAGCCCGCGATCCTGCGAAACTCCGCGCCCCGCATCGACCCCGATTTCAGCCCGATTATGGCGGTCTACAACTTAGTAACCACGGGTGACTACTTCGGTGCTGCTGCTCGCAGCGTCATTCTTGCCGTCATCACCCTGGTGGCCTCGTTCGGATTCCTGAAGTTGCAATCACGCCGCGGAGGTGCCTTCGATGAGTGAGCAGAACCTCATGGAGTCGACGGACCACGGCACCACAGACGTCGTGCCACCGGTCAAGCGCAACCGCGGCAGGGGAGGCAAACCACAGTTCGGCCTCACCGGAGCCTCGATGCTGGTCGTCATGATCATCGCTGCGCTGTATTTTCTTGCCCCGCTGTGGTGGTTTCTCGTCTCGGCCACGAAAAGCAACGGTGGGCTGTACTCAGGTAATCCATTCTGGTTCCATGACTTCAGTCTTGCGGAAAATTTCACCGACATCGTCCACCGCGACGGAGGCATCTACTTCCGCTGGCTGCGAAACTCCATCTTCTACTCGCTCGTCGCCGGGGTGGGTGCCGGACTGATCTCGGCCATGGCCGGGTACGCGCTGGCCAAGTACCGGTTCCGTGGGCGAGAAGCGGTGTTCAACTGCGTGCTGGCAGCGACCCTGTTGCCGATCATGCTGCTGACCGTCCGTTGTACCTCATGTTCTCGAAGGTCGGTCTGGTGGACACGATCTGGGCGATGATCCTGCCCAGTCTCATCAACCCTTTCGGCATTTACCTGTGCCGTGTGTACTCGGCAACCGTACCCACCGAGGTGCTCGAAGCAGCTCGTCTGGATGGCACGAGTGAAGCCGGCATTTTCTTCAAGATCGTGCTGCGCATTATCTCCCCCGCACTGGCCACGGTGTTCCTTATCCAGTTCGTGAGCACCTGGGCCAATTTCCTACTGCCAACAATGATGTTGACCACACCCGAGAAACAGCCGTTAGCCGTCGGACTCGTCACGTGACAAGCGACCATTCAGACGGGCAACCCGGTACCTACCAACATTCTCATCTTCGGGGCCTTTTTGTCAGTGCTGCCACTTGTGGCCCTCTTCCTTTTATTGCAGCGCTACTGGAAGACCGGTCTGACAACCGGCGGAATCAAGTAAGGAACACAACATGGCAAACTTGCACAGTTTCAGTCGCCGTGGACTGTTGCTCGGAGGCGGTGTCGCTATGACGACCATGGCTCTAGCAGCATGTGGCGGATCCACAGGTACATCCAGCAGCAGTACGAGCAGCGACACCTCGGACGCGAAAGTTTCGTTGACCTTTTGGGGGGTGGGCCCCCGGATACAAGGAGACCGTCGAGCTGTGGAATAAGAAAAACCCGAACACTCAGGTCAAGTGGATCGCTACCGAAGCCAATCGCAAGATTTACCCGAAGATGCTCACGGCGGTCAAGGCCAACAACGCTCCCGACCTCGCCCAGGTAGGTTACGAGGCGCTGCCCTCCTTTGTGATCCAAGATGCGGTTCAAGACATCAAGGAATGGGCTGGTGACGTCGACAAGAATTCCACCGCAGCTGGTGCTAAGTCCGTCAATCTCGGCGGTACCGTTTACGGAATTCCAGTGGATACTGCCCCGATGGCCATGATCTATAACAAAGCCTTGTTGGACTCGTTGAGAATCAAGGTGCCCAAGACCTGGGACGAGTTCGCCAGCGCAGCTCGGGCTGTCAAGAAAGCCGACCCGAAGGCCTCGTTGACCTACTTCAGCTCCGACCCGAACTTCTTGGCTGGTTTGGTCCGGCAAGCAGGCGGACGCTGGTACGACGTCACTGATTCCACCGTAAAAGTCATCATGACTCAGGACGCCGCCTCGAGGAAGGTGGCTGATTTCTGGCAAAACTCATCAACGAAGGCAGCATTCCCGTCCACGAGGGCTACACCCCGCAGGTGTACAAACAGATGAATGAGGACACCCTCATTTCGGAGCTCTACGGCATCTGGGACACTGCACTCATCGCCCAGAACGTGTCCAAGGGGAAAGGCAAGTGGGCCGTTGCTCCGCTGCCAGAATGGCCGGACCGTCCCGGTGGAGCCGACATGGGAGGATCAGCCACAGTGGTGCTCAAGGGTTCAAAGAACGCAGAAGCGGCCGTGAGGTTCGCCACGTGGATGAGCACTGACCCGCAGGCCGTGTCGATCTTGATCTCGAAGGGTGGCCTGTGGCCGGCCTCAACCACGGGGCTGGCGAATAAGGCCCTGCAGAAACCTGACGCCTTCTACAGCAACGACAAGGTTTTCGTCCCCTTCATCGACGTGGCGAAGAACCTCAAGTACGACTGGGTTTGGGGACCCACCCAGGTTCAAGCTGGGCAAGACATGGAGAACAACTTGGTCAAGGTCTCAAAGTCGTACCCCATTACCAAGGCACTGGCTGACACCCAGGAGTCGACCTTGGCCAAGCTGAAGAAGCAGGGCATCAAGGTCGGCTGACGCTCGACGACACCTGACCGACTGCAGTCGGGAACCGAATCACCAGTGCGGATAAATCCGCACTGGTGATAGGTGCGTTACGCGAGAATGTCATCGAAGAACGCAGCGTGCACTTCATCACTTCGATGACAGGCCCGCTGCTGCCGGACGTCAGGAATGCCGTCCACCTTCCCTGCCAGTACGAGGTGTGCCCCCACTGGGACTCGAACCCAGGACCCGCGGATTAAAAGTCCGCTGCTCTAACCATCTGAGCTACGGGGGCTCCCCTAGTGTAGCGATGCTTCCTTCATCATGCGAAGCGACCCGGGTATCCGGCGGCCAATTCTCGGTCCTTTGCCGCAGCGCGTGTCGATACCTACTCCTAAGCATCAACTTGTACTTCAGAGTTGGCATGAACTTTTTAGACTCACCGTGACAATGCAGCGCCCGGGACGATCACCTTCATGGCGTCCGGCATAATCCCTAGTCAAAGCCGATTAGGAGACCCTCAGCGTCGCCGGCGAACCCCAAATAACATCTTTGAGATTCTCAGCCATTTTTCGGCGTGTCGACTTGCGGGCGACGAAAAAACTCTTCGGGGCAAGTAGACGAAACCCGTTTTGACAACTTGAATTGCCCTTGTCACGCGAGGTGTTCCTGGTTGGATCAGTGGACGGATCCGGGGAAGAGCCAGGAGCGCCCCATAGGGAGGCGGGTCCACACGCCGGAAGGAGTCAGTCCCATGGGTGTAGTGCGCCCGCTCCGGGCCGGGGTCGCAACCCTGGCCACCGCTGGTCTCGCCATCGGCGGCAGTCAATTCTTCGTCCCCCCAGCCCAAGCCACCAACAGTTCAGTAAAGGCCCGAGTGTCCGCTCGCACCGCCGTTAACATCAGGGCCCAGGCGGGCATACACGGAAAGATCGTGGGCGTACTCGAGAGGGGCCAGCAGCTCAATCAGACCGGCGTCCCCGTCAATGGCTGGGTCCCGGTCGCCTACCGTGGCCACACTGCCTTCATCGACCACCACTATCTGTCGTCAGTCGCCTGGCGCCCATCTCCCTCCAGCCCCTCCGCCTCCAGCTCTCCAGTCGGAATTGCCCAGGCAACCACGTACGTCTATGTTCGCGCTGGGCACTCTATGCAGGCCGCCAAGGTGGGTGTGCTCTCCCCCGGTGAGAAAGTCGGCGTAACCGGACGCTCCGCGCAGGGCTTTAGCGAAGTTGTCTACAACGGCGTTCACCGGTGGGTTGGTTCCCGCTATCTGAGCCCCACCGCCGCCAAGCCCTCCCCGAAACCGGCGCCGGCTCCCAAGCCATCCAAGACCGTCTACACGACAGCTAACCTCAACCTACGAAACGGCGCCTCCACGAACGCTGCGGTGTACACCTCAGTCTCACGTGGCACCGCCCTGGCAACCACCGGTCGGACTACCTCCGGATGGACCCAGATCACCCATCGGGGACGCACCTTGTGGGCCTCCAGCAAGTACCTCACCACTACTGCTCAGCCCACACCGGCGCCCAGGCCCGCCCCCGACCCCTCGGTGTCGCCTCGTGGCGCTCGAGCCGCCATTGTCAACTACGCCACGGCTCAGGTGGGCAAAGTCTACATTTGGGGAGGCGAGGGCCCCGACGGCTTCGACTGCTCGGGCCTAGTGTTGAAGGCCTACCAGCAGGCGGGAATTAACCTGCCCCATTACTCGGGGTCACAAATCGAGCGCGGCCATCGCATTTCCCTAGACCAAATTCAGCCCGGGGATCTTTTCGCCGCCTCGGGTGGCGGTCACGTCGGCATTTACGTCGGCAACGGGTACATGGTGGAGGCAGCCAATCCTCGTGCCGGGGTGCGTCTGAGCCCCATCCGTTCCTCGATGTACCCAGTTCGCATCAATTCAAACCTCCTCAACTGAACCAGCGCGACGCCGGCAATCCTTATCGGTTGCCGGCGTCTGCGGTGCCGCCGAGGTAGGCATGTTGGCAAGCGCTCGTCTGCCCCGACGGCCAGCATCTGATGGGGCAATTTCTCGCCAGCGATACGACCTGGCTATGATGGCCCAGTTCGACGATTGCCATCGAATTGATCATGCATTCGTCGAGTCCCGGTCGTCCAGAGGCCTAGGACACCGCCCTTTCAAGGCGGCAACGCGGGTTCGAATCCCGTCCGGGATACCTCAGGGGTCCTGCATCGACATCGATGCAGGACCCTAATTATGTCCAGCCAGGTCGGCTTGTCGGCCGACACACCGTTTCACGCTCAGATCCACAACCATGTGATCGGCACGCTTAGGCACAAGTACGCGCGTCACGAGCGCGTCATACCCGCCAGCGGCCCGCCCAACCATGGCGACCTTCAGGTGATCCGTTCCTGCTCATCTCCCCTGGCACAGCAACGGACACATTAGGTGGGCGCCCAAAACTTCTAGTTCGCTTACAGCGAACCCGGCATCCCTGCAAGATAGCCCCACCAGTCCATGCAAATCCCCTAGTCACAGCTGTTTTAACCCGGCAACCAGAGGTCGATTTCCCTTCAGGGTTACATCCTTGCTATATTTTTCGAGCTGCCTGAGGCAGTGGTCGGGCTCACAAGAGTCAAGGCCCCGTAGCGCAGTTGGTTAGCGCGCCGCCCTGTCACGGCGGAGGTCGTGGGTTCAAGTCCCATCGGGGTCGCTGAAGCGGTGATGAGTTCATCACCGCTTTCGTGTTCATGCGGCCTTCGCGTGGGCACGATGGCCGGGTAGCTCAGTTGGTAGTAGCGTTCGCCTGAAAAGTGAAAGGTCACCGGTTCGATCCCGGTCCCGGCCACCTTGCGGAATAGTTTCCGTCACCTCAGACTGTAGGCGCGCAGGGCTTATTCCGAACTACACAACTAGCCCGGTCTTTCTCTGGTGTGGTAGAAAAATGCCGAGGCCACGTCAGCGCCTTTCCTAACCTCACTTGACCGAACCGCTCATGAGGCCAGAGACGAAGTACTTACCCAGGGCGATGTACACCACAACGGTCGGCAAACAGGCAATGAGCACGCCAGCCATGATCTGCGGATAATTCGGGTTCTGTCCGGAAGCCAGCGCATTGAGGCCGAAGGTGACAGGCCCGTTGTTCTGGTTAGTGAGGAACAGCGCGAAGAGGAAGTCGTTCCAGGCACTGGTGAACTGCCAAATGAGCGTCACGACGAAGCCTGGGATGGACACCGGTAGGACGATCTTGGTGTACGTCGAGATCGTGGCAGCGCCGTCTACTCTGGCGGCCTCGACTATGTCCGAGGGCACTGCGGTCGCGTAGTAGTTGCGGAAGATCAGAGTGCAAATGGGGATGCCATACACGACGTGGCACAAGCACCAGGGTCGGGATCCCGGCGAACCACGGAGCTCCCTGCTGAATGTCTAACATCATGCCTGACAGCGGAATCATGATGGCCTGGTAGGGAATGAACATCCCGAACAGGAACAGCACAAAGATCACATGGGATCCAGGGAACTTCCACTTCGCGAAGACATAGCCGTTGAGGGATCCCAGAATGGCAGAGATGATGGCGGCCAGTACGGCCATCACGAGAGAACGTCCTAGAGCTGGCGCCAGGGCGTCCCAGGCGGCCTGCCAGCCTCCAACTGACCACACCCTAGGAAGTTTCCACGCCGTCGTTTGGTCGTAGCCAGACGGCATCTTGAAGCTCGTCACGAGCAAGGCATAGGCAGGGGTCAGCACCAGCACGGCGAAGATCACCAGCAGCACATAGCGCACGGCGCTCATAGTCTGCTGGGCCGCCGTGCGACGCCGGCGACGTTGAGGGACGTCAGCCAGGGTCCCACCGGGAACAGTAGCGTCACCACGTACCTCATCCGGAAGTGCTGTACCAGTCATCAGCGTCCTTGTCTCTCGGTGCGATTGGTGTACACGAGGTACGGGACGACGACAACGGCCACAATGACCAGCAGGATCGTCGCGTTGACGGCCGCCGCCGTCGGGTTATTGAGCTGGAACATTTGAGTCCACATCAACGTGGCCGGGACCTCTGCGGTGTAGGAACTCTGTCCGGCAATTGCGTAGATAAGGTCGAACATTTTCATCGACATATGGCCAACGATGATGAGAGCGCTCAGAGCGATCGGCGAGAGCTGCGGGAAGAGAACGTTCCAGTAGAGCTTGACCTCGGACGCACCGTCGACCCGAGCTGCCTCACGCTGGTCTTCGGAAATACCGCGGAAACCGGCCAGGAAGAGAGCCATGATATAGCCGGACAACTGCCAGATAGCCGGGACGGCCATAGCCGCCATATTGAACTTCCCCGACGAATACCAGGATGACTGTAGCCCGGGCATTCCCATATGAACAAAAAGCTGGTTGAGACCGGTGGCCTGACCATCCTTAGCAGGAGACAGAAGCCACCGCCAGATGACACCAGCAGCCACGAAAGAGACTGCCATCGGGAATAAGAATATCGATCGGAAGAATCCTTCGCCGGTAACACCCTTCTCCAGTAGGAGAGCCCATAACAGACCAAAGACCATGGTTCCAGCGACGAACACCACGGTCAGCACCAGCAGGTTCCACATGGCGTGCTGATACCGACCATCGGCTAATAACTGTGAGTAGTTAGCCCAGCCACCGGGAGCCTTAACTCGCCCCGATTTCGTCTTTACCCGCGCCAACGATGCGAAGACCGTCTTACCGATAAACCCATAGACAAAGACGCCAACGAGAATGATCGACGGCAGCACGAGGAGAAAGCTCGGAAGCCAGCGCCTCACTCTTTTCATGATAAAATCTCCCGATTTTTTTGGGGGGGTGACGAGCGCTATATAGCGCCCCTCATGTGAGCGCGAACGCGCAACGTTAGATCAAGAACATTTCCGGTATGGGGTCCGACCTGCGGACTCCATCCATGGCTCACTTGCCGTATTTGTCGTGTGCAGCCACCAGCGCAGAAGCCAGGTTGTCGGCGTTCTTGTCCTGGTAGAACTTGCTCATCGCAGTGTTGATCTCGGAGCTCCATCCCAGCGAAACAGCCGCACCGTGAGCGATCGACGAGACGATCGGCACCTCTTTGAAGTCCTTCATCGCGATCTGCTGGTACGTGCTGAAACCGTCGGGCTTGACGTCGGTACGAGCCAGGATAGATCCCTTGATCTTGTTGAACGTCGACTGGGCGTCGGCCGAACCGACGAAGCGCAACCAATCCTTGGTGGCCTCGGGGTTCTTGGTGCCGGTGGGCAGGGTGAAGGAGTCAGCTAGGAAATCGTAGACGACCTCCTTACCGGGCACCGCGAAAGCGGTGTAGTCGGCGTTGTACTTCTTGCCCTTCATATCGAATTCCGCAACGGCCCAATCACCCATGACGTTGTAGGCAGCTTTGCCGGAAGCCACCATGTCAGTAGCAGCCGGCCAGTCGTCGCCGTCGGAGGCGGTATTGGTGAAGGTGAGGGCCTTCTTGTAGCCCTCGATGGCCGCCTTAACCTCAGGGCTGTCCCATGTGCCATCGGGAGTGAAAAGCTTGTTGTAGCCGTCGGCGCCCATATCAGCGGCCAGAATCGACTCGAAGAGTTCGGTCTGAGTCCAGGTGCCACCGATCGACAACGGGGTGGCGACGCCAGACGCCTTAACCTTCTCTATATCAGCAATCCAGCCCTTGACGTCAGTCGGAGTCTTGGTGACGCCGGCCTTCTTGAGGAGGGCGGAATTAGCCCACACCACATTGGCGCGGTGGATGTCGACCGGCACCGAGTAGATGTGGCCATCGACAGTGAGACGGTCAGCTAGGGTCTTTGGGAACACCGACTCGCCACCGAGTTCCTTGATAATTCCATCAACGGGCTCGATCTGCTCATTGTCGATATAATCGGTTAGCTCAGCGCCAGCGTGACCTTGGAAGGAACCCGGAGGGTTGCCGTTCTTAAGATCGGAAGCCAGCTTGGCCTTAGCGTTAGACCCAGATCCACCAGCAACGGCAAGGTTTTTAAACCTATCGTGCGGGTACTTTTTGGCGAACATCTTCTCGAGAGCCTGCAAGCCCTTCGCCTCGGAGCCGTTGGCCCACCAGGTAAACACACCAACCTCGCCGCCGGCGCCGCCCGCCTTGGGAGTCGACGAAGACGTCGCCGACCCCTGGCTCCCCTCCTCGCTAGTCGTTGTGGAACTACAGCCAGCCAGGACGAGCATCGATGCCGTCGCCAAGGCTGCGATCTTCTTCGCATACATTCCAAACCTCCGTGTGGTTCGGTCAGATCGCCGTCTCCCGGCGCCGATGCCGCAGAGTCGATCTGTACCTGCTGGGCGACGGTGCCCAGCACAGGAAGTGTGTCATAAAAATGTTAACGACGTCCAAAAACGTGTCAGATGTGAGTTATTACGCTAAATAGGCGTTAACCCAGCGCTCCATTTCAGCGAAAACACCGGCCCGCACCGACGGAGCAGAGAGCACCACATCATGGAGTCCACCCCGGACGCGGACCAAGGTGAGATGACGACCCAGGTTAACTGCTGCACGCGCCAACCGATCGACGTCGAGAACGGTATCAGCGGTCTTCATCGACGGCTTCCACGTCGCCGAAAGGTCGCTGCGAGCAGAAATGAGCACCAACAGCGGGACGTCAATGTGCAGCCCCTGGGCCACCTTCTGATGACCATCGAGGATAGCTGCCAACCACCCGGCGCGAGTGACGAAAGGAGCCCATGACGGATCCTTGACCTCCGGGACGTCCCATTCCCCGCCAAACTCACGACGGATTGAGTGACCAAAATTATCCCGAGACGGGATAGGCAGCACAGTCGTCGGTTCTGCGACGCGGACTGACCGGGCCAGCGGCCCGGCTAGGGCTCGGGTAAGGAACGACCCCTGAAGGTCGATCCACGGTGAGTTGAGAATAACCCCGTCAACCCGTCCCGGATGACGCGACACCCACAACGGGACAATAAGCCCCCCTGTGGAGTGACCCATAATCGTCACCGAGTCGTGATCGGCCCGCAGCAATGACACCGCGGCGTCAATTTCCTCATCGTATTCGGCCAAGTCACGAACCCAGCCAGCCATCTGACCGGGAACAAGATTTCGCCCGTACCGACGCAGATCGAGCCCGAGGAAGTCGTACCCCCAGCTCTCCACCACCTCAGCTAGATGAGCTTGGTAGAAGCAGTCCGACCAGCCGTGGACGTAGAGCATGGCGCGGCCATGACGCGGCTCAGCACGACGCACCACACTCGCAGTTAGGAGCCCGTCGGGATCCCCCACAGCCTTAGCTGCATGCGGGAGTCCGATCCGGGCGTATTCAAACCCGTCGAGTAAGGGGTCGTTTAGCCACCTCATGGCCGCATTACCGGCTCAGTCATCCTCGCCGTAGTGGGCGTACTTCTCAGCCAAATCTGCGTACTCATCCGACAGGCCGTCCTCATCATGAGGATCCTCCTGCTGATGGTTCTCGCCTCTCAGCTCTCGCTCCAGTGACTCGAGATCCATGTTCACCGAGCGATACTTCAAATCGCGGGCAACCTTGGTCTGTTTCGCCTTTGCACGGCCGCGCCCCATGTGGGTCGACCCCCTCGCTTCATCAATAGCGGCATTGCCGCCCAAAATCATCAACTGTCGTGGTGCACAGGCTACCCGAGCGATGACCCACGTACCAAAGTGAGCCACCGCAAATGGTGTTTCCAGGCGAACGGCCTAGCGGCAAGGATGGCTCGAAACCAGCACCGCCCCCAGCTCATTCGTCGCGTCACGATGGGAAACATGACCGCACTGCCAAGCGGAAAGACCACGCTCGGCAAGCAGATCGATAGCTGCAGAGATGTTCGCGTCTGGCATGACGACGACCATCCCGACTCCCATATTGAGGGTCGCTTCGATGTCAGGCTGTGAGACGTTGCCCACCTGCTGGACGAGGTTGAAGACCGGCGCTGGTGTCCACGTAGACCGGTCGACGGTGGCAACGAGATCATCAGGCAGGACACGGGCCAGGTTGTTAGCTAGTCCCCCGCCGGTGACGTGACTCATAGCGTGCACCTCGACCTGACGGATGAGGGCCAGCAGATCAGCTGCATAAACCGTCGTCGGCTCCAACAGCTCTTCGCCAAGGGTGCGGCCCAACTCATCGACATGACGGTCCAGAGTCCAGCCAGCGTCAGCCAGCAGCACCTTACGGACCAGTGAGTAACCGTTCGAGTGCAGCCCCGAGGAAGCCACCGCCAACAAAGCGTCGCCCTCCTGCACGCGCTGCGGGCCAAGAATGTCGTCATACTCGACGGCACCCGTAGTAGCGCCTGCGACGTCGTACTCGTCGGCGGCTAGCAGACCCGGATGCTCAGCTGTCTCGCCGCCCAACAGGGAACAGCCGGCTTGAGTACACGCTGCGGCGATGCCCTTGACGACAGCGGCAATCCGGTCGGGGTCAACGTGGCCGCACGCAATGTAGTCGGTGACGAACCACGGCTTAGCACCCACCACGACGAGATCGTCGACGAGCATGCCGACGAGGTCAAAACCGATGGTGTCGTGAACGTCCATGGCCTGGGCGATGGCCGCCTTGGTGCCAACCCCATCAGTCGAGGTAGCCAGCACCGGGTGACGGTACTGACCCAGGACGGAAGCGTCGAAGAAGCCAGCGAAGCCGCCCAAGCCGCCAAGGACCTCTGGACGACGGGTGGCGGCCACGTGAGCCTTCATCAGGTCAACAGCGCGCTCACCAGCCTCAATGTCGACTCCAGCACGGGCGTAGGCGGACTCGTTGCTCACTGCTGCTCCTGGTTCGGATCGGTGTGGGTGGCGTCGGCTAGCACGGCTCGCGCCGAGACAGGCACTGGTACGGGATACACGCCGTCAAAACAAGCCCGACAGAGGTTATCGGCGTCAACGTGGGTGGCACGGACGAGGCCGTCCAGGCTGACGTAGCCAAGCGAGTCAGCGCCGATAGATCTGCAGATGTCCTCGACGTCAAGGCCCGGGGCGATGAGCTGAGCGCGAGTAGCGAAGTCAATGCCGTAGAAGCAGGGCCACTGCACCGGCGGAGAAGAGATGCGCACGTGCACCTCGGCCGCACCAGCCTCACGCAACATTCGGACCAGCTGACGCTGGGTATTGCCGCGCACGATGGAGTCATCGACGACGACGATGCGTCGTCCCTCAATGACGTCCCGCAGCGGGTTAAGTTTGAGCCGAATACCCAAATTGCGCAGGGTTTGAGAAGGCTGGATGAACGTCCGGCCCACGTAGGGGTTCTTGACCAGGCCCATGCCGTAGGGGATATCGGACTCGTCGGCATAGCCGATAGCAGCCGGGGTGCCAGACTCTGGCACCGGGATGACGAGGTCGGCGTCGGCAGGGCTTTCCCGGGCGAGGATCTTGCCGACTTTGACGCGAACGTTGTGGATGCGTCGTCCAGCGATCACGGTGTCAGGGCGAGCCAGGTAAACGTATTCGAAGATGCACCCCTTGGGACGGGCCGCAGCGAAACGGCTGGTGCGCAACCCAGCTGCGTCGATGGCGACCATCTCGCCAGGCTCGATCTCGCGAACAAAGGTGCCACCAACGATGTCGATAGCCGCAGTTTCGGAGGCGACCACCCAACCACTAGACAGGCGCCCCAGCACCAACGGTCGGATGCCCTGCGGATCACGAGCAGCGCACAAGGTGTGGTCGTCCATGAAAACAAGGCTGAAGGCGCCCTGAAGGTGAGGCAGGACCTGGGCGGCAACCTCCTCAAGAGTGCCGTCATAGGTCGTCATGAGGGCTGTTACCAGCGAAGTGTCGTTGCTGGAGTCCATCCGGTCCTTGTGGGGAACCTCGGTATCCGGGGCACGCTCAGCGATGAGGGCTTCGAGGGCGCCGGTGTTGGTGAGGTTGCCGTTATGGGCCAGAGCTAGCCCGTCACCACCTTGACGCGACCTGAACGTCGGCTGGGCGTTGTCCCAGATACTCGCACCGGTCGTCGAATACCGGGTGTGCCCGACGGCCATATGCCCCTGGAGGGAATTGAGAGTGGCCTCGTCAAAGACCTGGGACACCAAACCCATGTCCTTAAAGACCATCATGTGGCGACCGTCTGACACCGCCATGCCAGCTGATTCCTGGCCACGGTGTTGCAGGGCATACATGCCGAAGTAGGTGAGTTTAGAAACCTCCTCACCAGGGGCATAGATCCCGATGACGCCACAGGCGTCCTGGGGCCCGTGGTCCTGGGGGTTGAGGTCTGCGGTAAGCCTTCCGTCTGCGCGCGCCACATCAATACGCTATCGCACACCGAAGCAACTCACTGTGAATTGCGCGTCGGAGCGTCGGCGTCACCACACCCGTTCTCGACGGCGACAAGCGAGTTCAGTGTCTCGGGGCTACCCTCGATGCCGCCGGAAGGGCCAACAAGGTCGCCGCCACACCGACACCCCACGTCACCGCATAGGCCGGAGTTGCACCACCCCAATCAGCCAGCCGCCCGGCCAGGGTCGTCCCGAAGGCATACCCAAGGCTGTTCATAGCCGCTAGCAGAGTCATGACGGTGCCAATCCGTCCAGCCAAGGCCGACCTTTCCGCCACACTGAACAGGGTGATCATGTACGGGGCCGCCGCCATACCAAGGATGATGAGGACCGGCACCAACGGCCCAAGGCGATCGACCAGCAGTAAGGGGGCTGCAAAAAGGGCCAATCCGGCAGCGAAAAGACGCCACCTGGCCGGCAGGTCCAGACGATGAGCCAACCGTGGCAGAGCCAGCCCAGCAGCAGCGCTACCCACCGAAAGCAAGGCGTGGAACAGCCCTGCCAGGCCTGGACGTCCAGCGTCGGTGGCGAGGCTGGTCGTGCCGGTCTGCACAGACCCAAACACCATGCCCATAAAGATCATGCCAACGCAGGTAGCCGCGACACCGGAGGTGAATAGCGGGCCGGGGCCACCACGATCTGACCGAGCCGAGGCCCCGGCACGAATCGTTCGGCCCGGATGAACCTCAACGAGTTTCGACGTCGGGTCCAGGGCAAACCAACTCCCCAACACCACCAGCATGGCGCCGGCGACGATAAGCCCTGGGACGGGACCGGCCAGCACGGCGAGAGCGCCGACCGCGGCCGGGCCGAGAGCGAAGGAGGCTTCGTCAATGGCACCTTCCCAAGCAAAAGACGTTTCGAGGATCCCCGCCTCCATGGTGGGATTTGCCGCACCCATGGCGCGCCAGCGAACTCTCGCCATCGTGCCAATCTGCGGCAGGAAAAATCCCGCTAAACCACCCATCGCGGCCACTACCGGCCATGCGGCACCCATGACTGCAGCCAGCCCCTCAACGATCAGGGCTGTGCCACCGACCAGAGACTGCGCAAGCAGCACGACACGCTGACCGTGACGGTCCGTCAGAGCACCAAAAAACGGGGAGCCAATAGCGATCGCCAAGGCGACCACGCCTGCAGCCAGGCCACCGGGGCCCAGCCGCCCCGATACTTGCGGACTGGACACCAGCAGCAGGGTGCCCAACTGGCTCATAGCTAGGGGCAAACGAGCCAGAGCGGAGACGGTGACGAACGTCCCGCCAGGCAGCGAGAACAGGGTTCGGTAGCTCACGGAACCGGAGGGCATGAGGCGGACCTCTCAATGACAGGGACAACGTGCTGCCCGCGCCTGCCCACCCTTCTGACGCGAATCCCGGTGATCGTCACACAAACGGGGCAACTCCCCGCTGAACGTCCCAGGCCCTGCCTGTCGGCACAGCCGACGGCAGGGTTATTCTACGCGGGAACACCGTGCAGTGGAACTTCGCTCCTCACTCGGCGAGGCCAGCAAGCATGAGGGCCTCGGTGAGGATCGCCCGACGGAAATCACCCAGGTGCAGGGACTCGTCGATGCCGTGCATACGCGACTCCGGGTCAGTCACAGCAGTCACCAGGACGGTGGCCTCCGGGAAGGCGTGCTGCAGGTCAGTCACCAGCGGGATAGCGCCACCAGTGCCCATCTCGATCGGTTCCTGCCCCCATGCCAGCCTGAAGGCTTCCTTGGCGACCTCGGCCTTGTCACCGGTGAAGGGGACGACGCCCGGCTGTCCCAACTGACCACGGGTTACCTTGATATGAGCACCGAACTCGACGTGGGACTCCAGGTGCTTGACGAGGGCCTCCATAGCCTCGCCGGCGTCTTGGCCGGGAGCGACACGCAAGCTGATCTTGGCCCGAGCGCTAGCGGGAAGGATATTGATGGCGTCCTTGACCGGAGTGGCGTCAATAGCAATGACGGTCACCGACGGCTTGGTCCACATCTTCTCGACTGCACGTCCGCGCCCGACCCACTGAACACCGTCGAGGATGCCGGTCTCCGCACGCAAACGATCCTCCGGGTAATCCAGGTCAGGGCCCGCGAATCCCTGCAGCCCGTCGGCGGTGACCTCACCGGTCCCGTCGTGAAGGGTGGCGATAAGTCGGCACAGGGTGGTCAAGGCATCGGGCACGATGCCGCCAAACTGGCCGGAATGCAGAGCGTGGTCGAGGGTGGAGACCTCGACGATGCAATCGACGACGCCGCGCAGGGTGGTCGTCACGGACGGGACACCCTGCTCCCAGTTGACCGAATCGGCGACGACGATGACGTCGGCGACCAGCTCGTCCTTGTGCTCGGCGATGATGGCCTCCATAGAAGCCGAGCCGATCTCCTCCTCGCCCTCGACGAAGAGGGTGACGCCGACTGGGGGCTTGCCGTCGAAGGCACGAATGGCAGCCAGATGGGCGGCGACGCCACCTTTGTCGTCGGCGGTGCCACGACCATAGAGACGCTCGCCTTTGGCGGTGGCGACGAAGGGTTCAGTGTGCCACTCATCAAGGTTGCCAGTGGGTTGGACGTCACCGTGGGAGTACAGCAGGACAGTGGGCATACCCTCAGGCGCCGGCCAGTGGGCGATGACAGCGGGAAGGCCGTCGTTCTCCGTGACGACGGTGACGTCGGCGGCACCAGCCTCCTTAGCAGCGGCCGCAACGAACTCGGCTCCGGACCTCACGTCGTCGGGCCGCTGGGAACTAACCGACCGGACTGCCACGTGGCGGGTGAGTTGCTCAACGGCATCGTCGAAACCAGAGTCAACCTTGGCAGACAGGCTCTTGAAAGTATGAGAAAGATCCATGATCAAAGTGTAGGGCCGCCTCCGCGCCTCATCGTCGGATTATGAGGCGGTTACATACCCGACTACTCCATACCTCGGGCAGGCAGGCCCCCACGCAGGCAGGTAGGGCCCGACCGTCCTGAAGTCCAGACCCCCATCGGTCAATTCCCGTGATCTTTGCGAAGGAGGGGGGCGAGGATATCCATGGGCAATGGGAACACGACCGTCGAGTTCTGATCGGCTCCCAGCTCAAGAAGCGTCTGCAAATACCGCAACTGCAGGGAGGCCGGGCTCTTCGAGAGTTCGTCGGCCGCCTGCCGCAACTCGCCGGACGCCTGCATCTCGCCGCGTGCGTTGATGACTTTCGCCCGCCGCTCCCGCTCCGCCTCCGCCTCACGGGCCATGGCCCGCTGCATCGCCTCCGGGATCTCCACGTCCTTAATCTCCACGACGGACACATCAACACCCCACGGGTGCGTCTGCACCTCGATGATCTCACGGAGGTCCGTGTTGAGTTCCTCCCGGTGGGCGAGGAGGGTGTCGAGATCCGCCCGGCCTAGGACACTTCGCAACGTCGTCTGAGCGATCTGGCTCGTCGCGATCGCGTAATTCTCCACATTCATGACAGCATCCATGGGGTCCGTCACGTTGAATAGGACGACGGCGTTGACACGAGCCGGCACGTTGTCGCGGGTGATGATCTCCTGCGGCGGGATCGTCAGGGTCACGGTGCGTTGGTCGACTCTGTGCAGCTTGTCGAGGCCGGGGAAGATAAACACGAGCCCGGAACCGTGCAGCCCGCGCAGTTTGCCGAGCCGGAAAACGACGCCGCGCTCATATTCGGGGATGATCTTGAAGCTCGATATCAGGAACCCGATGACGAGGATGACGAGCGCGATCGTGGTGAAGGTCCATTCGAGATCACTCATGTTCTGCTCCTGTCGGCATCGGCGTCGTCCGCACCTCGGTAGTACCTGCCCCAGTCATACGTGCTCCGCGCCGCAGCCTCGACCGCAGCCGCCTGCTCGACCGAGCGGTACCGCGTCCGTCCGGACCTCCAACGGGACCCGTACCGGGCGATAAGACGGTCGGCCTCGTCACCGGCTCGATCGGTCGTCGCCTGCCCATGAACGCCGAGCACGCGGACACGACCGTCGTCGTGCGCCGTCCCGGTATCCGGCACTGACGTCTCCAGCGGCAGCCCGTCCGGGATATCCACTGGGCGCCGGCGCATGGACGCAGCGGTGGGAACGAGAGCCAGGCAGACGATAGCGATAGTCGCTATAAGAGCAACCACCTCCGCCACCGTCCGTGCCACGAAGAGCATGCCACCTGGCAGGGCCAGAGCAGCGACCATGACGCACACCGTCATACCGCGATGGAACAGTCCGGCCTCGGAGTACGGCCACGGGTCGACGGGCATGGTTACCTCACGCGCCGTCATCGTCGGCGAGCAAGTGTCCTTGACGGGGCATCGACCACAAATCTCGTGCTGACCGCGGTACCTGACGACCCGCTTCTGCGGATCGAAGCTCGCGGGCCACAGCCAGTGGTCCTCATGGCACTTCCATCCGTCCCGATCGTCGTGGTAGACGAAGTTCGTCGTCTTCCACTCCCGACTCATCCGGGCGCTGTGGCGACCCAAGACATCAAGCAACCAGGCCACGGTAAGCAGAAAGAGGGAGTAGCAACAGGTGAGCACCACCTGGAGGGACGGGCTCACCTCGTCGCCTCCGGCAGCTGGGCATGTCCTTGCTCGCCCGGGGTCTCCTCGATGAAGAGTCGCTCCACCGGCAGCTCGTCGACGGTCCTCCCCTCCCGGTGGTGCATCAGTCCCTGGAATGTCATCCACAAGAACGGCAGCACCCCGCCGATGATGAAGACGAGGTCCCCCGGCATGCGGAGCCACTCGAGGACGACATTGCGGTGCTCGGTGATGTAGTTGAGCTGTCGGGCTTCGAAATAGCCTGCGTCCACCGAGTGGTATAGCTGCAGGATGCCAAGCGGTAGCAGGGTGACGAAGACCATCCAGGCAAGCCCGATGTTCGTGCACCAGAACGAGATTTTCGCCAGCTTGTCGTTCCACGCAGGGATGAGGTACCTCAGCGCGAACATCGCCAGGGCCATGGCCATCATCCCGTAGACGCCCATCATCGCCCCGTGGGCGTGGTTGGCGGTGAGGGCGGTGCCGATCTCGTAGTAGGACACGATCGGCAGGTTGATGAGGAATCCGAAGACACCAGCACCGACGAAGTTCCAGAACCCGACTGCAACGAGGAACATCACCGTCCAGCGATGCGGGAACGGCGTCGACGACCGCGACTCACGCCGGGCTCCAAGCTGCATGAATCCCCACGCCTCGACCGTGAGGAACGTCAGTGGGATGACCTCCGCAGCTGAGAAGAAGGCGCCGATGGCCATGTGCGCGCTCGGGGTGCCCGAGAAATACAGGTGGTGCATGGTACCGAGCACCCCACCGGCCGAGTAGAGGATGACGTCCATGTAGATGACACCCAGCGCCACCTTCTCGCGGACGACACCGAGCATGACGAAGATGTACGCCACCATGACGGTGGTGAGGAGCTCAAGGAAGTCCTCGACCCAGAGATGGACCACCCAGAAACGCCAGAACTCGGCTACCGAGAGCTGCGTGTGCGTCCCGGCGAGGAGACCCACGGCGTAGAACATCGGGATCGATAGGGCCGAGAAGAAAAACACCCACGGCATATTGCCGAACGATTCGGCCCTCATCCGGGTATGCATAGCACGCCAGATAATGAACACCCACAGGAACATGCCAAGGGTGAGCAGGAGCTGGAACATCTTCGACAGGTCGATGTACTCCCACTGCTGGCCGAACACCGGACCTTTAGCCCACGAGACTCCGTAGACCGACAACGCCTCACTGATGAGGGAACCGAATACGACGAACGCTACTGCCCCGAGCAGCACGTAAGTCAGCACATGCTGCCTCCTAGGCTCCTTACCTGAGACGAAGGGAGCCAGGAAGATGCCGCCGGCAAGGAAGGCTGCCGCCGTCCAGAACAACGCCAACTGAACATGCCAGGTTCGGGCAAGGTTATAAGGCAACCAGGCCGCCAAATCGAACCCGAAGAAACTCGAAATATCCGCCCGGTAATGCTCTGCCGCCGCACCAACAAGGGTCTGGACGAGGAACAAAACAGCAATGACGAAGAAAAACCACGAGGTGGCGCGTTGTGACTTGGTGAGCCCAACCTGGCTGGGAGGGATGAAACTCAGTGACGGAGTCTCCGACTCGTGCCAGCCGATGTTCTTGCTCCAGCGCCCATATATTGCGAACATGACTCCGGTACCGCCGATGAGGACGATAAGGGAAAGCACGGACCAGACAACCATGTCGGCCGTTGGACGGTTCGCCACGGTCGGGTCTGCCGGCCAGTTGTTGGTGTACGAATAGCTGTGGCCGGGCCGATCCGCGGCCGCCCCCCATGCGGTCCACGCGAAGAAATCGGTCAAATGCCTAGCTTGTGCCGGATCCTTGACGTCGTGGGCTAGCAGACCGAGGTTGTGTGAGTTCCTCCCGAAATACGTCGTGTAGTAGGAAACGAGATGGTGGTATGCGGCAGTCTGCTGACGTGACAGGATGAGCACGCCGGTGCGGGAATCGTAGCGGTTGGTACGCCAGTCCTTGATATTGGCCTGGTGCGGTTGATTCTCTCTAGCTTTGATACGAGCATCCAGGGTCAGCGTCGCGGCACGACGCAGATAGTCGGCGGTGAAGTCGGGGCCAAGGTACCCACCGTGGCCGACGATGGACCCATATTCCATGAGGCCTCGGTTATTGAAGGCTTCCTGCCCGGCAACGATGTCGTCATGGGTAAACAGGACCTCTCCGGTGGTGGAGACAACCTTGTCGGGTATGGGTATGGAGTCGTTATAGGTGTGATAGGCGAGGATGCCCATCACCGTGAATCCCAGGATCATCACGAGGGCGATCCCTTGCACCCACCCTTTGCTGACGACCATCGGTCGACGACGGGTCTTCTCTGGTTTCTTGCCTTCATCGCCCATGGCGTAATCCTATCGTTATTGATGATGCAATCATCGCGTGTCCTCCCCCGCCACGGCACGATGCCAGGACAGCCCGTTTCGTGAAGCGGCCCCTATCCTTGTGCTATTGCTCGTGCACTGCAGCGGATGTCACCGAGGAGGGCCCGTGATCCTGCTGGTTGACAACCACGATTCCTTCACCTTCAACCTGGCACACCTACTGGCCGAAGTCAGCAGGATCGAGCCAGTGGTGGTCCGCCCCGAGGAGGTCGAGCGTGCAGGGATCCTCCGCCGACTGGCTGACGGTGAATTCGACCACGTGGTCATCGGACCAGGACCTGGCACCCCGCACAACGACAAGGATTTTAAGATCGCCGGGCAGGTAATCGATGCCTCCAGCAAACTCCCCCTGCTCGGGGTGTGCCTGGGTCACCAAGGCCTCGGGTTACGTCACGGTGCCCAGCTGCAGACCATTCGGCCCCATCACGGCATCGTCAGCCGAATTCATCACTCCAGACGTGGAATCTTCGCCGGATTACCGCAAGATTTCGAGGCAACTCGGTACCACTCACTGTGCTTGACCACGTTGGGTGACCAGATCGTCGAACATGCTCGCGCCGAGGATGGCGCCATCATGGCGTTCAAGGTTGCCGACCGGCCACATTGGGGCGTGCAATTCCACCCAGAGTCAGTCATGACGCAGGTCGGATGTCAGTTAATGACGAACTTCCTGGCGATCGGCAGCCAGCCACGACACAGCGAGGTACGCGACAAACGCGAACCGCGCAACATCCAGTCACGAAAGTGTCCCCGGACTACGGCACGGTGGATGATCCACCACCAAGCGGTGGACATCGACCTCGACGAAGAAGCCACCTTCAGCCGCCTCGCTGGCGACGGTGACGCCTTTTGGTTGGACTCGGCCACCACGCGTGGCGACACCGACCGTTGGAGTGTCATGGGCACGGCGTCGGGGGCGGCGTCCGAACTGGTCAGTTACGACGTCGCCACGAACACGTTGACGGTCAACGGACGAACCCAGTCTGGTGATGTACTGGACTTCTTGGAACGCCGTCTTGCAGATGGAGTATCACGGAGGGACCCGGAACTGGATGACATCCCGTTCGCAGGTGGTTATGTCGGTTTCCTGGGCTATGAGTGCAAGGCGCTGACCTTGGGCCCGAATGCGCACTGCAGCGAACTGCCCGATGCCATGTGGATGCGTCCGGCTAGCTGGATTGCGTACGACCACTACCGGCATCACGCTCACCTCCTAGCCTTGGACGACCGTGACACGCCCGGCTGCAATGAAGCCGCTGATCTGGTGGACGCACTGGCTGCAACGCTAGTGGAGCGACCAGGTAGCAGCGAAGGGCCCACACCGCTAACCGTGCCTGTGGAAGGGTCGTGGCGGCTCAGCCGAGGGGGCTACCAGGACCGTGTTGCCGCAATCCAGCAGGCGCTAACGCGCGGTGACTCGTACGAAGCCTGTCTGACCGACACGTGGACCTCCCGGTGCGACGTGGACGGCTGGCAGTTGTACCGCGCACTGCGGCGTCGAAACCCAGCCCCCTATGGGGCGTATCTTCGGTTTACCGACCCGCATGTGGAGGTGTGCTCTTCATCCCCGGAACGGTTCCTGCGAGTACGCGACGGCATCGCTGAATCCAAGCCGATCAAGGGGACAATGGCTCGCTGTGATGATCCGGTGGAGGATGCCCGGGGAATTGTCGATTTACAACATGACGCGAAAAACCGCGCCGAGAATCTCATGATCGCTGATCTGGTGCGCAATGATCTGTCGCGCGTGTGCCAACCAGGCACGGTGGAGGTACCACGTCTGATGGCAATCGAGTCATATGCGACGGTGCACCAGATGGTGACCACGGTGCGCGGACGATTGCATGAGGACGTCGGATTGGTCGACGTACTGCGAGCGACCTTCCCTGGTGGATCGATGACCGGGGCACCGAAGGAACGGTCCGTAGAAATCCTGGACGATCTAGAGGTCGGCGCCCGGGGAATCTACTCGGGAATCCTGGGATATCTCGGCTTCGATCACACCGCCGACCTCAGCATCGTAATACGGACGATGGTCCGAACGGGGTCGCGGGTAACGGTCGGTGCCGGCGGCGCAATCGTCGCAGCTTCCCAGCCCGACGAGGAATGGCGCGAGAAGAACCTCAAAGCAGCGGCACCGTTGGCTGCGCTGACGGAGGCAGTGCACGACGTTCCACGAGTCTGAAGGCGATCCAGCAAGGCACGCTTTTTCGCACGGGAAATGCGCCATGACAACGAGGGAACCGTCAAACCTGCTCGATCACAGAGTCAGCCGGGCCAGGAAACTCCCGTCACTCCCCCCATGGCAGTCGGAATCGGCTTGCGCCAGGCTCGTTCGATCTCGCCAAGGGGGAGGCTGAACAAACCGTTAACCTCGACCTCACCGTGATCAATGACCTCGCCAATACGGGCAGTCGGCACACCGTGCTCCTGGCACAGCGCCTTGAACTCGCGGTAGCCGTTACCGCACAGCGAGACGATCGCTCGGGCCGGGGTCTCCGAGAACAACATCACCGATGGTTCGCCCTCGGGCAGACTCACCGACACGCCAAGACCCCCCTGCAGGCAGCTTTCCACGAGCGCCTGTGCCAGGCCACCGTCGGACAGGTCGTGAGCGCTAGACAGCAGGCCGCGCTTCGACGCTTCCACCATCACCGCGGCCAGGGCCTTCTCGGCATTCAGGTCGGGCATCGGGGGCATACCGCCTAGGTGGCCAGCGTGGATAACGTCCTCATAGACCGATCCGCCGAACTCGCACTTCGTCGTTCCCAGCAGCAAAACAGCGTCACCGTCGTGAGCGAAGGCCGACGGGATGCGACGATGCACGTCATCAATAACGCCGAGCACACCAACGAGCGGAGTAGGCCGAATCGACTCATCTCCAGTGCGGTTGTGCAGGGAAACATTACCGCCCGTAACCGGCACACCAAGCTCACGGCAACCGTCAACCAGACCAAGGATGGTCTCGTCGAATTGCCACATGACGTTGGGATCGTACGGAGAGCCGTAATTGAGGCAGTCGGTGACGGCCACCGGAGTTGCACCAGAGACAGCCACATTCCGGTAAGCCTCGCAGAGAGCCAGCTGGGCGCCAAGATACGGGTTAAGGGTGGTCTGGCGTCCGTTAGCGTCCAAGGACAGCGCGATGCCGAGGTTGTCGTCAATACGGATCATGCCGGCATCGTTCGGCTGAGCGAGCACAGTATTGCCGCGCACGAACCGGTCATACTGGTCGGTGATCCAGGAACGGTCGCACAGCTGGGCGGAGCCAACGAGGGCCAGCAGCGCCCCAGCAAGACCCTCACCAGAGTTATCGCGCGGCAACGCGTTAGCGTCGTTCTCGTTGAGCTCATCAATCCACCACGGACGGGCGGCCGGCATGTCGAGAACCGGTCCGTCGTGAGCAACCGTCCGCGGATCGACGTCGACAATCCGCTCGCCCTGCCAATCAATGTGAAGTCGACCAGTGTCGGTGACCTCGCCAATGACAGTGGCAGCAACACCCCAATGGGCGCAGATCTCCATGAAGCGGTCAAGCCGATCGGGGCGCACCACCGCGGCCATCCGCTCCTGGGACTCGCTCATGAGGATCTCCTCGGGAGCGAGGTTCGGGTCGCGCAGCGGAACGCGGTCGAGCTCGACGTGCATGCCACCGTCGCCAGCACTGGCCAGCTCGGAGGTGGCACAGGAGATTCCGGCGGCACCGAAATCCTGCAAGGCCTCAACTACCCCGGCGTTGAAGAGGTCAAGGGTGCACTCGATGAGCAGCTTCTCCATGAACGGGTCGCCGACCTGGACGCTGGGTCGCTTCGACTCGCCCTCTGCAGCGAAGGATTCCGAAGCAAGGATCGACGCGCCACCGATACCGTCGCCACCGGTGGCCGCACCAAAGAGAACGACGAGATTGCCTACACCCGAGGCCTTGGCGAACTGTAGGTCCTCATGACGCAGCACCCCGACGCACAGGGCGTTGACGAGCGGATTGCCGTAATAGGTGGGGTCGAAGAGGGTCTGGCCGCCGATCGTGGGCAGGCCGAGGCAGTTGCCATAGTCGGCGATCCCAGACACAACACCGGGCAGCACACGTGCGGTATCTGGAGCATCCAGCGGGCCGAAAGCCAAAGCATTCATGACGCCGACCGGGCGAGCACCCATCGCCATGATGTCGCGAACGATGCCACCGACTCCGGTAGCTGCACCCTGGTGGGGCTCGACGTAGGAGGGGTGGTTGTGGGACTCTGCCTTAAAAGTGACGGCCAGTCCGTTGCCAATATCGACGACACCAGCATTGTCCCCGATGCCAGCTAGCAGCGGGCCGAGCGGCGTCTGCTGAGGCAGGTCACCGAATCGGCGCAGGTATTTCTTCGATGATTTGTAGGAGCAATGCTCCGACCACATCACCGAGTACATGGCGAGCTCGCCGCCAGTCGGGCGGCGTCCCAGGATCTCCCGGATGCGCTGGTACTCGTCGGCGGACAACCCCAACTCAGCCCAGGGCTGCTCAACGTCGGGGGTGCTGACGGCGTTTTCCACTGTGTCTGCCACAGGACAAATCTAGCCGTTGAGCGACATCATTGCCGCCCCGGCCACAGATACAGGCCACTCGGGGCACATCGGAATAATGGAACGTCTTACCATGAGTCAGGTGAGTACCACCACATCGAGCCCTCGTCGTCGCGTCGCCATGACATGGGTTGTGTGGATCACAGCCGTGATCGCATACGGGTTTGCGGTCATGCAGCGAACCTCTCTCGGCGTCATGGGGTTAACGGCAGCCGCCCATTTCAACGCCCCCGCCTCCGTCGTCGCCACCTTCATGGTGTTGCAGCTAGCCGTCTACGCGGTGCTCCAGATTCCAGCCGGTATTACCGTCGACCGGCTGGGATCAAGGGTCGTCATTACCGCTGGGTCAATCGTCATGACCGTCGGGCAGGTCGTCATGGCACTCACCGGAAGCGTCGGCGGAGCAGTGCTGGCTCGCGTCCTCGTCGGATGCGGCGACGCCTTCATTTTTGGTGCGGCGATACGACTAGTGCCAGCTTGGTTCCCTCCCAAGCAGACCCCTCTGGTAACCCAACTCATCGGTTTGCTGGGCCAGTTCGGACAGGTGGTCTCAGCCGTTGGCCTCGTGGCCATGGTCAACAGCAGCGGATGGCGTTCCACCTATCTCCTGGCGGCCGGTGGTGCTGCGGTAGCGGCTGCGTTGGCATTCCTCCTCATTCGTGACGCCCCGCCCGGTGTGGAGCCGGAACGTACTGAGGCCAATGTCAAACAACTCCCCCACCAGGTCGCTGAGGTCATCAGTCATCCCTCGACGCGACTGGCTTTTTGGGCACACATGTCGTCGAATTTCGCCGGAATCGTATTTCCGCTGATGTGGGGTATGCCCTACCTCACCCACGCTGAGGGACGCTCAACGGCCACCGCCTCAACACTCATGACGGTTTATGTCATTGCCAATGCCATCGCCGGACCAACGGCGGGCATCCTGACCAGCCGACACCCCATTCGTCGTGGCACCCTCATCGAGGCCATGATCGCCGCCTCCGCAGTGGCGTGGCTGATCGTCCTGGTGTGGCCAGGGCCCGCTCCGCTGTGGATGCTTTTCCTCCTCGTCATCTGTCTGGGCATCTCCCTGCCTGGCGGAAACGTCGGCTTCGATGTGGCCCGCACTTTTCAGCCAGGCAACCGGTTGGCTACCGCGACCGGTGTAGCGATTACGGGTGGCTTCTTCTTCGGACTTTTAGAGATCGAAATTATCGGCTTACTACTCGATATGCTGTGCCCTGGCGGTCGCTATACCCTCAGCGGGTTCCGCTGGGCGATGTCGACCCAACTCGTCCTCTTTGCCATCGGGTTGGCTGGGTTAGAGGTCAACCAGCGTCGGCTCTACCAGATCATGGCTGACAACGGCGTCACCGTGCCTACCTGGCGTGAGGCCTTGGCACGGCAGTGGCGGGTCGTCAAACAACGTCGCCGTTAAAGCCGATACTCAGCTATTGAAGTCACGGGCAGTTTCGGCACGAGATGCCGCGTCGCGACGTTCCCTAACCATCCGGGTCAGACCGCCAGTGGCCGATTGGTGACTCGCCAACCAACGGTCAGCAGTCTCGGCGGCATCACCGTCAGGGAACAGTCCGACGACTAAACGCTGGGCCATCTCGATCGGGAACTCCTGCCAGATCTGCTCAAGATCATCGAAGTAGGAGCCATTGAGATTGGCAAACGTCTGGGCACCCAGCGGGGTACGCAAACCCTCGATGAAGGCCAGACAGTGCTCATTGGACAGCTCTCCCGGGGTGCGCAGGCGACGATAAGCCTCCTGCTTCGCGGCATCGTCAGGACGAGCGGTGAGGGCCGCCATGTGATGGGCGACACCGGTCTTGGTGTGGTCACGCTCTAGCTCGGCATCTAGGTCTTCGACGCTAGCCTGCCCCAGAGCGGCCAGAGCCATCCAGGACTGCCACCTCATTTCTGGATCGACGACCAGGCCGGCGACATTGCCGTCGAGCAGGCCACGAACCCGTCCAACCGAGTCCGGATCGGTAGCTGACAAGGCCAGGGCGTGACGCGCCCACAAGCGCTGCAGGTCGCTACCTGGCTCGGACTCGTCGAGTCCCTGCCAGGCCCGGGCTGCCTCGGCGTACCGTGCGGTCTCACGGGCAGGATCAGGCAGATAGTTCTCGACGGCCATTCGTAGCTGCTGCAACACGGTAGCGAGGATGGCCGGTTCGGTCTCTTTAGGACCATGCGCAGCAACGGCGTCAAGGTAATCCTGAACCTTAAGCTTGGCGTCACGCACGGCGTTCCACAGCATCGACCAGACCAGAGCGCGAGCCAATGGGTCGGCCAGACCCGACAGGTGAGCAAGGACGGTCTTCGTACCGGTAGCGCCAAGACGCACCTTGGCGTAAGTGAGATCGTCGTCGTTGATGAGGATGAGGTCGGGGGCCGGTTTGCCCGCCGCCTCAGGAACCGGGGTGCGTAGGGAGGAGATAGTGAGGTCGATGAGGTTAGTGCGCACCAAATCTTCGCCGTGCAAGGAGTACAGCCCGACGCGCAGGGTGTGGGGACGATTGACGTCGCGGCCGGTGCGGACGTCAATCGAGTCACGCACGACAGCCAGCTCGGAAACAATGCCGTCACTGATAGTAAGTTCCGGCAGCAGGACGTCGGGACCAGCAGTCTTAAGCCAAGCGTCGACCCAAGCGCTCAGATCACGTCCGCAGGCCTTTTCGAGGTGACGAATGAGGTCGTCAAGGGTGGCTGATGAGAAGGCCAATTCACGAAAGTAGTGGCGGGCCGCGCTAAAGAACCGCTCAACACCGACATGGGCCACCAACTGCTTGAGCACCGAGGCGCCTTTGGCATAGGTAATGCCGTCGAAGTTCTGACGGGCAGCTTCCAGATCGACGATATCAGCGACGATCGGGGGGGTTGTCGACTGCTGGTCGGCGGTGTAGGCCCAGGCTTTGCGCCCGACGGCGAAGTTCGTCCAAGCCTCGCGGTATTCGGTGCCTGCAACCGAGGCGTGGGCACCCATGTACTCGGCGAAGGACTCCTTAAGCCACAGATCGTCCCACCACTTCGGGGTAACGAGGTCGCCGAACCACATGTGAGCCATCTCGTGGAGGATGGTGTTGGTGCGACCTGCAAGCTCAGATCGAGTAGCTGGGCCGCGATGGATGTAGTTCTCGGTGAAGGTCACCAAACCCGGATTCTCCATCGCACCAAGGTTGTATTCCGGCACGAAAATCTGGTCGTACTTACCCCATGGGTAGGGGTAGCCAAAGGTGCGATGGTAGAAGGCCAAACCCTGCTTGGTGATCTTGAAGATCTCCTCATGGTCGACGTACTCGGCCAGCGAGGCACGAGCCAAGATACCCAGCGGAATCGATTCGGAGCCGTCACGAGAGTGCCACTCGTCTTGGAACCTGACGTAGGGGCCGGCAGCAATGGCGGTGAGATAAGTCGACATCCTCGGGGTGAGGGCGAAATCGTGCAGGAGGCCATCTTCCTCCTCCCGAATGTCTTCGTGAACCTGATTGGAGGCGACCCGCCAGTCGCTCGGGGCGATGACGTCAAAGTCGACGTGGGCTTTGAGATCGGGCTGCTCGAACACTGAGTACATCCGGCGAGAGTCAGCGGCCTCAAAGTGGGTGTAGAGGTACACCTTGCCGTCGGCCGGGTCGACAAAGCGGTGCAAGCCCTGCCCAGTGTGTTGATAGGGCAGCTTGGCGGTGACGATGACGAGGTTCTCGCGGTGAGTGTGGAGTCCGTCCAGCTGAATACGCGATCCGTCATATTCCGGTTCGATGTCCTCGTCGTTGACGATGACCGATTCGATCTCGCCGTCGAGCAGGTCCAGGAAGGTGTCGGGCTCCGTGGTGGAGAACCGCACTCTGGTGTTAGAGGCGAAGTGGGTGGCGCCATCAGCGTCAGCACCGCGTACGTCGATACGGACGTGGTACCTCTCGACTTTGATGATCTCAGACCGGTGACGGGCTTCCTCGCGGGTCAAATTCATCGAACTCACACCACCAGAGTATGGCAGTGGCGCATGCCATGAGCATCCAGACCGAGCAGTTCCTCCCGGTGAAGCTGCGCCCCGGCTCGACCGGGGTGTCTGGTGTTCGTTCTTGGCGGGTGCGAGCCGGTAGCCAAGGAGCGGTGTCAGGGCAACTGATCCAGCGATTCCTTTGGGCAGTCAACCTGCTGGACCGTCACCCCATGGGCCACGTCGTAAACCCGACACGCGACCGAGGAAGCAGATTTTCCCGCGTCAGGTGGAAGCAGGGAGCCAGACTTCATATGCCTATACAAGTCGACACGAAACCGGGTCCCCCGACGCCAACGCACCACCCAGTAGCCGCCAATAGAGATGTCCACCGGTCTGGTCTCGTTGAACCATGTCTGCGCAGCGTCCGCACGCGCAGTAGGAGAGGTGAGCCCTCGTAAGTCCAGTTCCTTGCGCAGCGCATCGGGTACGGCGTAGTCGGCGCATGCTGCGGCATCCTCATCCGTCTCAGCCTGGATCGTGCTGCAACCCGCCAAACTGAAGCAAAACAGCACACACGCAGCCATCACAACCAGAAACCGAGGACTCCTCATCGGTGCCTCCTCAGTTCTCGCAAAACAGCCGCACGCCGCTCAGGTAGATAAGCATCTACGGTACCAGCGCCTCCACAAAAGCTCAGACAGAAGGTTGGAGCGTCGCGGTGAAAGCCCCGGTCGGGTTGCCCCCGGAAGCGACCAGACATCTTAGCCACGAGCGCGAGGGTGTTCATCAGCGAAAAACAAACGAATCTCGCACCGGCACGTATCAGCATCAATACCCGCTACGCGAAATGAGGTTGGCCCAGCCGGGTACCGAGAAAGAATGGCATCGTCGGCGCTCCGACGGGCCACCGACCACCAATCGCGTATACACGAAAGGGCGAACCATTGTTGAATAAAGAGTTCACGGTCGATGTTCTGGTCATCGGATGGGGTAAGGCCGGCAAAACGATCGCCGGACGCCTGGCGGCAGAGGGACACAAAGTCGCCCTCGTCGAAAGATCAGCACAGATGTACGGGGGCAGCTGCATCAACATCGCGTGCGTGCCTACCAAGGACCTCATCGACTCGGCATCCAAGCGGGACGGTCGCGACCCCGTCTCCTACTTCACCTCAGCCGTCGCCGACCGAGACACCCTCGTCGCCACATTGAACCGCACTAACCATGCCATGCTGGAGGGCAAAGTGCTCCTCCTCGACGGGGTAGCCAGCTTCACTGGGCCGCACGCTGTCAAGGTGGTCGGGGGGGAGACGATGAGATCACCGTGCAAGCGGAGACGATCATCGTCAACACCGGATCTCACCCGGCCACTCTTCCGGTTCCCGGAGCCGACGGCCCACGAGTCCATGACTCCACCACGATCCAGCACGTCGACCCCCTGCCGTCGCGGCTCGTCATCGTAGGCGGCGGGTTCATCGGGCTGGAGTTCGCCCAGATGTTCGCCCGATTCGGCTCCCAGGTCACCCTGCTCGAGGCCGGCGAGACCTTCGCCCCCGCCCTTGACGCCGACATCGCCGAGCGTGTGCGCAACATGCTTGAGGGTGAAGGGGTCACCGTCGTCACCGGAGCGCAGGTGACCTCCTGCGATGAAAAAGATAACCATGTCAACGTCGTCACCAACGATCAGACATTCGCCGCCGATGCGGTGTTGGTGGCAGCAGGCAGACGCCCAGCAACCGAGGACCTCGATCTGGCCGCCGCCGGGGTGGCCACCGATGAGCGGGGCTACATCACCGTTGACGATCAGCTGCGCACCAATATTGACGGGGTGTACGCAGTCGGTGACGTCAATGGTGGGCCGCAGTTCACCTATATCTCCCTTGACGACAACCGGGTGTTGTGGGACACCTTGCACGACGGGCCACGTCGCCGTGACGATCGAGTGGCCGTCCCAACGACCACCTTCCTCGACCCGCCGCTGTCCCAGGTCGGCATGACGATGCGCCAGGCCCGGGAGTCCGGTCGCTCCGTGCTCGTGGCGACCAAGGACGTCGCCACGATCGCCGCCATGCCGCGACCCAAGATTGTCGGCCAAACCGAAGGCCTCATTCGAGTTCTCGTTGACGCCGACGACCACACCGCCCTGGGTGCAACCCTGTGGTGCATTGATTCACAGGAACTGGTCAACCTCGTCTCACTGGCCATGCGGTTGGGAGTGCGCTACGAAACGTTGCGTGACGGGATCTGGACCCACCCGTCCTCGACCGAAGCTTTCAATGAGGTACTCGGGGTACTCGAGCCTCTCACCTGAGAAATGATCGAAGTCCAGTCATTGTGACCGAATAGTCACGGTCACAATGACTGGACTCCGTTCGGTTTGACCTCAGGAGGCCTGGGGAGCCGAGACGACCTCAGGTTTGAGGTTTCCGGTCTCGACCTTGACGACGTGACCGGCCTTGTCAACGGTCACCTTGGCGCTCATGGCTGCGGCCAGATTGATGCGCTGCCATCCACCCGAGGACGAGTCGAGGGCATACCCGGCATCGATCTCGGTGGCGGCCAACACCTGACGGCGCTGGGCATCGGAGAGGGTCGGGAAGGCAGTGCTCAATAGATTCTCGGCACCAGCCGGGACGACCGGAGCGGTAGTGGCGGGAGCCGGGCCACCATAGGCGGAAGCCTTGTCGAAACCGTAAGTCATGCGGGCGCGATAGGCCTTAAGAGCCGAGGCGCGATCAACCACCGGCGTCGTGGACACCGAGTCGGTGAAGGTGTTGTAGTAGCCATCCTTGTCGTTAGCACCCACATTTCCGATGCACGCCTGCACAGTGTCGCCATGACCGTCGGCCTCACAACGGCGGGTGAGGTATGCCATGAGCTCAGTGCGGGCAGCCTTGAGGGAGGCAACGTACAACCTATTCGTGGTCAGCGCGGCGGACACGTTGCTGTGACCCTCGATGCGCCCACCCATGATATCCATCGGGTAGTGCACGCCGAGCACAGCGCGATTGTTGCCGGCCTCGGATGCGCGGGTGAGGATCTCGGGACCCAGCTCAGGCAAGATCTCGGCCATCGCCAAACCATAGGCATAGGCAGCGGTGGTGTGGCCCGACGGGAAAGCCTGGCTGACGGTCAGATTGGTGCCCGAGGCGCCGTCCATCAGGTCGTAGCCGGCAGTAAGGAGGGCCCGTCCACCCCTCTTGTGATTGACGTCGATCCGGCTTGGCACCCGCGCAATGGCAAGGTTTTTCTTAAGGCCGCGTAGATTGTTCGGATTCCCGGAATCGGCAAAGCTGCGATCAGCAAGGTAGGGGCGCGGGTAATTGAAGTACTTCTTGGCGGGCCCGGTGCTTTTCTTCGTCACTTCCTGGAACCCTGTCGACCACAGGAACCGGGCAACGTGGGTGAGGCTACAGGAGTGAACATTCGCCGGGGTGCACTGGGCGAGCCCCTCGGCCACATACTTGCTAAGCACCGGGCCGAGGGAATCGTTATCTTCTTGCAACGGGTCCGTAAACATCGTGGCATCGCGCAGGGCACGCCACTGCTGGGATCTGCCCTGTCGGTCAGCGGCTTGGCTCGCCTCGTCAACCCCGCCTTGTTGATCTGCTCAACGCCCTCGTCGTTGCGAGCCAAGATCTTCGAGCCTTGAGGGGTCACGTTACCGCGAAAAGCAGTGTCGAAGTTCTGCTTGTCGAACGGTTTGGGGGTCCAGTAGCGGTTGTACTCGCTCAAAAGGGCGACATGCGGATCTGCGGATTCATCGGGTTGGGCCGCCTGGGCGGGACTCACCCCCACACTGCTGACGAGCGCCGTCGCACAGGCAAGGCCCAGGACAGAGGTATGAAGAATTTTCACCAGTTGACTCCTAGCGTGGTAATGGGCTGCTCAGACGTAGCCACAGGACTGTCACGAATTGACGGTATGGGGACGAAGTGACGGGCAGTGGTCTATAAGGTGACGAATTACCCACACGTCATAGGCACGTTGCCCGATAGTCTGCGCGAGAGTGCGTCTCCCATGACAGAATTCCGGAAGATACGTCATATGTTCGACCCTCCTGGAGAAACAGGACCGACGTAGCACCAAGACGTCTCCGCTGAGCGCGGCGACCGCGAGGTGGTGTGCCGTTTGGGGTTCTTCGGGGGTAGTGTGTTCACTGTCAGCCCAATGGGTGGGTTGATGCCTGGGTGGTGTGGGGAAGCTGGTGGGAGTCCGGCGCTGTCGCGCAACCGTGACCACCATTGTGTGTGGGAGTCGGGGTACCAGATCACGTGGGGGTGGTGTGGGGTTCCGTCGCGGGTTACGGGGAGACGCAGTATGGCAATGAGGCGTAGGCGTGTGGCAGGTCTGATGGTGGCCGCGGTGGTGACTGGCACGGTGGGGGTGCCTGTCCCGGCTCTAGCAGCGGGTGGGCCGAAGCCCGCCGATTACGCTGCCCAGGCCGGTAAGGCGGTCGACTACATTGATAGTCACAGTGCTGATCTGACGAAGGGTGATTTGGGTCCGGAGTTGGATGGGGCGCTGGCGTTGATTTCTGCTGGCAAAACCAATGCGGCGACGTTCACGACGATCAAGAACGACATCAAGGATAAGGGGCCGACCTATTGCACTTCTAAGAATGTGGGTGGGTGTGCGAAAGCGACGATCACCTTGCTGGCAGCTGGCGAATCACCCACCTATGGCGGGGTCGATTACGCCGGTCCGGTGACATCGTTTCCGGATTCGGTACTCAACGAGCACCCGTTTCATCAGGCGTTGGACATGATCGCGTTGGAGCGGCTGGGTCAACCGATCCCGCAGAAGCTATTCAAGTCTCACCAACTATGCCTTGACGCCTCCCAGACGGAATTATCCGAGTACTGCGAGTACTGATGGTCTTATGCTCGCCGCCCTGTCGCATGTGGTGTCTACAGCATACGATCAGAAGACGATTACGGCTGTCAAGGCGACGCTTGTCAAACGTCTGGATGCCGATCGTCAGACAGATGGGTGGGGTTGGCCAGACCACGGTGCGAATGCGCGTGCGACGACGCGGGTGGCACCGGGTTTGTATCGGGCCGGGGATGCCATCCACCGGGACCAGGCTGTCAAGGGTCAGGCGTGGCTTGCCGCTCAGCAGCAGGCTGACGGCTCGTTTGCGAACGACTGGGGTCCTTCGTGGAGGGCCTTGGCGACCGCGCAGGCGGTTCCGGTGTTGCGGGGTTTGCAGTCGTTGGACACTATTGGTGCTAATCCGGCTCGGGTGGTCACGGTTGATGGGTGGGTGCCGCCTCGCCGGTTGGTGCAGATGACTGTGCTGGGAGACTCCTACTCGGCAGGCAATGGAACCTTGGTTGATGGGTATCCGGCTGATGGGTCGTATCGCAGCCCTAAGAATTATGGTTCGGTGCTCACGCGTAAGTTGAATCGGGAGTTTGGGGTCGATACCACGTTTCAGACTGATGTGCGGGCCTGGAGTGGCGCCCAAATCACTACCGGGGACACAATATTGTTAGTCAGGCCGACGGAATGGATCCCCACACAAAGGTGGTCCTCATGACCGCCGGAGGCAACGACCTAGACTTCACCACCGTCGTCGAAAACTGCTTCATTGATGATTTCTGGTCATTAGCCAAGTGTGGCGGCTCTGTTGATGCGTCACGCAAGAAAATTGGTGCCACGATGACGAAAACGACGACGTTGTTGTCGCACATACAGAACCGGCTGGCCGACCCGGCTCACACACGGGTCATCCTGATCGGATACCCCTACCTCATCCCCGCAGACGAGGACATCCCTTCCACGGATGTACCGTCGACGCGGGTGCGGGCCGCCGAGGACGAATTCCGCACCAAACAAGCCGCCACCATCAAGGCCTGGAACAAAACCCATGCCCTCAAAGTGACCTACGCCCCCACCACCAGCCTGTTCAATACTCACGAACCCAATCCCTTCTTTATCGGTTCGGAAAACTCATTTCGCTGGATTAACCACTTTTATGAAACTGCTGGATATCAGTATGATAACGGAATCACCCTGTCAGAGGGGAGCAAAGATAGAAAAAATTTCTATCATCCGAATGTGATTGGTCATGAACGGATTGCTGGGTTGGTCCATGATGCGCTCCTGTCGAGAACGGTCAGGAGTGCGAGCTTGTCTGAGAGTGTTGCGCAGTTGGCCTCGGTGCCGGGGGTGCGGATGCGTGCCGCGGTGATCGGTCAAAGCCAGGTGCGCCGGGGTAACCCGTTGAGCCTAGACGCATCCTCGTCGTATACAGCCTTCGGCCACATCTGCCACTGGCAATGGGACTTAGACGGTGACGGACACTACGAAATCGATAGTGCTACACCTGAGATCACCCGCACCCTCACCCGAATCGGAACATACCAGGCACATTTGCGCATCACCGATACCACCGGCACCAGTGACACTCTTACCTTCCCAATCCAGGTCACCCGAGACGGCGACGGCGTGCCCGATACTCACGATAACTGCCCCACCATAGCCAACCAAGACCAAACCGACACCGACCACGACGGCATCGGGGATGCCTGCGACCCCCACACCACCACAAAGGCACCACGATGACCACCCACAAAAACACACTCGAAAAGCAATACCGCCACGCACCCCTCAACGGCCTGACCACCGGAGCCATCGTCGGAGCCGTCTGGGTATTAGTATTCTTGGGTGTCTATCTGAAGACACACGACGATTTCACGTACATAAACGTGGCCTTGATGTGTTTCGTGTTTCCCATAATAGGATGGCTCACTGGCTTATGGGAGAGAAGTGCTTGCGCATACAAGACTCCAACGAAACAGACACGCAAAATTGCGACCATCGGGGCCGTCATGACCACCATCACCGGGCTTATCATGGCAACCGTTTGCTATGCTATCCTTGACAAACCCGAAGATCATGGCATACTCAAAAATGCCGCCTTTAGCGGAAAGACTTTCATCGTCTATTTTGCCCCGCTTATAGTTTTCCCTATTGCAGGGTATGCCCTGGGTGTTTTCAGAAGCGTTTTGGCATTCGAGGATCGTTTTATCATCTTCAAGATGAGCCTTGCGTCAATCACAGCTTTGTTCGCCTGTGTGATCACATGGCTTTGTTTCTCGGGAATTCTAGGCATGGTCTTTTTCTTCACGTTTTGACGGCTGTAGTTATGTAGGCACAGCTCTTAGCAACGACAGCAATCTTGGGGAATTCCCCTAACCGCGGGAGGCTACAGTGTTCCCAGTTACCACGCGGCGCCACCTCCACTGCTGTCACAGAACCAGACCCCCACTGACGCGAGGCAGCAATAAATATTCACACTAATACAGACGAGGAGCAATACCGCCGCGCACCCCTAACCACCGACACCATCACCCAAGCCCTCTAGGTGGTTATGTTTTGCCGCCTTTCTTATTTCCAATTGGCAACTACTCACGTAGCCCCTGTTCGATCGGCTGTCGTGATCGTCCCGAATACTCTAGTGGGCACGCCACCCACTCTCCCCATACCCTTGACTCCATGAATGATGCCGTGCGCAGTGATTCCTCCCCAGTCCTCGCCGTCGACGCCGGACAGTCCAGCACCCGCGTGCGGTGCGAGCCAGGGCCATGGGGGCCGGGCTGGATCGTCACCTCGTCAGGGGTGCGCACCGCGCTCCCGCTAGCCCAGCAGTTTGCGACCATCATGCACGACGTCGCGACAGCTCACCCGGAGATCACCCGGTCCGACTGCACAGTAGCTATCGGATCATCGGGGCCCGCGACGACGAGGACCCCATTCCCGTCCTGCACGCTCTCAAACCCTTCGGCGTCAGTCGAGTACTGCTCGCCCACGATTCCATCACCTCTTACCTCGGTGCTCTCGGTGACCAACTGGGCGTCGTTACAGCGTCGGGCACCGGAGTCATCACTCTGGCCGTAGGCCGCCACAACGTGGCCCGAGTCGACGGCTGGGGGTACATCATCGGCGATGCCGGATCAGCCTTCTGGCTGGGCCGTCATGGCCTGGATGCTGTCATGCGCGCCCACGATGGTCGCGGCGAGCCGACAGTCCTTAGCCACACCATCGGCAACGACTTTGACGACATCGAGGCTGCCTACCTGGAACTCCATGCCGACCCGCTCATGGTCTCACGGATCGCGGCCTACTCAGCCACAGTCACCGCCGCAGCCGAAGAAGGGGACCACGTCTCCCGTGATATCTGCGTGCGCGCAGCCCATGAGCTAGCCCACTCCACCGTTACCGGTCTGCGCCAGACCGAACTCACCGACGCCGACAGCCCCGTCGTCGGTCTACTGGGCGGGGTTATGAAGTCTCAGCTCATCCATGCCGCGATTACCAGGGAAATCACTGCGGCGATGCCGGGAGCGCGAATCGTCGAGCCTCTCGGCGAGGGACTCGACGGCGCCGCTGCCCTACCAACCGTCAGCCCCGAGTCCCCGCTCGGCCAGCGCATCCACGTCGCCCAGTGAGCCACAACACCGCAGAATCCTGACGGCGGGGTGGCCCATGGGGACCACCCCGCCGTACGTCTCCAGGACGAACACCGCTACAGCTGGGCAGACAAGAATGTCATCAACGATCGAAAGAATCCCAGACCGTCGGTCCCGGCGCCGGTGAGCTCCTCTACAGAATGCTCCGGGTGCGGCATGAGTCCGACCACGTTGCCCGCCTCATTAGTGATGCCAGCGATGTCGTGAACCGACCCATTCGGATTAGCGGTGTAGCGGAAGACGACCCGATTATTGGCCTCCAGCGCAGCCACGGTTGCAGCGTCCGCCACATAGTTACCCTCGCCGTGCTTAGCAGCAATATGAATGCGCTCGCTGGGACGGAAGTCGCAGGTCCACACGGTGTCCACGCTGGCAACTTGAAGCTGCTGCACCGAACAGTGGAAGCGTCGTTTCTCGTTACGCATCAGGGTGCCAGGCAGCAGATGGGATTCACACAGCACCTGAAATCCGTTGCAGATACCGAGCACTGGCAGGCCCCCATCGGCAGCACTGCGAATAGACGACATCACTGGCGAGGCAGCAGCCAAAGCTCCTGCACGCAGGTAATCACCATACGAGAAGCCTCCCGGAAGGATGACGGCGTCGACCCCAGCCAGATCGGTCGAGGCGTACCACAGCGACACAGGCTCAGCCCCGGCCAGGCGAACGGCCCGCGCTGCGTCCTGGTCGTCGAGAGTGCCAGGGAAGGTGACGACTCCAATGCGCACCATCGTCAGTCCTCCACGTGCACGTCGAAGGACTCAATGACGGTGTTGGCCAACAGCTCAGAGGCCATCTGACGGATCTCGTCGAGACGATCTTCCAAGCCCTCACCGGTGATCTCGAAACGCTTACCCTGGCGCACCGTCAAGCCGTCATGGCCAAGCCGAGCGAGTACCGACGTGATGGCCTTGCCCTGGGGGTCCAAAATTTCGGGTTTCGGCATGACCTCCACCACTACACGTGACATAGCCCCGATCTTATCGGCACTACAGGACTCCGACTCGCCAGGAACGTCGAGGGCCACCGGTGCAGCGTCCCCGAACTCCCCGGAAACGCCATCCGTCCGCGAAGCCCTCACGTGCTTTTCATCGTCGGCCTCATTGTGAGGCGTCTCATCGCTGACCTCATCAGACACTTGCCCGCCAGTCAGACGTGCCCAGGCCTCCTCATAACGCCGACTGGTGGCCTTGACGACCTCCTCCGGGAGGGCAGGCGGCTCCTGGTCACTAGCGCGATCCCAACCGGACTCATTCGTAAGCCAATCGCGCACATATTGCTTATCGAAGGAATCTGCCCCCTTGCCGGGCTGCCACGTCTCAGCGTCCCAGAATCGCGAAGAATCAGGGGTAAGCACCTCGTCAGCTAGCACGATGGTGCCGTCGGCACGACGCCCGAATTCAAACTTGGTATCGGCCAGGAGGATGCCTCGCTTCCGAGCGATCTCCTCTGCACGCTGGTAGACCCGCAGCGAAAGGTCATCCAGCTGCGCTGCAACATCGGGACCGACGAGTTCTACCAGACGTAGATAGTCGATGTTTTCGTCATGCTCTCCCTGCGGGGCCTTGATTGCCGGGGTGAAAATGGGCTCTTCGAGCCGGGACCCATTCTGCAGCCCCTCGGGAAGGCGGATTCCGCACACGGCCCGGTTGCGCTGATACTCGGCCCACCCTGAACCGGTGAGGTAGCCCCGCACGACGCATTCGACCGGGAACATGTCGAGTTCCTCAACGATCATGGCGCGCCCCGCGACCTCAGCGGGGACATCCACGCTCACGAGATGGTTATCGACGATGTCGGCCAACTGGTCGAACCACCACAAGGACATATTCGTCAAGATGGCTCCCTTGCCGGGAACATCGGGGGTCAGGACGTGGTCGTAGGCGCTAATCCGGTCCGTAGCGACCATAAGCAGGCGGCCCGGCTGATCGGGAAGACGATAGAGGCGTCGGACCTTGCCCTCAGCCAGCAATGGAAGATCGAGGTGCGGAGTGACCATGGGGGCATCATGCCACGGGTGCAGGCTCTGGCGACACAAAGAGTCCCGAGTTCATGATACTTATAGTTATTGACTATTGATGCTAGTTTAGTGATAGCCTTGAACTATCACATCGTCGACGAGAGAGGACACCCATGAGTCTCATCAACACCAAGATCCTTCCATTCAAGGCTAACGCTTTCCGCAACGGGGACTTCATCGAGGTCTCCGATTCCGACATCAACGGCAAGTGGGCCGTGTTCTTCTTTTACCCCGGTGACTTCACCTTCGTCTGCCCCACCGAGTTGGGCGACCTCGCCGACCACTATGAGGAACTGCAGGTCATGGGGGTCGAGGTGTTCTCGGTGTCCACCGATTCGCACTTCGTGCACAAGGCGTGGCATGCCGACTCCGACACCGTCGGCAAGGTGAACTACACGATGATCGGCGACCCGAACCTGCAGCTGACCCGCAACTTCGACGTCGAGCGCGAGGGTGCCGGACAGGCCGATCGCGCCACCTTCCTCGTCGACCCTGACGGCGTCATTCAGTTCTACGAGCTCACCGCTGAGGGCATTGGGCGTAATGCCACCGAGCTGGTCCGCAAGGTTAAGGCCGCCCAATACATCTACACCCACCCAGGCGAGGTGTGCCCCGCCAAGTGGGAAGAAGGCGATGAGACCCTCGCCCCGTCGATCGACCTCGTCGGCAAGATCTGAGTTCCGACCCGAGCATCTGCTGCAGGGGCGCTCGTCCCTGCAGCGGATCCCCAGACCGGTACCCTTCCCCCCTCCTCACCCCTTCAGGAGAACCATGCTTGATAACGCCCTGACCACTCAGCTCAAGACCTACCTCGAGATGGTGCGCGAGCCGATCGTCCTGGTGCCTTCCCCATACCGGGGTGACGACGCCGCCAAATCGTCAAAATCAACTCACATGGACGAGCTTCTATCCGAGATCGCCGCCTTGTCTGACAAAGTGAGCGTCGGTAAGCCCGTCGACAATGAGCGCACCCCCTCCTTTGCCATCACCCGCCCCGGTAGCCCCATCGACATCCGCTTTGCGGGCCTACCGATGGGCCACGAATTCACCTCCCTCGTGCTGGCCCTGCTGCAGGTAGGTGGACACCCCGTCAAGGAGGAGCAGTCCCTCATCGACGCCGTGCGCGCGGTCAAGGGTGAGCACCACTTCGTCACCTACATGTCACTAACCTGCCAAAATTGCCCGACGGTAGTGCAGGCCCTCAACGCAATGGCCGCCCTCAACCCGAATATTCACCACACCGCCGTTGACGGTGGCACCCACACCGATGAGGTAGAAGCCAAAGGAATCGCCTCGGCGCCGGCCATCTACCTGGACGGCGAGGACTGGGGCTCCGGGCGCATGGACATGGCCGAAATCCTCGAGCGTCTCGACGCCGACGCCGCCCGGGGAGCCAAGGAAGATCTCTCGCAGCGCGACCCCTACGACGTGCTCGTCGTAGGGGCGGGTCCCGCCGGTGCCGCGGCCGCCGTGTACGCGGCTCGTAAGGGCATTCGCACCGCCATGGTCGGGTCTCGGATCGGCGGCCAGGTACTCGATACCGAGGCCATTGACAACCTCATCTCGGTGCCGCACACCACCGGTCCGCGTCTGGCCGACGCCCTCCGCAGCCACGTCAACGACTACAACATTGACGTTATTAAGCGTCAGACCGCCAGCGCCTTAGAGACCACCGGCGGTATGACCACCGTACATCTGACCGACGGCGACCTGCGAGCGCGCTCAGTCATCGTGGCCACCGGTGCCCACTGGCGCAACCTTGGCGTGCCTGGCGAGGAGGAATACCGCACCAAGGGTGTGACCTACTGCCCGCACTGCGACGGCCCGCTATTCACAGGCAAAAAGGTGGCCGTCGTCGGAGGTGGAAACTCCGGTATTGAGGCCGCTATCGACCTTGCCGGCGTCGTCGACCACGTCACCGTCGTGGAGTTCCTTGACATCCTCAAAGCTGACGACGTACTACTACGCACCCTGAACTCGCTGCCGAACGTCGACGTCATCACCTCGGCCCGCACCACCCAGATCCTCGGCGACGGATCCAAGGTGACCGGTCTGGAGTACGAGGACCGCACCAGCGGCGACGTTAAGACCATCGAGCTAGCAGGTGTGTTTGTCCAAATCGGTCTGCTGCCCAACACCGAATGGCTCGAAGGTGCCCTGGAGCGCAACCAGCGGGGAGAAATCGTCATCGACGAGCGTGGCACCACCTCAGCCCCCGGTGTCTTCGCCGCCGGTGACTGCACCGCTCAGCCGTACAAGCAGATCATCATCTCGATGGGGGCCGGCGCCACCGCTGCTCTAGGCGCCTTCGACCACCTCATCCGTCAGAATCCGACACAGAACTGAGGCCGTGTGAACCTACATGATCTGCGGTATTTCGTCGCCCTGGCCGAAGAACACCACTTCGGCCGGGCTGCGGCGTCATGCGGTGTCAGCCAGCCCACCCTCTCAACTCAAATCCACCGGCTCGAGAACGAGCTCGGCGTGGTGCTGGCCGTGAGGGTGGGACGACGCATCGAGATCACCCCAGTGGGGGAACGCATCGCCCAAGCTGCCCGTGACATGTTGGTGCTATCCGACGACATCCGGGCCATGGCGCGGGAAGAAGCCGACCGGATGACCCTCCAGCTAAGGGTCGGGGTGTTCCCCACTTTAGGGCCGTTCGTGTTACCTCAGGTAATCGCCCGATGTGACCAGCACGGGCCTGGCGTGAACATCCATATCGTCGAGAAGCGCACGGCAGAGCTGTTGGAGGCAATCCGCAACGGACAGTTAGACGTCGCCGCAGTGGCAGCCCCCGTTAATGATGACTCTTTGGTGACTATTCCCGTTTTTCGGGAGGAGTTCTTGCTCGTGACGGGGGCTGACGATGAGTTGGCCCGTGAGGAAGGACCAATCGATCCGCACGACGTTCCCACTGAAGGGCTCATCCTCATGTCGGAGGGGCACTGTCTAAGAGACCAGGTGCTTGAGGTGTGCAGCCCGTCTCATCCACTGCCTCCCGACACCCTCACAGCGGGATCCCTCGAGACGCTCCGCGAACTCGTATCGGTGGGCGCCGGTCGAACCCTCATGCCGCGCAGTGCGATCTCGGCACCACTTCGTGCGGACCCGCGCATCGTGGTGCGGGAGTTCACCCACCCCAGACCCCACCGCGACATCGTGGTAGCTGGCAGACCGGCCACCATGAACCGTCCGGCGGTGCAGACCCTGATCACCATCCTGCGGCAGCTACCAGATGACGTCGTCGAGCCGCTCGGCGTTGCCGGAGCATCGTTGTGCTCTCACGGGATGTGATGACAACGTGGTGCGTGCCCCGGCACGACCGGCTCACAACACCAAACCAGGCAGGTAGTTGGCAGCCTCCGGGTATTCCCGAACAATGTCCTCCACCTTGGCGCACAGCGCCTCGACCTGATCCTGGGCGCCACCAGTGAGATCCAGCGGAGAAGACACCAAACCACGTAGCTGCTCCTTGGTGAGCGGGATGCGCGGATCGGCGGCCAGACGGGCGAAAAGGTCGTTACCAGTGCGACCGGTTTCGCGCATGTCGAGGGCCACGGCCACCGCGTGCTCCTTGATGGCCTCATGGGCGTCCTCCCGACCGACGCCAGCACGTACACACGCCATAAGGACCTTAGTAGTCGTCAGGAACGGCAAGTAGCGCTCAAGCTCAGCCTCAATGACAGCGGGGAACGCCCCAAAGTCGCCAAGAATCGTCAAGAAGGTCTCGAAAGCGCCATCGATGGCATAGAAGGAATCGGGCAGCGCCACACGACGCACCACCGAGCAAGACACGTCACCCTCGTTCCACTGCACTCCCGCCAGGCCGGTGGCCATAGTCAAATAGCCACGTAACACAACAAGGAAGCCGTTGACCCGCTCGCAGGAACGGGCATTCATCTTGTGCGGCATCGCCGAGGAACCCACCTGGCCGGGCTTGAACCCCTCAGTGACGAGTTCGTTACCAGCCATAAGGCGGATCGATGTCGCCAGGTTAGACGGACCTGACAGCACCTGCACCAGAGTTGATATGACCTCGAAGTCCAAGGACCTCGGGTAGATCTGACCGGTCGAAGTGAGTACCTGGTTAAACCCCAGATAATCAGCAACGCGACACTCTAGATCGTCGAGCTTGGATTCGTCGCCGCCAAGCAGGTCAAGCATGTCCTGGGCAGTTCCCATCGGGCCCTTGATACCACGAGCCGGGTAGCGCTCAATGAGCTCGTTGACGTGATCCCACGCCACCAACATTTCATCGATAGCGGTGGCGAACCGCTTGCCCAGGGTCGTCACCTGGGCGGCGACGTTGTGAGAGCGTCCAGCAATGGCTTGATCGGAGAATTGAGCTGCCAGGCGCGACAGCTGGTTGAGCGTGGCAACCATTTTGTCGCGCACTAGCCGCAGCGACTCCAGCACCTGCATCTGCTCAATGTTCTCGGTGAGGTCACGGCTCGTCATGCCCTTGTGAATGTGCTCATGGCCGGCCAGGGCGTTGAACTCCTCAATCCTGGCCTTGACGTCATGACGAGTAATCGCCTCCCGCTCGGCGATCGAGTCAAGGTCGACGTCATCGAGAACCGCCTGGTAGTCGGCCAACACCTGTTCGGGATCGTCGCCGCCAAAGCTCACACCGAGATCGGCTTGAGCTTCCATGACGGTCAGCCAGAGTCTGCGCTCGGCACGGATTTTGTTTTCCGGCGTCCAGATGGAACGCATGGCCGCGGAGGCATAACGGGTGGCAAGGATATTGGGTACGCTCATGAAGACTCCCCGTCGGTCAGGTTGGTGGAATTCTCGGACTGCGGTGCGCATCCGTCAACCATTTCGTCAACGGCCTCGAGCTCGGCTGCATGGCGGGCAATGTCCGTGCGGTGGAACCCGTCACTAACCTCCAACTGGTCGATCCTGCGGTAGGCGTCAGCGCGGGCTCCGGCCAGAGTTTCGCCGTGGCCGAGCACGACGAGAACGCGGCCACCACTGGTAACGAGGCCGTCCCCTTCGATACGAGTCCCAGCGTGCAAAACGTCCTCGTCGTCAACCGGGGCGACGACTCGGCGCCCTTTCGCCGGGCAAGCGGGATAACCCTCGCTGGCCATCACGACGCCAACGGCTGCGCCACAACGGAAGCGAAGACCGTCAACACCGGACAGGTCCCCGCGAGCCGCGGCAGCCATGATCTGGGCCATAGGCGACTCGACCATACTCAGCAGGGGCTCAGTCTCGGGATCGCCAAATCGCACGTTAAACTCAACGACCTTGGGACCAGCAGAAGTGAGCGCCAAACCCACATAAAGCAGGCCGACAAATGGGGTACCGCGATCCGCCATGGCCCTCAAGGCTGGCGAGATAATGGTAGTCGACACCGTCTCGACGAGATCGTCTGGGGCCCACGGCAACGGGGTGTAGGCGCCCATGCCACCGGTGTTCGGGCCGACCCCCCCATCCCCGACCCGCTTAAAGTCCTGGGCCGGCTGCATCGGAAGGGCACGGGTGCCGTCACAGATAGCAAAAAGACTTACCTCCGGGCCGTCAAGGTACTCCTCGACGACCACCCGGTGACCGGACTCGAAACACCGTTCGGCATGAGCGAGGGCCTCGGCGCGATCGTGTGTGACGACGACTCCCTTGCCCCCGGCCAGACCATCGTCCTTGACCACGTATGGTGGCCCGAACTCGTCAAGGGCAGCCGAGACAGAGTTGACATCGTCGCAAGAACGGGAGGCTGCCGTCGGCACACGGGCAGCAGCCATCACTTCTTTGGCGAAAGCCTTCGACCCTTCCAACTGGGCGGCCTCGGCACTTGGACCGAAGCAGTCGATCCCGGACTCGCGCAGAGCATCGGCCACCCCGGCAACCAGCGGCGCCTCCGGGCCGACGACGACGAGGTCAGCTTCCAGGCCACGCGCCAAGGAGACAACGGCATCACAATCGCACGGATCCAGCGGATGATTCGTGGCGAAGGATGCCGTCCCTGGGTTACCGGGGGCGACGTGGACGGCGGCAACCTCTGGGTCACGATGGCAGGCTAAAGCAAGGGCGTGCTCGCGGCCACCGGAGCCGAGGACGAGAATAGTCATGCTGGACACGGGGTCTAGCCTAGAACCTGCAATGTCTATTCCCCTCAGCCGGGAGGAATCAGTCAATGAGGTCGTTGATCACGACCGACTCGTCGCGTCCGGCCCCCACGCCGATCCCGGAGACCCGAGTACCCACAAGCTCCTCTAGACGACGCACGTAAGCCTGACAGTTGCGCGGCAGGTCATCGAAGGAACGGGCCGTAGAAATGTCTTCGCTCCAGCCATCTAGGAACTCGTAGACCGGCTTGGCGTGGTGCAAATCGGACTGGGTGACGGGCATAACGTCGGTACGCTCATCGTCAATGTCGTAGCCCACGCAGACCGGGATCCTCTCCCAACCTGTGAGCACGTCAAGCTTCGTGAGGAACAGGTCGGTCACCGAATTAATCATGACCGCCTGCTGCACTACCAGCGCGTCAAACCAGCCACAGCGACGCGGACGCTTGGTCGTGACACCGTACTCACCACCCTCAGTGCGCAGCCGCTCACCGTCATCGTCACAGAGCTCGGTCGGGAACGGACCTTCACCAACGCGAGTGGTGTACGCCTTAGCGATGCCAACAATGCGGTCGATGCGAGTCGGTCCAACGCCTGAGCCAGTACACGCGCCAGCAGCGATCGGGTTAGACGAGGTGACATACGGATAAGTGCCGAAGTCAACGTCAAGATGATGGGCCTGGGCGCCCTCAAAAAGCACGACCTTGCCCTCGTCAAGGCCCTTGTTGAGAACTCGAGCCACGTCAACGACGTAGGGGCGGATGCGCTCGGCGTGGGCCAGCAGACCGTCGGCAACCTCGTCTGGATCGATAGCGCGACGGTTGTAGATCTTCACCAAGATCTGGTTCTTCTGGTCTAGAGAGGCCTCGACCTTCTGACGCAGGATCGACTCGTCGAAAAGATCCTGAACGCGAATGCCCATCCGATTGATCTTGTCGGAGTAGGTCGGCCCGATGCCACGACCCGTGGTGCCGATACGTCGACTACCAAGGAAACGCTCAGTGACCTTGTCGAGGGTCTGATGGTACGGGGTGATGAGGTGCGCATTGGCGCTGATGAGCGGGTGCGGAATGTCTACGCCGCGGCCGCGCAGGGCGTCGATCTCATCGGCCAGCACATCAAGGTTGAGCACGACTCCGTTGCCGAGCACGGCCGTGGAGTTCGGGTTAAGGACCCCTGACGGAAGCAGGTGCATGAAGAACTTCTCGTCACCGACGACGACAGTGTGTCCAGCGTTATTGCCTCCCGAATACCGCACGCAATAGTCGACGCGTTCGGACATGAGATCGGTGGCCTTGCCCTTGCCCTCGTCACCCCATTGGGTACCCATGACGACGATTCCAGGCATGTGTTCCTCCATTTCCTCGCACCACTGTGCGGGTTGCCTCTGGTTGCATCGGCGCATGCCGCTGTGCAACCAAAGACACTTTACGTGCCCATAACGACAATGGGCGCGCCGGCCCAGGCCGATCCGTTCCGCCCGCACCAGCCCAGGCCTTTTCGCCAGTAACGCCCCTAAGCGGCGGTTGCGCCACCATCCGCCGGATCACCGGCGTCGTCAGCAGGCAGGACCGAGATCTCCATGAGATTCAGGCTGGCCCCCTCCAGCGGAAGGCGAGACGCGAGCGGGCCGAAGTGTGGGTCGCTGCGGTGACCGTCAAAATTGATGCGCTTGTAGCCGGCATCTTCAGCCCAGGCGATCACCGACGACATTGCTGAGGCGACGGCGTTGTCTCCAGCGGGGGTATCAGCCTGCACGGTTTCTACCACCACGGTCGGGTTCTCGTCCACAAAAACGAAGGCCACCGCCGCGGGTTGACCATCAACAAGCGCTACTCGAGTGGCTTCGGAGTCGAGGTCTTCCAGCTCCTGACGCAGCGCCTCGTGGGCGGCCTCGCTGTCATCGACCGGGGACCATGATGCATGCATCCACACGTACATCTGCTCCCACAGCATCTCGAGCACGCCGGGGGCCAGGGTTGCGCCCGAGATGGCGCCGCCCGGGCCAAGGCTGGCCCCCTCCAATACCTCAACCGCTCGTCCAAAATGGCGGCGAGGCAGCTCGAAGGGCGGACACGATGTGTACACCTCTCCACCCAAGGAAAGAATGAAACTCTCAGCGTCAGAACCAGCAATAGCCTTGGTCGCCAATGGTCGATCTACCCTCTGCTGGATCTGACGCACCAGCCTCGTACCGATCCGATGGCCCCGGGAGTCAGGATGGACCTCAACGTCGATAAATCGACGAGTACGGTGAACTACCGCCAACCACGAAACCGCATATCCGACGATTCGATTCTCGTATAGCGCAACCCTGGCGACGACATCCGGACGGTCGACGCGATCAATCAGAGAACCGGGTTCTCCAAAGGTAATCACCTTGACGTCCTCTGGCCGCATATCGCGGAAAACAACGTGCCCACTCATGTCGCCCTCCTGGGTCTGGCGACGTCTCTGACGTCGCTGTGTCTCCATTCTTCCGCCTTTTGCCACCTCACGTCACCCAAGCTGATTTTCTAGTGTCGTCATCATGACGTCCATGCCATGATTAACGGCATGTCAGATACGAACGATGCCGTCCACCTAGCCGATAATCTCAATCCGGCAGCTGAGCGGATGTTCAAGTGGATTCTCTCCTCAGACCTTGCCCCCGGGGACCCCATCCCGATCGAACAGGACCTCGCGACCCAGTTCGGGATGGCCCGCGGCACAGTTCGTGAAGCGGTGCGCGAATTACGCGCCCTAGGAATCCTTGAGGTGCGGCGTGGACTGGGGACCTACCTGTCTACGGCATCTGCTTCGACGATTCGGCCCAGTCTCGTCTACCGGAGCGTAAAACAGATCACCAGTGACGAGAGCGGCACCAGGGATTTCATCGGTCTGCGAGAAATGGTAGAGGTGCGGGCCCTTATGGAGTGCTCACTGGTCACCGAAGTCACCGGCCGCATCAGCGCCGAGACCGGACGGGCCCTGCACGCCCTGGCGGCCCGGATGGACGACCCTAAGGACTCCGCCGCTGCGGACCGCCAGTTCCACCGATTGTTGTACGCGGACATGGGCAATCAACTCGCCCGCGAACTGATCGACGTCTTTTGGGACTCCCTCAATCTCGCTGGGCTGATGCTTCCACCAACCAATACAATGCCGGCCACCCGTCACGCCCACGACCTCATCGCCGACTGCGTTATCGGCCATGATCCACAGGCCAGCCGCGAGGCTATGTGGGACCACTTCGCCGCCATTCGGGAGAGGTTGGGAGGGGCACCCCGCACCTCCTGAAGAATGCACGCCACGCAACTTTGAAACAGTCAGCCTGACCTGACTAGCGGAGGATACGCGCCGGTGTGACATACCGAGAAACGTCCCGGCTTCGGCCTGGGAAAGGTGCTCGTCACGGGCAAAGTCACCTCAGCGCGTCACGGAACCATCCAGTGATCGAGGTCGGATGGGTGATCGCGGTCCCTACCACAACGGCGTGGGCTCCCAGGTTCATCGCACAGCACGCTTGATCCGGGGTGTGGATACGTCCCTCAGCGATGACGGGACGGTCACCATCGAGCTTCTTGACAAGGGCTTCAATAACCTCATAGTCGGGCCCGTCGGTTTTGGGGCACTCCCCGGTGTAGCCGCACAGCGTCGTCCCGATGAGGTCGGCTCCCGCTTCAGCAGCGAACAATCCGTCGTCAACCGAGCCGCAATCGGCCATTACGACGACGTCGTACTCACGCTTGAGGCGTTCGATCGTCTCGGCCAGGCTCAACCCGTCGGCACGTTCGCGTCGGGTGCCATCGAGGGCGACGACGTCAGCCCCGGCAGCTGCCACGCAGCGTGCATGGCGCAGGGTCGGGGTGATGTAGATGCCCTCATCACCCTCCTTCCAGATACCAACCACTGGGACGCTCACGCGCCCCTTGACAGCGGAGACATCGGAGAGTCCCTGGGCGCGCACCGCCACTGCTCCCCCGGCTTCGACCGCAGCCGCCATCTGGGCCATCGTCTCGGGGTGGCGCAGCGGCTCGCCCGGGTAAGCCTGGCAGGAGACCACAAGCCCTCCTGCCATAGAGGCGATGATCCGGTCGGTGAATCCGCTCATACTTGAATCCTCCTCACATCGATGCTTGTCATTCACGCGAGCTGGCCAACACGACGAAGCACTTCGGCTACTCTCTCGACGTTATCCCCGGTGAGGGTTGGCAGTGGCACACTCATAGTGTTGGTTTCGATAGTGCCGAGAAGCTGCATGGCCGTCTTGAAAGCGCCCACACCAGCGGCCGGACCGACGACTCCCTGCGGCGCGAACGCGATCTCCATCAGCTCGGCAGCCTTGTCTTGTTCAATGCGGACCGTCTTCCAATCCCCCTCACGGTAGGCCTTGTACATGGCGACGTAGCTGGTCGCATCAACGTTAGCCAGCCCAGGCACGACGCCGTCAGCACCTGACATAAAGGCCCCGTCGACGACAACCTCGTGGCCGGTGAACAGGGACAGCGGGGAGCCGGCAGCACGGTTTGCCAAGGCGAGTCGGCGGAAGGACACGTCGTCAGCCGAGGAGTCCTTGCAGCCTGCGATGACCCCCTCGCGTCCCAACTTCATCATGAGGTCGACGGGCACCTTGACGTGCACACACACCGGGATGTCGTAGACGAACAACGGCAGATCGGTGGCCTCATGCAGAGCGCGGAAGTGGTTCTCGATCTCGGTCGGCCCGGTGATGGCATAGAACGGCGCGGTGGCGACAACGGCGTCCACCCCAATCTCCTCGGCCTGACCGATGTGACGGATGACGCGCAAGGTCTCTGTGTCAATGACGCCAGCCAGCAGCGGAACCCGACCGTCGATGATCCGCTTGGCCTCGGACAGGACACGTCCACGCATCTCGTCGTCGAAGAAGGCCACCTCGGACGTGGAACCGAGGACGAACAGACCGTCCACCCCTTGCCCGATAAGGCGGTTGATGAGCTTTTCGTAGGAGGCGACGTCCAGGTCACCGTTGGGGGTTAGTGGGGTGACGACCGGGGGAATGACGCCGTGGAACTTCGTGGTCATGGTGTTGTCCTTCGTGTTGTTCGTGGATGTCGTGTCGTTGATGGGTGTCATGCCGTCGCCATGACGTCATGAATGGAGGTGATCATGGCCAACCGCCGCTCGACGGTGGCATCGGCGGGAGTCTGGATCTTGATGCCTTGGTAGGCCTGAAGGCCTCGGGCCGCATCCAGGAAGGAGCTGACGAGATCCGTAGTCAGGAGACTGGTGGGTTCGTCGTTTCGCAACGGAAGGTGAGCGTCTCCCCAGGCCGGGCCATATTGGGTGGCGTCCGGACCAGCACCCGAGAGCATCACCCCGCCGAGCACACCGGCATCAGCCAGCCGGGCGACCTGACGCGCAAGGAGCTCGGGGTCATGGGACTCGACAACGCTGCGGCCCCAGTTGATCGTCAGGTGCACCCTTGTACCGACCACCGCGGTGATCTCGTCGTCCAGACTGAGGAACTCCTTCTCGCCCGGTCCGACGCCACCAGCCGCGTCGCAGTGCTCGACGACGACGGCAAGTCCGGCGTCCTCGAAGAGACCGGAGAGCTCGACCAGCGAAGAAGCGAATGCCTTCGCGTCGGCCTTGCGACTCGGGGCGGAATGGACCTCGACCCACCTGACGACGGGGTGTCCAACCATCTCGTGCAGGGCTCGCACGTCGTCAACGAGGTTGGTGAACCACTTGAGTGCTCGTTGACGCCCCGGTTCGTCGGAGGACGCCAGACCGAAGTCCGGATCACCGGCCAGCTGACCCATGGTTCCCGGAATGGCCGTCACGACGCAGTGGGCGAACCGGTCGCGCAGTTGATCAGCGAGCCATCGGGGATCGGCGTCGAGGCCGTCCCGGTACGGGATCTCGATACCATCGACCCAACCGGTCTCGGCCAAGCTCCGGTACAAGCACTCCCGCTCAGCGATGGCCCGTGACATCGCGGCGTATGCGCCAACGATGGTCGGAGCAGTGTTCATGTCATCTCCATAGCTTGATTCGTTGTGAGTCTAAAACTTACATTGGACATCGGATGTCATGTCGCAGGTGAGCGCCTCCTTCTGACGCCGCGTCGACCCCTGCCGCGCCGTATCACGCGACCAACAGGGACGGAACCGCCCCCAGCAGCTTCTTCGTGTATGGATCCTGAGGATGCTCGGAGATCTCTTCGACGCTGGCGAGCTCGAGAACCTTGCCTGCGTTCATGACGGCGATCCGGTCCGAGATGTGGCGAACTGTGTTCATGTCGTGCGAGATGAACACCAGCCCGAGTCCAAGGCTGTCCTGCAGATCGTCGAAGAGATTCAGGATCTGGGCACGCACCGACACATCCAGGGCAGAGGTCGGCTCATCAGCAACGATGATGTCCGGATCCAGCGCGAGGGCACGGGCGACGGCGACGCGCTGCCGCTGGCCACCCGAGACCTGCCGGGGAAGCACGTTAAGGACCGAATCGGGCAAGCCAACCATGCCGAGTAGGTCACGGACCCGTGCCTCACGCTCATCCCTCGTCCCGACGTTGTGGACGTTGAGCGGATCCATGAGCACCTGACGTATCGGCAGCCTCGGGTTAAGGGCAGTGGCAGGGTCCTGAAACACAACCGACACGGCGCGGCCCAACGCCTTTCGATCGCGCGCGTGGCGACCCAGCGGCTCACCGTAGAAACACACCTCGCCGGAGGTGGGCTTCTGCAGCCCGACCATGACCCGAGCCGTGGTCGACTTCCCGCAACCGGACTCACCGACGATACCCAGTGTCTCCCCGCGATGGACCGACAAGTTGACGTGGTCCATCGCTCGCACGAGGGTTGGGTGGAAGAGTTTGCCGCCACGTGCACGATGGATCATCGTGACGTCACGCAGCTCGATCACCGGCGTATCGTCGCCCGTATCGGCCCGGCGGGGCCTTGCCTGATACCTCATCGAGATGCCTCCTGGTTCTCGGCCTCGGGATGGTGCGCCCAGGAGTGGGTGGTACCGGGCGGGGTTCGCATGGTGGCCTTGACGTCACGCCCGATCTCCGGGTGCGAGGAACGCGGTGAAAAACGATCCTCCGCCACAAACTCCGACGGGGAAGGAACCACTCCCGGCACCTGGTGCAGTCGACCCTGTCCAGCCTCGATGGACAGCACGGATCCCAGCAGACCGCGAGTGTATTCGTGACGAGGATCGGACATCACCTCGGTGGCCGACCCCGTCTCGACGACCTGCCCGGCGTACATCACCGTGATGCGATGGGCGAGTTGCGCCACCAAGGCCAGGTCATGGGAGACGAAGACCATAGCGAATCCCAATTCCTCGCGGAGGTGGTTCAGCAGTTCCACCACCTGCTGCTGCACCGTCACGTCGAGGGCCGTGGTCGGTTCGTCGGCGATGAGCAATTGCGGATCACGGGTCAACGCCATAGCGATAAGCACACGCTGGCGCTGTCCACCTGACAGCTCGTGCGGGTAGGACTTGAGGGTGCGGGTGGGGTCCAGCCCGACCAACTCCAACAGGTCCTCAGCACTGCGAGTTCCGCCACGCTTGGTCAACTGCGCCATCTGGGAACGAATCAGCATCGATGGGTTGAGGGCGCTCAGGGCATCCTGGTAGATCATGCTCATTTCATGGCCTCGCAGGGCATTGCGCTGCTTAGGAGTCATGGTGAGCAGCTCCTGGCCGTTGAACATGATCGACCCGCGAATGTCAGCAGTCTTGGGAAGCAACCCCATGACGGCGAAAGAACTGATGGACTTTCCGCAACCAGATTCACCGACCAGCCCCATCGTCTCCCCTGGACGCACGCAGAAGGACACTTTGTCGACGATGTCGACGTCGCCATGGGCCTGCGGGAAGGCGATGGACAGATCCTTGACCTCCAGGACTGGCTTCCTGTCAGCGAGATCTGCGGGAAGGACGAGCCGGTCGGTGCGGATGGTCTGGCAGTGGCGCAACTGGGCGAGCCTTTCATCCAGCTCGTCCTCGGAACCGCCCTTAAATGACGTGGATCGCAGGGCGGGCGGAAGCCTCGTCGGCGTCGAGGACTCCCCGGTTCTCCCCGGTAGTTGCGTCAGTGACGACGTCCTCAGCGGGATCGCTTACGCGAACACGTGGCGGCGGAGCGACCATCGCGTCGGTTAGCCCCTCGGAGAGCACGTTGAGGCACAGCACCGTGATAAGGATCATCATGCCGGGGAAGAAGGTAGGCCACCACGCTCCCGAGGAGATGATCGCCTTGCCATCGGCAAGAATGTTGCCCCATGACGGGGACGGCGGCTTAATCCCAGCGTTAATGAAGGACAATGAAGCTTCAAAGACGATTGCGTCGGCTACCAGCACAGCAGCGAACACCAGGACCGGTGCCAGGGCGTTGCGAGCTACCTGTTTGACGATAATCCACCATGTTGGCGCGCCCATAACGCAAGCAGCCGCCACGTAGTCCTCCCCGTACTGTTCCAGCACATTGGCCCGGACAATGCGAGTGAGCTGCGGAACATAGAGAAACCCGATAGTGATGATCAACAGCGGGATCGACGGCAAGGACTGCGAGAACACCGCGACGAAAACCGCGGCCAACGCGATCCCGGGAAAGCTCATAATGATGTCCATGATCCGCATGAGGATCTCGGAAACGACCTTTCCGGCGGTCGCAGCGATGGATCCGAGGACGGACGCGATCACCAGGGCCAACAGCGTGGCGCCCAGGCCGATGACAAGTGAACCGCGAGCTCCATAGAGCACCCGGGAGAAGATGTCACGACCAGAGTTGTCCGTGCCGAACCAGAAATCTCCGTCAGGGGCGTGGAAGGGGACGTTAATCCCATCCACAACGGTCGGCTGCGATAGACCGGTCTGGGTAGGGCTGTATCGGGACAACAAGGGCGCGAAGATCGCGGCTAGCGCCACCAGGACCAGGATGACCAGACAGAGGCGGGAGCTAACGGGCAACCGGCCGAAACGCAGACCGGGTCGCTCGAGGCGGCGAGTGAGTTCTTGACGCATGTCACACGCTCCTGATTCTCGGGTTCACCAGTACGTAGAGCACATCCACCAGGATGTTGATGACGATGAAGGCGATGGCGACGGTGAGGGTCACGCCTTGGACGAGGAACACGTCATTACGTGAGACACCATCGAGGATCAACTGGCCCATAGCCTTGATGTTGAAGATGATCTCGATAATCACCGCGCCACCCATGAGGTAACCGAACTTCAGGCCGACCACCGTGAGCGGGTTGATGAGGGCATTGCGGAGTACGTTTCGGGCCACCACGGTGTGGTAGGGAATCCCAGCGCCAATGGCGGTGCGGACGTAATCCTTGTCGAGTTCCTCGACGACCGAAGTGCGAACCACTCGGGTTAGGGAGCCGCAGACCGGAATTGCCAGAGCGATGACCGGAAGGGCCAGCGAGTTGAAATAGGCAGCCGGATTCTCCGACAGCGGGATCCACGTCGAGACCACCGCGGGGAAGCTCCCCGTACCACCGGGGATGTCACCGAGCCACTGGACCAGCAAGATGGCTAACCAGAAGGACGGGGTTGCCAAGCTCGCAATCGAGAGGACGCGTATCACCTGGTCGGGCCAGCGATCACGGTAAAGGGCTGCGATGACGCCGAGGACCAATGAGACGACGACAGCGATGAGAAGACCCCAAACGGTCAGCTGCAAAGTGATGGGAAACGCCCGGCTCACCACCTCGGCAACCGGGGTGCCACCAGACGTGGTCCCCAGGTCGCCATGGATCATCCCCGCTAGGAACCGTCCGTACCGGACCAGCAGTGGCGAGTTGAGACCATTTGCCGCACGATACTGCGCGAGGGCCTCGGGAGTAGCCGACTCGCCCAGGGCCAGGATTGCAGGATCCCGGGGCGAGAAGGACATGACAATGAAAACGAGCAGGACAACACCGAGCACCATGATCGGCAGCGCGATGAGTCTTTTCCCGATGACTCGAAGGAGATTCGACATCCGTGTCTCTACAAAGGGTTGAGGGAAGGGGAAGCAGGAGGTGCGACTCAGTTCACTACCAGCGTCGCACGGTGCCGACGGAAATCGTCGGAGGGCCAGAGACAGGGCCGATTAGCAGAGCGGCGATGTTCATCCCACCGTCTACGGCCGGCCCTGACATGTTCTGGACGGCAATACTCACTTAGTCGAGGCGACGTCGAGGAAATCGAGGCCGGTCAGCGAGATCGGTTTGAACCCGACCAAGGACTTTCCATCCCATGCGGTGGGCGTCTTGCGATGGAACAACGGGTAGAGGGGCACGTTCTCGGAGAGAAGGTCGAAGCACTCGTGCCAGCCCTTCATCTGTTCGTCGCCTTTCGCTTGAGCAGCCTTCTCGAGGATACCGTCGAACTGTTTCTGTGCCGGCTGTCCCTTCCGATGCATACGGCCGTCGACCCACACCTCGCCCGCGTACCACCAGCGCATCAGGAGGTCAGCATCGGCGCCAAAAACCGACGGGTCGCCGGGGGCCAGCACGACGTCATAAGCCTCAGGCTTCCCGGTGATCTCGTTGTAGACGTCAGCCGACTGCTTTTGATCGAACTCGACGACGACGTCTGCCTCCTTGAGGGAGTCCACCAGGATATTCTCCACTGCCTTCATCCAGTCGTGGTCGGTCCCCAGGACACGGAACTTCTTGAGGCCGGTCTCCCTGAACAGGGTCTTGGCCTTGTCGAGATCACGGTCGTAGACGACTTTGGCCTTCTGATAGGCAGGATGGCCGGCTTGGACGAAGCAGGTCGCCGGGGTTGCTTGCCCGGACAGACCGACCTTGCACGCCTTCGCGACGTCCATCGCATACATGACGGCTTGACGGTTCTTGACGTTGTTAAACGGGTTGCCGGCCGAACAGTTAAACATGGCGAAGGCCAGACCAAATCCCTGCTCGGAGGAATACTCGAACCCGCTGGACTTCATGTTGGGGATCTTCGTGTATGGCAACGAGTCAATGGCCTGGACACTCCCCGACGTCAAGGCGTTGGTACGGGCATCCGGGTCCGGCATGATGTTCCAAACCATCTTCGCCGCCTTGGCCGGACGAGGCCCGTTGTAGTGCTCGTTCCTGGCGAATTTGAGGGAGCCACCGGACCCGTTAGCGGTCATCTTCCATGGGCCAGTTCCGACCGGGTTGGCGTCGAATTTCTTCTGATCCTTCTCGACGATCACCTTCGGTACGACTTTGAAAGTGGCCAAGCGGTTCGCCAGCAACTCCTCAAAGGGGAATTTGAGCTTGATGACGACGGTGGACTCGTCCTTCTTCGTGATGGAGTCGATGACGAAATCGGTGAACTGGCTGTAAAGCGAGTTGTTCTTGGGATCCATGACCCGGTCATAGCTGAAAACGACGTCATCGGCGGTCACCTTCGACCCGTCAGAGAACGCAGCTTTCTCACGCAGCTTGACCTCGTAGGTCTTCTCGTCGATCTTTCTCGGCTTCTCATCGGCTGCCAGGGCAGCGTAGGCCTTAGTCGGGTCAGTGGGTTCGATCTCGTAGAGCCCCTCGAGGGTGTGCCAGTTGGCAGCCACGGTCAAGGCTGCGGTCGTCGTCATCGGGTCGTACCCGTTGGTCCCTAGCTCGTAGGAAATCCCAGCGGTGATTGTCCCGTCACTATTTCCCACTCCGCCGGAGGACGTACTGCCGCCCTGACTGGTCTTCTTGTTCGGGTTGTCTCCGCCGCATGCCGATAGGCTGACGGTCAAACCAGCAGCCATCGCAATGGCGCCGGTCAACCTCATGAATCCACGGCGGTCAAACTCGTTACCTGGCCCCATGGGAGTAGTCATCGTCGAAGCCTCCGTGTACAGGGACACCCGACATTGGATGTCCGACTACTTCCAAGGGTAGCACTCGCCACCCGCAACGGGAAACACCCCCACGTCAACCCCGCGGAGTTATCCGTCGAGAGATCCACCACACCGTAGCGAAATCAGCTCCGGGAGTACCGCCGTCAAGTGCTCGTGCGAAACCATCACTCCTGATGATCGGACTCCTGCTCGTCAGCGAGCTCTTCATCCACGTCGACGTCTACAGCATTATCAGACGGCACATCATCGCCACGCAATGCCTGCCAGGCCTCGTCGCTCAACTCCCGCAAAAGGGTGTCGGCGTCGTCGGACTCATCCCCAAATCCAAGCCGCTCGGCCGCCATGGCCAACGCATGGAGGCAACGAAACACACCCTGGTTAGGCAGATAGCCCCAATCCACTGGCCCTTCGCCGTCCCACCCAGCGTCCCGGAGCTGCTCAAGGCCAAGGTCACGTCCCGTACGGGCATAGGCGTACGCGGCGACATCAGCGGCATCTGTATCGCTCGACAGCGACCCTTCAGCCAAGAGGGCCCAGCACAGGGATGAGGAAGGGTGCTCCTTGACGACCGTCATGAACTCCCCACGTCCACGCTTAGCAAGTTTGCGAATGGCCGGGTCGGGCGGCAACCGCACGCCGTGATCCTGTCCCTCGATCTCAGTGGTCAGATCGGTGTTTTGCTCCTCAGCCATGATCCCAAGCCTAGGGCGAAATGCGCCGCGGCGCTTATTCGGGCCGTCAATAAAGCTATACGACAATAAACTTGTTTCAGCCAAGGAGAGGATTATCACCATGTGCCGACCCGTCAGATGTGGCGTTTGTGGCAAGACGACTTGGGCAGGATGTGGCGAGCACATCGCCCGCGTCAAGGCCCAGGTGCCGCCCTCGCAGTGGTGCGACGGAACCCACACGACTGCTGAGAAAACTGCGTCCCAATCACCACATTCGCGCTCCTGAAGGTGGCGCTGACTCGCTCATTCGTGGCACAACCCTGCCCTGACCTACACTTCACTGTGGTGTGTTTGCACCCACCAACCACCCGCGGCCCCGTCGCGGTATCTCCATCCTCGATCTGAACCGGAGTTCTGCATGCCCGTACGCAAGGATCTGCGCAACATTGCCATCGTGGCCCACGTTGACCACGGAAAGACCACCTTGGTCGACGCTATGTTGTGGCAGTCGGGAGCCTTTCGCGAGGGTGCCGAGGTCGAGAAACGCGTTATGGACTCGATGGATCTGGAGCGCGAGAAGGGGATCACGATCCTCGCCAAGAACACCGCTGTCAAGCACGTCATGAGTGACGGCGAAGAAATCACCCTCAACATTATCGACACCCCCGGCCACGCCGACTTTGGTGGCGAGGTGGAACGCGGCCTGGAGATGGTCGATGGCGTCATTCTGCTCGTCGACGCCTCCGAAGGGCCGCTGCCACAGACCCGCTTCGTGCTGCGCAAGGCATTAGCCAAGAAGCTGCCTCTCATCTTGGTGCTCAACAAGGTTGACCGTTCCGACGCTCGTATCGACGAGGTTGTCGAAGAAACCTACGACCTCTTCATGGACCTTTCCGACGACGACGATGCCTCCCTGCTTGACGTCCCGGTGGTCTACGCCTCCGCGAAAGCCGGACGCGCATCCCTCAACAAACCCGGGGATGGCGAGTTACCCGATTCCCCCGACCTACAGCCGCTGTTCGATTGCATTCTCGAGAACATCCCAGCCCCCACCTACGACGAGGGCGGGGTGCTGCAGGCCCACGTCACCAACCTCGATGCCTCCCCCTACCTTGGCCGTCTGGCCCTGTGCCGTGTCGTCTCCGGTGAACTCACCAAGGGGCAGACTGTGGCCTGGTGCAAGCGCGACGGCTTGGTCCAGAACGTCAAGCTCTCCGAACTGCTCATGACCGAGGCCCTGGAACGCGTCCCCGCTGAGAAAGCTGGCCCCGGTGACATCGTCGCTATCGCTGGTATCCCCGAGATCACCATCGGCGAGACCCTCTCAGACCCCGAGAACCCGGTCCCTTTGCCGCTCATCCACGTCGATGAACCGTCCATGTCGATGACGATCGGCATCAATACCTCGCCGCTGTCAGGTCGGTCCGGTGACAAGCTCACCGCTCGTCTTCTCAAGGCTCGTCTCGATCAAGAACTCATCGGAAACGTGTCGATCAAGGTAGCCGACACCGACCGCCCCGACATGTGGGAAGTGCAAGGCCGCGGCGAATTGCAGCTGGCCGTCCTCGTCGAGCAGATGCGCCGCGAGGGATTCGAACTCACCGTTGGCAAACCGCAAGTCGTCACCAAAACCATTGACGGCAAGCTGCACGAACCTTTCGAGCGCGTCACCATTGATGCCCCAGAAGAGTTCATGGGCCCCGTCACCCAGATGATGGGCCTACGCAAGGGCCAGATGATGCACATGGTCAACCACGGCTCCGGCTGGGTGCGCATGGAGTTCGTCGTCCCAGCCCGTGGCCTTATCGGCTTCCGCACCGAGTTCCTCACCCAGACCCGCGGTCAGGGCATCATGAACCAGATCTTCGATAATTTCCAACCCTGGGTAGGCGAATTGCGCACCCGTCAGAGTGGCTCGATGGTCGCTGACCGTCAGGGGGTCGTCACCTCCTACGCTTTGTTCAACTTGCAGGAGCGCGGCACGATGTTCGTCTCGCCGGGCGAAGACACCTACGAGGGCATGGTCGTCGGCGAAAACTCGCGCCCCGACGACATGGACGTCAACCCCACCAAAGAAAAGCACCTCACCAACGTGCGCTCTTCCACCGGCGACGAGCTGGAGCGCCTGATCCCGGCGACGAAGCTCTCGATGGAGCAGCAGCTTGAGTTCTGCCGCGAAGACGAGTGCCTGGAGGTCACCCCAGACGTTGTGCGCATCCGCAAGACCGAACTCAATGCCCACGAGCGGGCCAAAGCCCGCACCCGCGCGAAACATAGCTGATAGACGCCTCAGTGCTGCAGCTCCCCCTGACTAGGGGTGCTGCAGCATCATCGTCATATCACGGCGAAGCACCCTGCCACCGCGGGCCCGGGGGGGAGAGAGCAGAAACCAGGTCAAAAAATGCGAGCTACCAGTCATGTCCACGTCCCGAAAGGTTGTGATCAATGCGATCCTCCCGCGCTGCCAGTCTGGCTGCCGCGCTGGTGATGTCACTGTCTGCTGGGGTCGTCGGCGTCGCGAACGCAGAACCAACGGCTTCTTCGCCCGACCCAAGACAGTCCTCGCCCGCTGTCGCTCCTCCAGCCACCCTACCGATCTCGAATACCGGTGCTCACCTAGACCGTCGCTGCATGAGGGGAACCGTTATCTGCGCCTCCAAGAAGCAGCGCAAGCTCTGGATGGTGCACAACGGGCGCATCCTCATCACCCTTGACGCCCGCTTCGGTCGGGCCAGTGAGCCCACTGCCGAGGGCGTCCATACCATCTACTGGAAAGATAAAAATCACGTCTCCAGTATCTACGGCTCCCCGATGCCATACTCAATGTTCTTTCACAAAGGCCAGGCCATCCACTACTCTTCGGACTTCTCCCGTCGTGGATGGAATGGGGCCTCCCATGGATGCATCAACATCCGCAATATGTCTGGTCTGAAGTGGCTGTGGGATCGCACTCCAACTGGCCGCAAGGTCATCGTGTTCAAATGATATGACGACGCATGGCCCGTCTCCCCCAGGGAGGCAGGCCATCTCGTCTCCTAGGCCACGGCCAACAATGTCACAGGGGGACTCGTAGCCCTTAGATATGGCATCGGCGCCCACCACCACGATGAGGCGCCGATGTGTTTCTGGTCCGAGGATCAGCCCAGAGCCACCAAGCCCTGGCCACCCTGGACGGCGTCACCAACAGCCACCAAGATCCCCTTGACGGTTCCGTCCGCCGGGGCATTGATCTCGGTCTCCATCTTCATGGCCTCGAGGGTCAGGAGCACCTGACCGGCCTTGACGGCATCTCCTTCGGCCACGAGGATCTTGGCAACAGTCCCAGCCAGCGGTGCGGGAACCTCGCCCTCACCGGCCTTACCGGCGCCACCACCAGATGCCTTCATCGGGCCGCCGACACCGCCACCAAAGAGGATCGGCGCCATCGGCGCATTGGGGGTCTTATCAACGTCAACGTCAACGTCGTATGCGACGTCATTGACGGTCACCTTGAGCTTCATGTCAGTTTCTCCAGGTCAACGAATCGAATAGTTCTGCTGAGCCCTGCGTCCCTGACGGACCCAGGTCTCACTCGGGGCGAAACGGACGGCCTGAACCTTTCCGTCGTTGCCCAGGTAAGCCGAAACGGCGGCGCAGATGGCGGCGAGCACGTCCTCAGGAACGCCCTTGCTCGTCTTCTTGAGCCGGGAAACCTCGGCTTCCAGCGCCGCGAGTCGCTTGTTCAGCGTCTCGATGACGAGTTCATTGTTCTCACTCATCTTGTCCTCCCATCAGCCTTCTTCGCTCAGCAAGGCATGACGCCGTGCTTCTTGGCCGGACGGGACTGACGCTTAGTGGCGTAGGTCTCCAGAGCGGCGGTGATCTTGCGACGGGTATCCGCGGGATCGATCACGTCGTCAACCTGTCCACGGGCGGCAGCCACGTAGGGCGTGTTGAAGGCGTTGCGGTACTCCTCGATCTTCGCGGCACGGGTGGCTGCGGGATCCTCAGAGTCCTTGATCTGGCGACGGAAGATGACGTTGGCAGCGCCATCGGCACCCATCACCGCAATCTCCGCGCTCGGCCAGGCATAGACGGCGTCGGCACCCAGGTCACGGTTGCACATGGCCAGGTAGGAGCCGCCGTAAGCCTTACGCAGCACCACGGTGATCTTCGGGACGGTGGCCTCGGAGTAGGCGTACAGCATCTTCGCACCGTGGCGGATGATGCCGCCGTACTCCTGCTGGACACCAGGCAGGAAGCCAGGAACGTCAACCAACTGCACCAACGGAATATTGAACGAGTCGCAGAAGGTAATGAACTCGGCAGCCTTGTCCGAAGCATTGATGTCAAGGCAACCCGACATCACCTTCGGCTGGTTGGCCACGATGCCGACGGTACGACCATTGACCCGGGCAAAGGCGGTGACAATGTTGGTCGCCCAACCGGCCTTGACCTCTAAGTAGTCGCCCCAGTCGACGATCTTGGAGATGACGTCGCGGACGTCGTAGCCCTTTTTACCGTCCAACGGAACGATGTCGCGCAGCTCAGGCTGCGGGGAGACATCATCATTGGGGTTGGAGATCTGGGCGTCCTCAGTGTTGTTTTGTGGCAGGAAGCTCAGCAACTTCTGCGCGATGAGCACTGCGGCGTCGTCATCTTCGGCCACGAAGTGGATATTGCCCGAGGTGGACATGTGCGCATCCGCACCACCCAGGTCGTCAGCAGTCACCTCCTCACCGGTAACCGACTTGATGACTCCGGGGCCCGTAATGAACATGTGGGCCTTCTTCGTCATGATGATGAAGTCGGTCAGGGCCGGGGAATAGGAGGCGCCGCCAGCGCAGGGGCCAGCAATGATGGCGATCTGCGGCACGACGCCCGACAGCTTGACGTTCGCGTAGAACATCTTGCCGTACCCGGACAGCGAGTCGATGCCTTCCTGAATTCGGGCGCCGCCCGAGTCATAGAAGAACAGAAACGGAGTGCCGGTCAGCAGGGACTGTTCCATCGTCTCGACGACCTTCGTCGACTGGGTCTCGCCAGCCGACCCACCCATGACGGTGAAGTCCTGAGACGCGATGTGGACCGGGCGACCATGGATGGTCGCACGACCGGTGACTACGCCGTCGGCGGGAACTTCGGCCTTGTCCATGCCGAAAAGGGTGGTGCGGTGCTTACGGAACGCGCCCACCTCATCGAAGGAATAAGCATCAACGAGGTTGTCGATCCGTTCACGGGCTGTCTGCTTGCCCCTGTCACGCTGCTTTTGCAGGCGATCCTCGCCCCCGCCAAGCTCCACAGCGTGGCGCTCGTCGGCGAGCTGCTCGATCCGGCCGGCCATGGTATCAGCCAGCTTGATTGGTTTCTTCTCAGCCATAGTTGGCGATCATCCTCACGCAGGCTCGACGGTCACCTGGTGGCTGTTACCACCGACCGTCACGTTGTAGTTGACCGGTCCGGCGATGCCGGCAGCGCCGGTGCCTTCCTTCTCTGCCTTCAGCTGTGCCTCGGTCATCGCGACGCTCTTCGGGCCCTGTGCGCGTTCCTTGAGGAACTTCGGGGCAACTCCCGGGAACAGGGCGTTGGTAAGAACGTCCTCGTCGGAGCCGTCGAAGCCCTCAAGACTCTTGGCCTGCTCGACCAGCTGGTCCCACTCAGGCTCGAGCAGGTCGGCGGGACGGCAGTCGATCGGCTCCTTGCCGGTCTGCTTCTTGGCCATCTCAACGATCTCGGGATTGAGCTCGCCAATGGGCTTGCCGTAGTAGCCAAGCATGAGGTCGGCAAACTCGGCAGTGAGGTTCTTGTACGAACCATTGCCCATCAGGACGTTGAACACCGCCTGGGTTCCCACGATCTGGGAGGACGGGGTAACCAGCGGCGGGTAGCCGGCATCCTTACGAACGCGCGGCACCTCCTTCATGACCTCATCCATGCGGTCTCCAGCACCCTGGGCCTCGAGCTGGGACTCCATATTGGAGAGCATTCCGCCCGGGATCTGGGACTGGAAGATGTTGGTGTTGACCAGCGTCTTCGACTCGAACTTCTTGTACTTCGGACGCACCTTCTTGAAGTGGTCGCGGATCTTGAGCAGGCGATCCATGTCGAGGCCGGTGGTGTACTCGGTGCCCTCGAGCATCTCGACCAAAGACTCGGTTGGGTTGTGACCCGGACCGAGCGACATCGACGAGATAGCGGTGTCGACGACGTCGACACCAGCCTCGATGGCCTTCTGCAGGGTGACCAGGGTGACGCCCGTGGTGGAGTGGCAGTGCAGGTTAATCTGCACGTCCGGATGGTTCTCTTTAATGCCCTTGATGATGTCGTAGGCAGGCTGCGGCTTGAGCAAAGCAGCCATGTCCTTAAAGGCGATCGAGTCGGCACCCATGTCGATGAGACGATCGGCCTGCTTGACGAAGCTCTCTGGGGTGTGAATCGGGGAAGTGGTGTAGCAGATGGTGCCCTGGGCGTGCTTGCCGGTCTTCTTGACGGCTGCCATCGCGTGCTCAAGGTTGCGAGGATCGTTCAGAGCGTCGAACACGCGGAACACGTCCATGCCGTTTTCGGCCGACTTCTCGACAAACTTGTCGACGACCTCGTCGTTGTAGTGGCGGTAGCCCAGAAGGTTTTGGCCACGCAGCAGCATCTGCAACCGGGAGTTCGGCAGCAGCTTGCGGAAAGTACGCAGACGCTCCCATGGGTCTTCGTTGAGGAATCGGATGCAAGAATCGAAGGTAGCTCCACCCCAGCATTCAACGGACCAGAAGCCTGCCACATCAATGTCGGCACAGGCATCAACCATGTCCTCCATGGCCATGCGAGTGGCAAGCAGGCTCTGATGCGCGTCGCGGAGCACGAGCTCGGTAACGCCAATCTTTCGTGGACTCATGAATCTAATCTTTGCACCTTCCCCGAAGCTTTCACCGACTTGGGGTCAAAGTTCCACGCTCTAACAGTGTTCAGCCACGAAGGCGTTCACCTGAGGACACCGAGAAGAGGTACCCGGACGGCGCCACGAGCCTGCCGCCACGGGATCACCTACGCGGATTCATTGACGCCATTTCCCGTCGGAGCCCGACTCCTTAAGGCGGCCCGAGTCGGCACTTTCGCACCGAACAGGGCCGCCTTTTATCCGAAGAAAAACGCATATGTTAAGAAGGTTGTTACTGATAGTCTGGCCTAACCATGGGCCAGACTCCGGCGTGGTTCAGCGTCCGGCCGCCACCTCGGCCCCGAGACGACGGATCTCAGCCAGCACCGAGACGTCCAATTCCTCGTTCGAGGCGTCTGCGAGTTTGTGCAGCCCAGCAACGACATCGGTCAGCTCAGCGGCCATCGCCTGGCTGGCGCCGATCTGCTCCTCCACCCGCGGAACGAGATCAGCCACCCCGGCCGATAGCTCCCGTTGGCTGGCCATTTGCTGCCAACTGGTGAGCAGGGCGGTCGGCATCGCCATCAGATCAGCTAGCTCCTGGGTGCGGGACGCGGCGCGATCGGCCAAGTCGCGCACCTCGTCGAGGCGACGGTTCGCCTCCGACATGGCTTCCTCCACAGCCCGAGAAAGGTCATCGATGGCGGGGAGGGCACGTTGCCAACCGTCCACCTCGGCCCACAGCTCGGAAACAAAGCTGCGGGTCGACTCGACCTGGATGTGGGCCACCGCCAGCCGGAAACTCGTGAGATCCGCGCTGGTAGCCATGGTGTCGAGGTCGGCGACTACCCCGTTGACCAGCGGCGCTATCTCGGCGTCCATCCGGCTCCACAGGGTGAGGACAGTCACCAAGGGCCGCAACGACGCCTCAGTAGCTTCACGGGAATCAGTAATGACGTCAGCAGTGCGCTGCGACTCGTTCATCGCCTTACTCAGGGTGCGCGCGGTCCGACCGGCTTTGGACGAGAGGTCGCTTAGCCCGTCGAAGGTCTCCAGCCAGGTCTCGACCAGCTGTCGAGCCCGGTTGACCTGGCTCGACAGCTGTCCCAAGGTCGTCTCGTCGACCATGCCACGGCAGGCACGGTGCTGCCGCCGACGTACCGACACCTCCTGAACCAACGCCTTGCGCATGAACGTCCCATAGTCGGGGTATCCGGCCTGTTCGAGGGCCGTCTTGACGGCATCAAGACCACGGCGGGCTCGTTCAGGAGCACCGCATCCCTGTTCCCCGGCAATCCACTCGGCGTCACGACCCGCCTGGTAGACGGTCTCAGCCGCCTGAAGCATCTCGGGCACCTGCGGGGTGACGCGCACCGACAGGTAGCCCTCCCCCAACGGCACGACGGTGGCCAGCACCGTGTAGGTAGCACCATCAGCAGCGAGGTTGTGGACGTAGGCGCAAAAAGGTTCCCCGGTTTTGATTGTCGTCCACATGGCAAGGAATGCCGCACCGGGCATCATCGGGTGACGAATAATGTTATGAGGCGCTCCGATGAGGTCATCCCAGGAGTACCGGGAGATGTCCACGAAAACCGAGTTGGCTTTCTCTATGACCCCCTTGGCATCGGTAGTCGAGAAGAAGATCTCTTCCGGCTCGACGATACGGTTCTCTCCGGTCGGTTCAGGTCGAGACATGGCCCTCCTTGGTCAGTATGTGTATGTGTGGTTCAAGGAAGTCCTCGTCATCTCACCATGTACATAGTCGACGCCTCCACCGCCCAATGGCCAGAGGATTTCCCCGTCAGGCGCATAGTGGTCCAAACGGAACCTGCGGTCAACTCCACGACGGTGCAACCCATTAACACCTCGACCGCAACGAATCTCTCCTGCACAATGGCGGTGTCGGCCGCGAGCGCAGGGCCAGCCGCAAGCGATATGGAAGGCGTAGCACCCCTCGACGCTCCTCGGCCCTTCTTCCGCGCCCCCGAGCCATGGGCAAAGAGCGTGAATTCAAAGGGTAGAACGAAGCACTTGGGGCGAACTGTATGGGAACTTCACTTGACATGAAACCGATTACCACCGAGGGGCAGCAATGAGAACAAAAACAACTATAAAATACGCCGTATGCGTCATACTATCCGCTGCTGCCGGAATTGGCGGCACATTCCTAGTACAGCACCGTGATGACGAACTCCAGGTAAGCACCGTCGGCATGGCGACCTATTTCACCGAGGCCATCTCAACCCCTGACACCATCGATAGCTACCGAGTTCAAGGCCTCGTTGCACCCGATACCGACTGGGACAGTCATTCCAAGAAAGCCGAAGCCTGGGGCCACGCCATTTTCAAGGCCTACAACGACGACAAAGCCGGACTGAACGAAGGGATCCTTATTTCCGATGGACCTCTTCCTACGCGATCGGCAGACATCTATTCCCGTTCGACCGGAGAACCGATCATGACGGTCGTCATGGTCCCTGTGATGGAAAATTGCCGTCGACTGGAACACCACGGTGCGAGCCAACAATTCCCCGCTCCCACCACTACCATCACACCGATGACGTGAAAAATCCCAGCCAATCCTCACAACAGAACTGGCCGGGATTCTTCACAAAACAACTCAGGCGCTGACCGAAGTACCCTTCGAACCCAGCTGCTCACAAGCCTCAACAATCCGAGCGGCCATACCAGCCTCAGCCTTCTTGCCCCACGAACGCGGGTCGTACATCTTCTTGTTGCCGACCTCACCGTCAATCTTGAGCATGCCGTCGTAGTTCTTGAACATATGCTCAACAACCGGACGCGAGAACGCGTACTGAGTATCGGTATCGATGTTCATCTTGATAACGCCATAGGACACCGCGTCGGCGATCTCCTGGGCAGTCGATCCCGACCCACCATGGAAGACCAGATCGAACGGCTTCTCCTTGCCGTACTTCTTGCCGCACTCGTCCTGGATCTCCTTGAGGATTCCCGGGCGCAGCTTGACGTAACCCGGCTTGTACGCACCATGGACGTTCCCGAAGGTCAGGGCGGTGGTGTAGCGGCCCTTCTCACCCAGGCCCAGCACCTCAAGGGTACGCATGCCGTCAGCAACGGTGGTGTACAATTTCTCGTTGATCTCGCCGGTCACACCGTCTTCCTCGCCACCAACAGCGCCGACCTCGATCTCGAGGATGAGCTTGGCCTTCGCGGTGCGCGACAGTAGCTCCTCGGCAATCTGCAGGTTCTCCTCAACCTCGATGGCCGAGCCGTCCCACATATGAGAGTTGAATAGCGGGCCCTGGCCCTTGTCGACGCGCTCCTGCGAGATGGCAATAAGCGGGTTGACGTACTTATCTAGCTTCTCCTTCTGGCAGTGGTCGGTGTGCAAGGCCACGTTGATCGGGTAATTCTTAGCGACGACGTGGGCGTACTCCGCGAGAGCAACCGCACCGGTCACCATGTCCTTCACCGTCTGGCCGGAGGCGTACTCGGCACCACCGGTGGAGATCTGGACGATGCCGTCGGAACCAGCCTCAGTGAACCCCTGCAGAGCAGCATTGAGGGTCTGGGAGGAGGTCACGTTGATAGCCGGGTACGCGAAGCCCTGTTCCTTCGCGCGGTCAATCATCTCGCCGTAGACCTCAGGTGTTGCGATGGGCATGTTAGGCCTTTCCTATATGAACTCGCGTTGACAAGAGCTATTCTTCCGCAGGCACCCTCCCGATGTCAGTTCCGGCACCCGGCACGCTCATAGGTGCTGCGCAGCGCACATTAGTCGGCGATGCCGGCACCATCCTGTTCCACCCGAACGTGACCACCTGAGGCCGCGGAAATCGCCGCATCAATGTCAGCTAGCCGACTATCAAGCCAGGAGAGTGGAACCTCCCACTGCCTGCCGTCATCGGCATAGACAACCAGACCGGGACCAGACCCAATCGACGATCCCCCCACCTTGACCGCAGATACATCATCCCAGCGAACCTCGTCCATAGACGTCGCCACAGGCCCTTCAGACTCGCAGCGCAATGCTCGTCGCAAGAGCAAGCCACGCGAACAGACGATGAGCGCGGGCCCCTCCCCGACGTCGAGAAGATCCTTGCGAGCGGCGTGCAGCCGCAGATGCTGGATGACGAAAAGCACGAAGAATAGCACCACCCATGCCCCGAGCATCCACATCACCGTCGATAGCTGGAAGGCGTCGGCCGTCAACATCCACAACAAACCACCAATAACGACAACAATGAAGGCCTGCACCGCCAGGCGAAATCTCGTCGCATGATGATGAGCAACACGGGAGGCACTAGGCACTGGATTGAATGCCACAACTAGTCGCGGTGGCTCCTCGGTAGGTTGCGTGCTCATGACACGAGCCTAGAGGGTGACGGTTCTTCCCGATCAGCTAGTGCGTGGCTCCGGACGCCACTGCGTCGTCCAGGCGTACATGGCAATCGCGGCAGCCGCGCCAGCATTCATGGAACGCGTTGACCCGTACTGGGTGATAGCCACCAACTGCTCGCACCCTTTGACGACCTCGTCGGTCAGCCCGGGACCTTCCGATCCAAAGACCAAGCAACAGTCCTGCGGCAGCTGGACCGTCTCCAGTGGCACCGATCCAGGCAGGTTATCCACTCCGACGGGAGTGACGCCGTGCTCGTCAAGCCAGTGTAGGAAGGAGGGGACGTCAGGGTGATGGTAAACGTGCAAATACCGGTCAGTCACCATTGCGCCACGTCTATTCCAACGACGCCGCCCCAAGATATGAACGGCCGCGACATTAAAGGCGTTGGCAGTACGCACCACTGACCCGATATTGAAATCGTGTTCCCAGTTCTGAATAGCCACATGCAACCGGGAGCGCTGGGCGTCAAGATCGGCGACGATGGCCTCCATCGTCCAGTAGCGGTACCGATCAATAACATTGCGTCGATCGCCTGAAGCCAACAGTTCAGGATCGAGTCTCGGATCATCAGGCCACGGTTTGGGCATCGGCCCAACACCTACGACTGTAGTCCCTAACTGACTGGGAGTCTGCAGTGAAGGGGCATCAGCGAGTTCATCAGCGGACGAGGCACACACGGACTAAAGATAGTCTTGACCCTATGTCGAGTCTCCTCATGACCCTCCCAGCCCTGCTCACCCCAACCTGGATGGACCCTCAAGCCATCATCCAGGGCACCGGTGCTGCTGCTCTGTGGATCGTCGCGCTGATCGCCTTCACCGAATGCGGCCTTGCCGTGTTCTTCATGCCCGGAGACTCTTTGCTTTTTGCTCTGGGAATGTTTGCCGCCGTGGGCGTTAACTCAACCGTCCCTTTGGTCCATTACGGGTCTGCGACGACGACCCTCATCATCGTCAACGTGGTCCTCATCATCTGCGCTATCGCAGGAAATATCTGCGGTTACTGGATCGGCTACCTGGTTGGCCCGAAGCTTTTCCGAGAGCGAGAAGGATTCATGGGTAAGGTGTTCTCCCCCAAACATGTGGACACCACCCATGAGTTCTTCCGCAAGCATGGCTCCGTAGCGCTCATCCTGGCCCGTTTCGTACCGATCGTGCGCACCTTCGTCACCATGATTGCCGGCGTGGGACGGATGACGTTTCAAAAATTCATCACCTATACCGCTATCGGCGGCATACTCTGGGTGCTCGTCGCTGTCCAGGCTGGTTATTTCCTCGGCCAAATCCCCGTCGTTCGGAACAATTTCGAGGCGGCTCTGCTCCTCATCATCGTGGTGTCAGTGCTGCCGATGGGTGTCGAATGGCTCAAGGCCCGACGCAAGGGTCAGGTCAGCCAGCCACAATCAGCTCGGCGGTCCCGCATCGAGTGAAGGCCGAGCTGAACGTGTCGTAGGTGAGGGAATCGACTCACCTACGACGGGAGGTGGCTTGCCACGGCTGGACCTGCCCCGGCGCTAGCCATCCTTCCTCTGGCGGATTTGCGATCACCTTGTCGCGTTCGGCGACAGCCTTAATCCACGTGTTAACTGGTGCGCTCCAGACGATAACCAACACCACCGCGACGGCCATAACCCCGATGACGTCAAACCCTCCTATAAACTCTGCGCCACGAGAAAGCCACCACATCCAACCCAGTGAGAGCACCGTGAAGAGATAGCGGTCGATGGCGTGGCCTCGACCCATCGTCACTGTCAAGACGCAACCCGCCAGTGGAGTGAGCAGATAACCGGTCCAGCCTCCCGAGTCCATGCCCAAGGCGAACGACGTCAGGATCGGGCCGAGGGTCGATTGGCTCTCGCTACGCCCAGCCACCCACAACCCACAGATGATGAGGGCCCACATGGTCGACAAACCGATCACAATGACCCGTGCCACAACGATCAGTTTGGGCATCCCTGGCAACGACGGCAGATAGCCATACCTGACTGTTCCCTCAGAGGTCGTATGGGTCATGGTGACATCATGTCACTTAGCGACAACCCGAACGAGAACCGTCATCGCCGCGATGTCTCACCAGGTCGCTACCCAGGACAACACCGCTGACCAGACGAGCAGTCAGGAGAAGAAGGTCGCTCCGCCAGGTGGCCCCGGCGAGGATTCGGTGTCGCCATCGTGGAAAGGACGAGCATCTGCCAACAGCTTCGCCAGTGCATCACCAGCGATAAACCGGAACGGGACAACCGCGCCGCTACAGCGTCGAATCAGCTCCTCCTCGTGCAGCGGTCCGTTCGAGGCGGCCAGGACAATATTTCCGTAGCGACGCCCCTTGAGGGTCGCTGGCTCCGCCGCCACACAGACGTTGGAAAACACTTCTTTAATGGACCTCGCGACTCGCTTAGTCCACACAAGAGGTGCGGAGTCAGCTAAGTTCGCTACCCCGATACCGTCGGAGTGCAGGATGCGGGATACATCGGCAAAGAACTCGACAGTGACGAGGTCGCCAGGAACCCGGGCGCCGTCGAAGGCATCGAGGATGACGACGTCGGCGAAATCCTCCCGCATGGCCGCGACCCCCGATCGTCCGTCTACCGGGCGCACCTTGATCCCTGAACGCACCGGTAGCGGAACCTTGAGACGGACCTCTGCCGTCAACTCGGCGTCGGGCTCACAGACGATCTGCGGGCTGGTCGGACGGGTCGCCGTGACATACCGTGCGAGGCACATCCCTGCCCCACCGAGATGGATGACGCGCATCCTCTCCCCCGCTGGACGGTGAACATCGAGATGGTCGGCAATGCGTTGCATATAGTCGAACTCCAGACGGGTGGGATCGTCGGGATCGATCCACGACTGATCCGCGCCACCGACGCGCACCCTCCACGCTCCCGCCACGTCCGGGTCGGGCAGAAGTCGGCTCATCGAGACCCCAGCCTTCCGGCCAGCCAATCGTGTACCCAGTCCGGATTGTCGGCCATCCACCTCGAGATCGCAGTGTCCTGCTGGCCACCACGCTTAGTGGTATCGACCATGAGGTGCTCCAGACTAGACAGGTGGGCGTCGTCGACTGCGAGGTTCCGGATGAGCTGAGCGGCCTTGGGATGGTCCTTCTCGAATCCGGGTCGACCGAAACTGTAAATGAGCTCCGCGTTGGAGATAGCATTCTTGGGATCATCGAGATCGCGTACCGGGTAGGCGTCATAGGCCCAGTGCGGCCGCCAGAGGGTGACCGCGACGTTACTTCCTGCCTTGGCGGCTTTCTGGAGCTGGGCCAGCATCGCCGGCGTCGACGAGGTCTTGAGGGTGATGTTCGACAACCCGTACATCGGCAGTGTCTGATTAGCGATGGTCTTCGTCATCTCGGCACCCGGTTCGATGCTGTAAATGACGTTTCCGTAGGCGCTGCCAGTTTTCTTGAGATCGGCGATGGAATGTGCCTGCGAGTTTTTATTCACGGCAATAGTGAGTTTTGCATTGTCGTACCAGCACCCGAGATTCTCCAACTTCGGGCCGTACTTGCGGATGTAGCCAGCCTGGGTCACCGGAAGCCAGGAATCAGTGATAATGTCGATGTCACCGCCAGCAGTCGCCTGATACCCGACCCCGGCGTCAAATCCTTTAATGGTGACGGTGTAGCCGTCTTTCTTGAGGACTTGCTTGATGAGACCAGCTGTCGCCCAGGACTCATCCCATCCGTTGAACGCACCGATCGTCAGGGAGGTGTTGGTATCGGGCGTCATTGCGGTGATGTCCTTGGAACGAGCTCCTGGGGTGCAATGGGTCCACTTCTGGTCAGGCGTAGCACCTGCATGGGCCTCGGGGGTCGCCTCAACTCCCGACCGAGATCCGTTGGCCGCCTCGTCACCACTGTTGTAGACCCCGGCTGTCCCGGAACACCCCGCGAGTCCCAACCCGATCAGGCCTGCCAAGAACGCCATGGCTGCCACACCGTGCGACATCATCCATCTCCCATCCATCCAGCGCCCAATGTGGCGCAAGCCTTCCGAATCTCGTCGGAGGGCCGGTGCCGACTGTAGTCCGCGCCGGGCGACACCCAGCCTGGGATGCTTAAACCATGACCTTATTGTGTCCCTGCGAATCAGGACGGAACCTTGACCAGTGCTGCGGACCGATCTTCGACGACCCGCGTCACGCCGAAACCGCCGAAGCACTCATGCGGTCGCGCTACACCGCGAACACCCTGGGACGGTGGAATCACCTGTGGGCAACCTGGCACCCCCGTACCCGTCCCGATGTTGTCGATTCGCAGGGCCTGGAATGGACGGGTTTACAGATCCTTGCCACCAAGGACGGCCAACCGGGCGACACCACCGGAATGGTGGAATTTCGCGCCTCGTACCGGGCCGGGAAGCGCCACAACGTCCTCCATGAGGTGTCCCGTTTCCAGCGTCGCGCAGGCCGGTGGATGTATGTCGACGGGGACGTCGACTAAGCGCTTAGTTCTTGCCAGACTCCGCCGCGGCCGAAGAGACGACGCTATCGAGCCTCTCATGTGCCGTGCACACCGGACGTGGCATGACAACCACCGGGCACTGCGCATTGCGTCTGATGTCTCAGATCCCAACACCGCACAACGGAGTGAGCTTGATAGTGCTGGCCGTCATAGTCGTCTCCTCCTGGCTCACTCCGCTTGACGGGCGGCGGACTTCTTGGCACGGTCACGGCTGAGCGGATCAGTGATGGCCTCCAGACCCTTGCCCTCGGCGTCAACGCCCATGAATAAAGCGACGAGATCACCGGTAAGCATGATGCCGGCGCCGATGAAGTAACCGCCGACAAGGGGGCCGCGCGAGGAACCGTCACCGATGAGGTTACCGAAGATGAATGGAGCGATAGCACCGGCAATCTGGGCGATCGAGAAAAAGTAGCTAATAGCCTGGCCACGAACTTCCAGCGGGAAAATCTCAGACACTGTCAGATAGGCCGAGGAAGCTCCGGCACTAGCAAAAAAGAAAGCGACACACCAGAAGATAGTGTGGGTGGTCGGCGTCAGGACATCACGCTGGAACAGTACCGCACTGATAGCCAGCACCAGAGCAGCTATTCCGTAGGTAGTGAAAATCATCTTACGTCGACCAATGGTGTCAAAGAATCATCCCAGTAGAATTGGTCCGAGTAGGTTTCCGACCGCAAATGGGATCATATACAAGCCGGCGTCAGATTTAGACACTGAGTAGAACTTCGACAGCACGATCTCATAGGTGAAAAAGATGGCATTGTACAGGAAAGACTGGGTCACCATAAGGGTGACACCCAGCACAGTGCGCTTCCAATAGCGACGCAGGAACACCTCGACCAGTTCAGCACCAGACTCCTTAAGCTCCACCCACCACCGGGAAAAGCTGCGGCGGCCATGACGCCTCACCTCGGGTTCCAAGGTGATGACCTGGGCGTCGCTAACCGGCTCAAGTTCATGCCCCGACCCCCGAACATCCTGCTCAATCCCGGCAACGATCTTTTCGGCCTGCTCACCGTAACCGTGCGTCAGCATCCACCGAGGCGACTCCGGAATGTGCTTACGAATAAGGATGACGACAATGCCGAGAACCGGGCCGATAAAGAAGCCAATACGCCAGCCCCAAAACTCCGCGACCTTCGTCGGGTCAAGGAGGTAAATCGTGGCGACCGAACCGAGCATGACGCCAGCCCAGTAGGTACCATTGACGGACAGGTCCACCCGGCCGCGATACTGGGCCGGAATGAGCTCATCGATGGCCGAGTTGATCGCTGAATACTCACCACCAGTACCAGATCCAGCAATAAACCGGCACACATAGAGGAACCACGTCGAGAAGGACAAACCTGCAATACCCGAACCAAGAAGGTAAACCAGGAGAGTCAGAGTGAAGAGTTTCTTTCGACCAATACGGTCGGTAAGTTTGCCGAAGAAGAGAGCACCAAGTACTTGGCCGAGCAGGTAGAAGGTTGCTGCCGCGGTAACCTCGGCGGTGGACATGTGCAGCGGTTTTGCAAAGCCATTTGCTGCGACGATCTGCACCTCAATACCGTCGAGGATCCACGCTGTTCCTAGACCGACGATAACCATGGTGTGAAATGTCGACCACGGCAGCCGGTCGATACGGGCCGGTATCAGTGATGTGATCGTTCGCTCAGTGGCTTGGGCGTCTGACACAGCGGTCCTCCTCCATGTGGGGATGGCGTGAGCAGGGTATACCCACACACTCCACCAAATAGTGAGAAACATCACAGCAGGGGCGTTGGTTCAACCTCCTCAACGCCCCTACGAACTGTCACAACGCCGTCACACGGCAAGCGTTCGCCATCAGAGAATCACCAAACCGTCACCGGCCTCGTTGATGTTAAAGGTCGCCGTATCGCCCTCCTGCACTTGCCCAGATAACACCTTGCGAGCCAGCTGATCATCGATGGTGGTCTGCATCAGGCGACGCAGTGGCCGGGCACCGTAGATCGGGTCGAAACCCGCCATGGCCAGCCAGTCCTTACCGGCGTCGGTCACGGCAATGGTGATGCGCCGCTCGGCCAGCCGTGAATTGAGCTTAGCCAGGTTCGTCTCGACGATCCGTCCCAGATCGGCCATCGACAACGGGTCGAACATGACCACATCGTCGAGTCGATTCAGGAACTCGGGTCGAAACGCCTGACGCACCGCCCCCATGACGGCCTCACGCTTAGCATGGTCATCAAGGCTCGCGTCTGACAGGAACTGGCTACCCAGATTGCTCGTCAAGACCACAATGGTGTTGCGGAAATCCACCGTGCGTCCTTGGCCGTCAGTCAGACGACCGTCGTCGAGCACCTGCAGCAAAATGTTGAAGACGTCGGAATGAGCCTTTTCCACCTCGTCGAGCAAGATAACCGAGTAGGGGCGACGCCGCACAGCTTCGGTAAGCTGACCGCCCTCTTCGTAACCGATGTAACCCGGAGGGGCACCGACCAGACGCGAAACGGAGTGCTTCTCCATGTACTCACTCATGTCGATGCGCACCATGGCGGTCTCGTCGTCGAAGAGGAACTCCGCCAGGGACTTGGCCAACTCGGTCTTGCCGACGCCCGTGGGGCCCAGAAAGAGAAACGAGCCAGTCGGACGGTTCGGGTCGCTGATTCCCGCCCGGGAGCGACGCACCGCATCCGAAACCGTTTTGACAGCTCGATCCTGACCAATAAGACGTTCGTGCAGCCGCTCCTCCATATGGAGCAGCTTTTCCTGCTCGCCCTGCATCATCCGCCCAACGGGAATGCCAGTCCACGAGGAAACGACCTCGGCGATGTCGGAGGTGCCGACCTCCTCGGAGACCATCCGCGGGGTCTCCTCCTCGGCCTTGGCAGCAGCCTCCATCTCCTTCTCAAGGCCGGGAATCTGACCGTAGAGGATCTCGGAGGCTCGCCCGAAGTCGCCCTCGCGCTGGTACTTGTCGGCGGCAGTCCGCAACTCGTCAATCCTTGTCTTGAACTCACCGACCTTGTTGAGACCAGCCTTCTCAGCCTCCCAGCGCGACTCCAGGCCGCGCAGGGTCTCCTCCTTGTCAGCCATGTCAGCGCGCAACCTCATTAGGCGCTGCTGGCTGGCCGGGTCGTCCTCCTTCTCGACGGCGAAGATCTCCATCTTCATGCGGTCGACTTCACGGCGCAGGGTGTCGATCTCCTCCGGAGAGGAGTCAATCTCCATGCGCAGCCGAGACGCAGCCTCGTCGATAAGGTCAATGGCTTTGTCAGGAAGCTGACGGGCGGTGATGTACCGGTGAGACAAGCTGGCGGCCGCAACAAGGGCTCCGTCAGTAATACGCACCTTGTGGTGGGCCTCGTAGCGCTCTCGCAAGCCGCGCAGGATGGCAATAGTGTCCTCAACCGACGGTTCACCGACAAAGACCTGCTGGAAACGACGCTCCAGAGCTGGGTCCTTCTCAATATGCTCGCGGTACTCGTCGAGGGTAGTGGCACCGATCATTCGCAGCTCGCCACGGGCCAGCATCGGCTTGAGCATATTGCCAGCGTCCATTGCTCCCTCTCCGGAAGCCCCGGCGCCGACGACGGTGTGCAGCTCATCGATAAAGGTAATGATCTGCCCCTCGGCCTCCTTGATCTCGTTGAGGACGGCCTTGAGGCGCTCCTCAAACTCGCCGCGGTATTTAGCCCCGGCGACCATGGAGGACAGATCCAAAGAGACGACGCGACGCCCTTTGAGAGAGTCGGGAACGTCCCCGGCGACGACGCGCTGAGCCAACCCCTCGACGACGGCAGTCTTGCCGACCCCCGGTTCACCGATAAGGACCGGGTTGTTCTTAGTGCGTCGTGCCAACACCTGGACGACGCGGCGAATCTCCTGATCACGACCAATGACGGGGTCAAGCTTGCCAGCACGGGCGCGCTCGGTGAGGTCGACGGAGTACTTGGCGAGAGCCGATTCGCCTCCCTCCGACTCCTCGGAGGTGACACGACGGTCTCCGCGACCTTCATTAAAGGCCGCCGCGAGGGAGTCGGGCTTGAGGCCGAGTCCTGCCAGGCCGTTCTGGACGTCAGAGGGGACCGCCGTCAACGAAATAAGCAGGTGCTCGGTAGCGACGAAAGAGTCACCCATGGCTTCGGCGCGGTTCTGTGCGTCGGCGATGACACGGGCGAACGCCCCGGACAGCTGCGGCTGAGCCACCGAGGCGCCGGTGCTTGACGGAAGGGAGCGCATCGCCGCAGTGGCGACGGCGTCGACCTGCTGAGGATCGATCCCCAAGCCAGCTACCAACGGACTGACAGTGTTGTCTGGGATCGTGAACAGTGCGTGAAGAAGATGCGAGGGCTCCACGGACGGGTTCCCGTGGGCCAACGCATGCCGAGTAGCGGCGGTGACCGCGTCACGGCTCATCGTGGTGAGATTGGTGTCCATTACATGCCTCACTGAAGTTGAGTTGCTATGACTCAAGTATGACCCCTAACGGGGCACAATCAAGTGAAGTTGAGCGTACATGGCTCAACCAGCCCAAAGGAGTCGCTCCCCATCACCTCGGAACCACTGTGAGATCCAGCCGCTTTGCGTCGTCACGGTCAGAATGGCTGGAAGAGGAAGGCCTCCCGTCCCAATTGTCAGATGACACCAACGACCCTCAGATGAACGCTCGTTCTCACCTATAGGAAAAACGGAAGCTACCGCCACCACCCTGGCAAGATATTCCCCATGTCCGATCTGCGAACCGTCCCCAAGCACACCGCCCTCCTCATCGGGCTCATGATATTTGGGCTATTTTTCGGCGCCGGAAACCTCATCTTCCCGGTCGAACTAGGGCGCCTTGCCGGCCACAGCGCCCCTATAACCGGCGCAGGATTTCTCGTCACCGCAGTCGGAATCCCCATCGTGGCCATCATCTCCTCCGCCGTGTCGGGATGCTCGAGCGTCCACGGCATGACCTCGCGGGTGTCCCCTCACTACGCCACAATCTTCACCTGCCTGCTGTACCTGACCATCGGCCCAGCCTTCGCCATCCCGAGAACAGCCACCGTCTCCTACGAAGTCGGCGTGGCGCCCTTTATCCAAGACCACGGCCCGGCACTGCCGATCTTCACCATCGTGTTCTTCACGATGACTCTGGTCGCAGCCCTCAAGCCCGGCAAGCTCATGGACTGGGTAGGGCGATATCTGACCCCACTGTTCCTTGCCCTGCTAGCCATTCTCATCGTGGCGACCCTCATCCATCCCATGCCCACCGTCGCGAATCGTCCCCCGCAACCCCCGTACGATCACCAGCCCTTCATGCACGGCTTCCTCGACGGCTACAACACCATGGACGCGCTGGCATCCCTTGCCTTCGCTATCGTCATCATTGAGGCGATCAATCAACGCGGCTCGACGGGCCGTCGCGATGTCACCCATATCACGATCCGCGCCGGACTGGTTGCCACCATCCCGCTGACCCTCGTCTACGTATCCCTGGCATGGCTCGGGCGCACGTCCGCCCTCGTCGTCCCTAACGCTGCCAACGGCGGTGTCGTCCTGGCTGGGGTTTCACGCCACTACTACGGTACGGCCGGTCAGGTGCTGATAGCCGCCATCGTGCTGGTGGCCTGCCTCAAAACAGCGATCGGGTTGGTCGTGGCCTGTGCCGAGATCTTTCGTCGCATGTTCCCGGCGGGGCCGTCGGTGCGAAGCTGGGTCGTCATCTTCAGCGTGGCGTCAGCCATCATCGCCAACGCCGGTCTGACGGCGATTATCGCCTGGTCGACCCCCGTCCTCATGTTCCTCTACCCGTTGGCGATCACGGCGATCATTTTGGGGCTGCTTGACCCGTGGCTGGGTGCCAGCCGCCTCCCCCACCGCATCATGACCGGATGCGTCGCCCTGGCTGCCCTGCCCGACCTGGTGCGCGCCCTGCCGATCCAAGGGTCAGGGACCCGCGCTATCACCCACGTGGCCGACATGGTCCTACCCTGGACATCCGACGGCCTCGGCTGGGGGCTTCCCGCCGTTATCGGTCTGGCCGCCGGGTGGGGAGCCAGTCTCATCTTGGGTCGTCCCCGTCGTTGGGGCACAAGTAGCTGAGTGGCTTTACGCTTGCGCGAGCAAGTCTTCGAGCTTGACCAGGGTGTCTTGCCAGTCGTCGACCGCGACGCACGGAATACCCATCGCCTTGACAGGGTAGTCGTTGCCGTGTTCGTCAAGACGATCACCGTAGAACAGCACATCCGTCTTGGATAGGCCCGTCATCTCAAGCAGCTTGGCTATACCGAAGGACTTGTCTCGACCAACTCGAGTGATATCCACGGAGGTGGACCCCCCAGCGCGCACCTCGAGATCAGGGAGCTTCCCAGCAACCGCCTCACGCAGTTTAAGCTTCTTATCGCCGCTGGGGTCCCACGCTTTCTTAGCGTCGACGGGGGCCTGCTGACCCAGCGCGGAAAAAGTGATCTGCGATTCGCGGTCTTCCAGTACCGGGCCCCAGGTGTGCTCCTCCCACAGCCCGAGGTCACGGGCACAGCTTTCGACAGCTTCCATAGCGCGGGACTTCTCGTCGTCGGTCAAAGCCTCGACGTAAATGCGCTGCCACTCACCGTCAACACAGCGGTAGTACTGAGTACCGCAGGCGGGCAGCAGGTGGAGCCGATCCAGCCGGGGCGCGTCAACGAGAGCCTCGACGACCTGAGTCCGGAACTGACCGAACTGGCCACCAGAGATGACGCACACACTCGTGCGATCAAGCAAGCGAGCAACGATGCGGGCCATCTCCTGGGGAAGACGAGTTTTCGAGGGGGCCAACGTGTCGTCTAGATCAAACGCGACAAGTTCAGGAATCACCCTCGAACTGTACAAGGCCGACGAATGCTCACGCATGACAACGGGCCCGCAAGTTTCCCAGCGGGCCCGTCTGTCGAAGGGTCAAGACACCGAGGCGGCGTAACTCGAGTCGATGGAGGCGCGCAGAGTCTGATCGAACTCCTGCTGCGACTGTGCGACGTTCAGCCCCTCGGCCAAAGCACGAGAGAAGCTCGCAATGAGTCCCTTGTTGCGTGCCAGCTTCTTGTTGGCCTCCTCACGGGAGTACCCGCCAGACAGGGCGACGACGCGTAGGACTTTCGGATCCGCAATGAGGTCGGCATACAGGTCTTCGGAACTCGGGATCGTCAACTTCAACATGATCTTGGCGTCGATCGGCAGAGAGTCGATGTGGGCACGGATGAGGTTGTGCAGCCTTTCCTCAGCCTTCTCCTTCTGTGGAGCGTGGATGTCGACCTCGGGTTCGAGGATCGGCACAAGACCCGCAGCGCGCACCTGTTCGGCCAGTTCGAACTGCTGGTCGACAATCTTTTCGATGCCAGCTTTGTCGTCATCCAGGATGACAGAGCGCTCCTTGGTACCGAAGATGTGCTTCTCCTCGACGGCGCGGTGCAGCAACTCGTCGAGGCCGGGAATCGGCTTCATGAGACGAACGTGGCAGTCCTCGTCAGCCAGGCCCTTATCAATCTTGAGGATGGGAACGATGCCCTTCTTCTCCCACAGGTAGTCACCGGTGGGGATTCCCTCGATCTCGCGATCCATCGTCATCTCGAACAGGATCGCCGCAAGAATATGGTCGCCAGTAAACGACGGGCTGGTGATGATCCTGGTCCGCATCTCGTGGACGAGATCGAACATCTTGTCCTTATCGTCTCCATAAACCTCAGGTTCTACCCCATACGCCTTGAGGGCCTTCGGGGTAGAACCGCCAGACTGGTCCAAGGCGGCAATGAATCCGGGTGCAGTACCCATGCGTTCAGTCTGCTGGGCGCGCGCATTAGTGGCTGTCATGGCGACATCTCCTTCGACTTCGATGACGTCTTCCAACGTACCCGAAAACGTGGGTCACGAAAGGTTTAGCGAGGGATCTCGTGCCACCCCCGAGCCATCCTCACCAACCCTGGGGCATGGCGATTCCCAGCTTCGATCCGATCAATCGTCACCGCGATGAGTGTGGCCGATCCGGTATCAGTCATTGACTGAACGAAACCATGCAAAATGGGCCCCTGTGTCTCTAACCGGGGCGCCCCCTCAGCGCTCGGCACCCACTCGGTGTCGGCAAAGTGATCGGCTCCTGGTACAGCGAGGTCGGCGCGATCTGCGTCAAGCATGTGGACGATGACGCGGGATTCCTCCGTCAGGGCGGCCAGGGTCGTCGAACTATTACCCAACGACACCGATACGACAGCCGGGACGACTGACACCGACGCCAGGGAGGAGACCGTCAAGCCCTCGGGCCCAGCCGCCCCCCATCGTCGTGAGGATCGCCACTCCAGCCGGGTATCCACGAAATGCAGTGGCCAAATCGTTGGCCAACTCGTGGGCAGAGGTCGGTGCGGGGTTCGGCGTCGTCACCCGCCTGAGTTTGTCACTCATTATCACGATTGTCGCCAGAAACCTGCCCTCAAGGATCATCCACCCATAACCGTCTCGACGACGAGAACCACGTTGAGAGCCGAGACTGCCGCCACGACGATCCACGCGATGGCGGCCATGACACGCCCATTCGTCCATTGGCCCATCAGACGCCGATTGCCGGTGAACCGGGCCAACGGCACCAACACGAGCGGCAACCCCATGCTCAACAGCACCTGGCTCCAAACGAGGGCCTGAGTCGGATTGGCCCCGGATGCCAGAATGATTAGCGCCGGGATGATCGTCACAAGTCGCCGGACCAGCATCGGCACCCTCATATGGAGAAGCCCGGCCATGATCTCAGCTCCGGCATACGCGCCAACGGAGGTTGAGGCCAGACCTGACGCGAACAACCCCACCGCAAAGATAAGCCCTACTACCGGCCCCATTGAGTTACTCATGGCTGCATGAGCTTCGGCTATGCCGTCGATGCCCTTAACACCTTGCAGGCTCGCCGCAGCCAACAGCAGCATCGCAATATTCACCGATCCTGCCAGCACCAGAGAGACCCCGACATCCCATCGGGTTGCTCGCAATAGCGTGGTGATCCGTTTTAGCCTGTCGTCGGTCCCGTGGCGATCGCGCACCAGTGAAGAGTGCATGTATACCGCGTGAGGCATGACTGTAGCGCCCAGCATCGACGTGGCGAGCATGACGGTTTCAGTGCCTTCAAACCGGGGCACAAGGCCTGACGCGACCCCACCCCATGACAGCGGGGAAAAAGCGAGACCAGCGGTGAACCCGATGGCGATGACGACGAGCATCCCAATAATGACGATCTCGAAGGTGCGCTGGCCATGACGCGACGGGATCGCCAAAATCGCCAGCGACAACGCCCCGGTCATAAGTCCACCTACGATCAGTGGGAGCCCGAACAGAAGCTGCAGGGCCACCGCCCCACCGATGACCTCCGCCAGATCAGTGGCGGCAGCGACGAGCTCGGCCTGAAACCAATAGGCCAGACGACTACCACGACGCGGCAGTGCTTCTCCAACAAGTTCGGGCAAGGAATGTCCGGTAACCAACCCGAGCTTGGCGGACAAATACTGCACCAGCATCGCTACGACGTTGGCGACGACGAGCACCCATACCAGCAAGTAGCCGTAGCCGGCTCCGGCTGCTAGGTTCGCGGCAACGTTTCCCGGGTCGACGTACGCCACGGCGGCGACGAAAGCTGGGCCCATAAGGCGTATCACTCGGTTATTCACATCGACATCATGTCCCCTCAGGCAAGAAGCCCCAAAACGCCACAGCTGTCACCCGTCAGGCGGCGGGCTGAACCGTAGGGAAATCCACCGACGGAAGGATGCCACACGCGTCTGGTAGCCGTAGGGTCAGGAAGGTGAGCAGCGCTTCGGTCCCCACACGACGCCCCCCGGGACGTTTGCGTCGTGGTTACCGGTGGCTACACGCCCGCCCCATGATCCTCGATTCGGTAATGGCCTTCCTCGTCCTCGTCGCCGCATTCGCGTCGTGGGGACACGACACCAACCACAACACCGCTTACCGCACGTGGATGGCGCTGTGGGTACTGACTGTCTGTGCGTCCTGGGTGTGGGCCCGCACCAAGCCGGAAGTGACCGCTTCAGTGCTAGTCGCCTCACACATCCTTCAGCTAGCGGTGTACCCGTTCCCGTCACCGCAAAACACCCTAGTCCCCCTCATCCTCTATCAGGTGTCGCTGAAAACCGACCCGCCCCGGCGCAGATTCTGGCTGGCCATGTGCGTCGTCGGCCCAGTTTCCGCCGGGGTGAGCTGGGGGTTCGCCCCGACGATCTCCGAACCCTTCAGCTATAAGGCTCACCTCATCCGCTTCTGCGTCATCATCATCGCGTGCATGGCCAGTTGTTTGGCAGCGTGGTTTGCCGGCAGCGCCGCGAGAGACCGACGTCAAACCATGGAAGCGTTGCGCCAACGTGCCATCGACCTAGAGCGCGAGCGCGACCAAAGCATCAGGCTGGCCACCCAGGAGGAGCGGGCTAAGATCGCCCGGGACATGCACGACATTGTCGCCCACTCCTTGTCGGTCATCGTGGTGCAGGCAGACGGTGGCGCCTACCTGGCTCACCATGAAGAGGCCGGCGATATCGAGACCCGACTGTCAGCCAGTGGGCAGGCCCTCGACACGATCGCTACGACGGCCCGCCACGCCCTTGACGAGACTCGACGTCTCGTCGGCGTGCTGCGTGACAACGATGCTGGCCCGCAGCTGGCCCCCACTCAGGGCCTTGACGACATCCCCAACCTCATCAAGGAGATGAAGGGAGCTCTCGCCATCACTCTGACGATCAAAAGCAGCCCGGAATGTCACGAACCGTTGTCTCAAGGCGCCGAACTCGCCTGCTACCGCGTCGTCCAAGAAGCCCTCACCAATGTCCTTAAACACGGCGGCCCGACGGCAACCGCCCACGTCACCATCAGCCACCACCCCGATGATGTCACCTTGGACATTCTCGACGATGGCCGCGGTACTAGCGTCACGGGTATCGAGCGCGCCGACGGGGCCGGACATGGCCTGGTGGGGATGCGAGAACGAATGTCCGCTTGGGGTGGCACCCTTGAGGTAGGGAGTCGCCCAGACCACGGGTTCCGAGTCCATGCCGTCATCCCTACCCATTGATCGTCATTTAAGCCCCGAAGGACCACGCCATGACCGACCCGATCCGACTCCTCCTGGCCGACGACCAGCAGATGGTGCGCGCCGGGTTCCGCCTCGTCCTTGACGCCCAGCCGGATATGTCCGTCGTCGGGGAGGCTAATGACGGAGCTGAGGCCGTACAGCTCGTCGACGAGTTGGCCCCCGACGTTGTTCTCATGGATATCCGGATGCCTGTCCTCAATGGTTTGGGCGCCACCGAGAAGATCATGACCGGCCACCCTGAGGCCAAGATCCTCATGCTGACGACCTTCGACCTCGACGAGTACGTCCACTCTGCGCTGCGAGCAGGGGCGTCCGGGTTCATGCTCAAAGACGCCGGACCCACCGAACTACTAGCCGCCATTCGCGCTGTGCGCGACGGTGATTCCGTCGTCGCCCCGTCGGCTACCCGCCGCCTCATAGAGAGGTTCATCCCCCGTCAGGGCGAGGGGGCTGCCACCATAACCGACCCGAAGCTCGTCGAGACCCTCTCAGACCGGGAGCGCGAGGTGCTTACCTGCGTCGGCGAAGGACTCACGAACGCCGAGATCGCCGAACGGCTTTACCTGGCCGAGACGACCGTTAAAACCCACATTGGCCACATCCTGTCGAAGCTGGGGCTGCGCGACCGCGTCTCCATGGTCATTACGGCCTATGATGCCGGTCTGGTGCGTCCGGGTCGCTGACCTTTCAGTTGACTACGGCGCTGTCGAGGACGGGCAACATCCTCCTGCGGTAGGAGAGCCGAAACCACTCCCGGGACCGATGTGTGACGAGGGACAACACCCTTAGCGTCAAAGGTGTTGTTAAACCTCTGACACAGGAGTTTCCATGTCTGCCTCAGTGACGGCCGCACCCACCACAACGTCTCGCACGGCCTCGGCGGTCCGCACTCTCGACCTCACTAAAACATACGGATCCGGAACGACCCTTGTGAGAGCCCTGCGGTCGGTGACCCTCGACATTCCTGCCGGACGCTTCACCGCGATCATGGGAGCGTCAGGTTCGGGTAAGTCAACCCTGCTGCACTGCATCACCGGGCTCGACTCCCCCACGTCTGGCCAGGTGTGGATTGGCGACACCGAGATCACCCATCTCGACGACGACGCCCTCACCACGCTACGTCGCCAGCACGTCGGGTTCGTGTTTCAATCTTTCAACCTCATGCCCACTCTCAGCGCTGCTGACAACATCACCCTGCCGCTGCGTCTGTCGCACACCAAGGTCGACAAGGAATGGTTTGACCACATCACCGGAATGCTCGGCATTACCGAGCGTCTTGGCCATAAGCCGTCGCAGATGTCTGGCGGACAGCAGCAGCGCGTCGCCGTCGCCCGCGCCCTGGTGACCCACCCCGACGTCATCGTCGCCGACGAGCCGACCGGCGCCCTCGATTCGGAGGCCAGCGACGATCTGCTCACCTTCCTGCGCCACTGCGTCGACGATCTTGGTCAGACCGTCGTCATGGTCACCCATGATCACGACGCCGCTGCCAGGGCCGACGACATCGTCACCGTAACCGACGGCCAGGTCTCGACCGCTCGCAGTCAGGAGGCCCTGGCATGATCCACGAACGTCGTCGTCTTATACCCACGATGATCGCCGTCATCATTGGTGTGGCCTTCGTAGCCAGCACGCTGATGTTGATGGACTCGATCAAGGCCTCCACGCTGCGTATCCAGGCAGCAGCTGTCGGGGACGCCACCGCAGTAGTGACCGCTAAGGAACCCTCGAAGCCTATGTCGTCGATGACTGTCGACAAGGTTGCCGCAGTGCCCGGCGTGACCTCGGTGGAGCAGACCCGTAACGCCTTCCTCCAGCGCACCGACAACGGGCAGGCCTCCTTCGTCAACGGTCATCTGCTCCCGGCCCATCCCCACCTGGTCAAGGGCCGAGCACCAGCCATGCTAGACGAGGTAGCCGTCAACCAATCCACTGCCGACAACAAGGCCGGGATCGGATCAAAGATCACCGTCAACGACCCCTCCCAAAACGGTACGAAGCCCATCACCCTCACCGTGGTCGGTGTGCTCGACCCGGACGCCCGCACCACGACCACCCCGACCTCCCCGGAGATCTACCTATCGGCCGCCAATCTGGGACGCATCACCGGTCATTCCGGTGCCAATACCGTGTACGTAAACTCCGACCGCCCTGCCCCGCAGATCGCGCAGGAGGTTTCGAAGGTCGTCGGCACCACAGCAACGGTCCGCACCGCCGACGACGAGCGAGCCTATGAGGCCAATCAAGCCTCCCAGGGATTCGCCGCCATGACGACCTTCATGGGAGCCTTTGCCGTGATCGCCCTGGCTGTAGCCGCGATCGTCATCGTCAACACCTTTACGATCCTCGTCGCACAACGCACTCGCACCCTCGCTCTGGCGCGCTGCATCGGTGCCACCCGAAAACAGGTGCGACGCTCGGTTCTCGGCGAAGCACTCATCGCCGGTCTCATCGGGTCGGTTGTCGGAACTGCCCTGGGTATCGGCGTCACCCAGCTCATGCTTATGGGCCTCAAGGCTGCTGGATCCCCGATCGACACCTCAGTGAGCGTCACCGTGACGTCCTGCATCATCCCAATCCTTGTAACTCTGGCTGCCCTGCCACCGGCGCGACGCGCCACCAAGGTCGCTCCAGTGGTGGCCCTCCAACCGGTGACCGAGACGCCCACTCGCAAGGTTGGACGGGTCCGCGTCGGGTTCGGAACGCTGCTCTTCCTCGCCGGTACTGCCCTTGTCATCATCTGCGCAACGAGCGATATGGAGACGAAGAACGCCGTGATGTGCGGGGTCGCCGGCGGGTTCATCAGCTTTGCCGGAGTGCTCGTGCTAGCTCCTGTCCTCATCGGCAGCCTAGGCCGAGCCATCGGTGTCGCTCGTCTTGGCGGGATTCCCGGGGAGCTGGCTATCGAGAACACCCAACGCAACCCACGCCGCACTGCCACAACGGCGTCGGCTTTGCTTATCGGCGTCACCCTCATCGCCACCGTTGCGACGGGTGCAGCCACCGGTCGTGCTTCCATTGGCAACCTGATGAACGGGCACTTCCCCGTTGACGCTACTGTGAGAGCCCAGGACCCGCTCAACAACGCCACCATTGGCGACGTCAAGAAGTCCGACGGTGTCTGTCAGGTCGTCACTGTGACGACGATCCCCGGCACGGTTGAGGCCGGTGGCAAAGCCACAAAGGTCGCTGTCCAGGCAGCGTCTCCGGAGTTCCCCAAGGTCGTCCGTGACGAGTCCGCTGCCAGGGGACTCGACGACAGCCACGCTGTGGGAGCGCTGCCTGGAGTCGCCGATGGCAGCAAGATCACCGTCACCGTTAATGGCAAGAAGGCCAATCTGACCCTGGTACGACACGGCGAGGACAACGAGGGACTCATCGTCACCCAGGGCGTCCTCGCCAAGCTAGCACCCCACGCCCAACCCACTGAGATCCAGGTGCGCTATCAGGACGGCACCGATCAGTCCAAGGCCACCCAGGCCCTGTCCACGTCGATGCCGACCCACCCAGGGGTGACGGTCACGTCATCGGCCGATCAGAAAGCCCAGATGGACAAGATCATCAATATCATGCTTGGGATGGTCGTCGGGTTGCTGGTGATTTCGGTCATTATTGCCATCGTCGGCGTCGCGAACACCTTGGGCTTATCGGTGGTAGAGCGCACCCGTGAGATCGGACTGTTACGCGCCCTCGGCCTGACCCGCGCACAGGTCCGATCGATGTTCGGCAAAGAAGCGCTCATGCTCTCGGGCATCGCAGCGATCCTGGGCATCGCTCTGGGGATCGGGTATGGCATCGCCGGGTCCCACGCCCTTTTTGGCTCCCTCATGACCGTTCAGACATCCGTGCCATGGTTGCAGCTGCTCATCGTCGCCCTCGTTGCCGTGCTGGCCGGATGGCTGGCGTCGGTGATCCCAGGCCGTCGAGGAGCCAAGATCAAGCCGGCCGTCGCCCTAGCTGAGGAGTAAGCAGACCTAGCGCCCTCGTGACGACCGAGTGAGGTTCACAGCAGGCCCTGCTGCTGCAAGGCCGGGATAACCCGGTCACACAGCAGCGGGGCCTGACGCACGTCGTCATAGCAGTGGTCGAGGTCAGTCCATTCATACTCGACGATCTCGGAGTCTGGGACCGGCTCAGGCCAGATCTCACGCCAGTTGCACAAGTAGACCGCACACCGGATGCCGTCAGCGTCATGGTTAGCTGCAGGAGCATCGAAGGTGCCGAGGTGAGTGAGGTCGCCCGGATCAAGAACCAGACGGGTTTCTTCTCTGGCCTCGCGAATGGCGGCCTCCAACGGGGTCTCCCCCGGCTCAATCTTGCCGCCCGGCAAGATGACGTGGTCGGCCCCCTTCTTGCGAACGTTGAGGCACGTCCGGCCTCGCATCAGGCAGACGGCGGCTAGGTTGAATATCACGCGGTCAGGGTATCGGCCGGAACCATCCGGCCGGGTCACCACACACTGGGTGGACGGCACCAGGTCGCGCTCACCCTTCGATCAACACCGGTCCTTGACGACATCCGCCTCTAAACTCACAGACCGTGACCGAACCCGACCAGCAACTGCATCGCAGTCTGCGCAACCGACACATCCAACTCATCGCCTTGGGTGGCGCAATCGGAACCGGTCTGTTCTACGGAGCAGCCGACTCGATCGCGGCCGCCGGACCGGCGGTCATCGTCAGTTACCTCGTTGGTGGCGTAGTGATCTATCTCATCATGCGAGCTCTTGGCGAAATGAGCGTCCACAACCCGACTTCGGGTGCCTTCAGTGAGTACGCGCACCGGTGGTGGGGAGATCTCCCCGGGTTCATCTCCGGCTGGAACTACTGGTTCAACTACATCTTCGTGTCGATGGCCGAGCTCTCGGTGGTCGGGATCTACATCAACTATTGGTTCCCTGCCGTCCCCCGGTGGGTGTCAGCGGCGGTACTGCTTGCCATCGTCACCACCGTCAACCTCCTCCACGTCCGCGCCTACGGAGAGGTGGAGTTCTGGTTCGCCATTATCAAGGTCGTCGCGATTATTGCCATGATCGTCCTGGGAGTGTGGATCATATTCTTTGGCACCGGCTCCACCCCGGCGACTGGCATCGGCAACCTGTGGTGCAATGACGGATTTTTGCCTCACGGCGTCACCGGGATGCTCGCCGGGATCATCGTCGTCATGTTCTCCTTTGGCGGCACCGAGCTCATCGGCATCACCGCCGGTGAGGCCGAAGATCCGCAGCGCTCCATCCCCAGGGCCATTAACCGAGTCGTCGGGCGCATCCTGCTGTTCTACGTCGGTGCGCTCATCGTCATGGTGGCGATTGTCCCGTGGACGAAGATCGACGGAAATGCCAGCCCCTTCGTCCAGATTTTCGACCTGGTCGGGATCCCGGGAGCGGCGGCCATCCTCAACCTCGTCGTCCTTACCGCAGCGATCTCGGCGTATAACTCTGGTCTGTACGCCAATGGACGCATGCTCCACGCCCTGGCCCATCAAGGAGATGCCCCCGCCTTCCTCGGCAAGGTAAATAAGGCCGGGTCGCCGTGGGCCGGGGTACTCTTGTCTAGCGCCGTGACAGCTATTGCGGTGGTCGTCGTCGGGCTGCTGCCGGAACAGGCGTTCGTGTACATCATGTCGATCGCTATGATCGCCGCGATCATCAACTGGGCGACGATCATCATCACCCAGATGCTTTTTCGTCGCCGTCTCGACCCTGAATCCCGCTCCGAGCTGCGTTTCACGATGCCGGGAGCCCCCGTCACCAACTGGATCGTGCTGGCCTTCCTGGTACTCATGGTCGTCGTCATGACAACCATGCCGCCCTACCGGATCGCGGTGGCTATCGGCCCCATCTGGCTGGCTGTCCTGGGCCTGGGGTGGCGGCTGTCACGGCGCCGTCAGACTTTGTAAACGATCGGGTAAAACGACCGATAGACGGTGACCCGAGGCTGTTTAGACCAGCACAATCACCTGTACTAGCAGGATTTTGACGACGGTTCCTAACGCGAAGAGGGCACCGTAGGCTGACTCGATCCGTTCGTCATTAACGAGGGAGTTGGCGTAGCTAAGGATGGCGGGCTGACCAACGAAGCCTGCAAAAGCACCTGTAGCGCGCTGGGCCGAAAGCTTCATACACCAGGCTGCTGCGATGACGATCGCACCACCAAGGACCAGGGTCACCGCCGAGACGCCAATAACCGCCAGACCCGTCCCGCTCACCGCCTGAGACAGAAATGCTGGCCCGGACGCCAGCCCGACGCAAGCCAGGAAGATCATGAGGCCGAGCTGACGCAGAATCGCGTTCGTCGCGTGCGGCAATTGCCACCGCAGCGGCCCCGTGCGGTGAATCGAACCCAAGATCATGCCCATGACCAGCGGCCCAGCAGCGGTTCCCAGCTCGAACTGCAAACCCCTGGGCAGGGCCACCATGAGGGCACCGAGCAACAAGCCAAGAGCGGCGCCCAATCCCAAAGACAGAGCATCCACTTGGGAGACGCGAGCTTCAGAGTCACCAAAGAGGTCCGCAGCGTCGGAAAGGCGATGAGCTGGCACGACACACAGCACCCGATCTCCTGGCTGCAGAACGATGTCACTGCGGGCCAACATATCGAGGTCGCCGCGACGTACTCGCGTCACCTTGCCACTGGTACGTCCGCGCACATCGATGCTGCCCAAGGTGCGGCCCACCAAAGCCGGGTTGGACACCACAAAGCGCCGGAAATCGAGCTCGTTGCGCTCGTTGGTGAGGGTGCGCTCGGAGACGTGCCCGAGGTGCTCGACAGCACGATTGACGTCGTCAGGGTTTCCGACCACCAGCACCTGATCACCGACGTGGAGGTCGTCGTCGGGGGTGGCCAATCGCATCTCACCGTCGCGTAGCAGATAGGACATTCGAATCTGGTCGTCATTAAAGCCCGGGGTCTGCCGGATCGATGTCTCCCGGTCGACGACTGTCGACACCGAAGTAAGCCCAGCCTCAGCCATTGAGGTGTTGTCCTTGCTGGCCGGCCAGCATCTCTTAGCAATGATTGCGACCATAATGAGCCCGACGACGACGCCCACGGGATAGGACAGCGCATACCCCACAAGAGTATCCGCGGCCCCATGGGTAGCCGTCGATGCGGCGTCAATGGCTGGTGAGGTGAGGACACCGGCGTACAGACCCGCAACGTGAGCCGGGGTTAAACCGAAGAGTCGCCCCAGGCCGAGTCCAGCTGCGGCCATCGCTGCCAACCCGACGACACCGGCGAGCATGAGACCCCACTGACGTTTGAGGTCAGATAAGAAAGTCGATCCAGCAGCCAGGCCCACCGTATAGCAGAACAGCACGACGCCTAGGCCTTTGATCATCCCCAAGTTTTGACCGAAGCGAGGATCAAGGGCCCCGACGACCAACCCCATAAACAGGGCTCCAGCGGCACCAAATCTCAACGGACCGAACTTGATTTGGCCTAGCAAAGCGCCGGAGGCCAGGACGATCAGGATCGTCAGTAGTTGATGCGTGGCGAGAAAGTCGGTCAGTACTGTCATGAAGCTCCTGGCATCGTGCCGACGTTCCCGCCGCGGCGGCAGGATGCGTCGTCGCAGCAATCCCGGTCGATCCGGGACTTAACCCTTGAATTGTAGGCCTTCGCTCAGACACAGAGGTTGCACACAGCTGCATGGATTGATACCGCCCAACGCGAAGGTGCCGCCACAACGAATCGCGACGGCTCCCGTGATGCTGCGCTACACAGGTGCACCATCAGGGCTTGACCAGGATGCGGATCGGGTGGCCCCTGGTGGGACTCGAGCTCCGCGATGCCGCTCTCGACATCCTTCAACGGGATGAGATGGACTCCGTAAGGTCCAGGCGGTAATAGGACAGCATCTCGGCGAGCAGGGCGATGTCCTGAGACTTGTAACCAAGGTGGCCGAGGACCTGTTTGCGTTGCAGGTTGAAGTTGAGGAATGGACCGGCGTCGATGTCCTGGGCGGACAGCCCGACCGAAACCGCCTTGTCATCGACAGTAAGCGACCTTGACGAGCACCTCACCAGGTCCCGGGTGCGGGATCGGAATGTCCTCGAGGATGATAGATCGATCTGCGGCGTGGAAACGTTCAGCAAGCATGGCTTCTGTCATCGTTGATCCCCTCTGTGAACGCGCCGACCCCATTGCCAACTGCCAACGCTGTTGATGCCGAGGTTAATACGTCATCCTGCGGTTCGCTCGCTACTCCAGTCGATCATGACAGTGCGGCCTCGACAGCCTCCGCTAGCACCTTGTGCCCTTCCTCAGATGGATGATCCCCGTCGTCAGTGAGTAGTGCCGTGTCATCACGCGTGCCATCTGCTCCCCTGAACGGGGTACGGAAGTCGACGTAGACCGCTCCAACCTCGTGGGCGATCTTCTTGACGTTGGCGTTAAACGCTTCGGTGATCATATCGGTCACCTTGACGTAGTCGGGCCCGTTATCGCGGCCCGCCTTGCCGTCCAGCCCCACGTCCCAATACCCGGTGACGACAACAGTCGCCCTCGGCGTCTTCATCGCGGCCTTGACGCGTTCCAGGATCGTCCGCACCCGATCAGTCACACCGTCAACATCACCAGCTATACATGACGCATCAGAATGAGCACACTGACCCACCATCGTGTCGAGGTCGAAGTCGTTCGCACCGATCGTCACTATCGCTAGATCAGACGTTGCCAGCAGAGCCTTCGCGTTATTGGACTCAAGTTGGGTCAATAGGTCAGCGGTTTTGTATCCCGATACCGACCCGTTATGCACAGCAGCCTTCACCCCGGCTTTACGTGCCATATCGGTGCCGACTCTCTCGATGAACGTCGTGCAGCCGGTACATGTGCCGCCCTGTGGCACCGAATCACCCAGGCCGAGCGTCGCCAAAGTTCCGCCATGCCCTGTCACCGGCCCGGCTGCGTACGTCGCAGGTGTTGGAGCCTGTAACGGCGTGACCGTCGACGAGACAGCAGAGAACGCGCTCGTTGCCGGGCCCGGCGCGCTCGCGGCGCTGGACCTGTAGCGAATCTGAAACACCGACCCGAAGGCATGGGTATGAGGTCGCAACCCGATCGCTATTCCCGCCACGCCCACCACAGCGACCACAACACTGAGAATCTTAAGAATTCTCTTCATACTCTCATCCTGCCTTACCAAACCTCACCTGCATACCTCTCGCAGCAGGAGTCCAATCTGCTTTCAGCAGATTCACAGCAGGCCACACCATCGTGGTCTGAAGTCAGCCACGATGGGAAGGCAGTGCCAACTGGGCATGAACGACCGTCCGACCCATATGCACCCGACCGGTCGACTCAGCGGTAAAGACTCTCGGATCTTCACTGCCCTGGTAGCGCGCCACTTGCATCCCCCGCACGGTGTCGGTGAGCCCGTCCACCTGCTCCGACAACTGCTCGATCCTACGCTCCATCTGAAGGATCCTTCGGATCCCGTTGAGGTTAATCCCCTCTTCCTGGGACAGATGCTGGACCATCCGCAACGCAGCAACGTCACGCATCGAGTAGCGACGCCCCCGCCCCCGAGTGCGTTCGGGCACTACAAGCCCGAGCCGATCGTAAGTGCGCAGGGTCTGAGGGTGCATTCCGGCGAGCTCTGCGGCCACTGAGATGACGAAGATGGCAGCGTCCTTGTCGATCACCGCAAGATCAACGGCGTCGGACAGATTCCTGCTGCGCCGCACCATCTCACTTCACCTCCCATGGTCGCGGAGTGGCCTGCCGGAGGGAGTCACGAAGTCTCTCCACGGCATGCCGGGCGTTGTCGTCAAGACTCTCCGGGACAGCAATCTCAACGGTGGCGAGTAGATCCCCCCTGCTGCCGTCGGAACGCGGCACTCCACGCCCCCGCACCCGGAAGGTACGGCCATTCGGTGTCCCAGCCGGAATACGCAGTCGAACGGTCGTCCCCGCTAGAGTCGGCACCTCCACCTCGGCGCCCAGAGTGGCCTCCGGAAAGGTCACTGGCACGGTGACGGTGAGGTTGTGACCGTCACGACCAAAGATCTCGTGCGGACGCACCGCCACCTTGACGTAAAGGTCACCCGCTTTCCCACCATTCTCGCCAGGTGACCCCTTGCCCTTAATGCGAATGCGCTGACCATCCTCCACCCCGGCAGGGATGCGGATCTGCATAGACTTGGTGGACTTAGCCCGACCCGATCCGTGGCAGACCTGACAGGGATCCTCAACGATCATTCCTCGACCGTGACAATCCGGGCAGGGCTCGGTCATCTCGAACACCCCACCAGCCGAGCTAGCATGCATACCCGACCCTTGACAGGTCGAGCACACTCGCGGAACGGTACCAGCCCGAGCTCCAGTCCCCCGACATGCCTGGCAGGGTGTCTGAGAGACCATGTCCATAGTGACGGTGGTCCCAGACACGGCGTCGTCGAAGGAAATCGTCGTCTCCCCCTCAACGTCAGCTCCCCGACGTGGCGACCGGGACGCTGTGCGACGTCCCCCGCTAGCCCCAAAGAGATTGCCGAACAGGTCACCGAACCCGTCCCCGTTGGAGGCAGTGCGTAGGAAATCCTCCACGTTGACGCTGGTCTGCGCTCCACCACGCGGGAACCGGAATCCGCCTGCTGATCCAAACAGGCTACGAGCCTGGTCGTACTCCTTACGCTTCTTGGTGTTCGACAGCACGTCGTTGGCCTCCGAGGCCTCTTTGAAACGAGCCTCAGCGGCTTTATCCCCAGGGTGGGAGTCGGGATGGTTATCCCGGGCGATCTTGCGGAACGCCTTCTTAATCTCTTCGGGCTTCGCGTCCTTGGAGACACCGAGAATCTTGTAGTAATCCTTGTCGGCCCAGTCCTTGGTACTCATCTAATTCCTCCCTCCCTGGTCATCGTCGGATTTGCGGTCATGGCAGCCTCATCGTGGTCGGCCAAGATCGCCGTCAGTCGTTACGCGGCGTCTCATCGGCTGAGGTTGCGTTGGGATCCGGGTCCGAAACGGCCACACGTGCCGGACGTAGGACGCGATCGCCAAGCTTGTAGCCGGGCTGCATTACCTGGCTGACGGAGGTGACGGAGACCCCCTCCATCGGCATCTGCATGAGTGCCTCGTGGAGATTCGGGTCAAAGACGTCACCCACCTCGCCGAAACTGGTCAGGCCGTGATTATTGGCGACCTTCTCCAACTCGTCGACGACGAGCTTGAAACCGCCCTCAACTTCACCGTGCTGACGAGCCATGGCGATTGAGTCGAGCACCGGCATGAGGTCGGTGATGACCTTGTCCACACCGGACTGACGTGACAGCGCACGGTCACGGTCAACACGCCTCTTGTAGTTGACGTATTCGGCTTGTAGACGTTGCAGGTCCTCGGTGCGCTCGGCCAGCAGAGCCTCAAGTTGGGACTCGCGGGACAGTTCCTCCGGAGCCTGCGAGTCAGTGGCCGACTGATCAGCGTCGATGTCGACGTCACCAACAATGTCGGCAAAACGCTCGTCGACGTTGTCGTCGCGGTTCTCGTCGGCCTGGTCGTCGTCGGGATTGACGTTCTTATCAGTCATCTGTGTTCCTTCACGTGGGTGCCAGCCGCCGGGCCGTCGCTATGGCGACCCGGCGGCGGGGCTGGGGTCAGGCTGTGGCCCCGGTCACTTCTTCTCGTCCTCGTCGTCGACGATTTCCGCGTCCACGACGGTGTCATCACCAGACTCCGAGCTGGCCGACTCTGCGTCCTGGCCCTGCGGGTTCTCGGCCTGAGCCTGCTGAACAGCAGCGTAGATCGCCTGGCCCATGGCGGACGCCTTCTGGTTGAGGTCGTCCATGGCGGCCTTAACCTCGTCGTCATTGTCGGTGCCCTTCAGGGTCTCCTTCAATGTGGCGATGGCCTCAGTCACCGGAGCCTTGGTGTCCTCGGGGATCTTGTCGAAGTTCTCGTCGAGCAGCTTCTCGGTGCGGAACGCCAGGGCGTCGGCCTCGTTACGCATCTCAACGGCCTCGCGACGCTTCTTGTCCGCCTCGGCGTTAGCCTCAGCCTCCTTGACCATGCGGTCGATCTCGTCCTTACCCAGGGCGGATCCGCCGGTGACAGTCATGGACTGCTCCTTACCGGTGGCCATGTCCTTGGCGTGGACGTGGACGATGCCGTTGGCGTCGATGTCGAAGGTCACCTCGATCTGCGGGATGCCGCGCGGGGCCGGCATCAGGCCGGTCAGCTCGAAGTTGCCCAGCGACTTGTTATCGCGGACGAACTCTCGCTCGCCCTGGAATACCTGGATCATCACCGACGGCTGATTGTCCTCAGCAGTAGTGAACACCTCCGAACGCTTGGTCGGGATGGTGGTGTTGCGCTCGATGATCTTGGTCATCACGCCGCCCTTGGTCTCAATGCCGAGGCTCAGCGGGGTGACGTCGAGGAGCAGCACATCCTTGACCTCACCCTTCAGCACACCGGCCTGCAGGGAGGCGCCGAGAGCCACAACCTCATCGGGATTGACGCCCTTGTGCGGATCCTTGCCAGCGAGTTCCTTGACGAGCTCGGCGACAGCGGGCATACGGGTCGAACCACCAACGAGGATGACCTCGTCGATCTGCGAGACGTTGAGTCCGGCATCCTTCATGACGGCGTTGAACGGGGTGCGGCAGCGCTCGAGGAGGTCGGAGGTCATGCGCTGGAACTCAGCGCGGGTCAGCTTCTCGTCAAGGTGGAGAGGCCCGGCAGCACCAGCGGTGATGTACGGCAGATTGATATGGGTTTCAGAAGCCTGCGACAGCTCAATCTTGGCACGCTCGGCGGCCTCCTGCAGACGCTGCTTGGCCATCTTGTCGGCAGCCAGGTCGATGCCGTTAGCGTTCTTGAACTGGGTGACGAGCCAGTCGACGATGCGCTGGTCCCAGTCGTCACCGCCGAGGTGGTTATCGCCGTTGGTGGCCTTCACCTCGAAAACGCCATCGGAGATATCGAGCAGGGAGACGTCGAAGGTGCCACCGCCGAGGTCAAAGACCAGGACGGTCTGGTCCTTGTCGGTCTTGTCGAGGCCATATGCCAGGGCGGCTGCGGTGGGCTCGTTGACGATGCGGTCGACGGTCAGACCGGCGATCTCACCGGCTTCCTTGGTGGCCTGACGCTGGGCGTCAGAGAAGTAGGCCGGGACAGTAATGACGGCGTTCGTCACCGGCTCACCAAGGTAAGCCTCGGCATCCCTCTTGAGTTTCTGCAGGATGAACGCACTGATCTGCTGGGGCTTGTAGGTCTTGTCGTCGACACCCATGGTCCACGCTTCACCCATATGGCGCTTGACAGACCGGACGGTGCGGTCAACGTTGGTGACGGCCTGGCGCTTGGCGACTTCGCCGACGAGGGTCTCGCCGGAGTTAGTGAATGCGACCACCGACGGGGTGGTACGAGCACCCTCAGCGTTCGGGATGACAGTGGGCTCGCCGCCCTCAAGGACGGCGACGCACGAGTTGGTGGTTCCGAGGTCGATACCGACTGAACGGGCCATAGTTGATTTCCTCCTGATGGACGAATGTTCTGGGACTACATCCCCTTGAGCGACTTCGACTCAACCCTAGACCCTGAGTCACCAACGCTCAAGTTGGCGTTGGCTGATTTTTCCATGAAGTTGAGTTCACTACACTCAACCGACGATCCAGCGGGGGTATTCCCACCCACCGAAAGCCTCGTCAGGACATCCTCGAACAGCCCCGTCCGGCCAAGAAAAACGCCGGACGGCGAACCGTCCGGCAGCCTCCGCACTTCACGTCAGTGGAAATACGGGATAAGCAGGTATAACCCATACAAGACGATGAGGCCTGCGACGCCAATCGCCGTCCAGCCTAGAGCCACCAACCCAGCGGCACCATCGCTGCCAGCCTCCGTGCGCGCATGCGCCCGATCCAGCATTAGTGCCCCACCCGAAACGACGGAGACAATGAGAACGGTGGCCACGACGGTGACGACGGACACCAGCCCTAGCGAAGTCCAATCGATATTCATGCTGCAGTTCCTCCGGCTACGGCGGAGCCCTTACGGACGCCCACCTGAGTGGAGTCGTTAACGTTCCTATGGTCAACCTTGTGCTGGTTGGCCTGGCGGACAATCAGTGCGGCCATGATAGTCAGCAAGGCGAGGTCGACAATGACGCCCCAGGTGCCGGCACCAGCGACGGCCGAGGTGACGGCGCCAACAAGAGCGGCAGCCGGCAGCGTGACGAGCCACGCGATAACCATCTTTCCAGCGGTGGCCCAGCGAACCTCAGTGTGACGGCCGATGCCGGAGCCCAGAATCGACCCCGAACAGACATGAGTGGTCGACAAGGCGAAACCCAGGTGCGAGGAGGCCAGGATCGCGGCAGTGGAAGCCGTCTCAGCCGCAAAACCCTGCGGAGATTCGATATCACACAGACCTTTGCCCATGGTCCGCATGATGCGCCAACCACCCGAGTAGGTACCTAGACCGATGGCGCACCCGGCAGCCAGGATGACCCACCATTCTGGGCCAGTGCCGGAGGCCTGGTACCCAGCGGAAATGAGGACGAGAGTAATGACACCCATCGTCTTTTGGCCGTCAGAGGTGCCATGTGCGAGGGCGACCATGGAGGCTGAAACTCGCTGGCCGTTAAGGAACATCCGCGAAGAGTGGTGGGCAGTGTGGTTGGTGATGCGGTATGCCAACCACGTGGCCACTAAGGCCGCGATGCCCGCAACGAACGGGGCAACCAAGGCAGGTAGAACGATCTTGCTCATAATCTTGCCGGCGTCGATGCCGCTCATACCGGCCTCGACCAACACGGCACCGATAAGGCCACCAAAGAGAGCATGGGAGGAGCTGGATGGCATACCGAACAACCACGTTGCCAGGTTCCAAATGATAGCTCCGATAAGTCCAGCAAAGACCATGGGAGCAGTCACCAGGTGGTCGTTGACGATACCGCCCGAGATCGTCTTGGCGACCTCAGTCGACAAGCAGGCGCCAATGACGTTAAGTACGGCCGCGATGATGACGGCCACCTTGGGCTTGAGTGCTCCGGTTGCCACCGACGTCGCCATAGCGTTAGCTGAGTCGTGGAAGCCGTTAGTGAAGTCGAACGCCAACGCCGTCACAACGACGATGACCACGATTAACAGAGTCGAACTCATGCAAGATCCTTCGTGCGGGCCGTAACGCCCCCGGACGGCAAGCTGGGGATCCCCCACCCCTCACCGGAGCAGGGAGGACGGTCAGCCAGAACCCGGGAGCAGCTCCAGCCGACTGACACGTTACGCCCAGTTGGCCTCTCTTCGCGCGGCGGGATCACCTCAGATGACATCAAGATAAACGATTTTCACCCGATACGCTGCCGTCCGACGCAAAACTCCGCCGTGTAAACCTGACTTCACGCGGTGTTTGACAGCGCAGCTCCAACCATCGCACCGCTCCGCTAGCGCTGTTGTTAGCCAAGAGTTCACCATGACTTCACATCAGCCTCGGCCGCAACAGGCGTTACACCATTATCTATCTTCACAGGAAGATAACAGGAGACCCACAAGGCAAAACGGACTTTCCACGTGAAACCCTTAATCCATGGCACTCCCCACGCAACCTCCCAGATTCACCCGCGCTGACGGGTCCCCCATCCGCGTCCTGGTCGTTGAGGACGAGCCGAGCCTCACTGGGTTGCTCTCCATGGCCATGCGTTATGAGGGATGGGACGTCACCACCGCTAATTCCGGTGCTCATGCCGTCCACGAAGCACAGGCCACCCGCCCTGACGTCATCGTCCTCGACATGAGGCTGCCTGATTTCGACGGACTCGAAGCCATGAGGCAAATCCGAATGAACCAGCCCACTGTTCCGGCGGTTTTCCTTACCGCCAAAGACGCCATCAGTGGCCGTATCGCTGGCCTTACCGCCGGCGGCGACGACTACGTCACCAAACCGTTTTCCCTCGAAGAGGTCATCGCCCGGTCACGCGCCCTCCTACGCCGTTCAGAGGCCACCGAGCCCAAGTCCGACTCCATGTTGACAGTTGGAGATTTCACCCTTGACGAGGACTCCCGGGAGGTACGCCGAGCAGGCGAAGAAATCCACCTGACGACCACCGAGTTCGAGCTGTTGCGCTACTTCATGCGCAGCCCCAAGCGAGTGCTCTCCAAAGCCCAAATCCTTGATCGAGTGTGGAATTACGATTTCAGAGGTCAAGCCAATGTCGTCGAGTTGTACATCTCTTACCTGCGCAAGAAGATCGACAGGGGACACAAACCGATGATCCACACCATGCGTGGGGCAGGTTACGTTCTCAAACCTGCGGAATGAGAGCGTCCAAGCGATTTCTTTCCTAGCTCGTCTATAGGCGATCACCCGCTCGATTCACACTGGAACGAATCCCCCAAAACACTGGTCCGCATGGCATCTGGGTCGATGGCCCCTTGGGTCCTCACCAATGACCTCAACTTAGCATCCGTCTATAAAGCTTCTATCCCCCTCGTGGGGCAATATGCTCCCCCAAGATTGGGATGATGATAAGACGAATAAGTATGATAACAGAACGCGCTGTCGACATTAATGACAGCGTGCACATTAGCCCTGAAGACCTCGAAGACTGGAACAATCTCACAGAGCAGGAGAGGGAGAATCTTGCCAGTGAGACGCCGTAGTGAGCGCACGAATACTACGACAGAAAGCCACTTGACTACCATCTAGCTATTAGTACGGGTCTTGCAGGGTCATGAATTACCTCCATGGAGGATAATGCCATATGTGTCAAAGGATGCCCACGAGCTGATTGACATGGCCACCGACTTCATGAATCGGCGTCCCCAGCTTTCACGTGGCGGCCATTTTGAAATCCTTGAACATGATGGCATTAGCCGCCTTTTCTACCACAGGGCTTCCTGCTGCCACTGGTATGACGTTCCTCACTCGGGGAAACATTGCACGTGATGTAGCAGGCTCAGCGTCGAAGAGCGCAGACGTCGCCTGATGGGACTGCCGGAACAGGAGACCACTAAGTAGGCAACCGCCGCAGATCGACAGCCAGTAGGCTGGAGGCACTTACCCAAGACAAGGAGCTGGCATGTCCTCTGCCCCACTGTCTGCCACCGAGTTGGCCGGCATGATCGATCACACCCTGCTGACCCCTGAGGCCACCCACAACGACGTCGCCAAGCTGGTCGCCGATGCTAAAAAATATGGGACGTGGTCGGTGTGCGTATCGCCATCGATGCTGCCGTTGAACCTCGACATGGGTGACGTGCATCTGGCCGTCGTGTGCGGGTTCCCGTCAGGCAAGCACACCAGCGCAGTAAAGGCTGCTGAGGCTCGCGAAGCCATCGCCGCAGGGGCCGAGGAGGTCGACATGGTGATCAACCTTGGGCTGGTAAAGGAGGGACGCTGGGAGGACGTCACCGCCGATATCGCTGCCGTCAAGCAGGCCGTCCCGGATCCGAAGATCCTTAAGGTCATTATCGAGTCGGCGGTGCTGACCGACGACGAGATTGTGCAGGCGTGCCAGGCGGCCGAGAAGGCCGGCGCCGATTTCGTCAAGACTTCGACGGGATTCCACCCACGTGGCGGCGCAAGCGTCGAGGCCGTCAAGGTCATGGCTGACACTGTTGGTGGACGTCTGGGCGTCAAGGCGTCCGGCGGCATCCGCGACTACCAGACGGCATGCGCGATGGTCGAGGCCGGGGCGACGCGTCTAGGAGTGTCCTCGACCGCCAAGATCCTTGCCGGAGCTCCCACGGAGTGACGCCATGCGTAGCGTTAACGCTGTCAAAACACGGGCTGAGTCGACGACGGATTAACCTCAGCCGCGCCCTTGGCGGCAGCCTCGCGACGTTTCCAGTTAAGCAGCCACGAGACCTCGTTGCACAATAGTTGGCGTCGCGACGCCGAGTAGTACGAGCGCGGCGAATGGCCCAGACCGTCATATACGACGCTATTGCCCATCACCCAGCACATCGGGTGGAATTCCTCGCCGGTCTCGTGGAACAGCAGCGGGGCCGCGAGTGGGTTGATGTCCAGGTCGGAGTAGCGCTCGTCATAGACCACTACCTGCTCAACACCACGCAGAATCGGGTGATCTGCCGCTTCCGGCATGGGCTCAAAGACGGCGTAGGACCTCTCAGGATGTCCGCTCACTCCCAGCACCCACTTACCGCCAAGAATGGACGGCCACAGGTCCCAGTCACAGAAGGTGTTGCACGCAGTGTGTAGTCCGAGGATCGGCTTGCCAGCCTCGTGATGTTCCAGGATCTTGCTGTGGGCGCGTGACCACTCCGGGATGTAGTCCCACTCTTCCTCCGGGTCGCCACCCCCGGTATTGACGATGAGCAGATCCGCGCCGGCGAGGTGATCCAAGGCCTCCGGGTACGATCGCCTCACCTCCACCTGATGGCCCCGCTCAGTCAAGACCTGGGAGACAGCCTCGGAGGTTGCGTCAAAATCGTGGATGTTGTCCACATAACGCCCAGCCCCCGACACCACGAGAATGTGTCCCATCGGACTTCCTTCCTGATTCTGGGTAAACCCAAGGGATCACACTAGGAGACTAACTCGCAAAGGGCGAACCGGTGACGTTACAGCTTGATGTCGAAATCTCTTCCCGAAACGAGGGCAACGTCGTTCCAGGACATCCACACCCAGAGTCAGCCTTGATAAGCCTCGATGGTGATGACAACTCCGTCACCTAGATCGACCGAATCACCGATGGACAGGTCGACCATCTGGCCACTCTCCAACTGCAACGGCTCCTGGCCGATGCGGCAAACGACGGTGCCGTTCGTCGAATGCATGTCAGTGACCTCGATCCCCCACTGGCCAGGAGCGACCCTAACGTGGGTACGGCTAATGTCCTGCCCCAGCGACGGCACCCGCATGGTGTCCTCGCCATTATCGCCTCGCGGAGCCCGCCCAATAAGAACAGGACCGTAGAGGTGGGTCACCTCGCCGGTGCTCGAGACGAGGGTGGCAGCCGCAGACCCGACGGCGGGCTCAGGAACCTCACCCGGAGCCGGAACCTCCACGAATCCGGGAGCGCGGTCCTCAGCATCGGGTGCCTCGCCTGACTCGGCGTCCTCACCCGTCTCATCAGAGCCCTCAGACTTGTCAGCCTTGTGAGCCTCGTCCAACTCTGATGTCCACGGATTGAGCGCATCGTCAGCCAACACGCGTGGACGATGGACCTCGTCGGTCTGCGGTACGACGAAGGGCTCAACATTGCCGGTGGCATCGATGATGAGTTTGCTCGCCTGGGCAACACCCAGCAGCAATGGCATCGACAGCCCCTGCCCTGCCCGCTCCATTTCGACGACGACGGTCGCCGGGTTCAGTTTCTTCTCGCTCCACGTCAACAGACCGTCACCGTGGTTGACGACCTCGCCGGTGGAGGCGTCCTTGACGACGATCTGGCCACGCGCCAGGGAATACATCTCCCCGTCCACCCAAAAGAACACCCCCAAGCTGGGCATCTTGGCCAGCCCGATGACCGAGAGGGTTTCAACAAGCGTCTCGGGATCCCTGGCCTCGGCTACGTGCCGCCAGATGGACGACACCAGGTCGGAGTGGCGCGGGGCAGCCGGCTGCATGACGACGAGACTGCTCGGCCCAGCTAGCACCACCCAGGAACCAGGGGTGTAGGTGGCACGCCAGGCACCGAAAGTCTGGGACATATGATCCTCCAGAAGTCGAGGCACGGTTAATGCCATTATTCCGCGACTAAGGACCCGAGTCGATGAATCCCCCAATCGGGACGCGAATCAGCCGATACATACCGGCGATTCTGCGACCTCTCCGCCACGAGAGAGGCCGCAGAATCACATCAACAATGCGATGGCAGATCACTTCTCCTGCTGAGAGACGACAGCCTGAGCCGCAGCGAACCGAGCGATCGGTACACGGAACGGCGAGCAGGACACGTAATCGAGCCCCGTCTTGTTGAAGAAGTGGATCGAGTCCGGATCACCACCGTGCTCACCGCAGACCCCCACAGACAGCTCTGGATTAGTCTTGCGGCCCTTGTCAACGGCCCCGGCAACGAGCTGGCCGACGCCCTCTTGGTCGATCGAGGCGAACGGGTTGTCCTTGAGGACCTTAGTGCGCAGGTACTCAGTGAGGAAGCCGTTCTCGGCGTCGTCACGGCTGATACCCAGCGTGGTCTGGGTCAGGTCGTTGGTGCCGAAGCTGAAGAAGTCGGCAACTTCGGCGATCCTGTCGGCAACCAGGGCGGCACGCGGCAACTCGATCATGGTTCCGATCTTGACGTCGACCTTGGTACCGGCAGCCTCGAACTCTTCATCGATGGCCTGCTGGACGATCCGACGATGGGTCTCAAGCTCGATTGGGGTGAAGACCAACGGGATCATGATGTGGATCTGGACGGTCTCGCCCTCCTTCTTGAGCACCGACAGGACAGCGCGAATAATCGCGCGGGCCTGCATGTCAGGAATCTCCGGGTAGAGCATGCCAAGACGGCAACCACGGGTGCCGAGCATCGGGTTCTGCTCGTGCAGCTTCTTCACCTGGGCCAACAGGCGACGTTCCTTATCGAGCTCACCAGCGTCAGCGCCCTGGTTCTCCATCTTCTGAACCTTGAGGGACTGTTCAACGAGGTTCGGCAGGAACTCGTGAAGAGGCGGGTCAAGCAACCGGACAGTGACGGGCAGACCCTTCATCGCGGTGAAGATACCCTCGAAGTCATCCTGCTGCATAGGCAGGATCTTGTCGACGGCTGCCTGACGCTCCTCCGGGGTATCCGCGGTAATCATCTCGTGCATGGCCGGTAGACGATCAGCACCGAAGAACATGTGCTCGGTGCGGCACAACCCGATGCCCTCGGCACCCAGCTCGCGAGCCTTGGCAGCGTCGGTGGCATTGTCGGCGTTAGCCTCGACACCCAGGCGACGGATCTCGTCGGCCCAGGAGAGCACCTCCTGGAAGTCCGCGTTGATCTGCGGTGGAATGAGCTTGAGGCCGCTGGCGAAGACCTCACCAGTGGATCCGTCAAGGGTGATCATGTCCCCCTCGTGGATGACGGTGTCACCAATGGTCAGGGTGGCGGCCTTAGCGTCAATCTTGATGCCACGAGCGCCGGCAACGCAGGGCTTGCCCATGCCGCGGGCGACAACGGCCGCATGGGAAGTCATGCCACCGTGAGCGGTCAGAACGCCCTGGCTGACGATGACGCCATGGATGTCGTCAGGGGTGGTCTCGAAGCGAATGAGGACAACCTTCTCGCCCTTGGCGCCACGCTCAGCAGCAACGTCAGCGTCGAAGACAGCCTCACCAACAGCAGCACCCGGGGAGGCCGGCAAGCCCTCGGCAACTGGCTGCTCGCTGTGGTCCGGGTCGATCGCCTCGTGCAAGAGCTGATCAAGCTGAGCCGGCTCGATCCGCATGAGGGCTTCTTCCTTGGTGATGACCCCCTCGTCAACGAGGTCACGAGCCACCTTAAGGGCCGCAGCAGCAGTGCGCTTACCGTTACGGGTCTGCAGCAGGTAGAGCTTGCCATTCTCGACGGTGAACTCCATGTCCTGCATGTCGCGGTAGTGCGACTCCATCTTCTTCATGGTGTCGATGAGGTCGTGGTAGGCCTCCGGAAGCACTTCCTCCATCTCGGCGAGGGAACGCGGGGTGCGGATACCAGCAACGACGTCCTCACCCTGAGCATTAACGAGGAACTCACCGTAGAGCTCCTTCTCACCGGTGGCAGGGTTACGGGTGAAGCAGACACCGGTAGCGGACGTGTCGCCACGGTTACCGAAGACCATCTGCATGACGTTGACGGCGGTACCCAAGTCGTCGGGAATCTTGTTGGCTTTGCGGTAGACGAAGGCACGCGGGTTGAGCCAGGAACGGAAAACGGCGTCAACGGCACGCATCAGCTGCTCACGCGGATCGGTTGTCCAGTTCCCACCAAGCTGCTCGTTCGACAGCTTCTTGAAGGTGTCAACGAGACCCTTGAGATCATCGGCACTCAGATCGGTGTCGGACTCGACGCCTTTCTTCTCTTTAAGGGCGGTCAGGGCATCCTCGTAAATGTGAGCGTCAATACCCTCGACGACCTCGCCGTACATCTGGATGAAGCGGCGGTAGCAGTCCCACGCAAACCGCTCATTGCCAGCTTCCTTAGCGATGGCCTCAACGGTGTCGTCAGAGATGCCGAGGTTGAGGATGGTGTCCATCATGCCGGGCATCGAGATCACGGCGCCAGATCGCACGGAGACCAGCAGCGGCTTCTTGTCGTCACCGAGGACGCGACCGGTGCGCTCCTCAAGTCGCTTAAGGCCCTCCCATACTTGGGACTCCAGATCTTCGGGCCACTCACCCTTCCTCGTCATGGTGTCCACGCAGGCTTCGGTGGTGACGGTAAACCCGTCGGGCACCGGGACGCCGAGACGCTTCATCTCGGCAACTCCTGTGCCCTTGCCGCCGAGCAGCGGTTTCATTTCCGCACTGCCCTCGGACAAGTCGTACACGTAACGGTCAGTCATGACTGATCTCCTTCGATCTGTGTCAGCCTGTTCAGCAAATCACGGCGATCGGGCCCGTGCGACTGCGTAGCGGACCCGAGGCCCAGCCCTCAGTTGGGCCGGATATGGTCATTCTTTCACGCTCGCGGGACATTTTCACTAGCAGCAACCACCGAGAATGACGAATATCACCGAAGTCATCGTCATATCGCGCGGTCTCCGGCAGCGGTGAGTACAGCGGCGGTCTCTGATGCGCAGCTCTCATTCTTCCTCACAGCGCGTGAAAGCACGGACCACAGAATTACGACGAGCGCAAGCTCCGCCGCCATCACGCCTTCCGACCTCTGTGACTCCTCGCAGTCAGGGGCGCATGCGATACGACCCCGCAGGCTTGCGCAGCCGGGTACCCGCCGTCTTGGCTCGCTGATCAACGACGTCAATGACCTTCGTCGCCGACTCCTCCAAGGCCAGGCCGGTCGTGTCAATGATGGGGCACCCCAGCCGACGCTGAATCTTGCCAACCTCGTCCAGCTCCTCGTAAATCGCGGCGAGGTCCGCGTACCCGTCCTCATTACCGAAACCGCCCAATCCACGCACTCGGCGACCACGGATTTCCAGCAGACGCTGAGCGTCAATCGTCAACCCAACAATGCGCCATCGGTCCACCGCAGCGAGCTCGGTCGGCGGAGCGATGCCAGGAACCAGCGGGACGTTAACCGTCTTGTAGCCTAAGTATCCCAGGTAGATCGATAACGGCGTCTTTCCTGATCGGCTCACACCTACCAGGCAAATATCAGCCTCGGTCAGGCGGTCGGGAATAGCGCCATCGTCGTTACGGACTGCGAATTCCATCGCGGAGATCCGGGTGAAATAGTCGGCCTCAACACCCACCGGACGACGCGGTACCGCGTCGGCATCTAGGCCAGAGGCCTCCTCCATCGCCTCGAGCATCGGGCCCATAAGGTCGAGCTCACGGATGCCCATCTCTTCACACGCATCGGAGACCATTCGGCGCATATCGGGCAGCACCAAGGTATGCACAACGCACACCCACTGCCCAGCCTCGTGAGCCTCTGAGACAGCCTCGAGGGCCGAAACCATTTCCGAGACGGTGCCGATCATGGGGTGGCGCACGATGTGCCAATGGACCCCCTCGAACTGACTGCGGGCGGCCCGAGCCAGACGAACGGCGGTCTCACCCGTCGAATCAGCGATGACGTGTATTTCCAGGGGCGACTCTGCCATGTCGCCATCTTAGGACTGCCGCACCCTAACTCTGTGCCGCCACTACCGCGCAACGACTGTCCATAGCTGCGGGGAAACATCCCAACAAAACAATGTTAACGTTACCATCGGTGCTTATTGACAGCTCCGAACAGCATCGCCACGTCGGCCCCCTCCCGATCTGGGAGACTGCCACCATGGATGCTGCCACCCGGGACCCCGTTGACGAGCTCATCTCCGCCGAATCGCCGCACGCCGACTCAGTGTGGGTGTTGGGGCGACCTTCCTTGGTGCACGTGGCCGAGGGACGGGTTGCGGCGTGGGCTGATGACTGCCGCGATCTCGCCGACATCCCTGAAGCCATCCGCCTCAACCCCTTGTCCGCAGGCGACGTTTCAGACCGCCCCGTGGTGTGGATGGGCCTGCCTGCCAGCCTCGACGAGCTCGACGAACTGTTAGGAACGCTGTGGCGCATCCTTGGCCCCGAGACCCATATCGTCGCCGGTGGGCGCATCAAGCACATGAGCCGGTCCATGAATGACGTCGCCGCCCGCTGGTTTAACGAGGTCCACGCCAGCCTCGGGGTGCGCAAAGCCCGTGTGCTGCACTTCTCGTCACCTCGGCAGCGCCCCGCTATCACCGGTACATGGCCGCGCACCAACACCGTCAACGGATTGACGATCCGAGCCCACGGAGGTGTCTTCCACACCGTCGGAGTCGACGCCGGAACCTCCCTGCTGCTCGACTACCTCGACGCCATCGCAGCCGACGTCCACTCCGACGCCGTCGATCTGGGGTGCGGGAATGGTGTCATCTCCGCCCATCTGGCGCGACTGCTTCCCCAGGCCACAATTCACGCCACCGACGTGTCATGGCAGGCCGTTGATTCCACCCGTCTCACCGCTCAGGCGAACCAGCTCAACATCGTCACTCATTGGTGCGACGGTCTAGCCGACGTGCCTCATGAGAGCGTCGACGTCGTTGTCACCAATCCACCCTTCCACCGTGGCACCGCCCAGGACCACGCCCCGACCCTGGCCATGCTGGCTGACGCTGCACGCGTGCTACGCCCCGGCGGGACTCTGTGGTGTGTGTACAACAACCACCTGCCGTGGGCGTCTCATGTACAGCGCACTATTGGGCCGACCCGCCAAGTCGTACGGAATCGTCGATACACCGTCATCCGAACAGTGCGTCGATAAGCCGAAACCTCAAACCCACACCGTGCCAAGGGCCGTGACCTCGACCTCACCCGCCCAAACGCCCCTACCGTAGTCTCATGAATTCTCGCGTCATCCTCGTCAGCGACAATCGCTCCAGCCTTCGCTCCCCCGACACACTGCTATGGCCCGATGCGGCCTGCATGCGCGGCATTCACACTGGTGAATGGACCGCCCATATTTTTGAATACGCCATGTCCTTCGAGGGCAATATGACGCAGGTGCGTGAGCTCGCTGCCGCCAATGGTGTCGGCGTACTGCATCCCCACGGCGCCCTGGCCACCGATCCGCCTGGTCTCGTCGTCTGCGACGTTGACTCGACCGTCACACGCACCGAGGCCATCGATCTACTCGCCGAGTGCGCCGGGAAAGCCGATGAGGTCCGCGAGATCACCACCCGCGCCATGGCTGGAGAACTGGACTTCGCACAGTCCCTATACGCCCGAGTCAGATGTCTGGAAAGGTTGCATATTGGGGCCCTCGAGGAGGCACGAAAAGCCACTGTCGTCACCCCTGGGACGGCTGAGCTGGTGGCCGCCGCACATGAAGTTGGGGCTGCCGTCGGATTGGTATCTGGCGGGTTCACGGCCCTGGTCGATCCGTTGGCCGAACAGATCGGGGCTGATTTCGCAGCCTCCAATGAGCTCGAGATAGTCGATAATCACCTCACCGGACGAGTGGTTGGTGACATCATCGACCGGGCTGCAAAGGCAACCTGGCTACGTCGCTGGGCCTCGGAATGTGGGGTCGCTCTTGAGCGAACAATCGCCCTAGGGGATGGAGCTAACGATCTTGACATGTTCGCTATCGCTGGGCTGCCGATCGCCTTCTGCGCTAAGCCGGTCGCCGTCGAGGCTGCACGAAACACCATCAGGTGTGAGCGGATAGACGCAGTCCGCGCTGTGTGGGCCCGCTGACCATGATCATAAAGAGCATGAGTACCCTTCCTGGAACCCTTCATTCGGCCCATGATGGCACGTGGCAGGTAGCAGAGCATGGCTGCCAAGTGTTGGCCTGGCAAGCCGACGACAAGCCCGTCATCTGGTTCGACGCCGAGCATGCTGACGAGTCCGAGGCCGTGATCCGGGGAGGAATCCCGCTGTGTGCCCCGTGGTTTGGTCACGGCCCCAACAATGATCAGGACCCCCAGCACGGCCTGGCCCGTCGCACCGACTTCGAGGTAACAGTCGCTGATCCCTTCCGCGTCGTCGGGGTTGCTGAGACCGCGTCCATCGGAATCCGTCACGAGGTTGTCATGACGAACACGGCCTTGGAGATGACGCTTACCCTCACCAACCATGATCAGAAGCCACGCGTCGTCGAGGGGATGTGGCACACCTACCTGCGCGTCGCAGATGCCGCACAGGCACGGGTCAGGGGCGTTCGCGGCGCCAGCTGGCACAACTTCGCGACCGGCGACAAGGGGTCTTTCGACGCCAACGAGCTTGCCGTAGCTCCTGATACTGACACCGTCATCCAGGGAGTCGGGCCCGCCCTAGCCCTCCTCGATCCAGCGTGGGGACGCCAGATCCACGTAGAGACGACAGGGTGCCCCAGCGCCGTGGTCTGGAATCCACGCTCCTCGTCGACACATGCCGATAACCCGACAGCCCAGGCATGGCGCGATTTCGTATGCGTCGAGACCGGAGCCTGCAAGGACAATGCGGTCATTGTTGCTCCACACAGCGACCTCATCATGTCCACACGGATCAGCGTCGAAACGTTGTGATCATGGCCAAGATCGGACGCCGTGGAGACCACACTCGACCAGACATGTGAGGCAGCGCCACGAACATCCGTGCAAACACTTCACCTGTCCACGAGCAACAGTGCTCACCGGACTCCAAATAGCAGGGGTGGCTCATCCTGTTCTCAAGAACGCCATATACAGTGATGTCACGGTTTCGGACCGCCTTCACCGGGAACGAAACAGTGTTTCTTCGACGGTTCACAGGTAGTGCTGTGTGCCGTCACCGACAACCAGCCGCACGGCGGCAGGAGGACAGATGTCAGAGCGGATTGCCAATGCAGCCCTGCGTCAGAAAGTGATGAGCGCGGACGACGCGGCTGCCCTCATCCATGACGGCGACCAGATCGGATTCGGCGGATTCACTGGGTCGGGCTACCCCAAGGAGCTTCCAGGCGCACTGGCCAAGCGCATCCAAGAGTCCCACGACCGTGGTGAGAAGTTCACCGTCAACGTCTTCACCGGAGCCTCGACCGCTCCTGAACTCGACGGCGCCCTCGCCTCCGTCGACGGCATCGGCTGGCGTATGCCGTACCAGTCCGATCCCCAGATGCGAAGCAAGATCAACGATGGCACCTCCTTCTACACCGACATCCATCTGTCGGAGTCGGGCATGATGGTGCGTCAGGGCTTCTTCGGCAAGGTCGACTTCGCCGTCATCGAGGCCACACGAATCACCGCGGACGGGGATGTCGTCCTCACCTCGTCGGTTGGCAACAACGCGGTCTACTGTGACACCGCCGAGAAAGTCATCATCGAGGTAAACTCGTGGCAGTCCGAGGACCTCGAAGGAATGCACGACATCTACGGTGGTTTTGCGCTTCCTCCGAGCCGGGTGCCGATCCCGATCACCCATCCCGGTGACCGGATCGGTGACAAGTTCCTCCACATCCCCCAGAACAAGATCGTGGCGATCGTCGAGACCGCAGGCCCCGACCGCAACACCCCGTTCAAGCCGATCGACGACGACTCTCGCAAGATCGCCGGATTCCTGCTCGACTTTTATGACAACGAGGTCAAGCAGGGACGCATCCCCAAGAACCTGCTGCCGCTCCAGTCCGGCGTCGGCAACATCCCGAACGCCGTTCTTGACGGCCTGCTTCACTCCGACCTGGAGCATCTGACCTCGTACACCGAGGTGATCCAGGACGGCATGATCGACCTCATCGACGCCGGCAAGCTTGACGTCGCCTCCGCTACCGCCTTCTCGCTGTCGCCTGACTATGCGCACAAGATGAACGAGAACGCAGCCTTCTACCGCGATCACATCATTTTGCGCCCGCAGGAAATTTCGAACCACCCCGAGGTCATTCGCCGCCTCGGCGTCCTCGGCGCTAACGGCATGATCGAGGCCGACATCTATGGCAATGTCAACTCGACCCATGTCATGGGCTCGCGGATGATGAACGGCATCGGTGGATCCGGCGACTTCACCCGCAATGCCTACATTTCGGCCTTCGTGTCCCCATCGACAGCCAAGGGGGGCGCCATCTCGGCGATCGTCCCGATGGTCTCCCACGTCGACCACACCGAGCACGACGGCATGGTTATCATCACCGAGCAAGGCATCGCTGATCTGCGTGGCCTGGCCCCACGCCAGCGCGCCCCGAAGATCATCGAGAACTGTGCCCACCCGGACTACCGTCCGATGCTGCTCGACTACTACGAGCGTGCGCTGCGCGACTGCAAGTTCAAGCACACCCCGCACCTGCTGGGTGAGGCGTACTCATGGCACACCCGGTTCCTCGAGACCGGCACCATGAAGAAGGACTGAAGTCTTACAACCCTGACCCACAATCGCCCCAGGACCGTTTCGGTTCTGGGGCGATCATTATGTGCGGCAATCGTGGCAAGTGACGATTTTCGTCACGTCACGTCATTGTGCGCGGCCGTGGCGGCGCACAGATCGACATGCAAAAACTCCCGCCCGGGCCCGTAGGCAGGCATGTCAGTGCTGCCACCACAGGTGAGGCGGGAGTTTTGAACATCGGCAGTTGCGTTCGCAGTCCCGAGTATTTTCCAGGGCACATCCGAGTGCCAGCAGGGTGGCCTCGTCGTACAGCCGACCGCCAATCATGATGCCGATCGGCAGCTCGACGCCATCGATCCTCGTGTTATGCAGCGGCAGGCTCATCGCCGGGCCCCCGGTGATATTCCACAAGCTGGTCCACGGTGTGAAGCGGCACTGGGCGTCAAAATCGGCAGCCGGATCCTCATCGTCCCGCAAAGCCCCAACTGGCAAAGGAGGCTGAGCCAAGGTCGGGCTAACAATGACGTCGAACCGCTGCCAATGCTGCCCAACTTGACGGGCCACCATCTGGATACCGGCCAACGCCTCGGCCAGCTCGACTCCACTGCGACGTCGGCCCCCGGCCCGCAGCCACCGAGACATGGGTGTGCAGAGCTCCTCGCGTTCGGGTGGGACCGGGATCGCGGCCGCCCCCACTTCCCACACGCACCGAAAAGAGTCCCACTCACGCGGGCCGAACGGAGCACTCGTCTGCTCGACGACGTGGCCCATGGACTCCAAGGTGGCGGCTGTCCGGTCCAGCGCGGCCAGGATGTCCGGATGGACCTGGGCGTCAGCGATAACCGGTTCGCGCAGAATTCCGATGCGCAGCCATCTCGTATCACGGCCACAGGCCGACAAGAAGGTCTCGGTCGGGGTCGGGGCGTAGAAGGGGTCCCCCGGCCACGGCCCGGACAGCACGTCAAGAGCGGCTGCGGTGTCGCGCACCGTGCGGGTCAGCACCCCACCACAGACCAGTCCAGGACCGTCAACCCCGTAAGGCCCAGCCGAAACTCGCCCACGGCTGGGTTTAAGGCCGACGACACCGCAGCAGGAGGCCGGGATACGTATTGATCCTCCGCCATCGGAGCCTTGAGCGATCGGCACCTGACCAGCCCCAACTGCGGCCGCAGCACCACCAGAGGACCCTCCCGCCATTCGGGTGTGGTCCCACGGAGTGACGGTCGCCGCCCGACCGTCCGGCTCGGTGTAGCAGGGAAGCCCAAACTCGGGAGCGGCCGTCGTACCGATCGGGATGGCACCGGCGGCCTTGAGCCGGGTAACGATGCCGTCGTCGTGGCCCGAAGGCATCCCACCGACAGCTCGGCTACTGACGGCTCGGGGCGCCCCGGCTAAGGCGTTGAGGTCCTTGACCGGGCAGGGGACACCGAACAGCGGGCCAGGACGGGCTTGCCCGGTATCGAGTTGACGCTGGAGTTCCCGGGCCGTGTTCCGGGCCCCGGCGTCATCGATCCACGTCCACGCGTGACATTCGTCGGCATGTGCCGCCTCGAGGGCGGCGTCGACAACGTCAAGGATCCCGACGTCACCAGCGGCGATACGGGTGGAGGTTTCCAGGGCGGTCAGCGGATCCATAGTCATGGTCCCATCATGCCGACGTCAAGGATCGGCGCGGCCATCCACCGGAGGACACGCTGAGGCCCGAATGATGAGGGCCGTAGGAATCTCGACTCTTCCGCTGGGTTCCGTTCCAAGGGCAAGACGGGCCGCAGTTTCTCCCACGGCAGCGAAATCAAGCCGCACCGTCGTGAGCGCTGGCCGAGTGGCCACCGAATGGGGATGATCATCCATGCCAACAACCGAGACATCCTCGGGAACCCTCAACCCCAACCTGTCAAGACCAGTTAAGAGGCCGAGAGCCACATCGTCGTTTCCACATAGGACTGCGGTCACCCGGTGCGCTCGTACCGCCCGCGCAACGTGCATACCCGTCTCGACCGACCACCCAGTCGCCAACGGTTCGAGCGGCGGGAGACCTCGGGTAGCCAGGACTTCGCGCCATCCCGCACATCGTGGATCAGGGTGCCCTGCAGGAGGCACTCCGACGTAGGCGATGCGACGGTGGCCCAAATCCGCCAAGTATTCGGTGGCCATTACCGCACCGGCATGATCGTCGATCCACGCCCGAGACCAGGGTTCACCTCCCTCGGGTCTGCCTCCGGCAATAGCAACCGGGAGATCGACGGGCAACCCAGGCAGGAGGGCCACGCTGGGGGAATCAAATTCGAGGACGACAACCCCGTCAGCTCGAGCGTCTAAGGCACATTGCATGGTGGAACGGCATCGCTCCGGCGACCCCGCCAATACATGTAGGGAGGTCTCGACACCGAGGTCGAGGGCTGCGCTGAGTACCCCCGAAAGCGTCGCCCAGTAGCCGGTGCGGCCGATGTCGGAGACGAGAACATGCAGCCGGGCAACGTTGGGGTCGGTGCGCCAATATCCCAGCTCGGTGGCCGCGGTGAGGATCTCCTCGGTGGCCTGTGGGAGGGTACCTTCAGCGCCATTCTGACGTGCCAAGGCACGCGACGCCGTTGCCAAGGAGACGCCGGAGCGCTCGGCGACGTCAGCCAACCGCGGAGGCCACCAGGGCCGCCTCACCATGGCCGGGTCACGTTCCATGCACCGGACGATACCGGGTTCACACCCCTGTCCTCGGCAAGGGCGTCCGCGGAAGACCAGGGCGCGACGGGGCCGCATCCGCGGCTGCTGAGGTGGAGCGAGCCGGGGTGGACGGAACGGGAATCGACGTCGCCGATGGGCTAGGAAGAGGCGAGGGGATCGTCGTGGTAAGCGTCCAGACCGCTGCCGTGGCCGAATCCGAGCCCTCGATCACCCGGCTGTCAGCTACGACAATCGGCAAGCCGGTGAATTTTGAGTGCAGGGTACGCCCCGCCCCATCTGCAAGCAGGTGCCAGCGATTGAGGCTGCCCTCAGCATCCGACGTCGTCCGAAGACCGGACCCGACGACGACCTCGTGCTTCCCAGCCTCGACGTCGAGACCGAGGACCGCACCGCCAGGAGTCGAAAGGCTGTAAGTGCAGTCGCCGTGCCGAACCACACACCAAGTCTGAGGCTGCGCCTGCAGAGTAGGGACACCGTCGTGACATGCCAAGAATCGCCCGTCCGCGCTAGTCAGCCGGTAGTCGCCGGACTCCAGTGCCGGATTGGGGGCGTACCAAGCGCGCACGTAGTCGATGTCAAAACTCACCGGGAGCCGACTGACGACTGGGGTCCCCAGATGCCCCTCAAGACTGAGCACCATGTGCCGCGACATCCGCCACAGCGAAGAGTCGCCAGGTTTCGTCTCCCAGGCCAGGTGTCGGTCACAGTAAAATCGGAGTCGACCGTCGCTGCGTTCGACGCCATACGTGTGGTAATCCCGCGAGATGTCGACGCCAACCGGGTAGGCGTGGCCTCCGAAGCGCCGGTGCGTGGCCTCTGTGTTATCGGGCCACACGTGGGTCGCGATGTTCATCTTCGTGTGGTCAAAAGTCTCCTCGACGTCAAGCTCCGGGTTTGGCTCGGCGCCGGTAAGCAAGGAAGGGCCACCGTCGAGGGCGGACGACTGCATCCAGATGGCCGACAGCACCCGGGCGGCCGAGGGCAACACCTTGGCACGCACCTCGACGTAGGTGCAAAGACCCGGCACGTCAAAGACTGACTCAACAGCGCCAAACGTGTAGGAAAAACTATCGACTTGCTCGGCACGAGCAGCTACATGGAGTTGCCCGCCTGAGAAAGACACATTCGCGTCTCGAAAGAGGCCGCGTCCCGAGTGTGGGTACCACAGGCCGCGATGCCACTGGGCCGAGCTGTAAGTCGGATCGGTGAATTCGTCTCCAACACCCAGGAGGGTCCAGCCAGCAAGGTCGATATCCGCGTCGGCGGCGATAGCCCGATCGTGGTCGGCAACCACCGGAACGGCCGCCGTGAGAACGGCGGCTCCGAGGACTGATCTACGTGTGATCAGTGTCATGTGTGCTCCTTTGCAACAACTCACTCCCTAACTGGGGTTCCACGCAGCCTACGACGAATGACCGCGGTCACCACGAGCGCGTGAAAACGGCCTTTCATGCGCTGTGGACGGCCCTTTTCCCGGTTCCTAGGGTGAACAACATCACGAACGACGGCCAATGCCGGCCAGCCAGGAGTTCACCACCATGCACGATGTCACCCCTGTCATCCAGCCGTTTCGGCTCACGACGGCCCCCGACCAACCGGTCGGCTTGGCAGCCGGGACTCTTGACGGCGCGGTGACGCTTCCCCTCGTCGAATGCCTCACCCTCGAACACGGCCGATACTTCGTCGACCATCGCCTCACCCAGACTACGGTGGGATCCGGTCTGCGTCCCGTTCGCCGCGAACCGCTCACCTCGCCGTGGCCCGGCACCCGCGTCATCCAGCATGATCCAGGATCCGACCTCACCGTCACCGTCGATCTGTGGCATCCCACCTCAGCGACCTTGCACGGGCGAACAACCGTACATAATGACGGCACGCTCCCAGTCCATCTCACTGCCGTCTCTGTCATGTGCGCCAGTCTGCTGTCTGGAGCCGAACTCGATGACCTCGATATACTCATCGCACCCAGCGCATGGATGGCCGAACAACGGTGGACCCATCACCGCCTGTCCGATCTTCTGGTGGACGTCGGCACCGAATTGCATGGAGAATCCCCGCGCGACCGCTTCGTCCTATCCTCAGAGTCCGGTTGGTCTTCAGGACGCTGGGAACCAGTCGGCTTCATTACCGACCCGGCCTCTGGACGCGCCGTCGGCTGGCAGATCGAGCACAACGGTGGCTGGACTGTCGAATTAGCCCGGCGCTCTTCAACCCTCGACCTCTGCCTCTTCGGGCCGACCGACCTTCAGCACCACTGGATGCACCAGCTCAACCCTGGCGAGACTTTCACTACCCCCACGGTGACGTTAGTGGTATCCGATAACAGCTGGCAGGGCGCGGCAGCCGAACTAAGCACCTACCGCCGTGCGTTGAGGGGCAACAATGGCACAGCAGCTCCGATCGTCTTCAACGACTACATGAACACCCTCATGGCCGACCCTACGGCCGAGCGACTCTCAACCCTCATCCCGGCCGCAGCTCGCACCGGAGCCGAGGTGTACTGCATCGACGCCGGATGGCACTCCGACGACACAGACTGGTGGGACGACGTCGGTCGCTGGGAGCCCTCGCCCCGCCGATTTCCCGGCGGACTGCGCCACACCCTTGATCTCATCGTCGCTTACGGCATGACGCCCGGCCTGTGGATTGAGCCGCTGGCGGTCGGTCTGCGCAGTCCTCTCGTCAATGATCTACCCCCGGAGGCTTTCATGCGCCGCGCAGGGGTTCCGATCGTCGAACAGAATCGGGTGCGTCTAGATATGCGCAATCCGCAAGCTCGCGCTCACCTCGATACCGTCATCGACCGGATGGTCAGTTACGGCATCAGCTACCTCAAGATTGATGACAATTTCTCTGTCGGTTCTGGCCCCGACGAGGACGCGGATTCTCCGGGGGACGGTTTGCTGGAGCACTGCCGCGCTTGGGCCGCCTGGCTTGCCGACCTCCCTCGACGTCACCCTGGACTTGTCGTCGAGAACTGTGCATCTGGGGGGCATGACCACCGACTACGCCCTGTTGGCCCGGACAGCCATCCAGTCGACATCAGACCTCCAGGATTCGGTGCGTTACCCGCCCATCGCCGCCAATTCACCGATGACGATGTTGCCCGAACAAGCCGCCAATTGGGCTTACCCACAGCCAGACATGGACGACGAGGAAATCGTCTTTACCGTCACGACCTCCTTGGCCGGCACCTTTTACCTGTCCGGTCATGTCGACCGCATGAACGCCCACCAGATGGCTCTCGTGCAATCCGGCGTAGAGGTAGCCAAGGCCTTACGATCAGATCTGACCAGCCACATACCGTGGTGGCCGAAAGGCCTTGCCAGCTGGGACGACGAGTGGATCGTCACCGGGCGTCGAAAAAAGTCCTCTCGCGACGGGGTGATCATTGTCTGGCACCGTCCTAGCACCGAATCGACGGTTCTCGACTTACCTGATCTGGCTGGGACCCACCTCGAACCCCTTTACCCACCTGCCTGTCTGGTCCCCGACCCGGGAATTCACATTGCTGACTCATCGAGCTCACCTCGGCTGAATTGTCCGTCTCCCAAACCAACCGGCCGGGTCTTCCGCGTCCGGGACCTTCACGATTGCGTCACCGATGTCGCAGAAATGGAGAAGAAATGAATCGCACCCTCAAGGCCGCCGCAGTAGGAGCCCTCGCGGCATTGTGCCTCACTGCCTGCTCCGACCCAGGCTCAGACTCGTCGCAATCCTCAGGACCGGAGTCATGGCCGTCAGCAACCACCAATCTCAACGGTGTGGAGTTGACAATGTGGGCTGCCCAGTCGTCGGCGTCAATCCCTCAACAGGTCGCCGCGAACTTCAACAAGGCTACCGGGGCCAAGATCAAGATCGTCACGATCCCCGACCCCTACGAGCAGAGCGTCCAGACCAAAGTCGCCACCGGTGACGTCCCTGACCTGGCCATGTGGCAGCCAACGACGTCCATGCTCACGAGCCTGGGAGCCAAAGAGCATCTGCAGGTGCTCGACGACGCCCCATGGGAGTCGAAGACTGACAAAAACGTCCTGGCTGCCGGAGGTTCTCTCGACGGGCACCGCTACGCCGCCTTCGTCTCAGCCCCCTCGGTCATGGGCGTTTGGTACAACAAAGAAATTTTCGCCAAGAACGGTATCCAGGTACCGAAGAATTTCGACGAGATGCTCACCATTGCCAAGAAGCTCAAGGCTGCCGGCCAGACCCCGTTCTACGAGATGGGCGGAGAGTGGTGGGCCTCCCAGTGGGCAGTCCAGGTGCAGCTGGCCGACGCCGCTAAGGCCGGTCTGTGGGACAAGGTCAACAAGGACGAGGACAAGTTCACCGGCGCTGAGATCCAAGGTGCTATCAACACCTACGACACCATGATCAAGGACGGTCTGTTCAATTCGGACATCGCAACCGGAACTTTCAACGACCAAGCCAAGGCGCTGCTTGACGGGAAAGCAGCGATGACCATTCAAGTAACGAGCCTATTGGGCAACATGGCCGCCCGAGCCGACACCGCCACTCTCAACACGAAGATCGGATTCTTCCCCATCTCTAAGTCGGGCACCGTGGCAACGTCGATACCCGACCAGACCAACGCCGTGGTCGCCTTCAAGTCGAAGGATGCCAAGAGGGAGACTGCAGCACGTCAGTTCATCACCTACTGGTTATCCAACGACTACGCATCCTTCATCAAGGCACAAAACACCGTTTCCATCATTGATGGTGTTAAAACACCCGATTCCGTGCCCAAAGCCCTCATCGACTCGAACGCCACCCTCAAAGGCTCGGTCGGCTCGATGCAGTCTCTGGCTGTCGCCAACCCCGACTTAGCTAAGAACCTCGGTGACATGATCGCTGGCACGAAGACCCCAGCACAGGTGGGCTCAGAAACTCAGTCTCAGTTCGCCCAGCTCGCCAAGGCGATTGGCGCGAAAGGGTTCTGATCCGTATGTCCTCGACGGAAGCCGCGCCGCGACACGGCAGTGCACACCAGTCGCATCCCTGGGGATTCGTCGTACCCGCGTTCGCCGTGCTCGCGGTGTTCTTCCTCACACCAACGATCTACAACTTCATCTACGCCTTCACCGACTGGTCGAGCTTCAAAACGACCATCAACCCGGTGGGATGGAGCAATTTCTCCGATCTCATCGCATCAGGAAGCCTGCGGAAATCCTTGATTATCACCCTTATTTATGCGGCTGGCGTTGCCGCGTTGCAGAATCTGTTCGGACTGATGCTGGCCGTACTGTTAGAGCGCGACACCCTCGTCAACAAGATCGTCCGGGTGATCTTTTTTATCCCTGTGATCCTCTCGGCGCTAGCGACTGGTTACATCTTCCAAGCGTTGCTGCGCCCCGACGGCGGGCTCAACCAGATGCTCGGAATACTCACAGGATCTCCGGTAAAAGTCTCCTGGCTGGGATCGACGACGTGGACTCTGCTCGTGTGCATTGTCATTCACTCGTGGAAGTGGATGGGCATGTCGATGCTCGTGTACCTGGCCGGGCTTAAGACGATCGATGCCCAAGTGCTCAAAGCGGCACGCATCGACGGGGCGTCACGGTGGGCGACCTTCCACCAGATCCGCTTGCCTCTCATCGCCCCAGCGGTGACGTTCAACGTCGCCACCGCCTTGCTAGGGTCGATGAACTCCTTCGATATTGTCCAGGCGACCACCGGCGGAGGTCCCGGCGGCTCCACCGAACTGCTTAACCTCTTCATCTTCCGAACTTTCGGCCAGGGTCTCTACGCTCAGGCGACGACGATGAGCCTGGTGCTCTTCGTGGCCGTCGTCATCTTGGCATTCCCCATGATCGGGATGCTTCGTCGCCGTGAGGGAAGGATGTCATGACCAAACGCATCATTCAGCCACTTGGCGCGGTACTGCTAGCCGTGCTCGTCGTCGGGATACCCCTGTGGACGGTCGTCGTCACTGCAGGAAAGTCCCAGGCCGAAGCACTCATCCCGGACATGTCATTGCCACACCACTGGCAACTGTGGACCAACGTCTCCACTGTCACCAGCCAGACAAGGATCGGCTGGGCATATCTGGGCTCGTTGTTCCTGCTGGTGCCCTCGGTGGTCGTCGTCTTGATCATCGGATCGATGGCATCGTGGGTATTGGCTCGACGCAAAGGCAAGCTCGTCTCCGTGATCTACGCGCTAGGGATTTCGGGCATCATCCTGCCGCCAGCGGTCGTCACCTTGGTGTTACTGCTGCGTCAGCTGGGATTGGCTGGCCGCCCCATCGGAATGATCTGTGCCTATGTCGGGATGTACCTGTCGACGGTGATCTTCTTCGTCACTGGATTCGTTCGCACGATACCCGAATCCCTCGAAGAGGCCGCCCGAATCGATGGAGCTGGACCAATGCGCGTCTTTGTGACGGTCATCCTCCCCCCTGCTGCGACCAGTACTGGCAACTGCGACGATTCTCATCAGCCTGTACGTGTGGAACGACGTCTTCTACGCCTTCTTTGTCGTAGGGGCCGGATGGACACCTTGCCGCTGAACTTGTTTACAGTCGCCAGTGCCGGGGTACACCTCAATAACTGGCATCTCATCTTCACCTATGTGCTGCTCATGAGCGTGCCGATCGTGGTGCTGTTCATTGTGTTCCAGCGCAGCATCATTTCAGGCATTACTTCGGGTGCGGTCAAGTAACCCTTCTTACCGCCTGGGACCTTCGATCGGACTGGCGAAATCTCCACAACGCTCAACCGGTAGTGACAGTGAGGTCTGGATCCTGCATGTCCTCGTCGAAGGGAAAGATCGGACGACGCAGACGGTTATGACCCAGACGTATAAGGTCCTGGTCCACACCGCCAGGGGTGAGCGCCATGATCCAATCGGCGGCCAAGTCGTAAAGGTCCGGCTCGAGATACCCGATCTTCACCACGACTATGTCGGTCGTCCGAGGGTCCAGTTGTACCCGCTCAAACTGTTCCAGGGTCGTGTACTGATTGCGCCGAGTAGTCACGATGACGCTAAGCCCCCCGACTCCCAGCACTGCCGTACGCAGGCCGCCAGGATCGTCAACGAGGCAACGCACCTGGGCACTCAGGTGGACAGGGCCAGGCTTGCGAGTATCGACATGTCCCCCTAAATCCACCTCAACCATGCCCCCGACGCCCGCTTTGTCAGCACGTTTCACGACCTGTGGGTCATAGATGGAAGCATAAATCGCGGAGAGCTCCCCACCAGTGATCTCGGGATGGGTCAACAATACAGATAGCGCAATCGTCACGTCATCAGCACCGCCGGCGCCCGGATTGTCCCCCGAGTCGGAAATAACGAACGGTCGTCGCGATGACGCCACCGCCCTGTCTACCGCTTCTTCGATCCCATCGGTGGGAGCGACGAAGACGAATTCGCGACGCACCTTCCAGAAGAACTGTGCAATCTCGCTCACCCCGTCGCGTACGCGGTTCTCGTCGTCACCGAACCCGACGACGGCTGCCGTGCAGCGGGGCTGGTCGGCCCAAGCAAAGCCGATCCACACCCCGACATCGATAACACCGTCGTGAGCCGCCACCTCGGGCACCATGCCGTAGAGCGAAGCCGCTGGTTCGAGTCTGGTGGACGTCTTTTCACCGGGTAACAGAATGGGCACGGTGACCATCGCCTTGATCGGTTTGCCCTTCCCGGAACGCAGTCGCTCGCACAATGTCCGAGCTGCCCTCTCCCGTGACACCCACGCATCCTCGTGCGGTGCCATCCGATAGCAGGTGAGCAGGTCGCAGCCCGCGAAGAGTTTTTCAGAGACGTTTCCGTGCAGGTCCATCGAAGCGCCCACCATCGGCTCGGGACCAACCACGTCGCGGATGGCGCTGATGAGATCTCCCTCAACGTCGTCGTACCCCGGCACGCTCATGGCTCCGTGAATGTCGAAGAAGATGCCGTCCACATGACCGGCCTTCGCCAGGCCGTCACAGATTTCGGCGCGCCACTTCTCGTAGGTCAGACGCTCCACGGGTCCTCCCGGCAGGGCTGAGCAGTGCAGGATCGGTACCCACTCAACGTCATGGTTCCATGGACGTTTTGTCGGCACATCCCACTCCTCGCCTGCGATAGCCCGGGGCACCTGGTCTATACCGGGGATCGGGGACTCGGTGATCCACGGGTATCGCTCCAGCAGTGTCTGGCCGCGACGCTGCGCGAAGTCAGCGGCCGTGCTCATGTAGGGGGTGAAAGTACTCGATTCAATATGAAGTCCACAAATGGCTATCCGTATCATCAGCGATTGCCTTCCTGCGAGATGGGCATATGAGAGTCAAGTATCGACATGCCGATGAGCGGGGCATCGGCTCCGCAAGCGGAGGTCTCGATAACGAGATCCTCGGTGCACATAGGCAAACAGCGCTCGTACAGTTCACTGCGTACGCCAGCGAGCAAAGAACCCATCTGCGACATTGAGCCGCCCAACACGATGCGAACCGGGTTGAGGAAGTTAACAAGGTTGGAAAGCACCTCACCAAGACGCATTCCGGCGTCACGCACTAAGGAAACCGCCTGGGGATCGCCGCTGTTCTCGGCAGTCACCAACTGTGAGGTTGTGGAAATGGACGAGCCCAAACGGCCCAGCTGCCGTAGGATCGCAGCCCCCGATGCCACCGTCTCCAAACATCCGGAGTTACCACAGGTACACGGTAGGGGGTTATCGGTGTGCACCCGCAGATGGGTGATGTCGCCAGCAAGACCGCGTGAGCCTCGGTAAGCGACCCCGCCGCTGACCCAACCAGCACCTATGCCGGTACCAGCTTTGACGTAGATGCAGGAGTCCCGGTGCCGTCCGCGACAGTTCCACTCCCCGATTGTCGCGGCACGAGCGTCATTCTCGATAACTGATGGCACCGCGAGTTCCTGTGTCAACATGCCTGCGATGTCTTTGCCACTCCACCCAGGCATCCGCGCTGCCCCAATGACGTGACCACTACCGTCCACCGGGCCGGGTACCGCCAAACCGGCTGAAACCACCGCTCCAGGGATCTCGTCACCAAGCTTGTGCCACCCCTTGGCCAAGGCTTTGATCGTCTTCTCCGGACCGATCTCTATGTTTATCTTGATGTCGTCGGTAGCGAGTAGCTCGCCCTCCCGAGACGCTATTGCCAACCGGGCATGATGCTGGCCAAGTTCTGCAACAAAGGCATTGCCGACTGCTGGTGCAACGCGCAATTTAGTGGGACGACGACCACCGGTGGAATCGGCGCACGCATACTCTTCAACGACTCGCGACTCGAGCAGGTGCCGCACCGCCGCGCTCACCGTGGAACGTGGCATGGACGTGCTCTCGGCGATCTCGGCGCGAGTCATACCCGGCGTTTTTCGAAGAATCTTGATGACTCGCTGCCCAGGAGCGCTGCCCAGCTGATCGTCAGTGTGCCCATTCATGCCCGTCGCGCCAAGGTTGGTGAGCTCAATATCTGTCATCAGCTTCCTCAATCCGTCATCGTGCCTGCCCGACGTCTCGGCCCACAGTATGCCCGCGTCCGGAGATGTGTGTAGCAAAAGTGATAAAAGCTAGATTATTTTACATTCGAAGCATCCGAAGTCATCACCTTGCGCTACTCTTACGGTAGTAAGGGTTTATCCCACCAGGCAACGGAGGCTGAGAGAACTCATGAAGAAACCACGAAAGAGACTGCTTGTGGTGACCGCAGCGGTGGCAGCAACTCTGTTGGTTGCCTCGTGCTCGTATGGCAGTGGCGACCCCAGTCGGTCTAAGACAAGCGGCGGCGCGCACGATGGCAACGTATCCTTCGCGACCACCACGCCCAACTGGATCCTCCCGGTGTCCGCACCCGGAAAGACGCAGGGTGAGAACGCCATGTTCACCCAGCTCATCTACCCCGCCTTGTTCTCCTACAAGCTCGACGCGAAGAACGAGTTCAACATCGATGAACGCCACTCGGTGGCCAAACCCCCACCGTATCCGACGACTCACTCACTTACACCATCACCCTTAAGGACCGCACATGGAGCGACCGCGTCAAGCTCACTACGCGCGACATGGAGTTCTGGTGGAACATCGTCACCAACAACACCGACAAGTGGGCGTCCTACCGCAAAGGCCAGTTCCCCGACAACGTCAAGGCTTTCAAGATCATTGACGACAAAGCCTTCACCATCACCACGACTGAGAAGTACAACCCGGCATGGTTCATCAACAACCAACTGAACCGCCTTGTGCCAATGCCAGCCCACGCCTGGTCTAAGACCAGCGACTCCGACAAGCCCGGTGAGAAGGACCGCACCCCTGCCGGAGCCAAGGCAATCTTCAAATACTTGAGCGCCGCCTCGGAGAACTTACAGAACTACGACACCAACAAGCTCTGGAAGACGACTCTCGGGCCCTTCCAGCTCGGCAAGTACACCCCGAACGGTGAGGCCAAGCTCGTCGCCAATCCTAGCTACGACGGTGAAGACAAGGCGAGCATTTCGAGCTTCACCATGCAGCCGTACACCAGTGACGACGCTGAGTTCAACATCCTGCGCTCCGGAAGCATCGACTACGGCTTCATCCCACCCAACTCGATGACCCAGCAAAAGTACATCGAGAAACAGGGCTATACCGTCAAACCGTGGTACGGCTGGTCGATCACCTACATGCCGTTTAACTTCAACAACCCGAAGTCCGGCCCGATATTCGCCCAAAAATATATCCGTCAGGCGATGCAACACCTCATTGATCAGGAAGGAATCTCCAAGATCATCTGGAACCGGACTGCATCCCCCACCTGCGGTCCGGTACCCCAGCAACCTGGCACCGCCGGTAGCTCCAAAGGTTGCGCCTACGACTACAACCCTGCGAAAGCTGAGAAACTCCTCAAAGACCACGGTTGGGATATCACTAAGGACGGAGTCACCACCTGTCAACAAGCCGGGGAGGGAGAAGGCCAATGCGGCAAAGGAATCAAGCAGGGGGCCAAGCTTTCCTTCACCGTGATCTCCCAATCCGGTTTCACCTCGACCACCCACATGTTCGCCGAACTCAAGTCGAGTTTTTCCAACGTCGGTATCAACTTGGAGATCCGAGAGGTTCCTGACTCGGTGGCTGAGTCCCAAGCCTGTAAGCCCAACGACACGAACTGCACGTGGGACCTGTCATTCTTCGGTTCGCAGTCATCGTGGTACTACCCGGTCTACGCGTCCGGTGAGCGGCTCTTCCAAAGCGGTGGCCCGGTAAACCTGGGCAGCTACTCCGACAAGAAAGCCGACGAGCTTATTGACGCGTCCATGCGTTCGAACGATCGGGCAGCCCTCAAAACGTACAACGACTATCTGGCTGAAGACCTACCGGTGTTATGGATGCCGAACTCGGTCAATCGCGTCTCAGCATGGAAATCCAACATCCAAGGAATCGATCCACAGGACCCCATGCTTTACCTGTACCCGCAGGACTGGACCATCACATGACCTCACGCAGGGTGAAGCCACGTTACTGACCCCGCCCATTTCACACGGCGTCACTGGGCGCCCCGGTGACGCCACCCCAACGTCCCAATCACCCATCTACAGGAGGGAGCAAAGGATGACGCGATACATCGCGCAACGCGTTTTTCAGGCGCTGATAGTGCTGTTGCTCGTCACGCTTATCACTTTCTCCATCCTTCACGCACTTCCAGGCGGAGCAGCTCGCTCGGCTTTGGGACTGGACGCCACCCAAGCGCAGATCGACGCATACAACCACCAGATGGGTTACGACCAACCCTTATGGAAGCAGTACTTCGGCTATCTGATCCAGATCTTCCATGGCGAATTCGGACACTCTTTCCGACTCAACATGCCGGTTGCCGACGCAATCGGTCAGCGGCTTCCCAAGACGATTGTCCTCAGTCTCATGTCGGCAGTCCTCGCCATCCTCCTCGCGATCCCTATCGGCGCTATCCAAGCCGTCAAGCGCAACCGCACGGCTGACTACGCTCTCACCGTCATCGCCATGCTGGCATATTCCACACCATTGTTCTTCCTGGGCCTCGTTCTCATCATCCTCTTCTCACAGGTGTGGCCGATCTTCCCGCCAGAAGCGCCACAAGGATTCAGCGTCGGAGAAGTTCTTAGCCAAGGGCGATCGCTCGTGCTGCCCACCACGACGCTCGCCATCGTCACGCTGGCCGTGTACGCGCGCTACATGCGTTCCTCAATGATTGACAACCTCGAGGAAAACTACATCCGCACCGCCCGCAGTAAAGGAATCACCGAGACAAGAGTCGTCATCGTTCATGCCCTGCGCAACTCGCTGTTTCCGATCATCACCCTACTCGGCATGCAGTTGCCGGCCTTGTTCTCCGGTGCGCTGGTAGTGGAGTCGCTGTTCAACTACCCCGGCATGGGTCTGCTGTTCTGGCAGGCAGCCCAGTTCCGCGACTACCCCATCCTGCTAGCAGTCACCATCATCATCTCAATGGCCACCGTGCTCAGCGCCCTCATCGCAGACATCCTCTATGCCGTCGTCGATCCGCGGATTCGTTACGGAGGAGCAGACCGATGAGCACCGAGATCGCTATTCCCGATCCTCAGAGCCGACGTCCCGAATCTGCCCGTCCCATGCGTCCCGGCACAGCGCGACGGACCAGCCTCTTCAAACAGGGGTGGAGGTGTTCTTCGAGAACCGTTTGGCCGTCGTAGGATTTGTCACCCTGCTTATCATCGTCATTTTGTGCTTCATCGGACCGTCGATCTGGCGCACCGATCAGGTCCACACCCAGCTGTCCAGTGCTTACCTACCCATCTCCGGAACGCACCCTCTTGGTACGGACGCGGTGGGCTACGACCAGCTCGGACGACTCATGCTCGGCGGCCAGACATCCATCATCGTCGGCCTGGCAGCTGGCATCCTGGCCACCACCATCGGAACGATTTGGGGCGCCACAGCCGGATTCGTCGGAGGATGGTTGGACGCTGCGATGATGCGAATCGTCGACTCACTCATGGCTATCCCGGCCTTGTTCCTTTTCATGCTCATCGCTACACTCGTCACACCAACCGTGCCCTTGTTGGTACTCATCATTGGCGCATTCGCTTGGCTCAACCCAGCTCGGCTCATCCACGGTGAGTCGCTGGCTCTGCGCAGCCGGGAGTACATCGTCGCTATGCGTGGCATGGGCGGTAGCTCGCTGCGCGCTGTACGCACTCACGTTGTGCGTAATGCCATCGGCACCGTCATCGTCAATGCAACTTTTCAGGTGGCAGACGCCATCCTCTACGTCGCGTACCTGTCATTTCTCGGCCTCGGGGTTCCCCCACCAGCGGCCAACTGGGGCGGCATGCTTTCCGACGGGCTCGCCGAGGTCTACTCGGGTCACTGGTGGCTGCTATACCCGCCCGGGGTACTCATCATCATTCTGGTTGTCGCGTTTAACTTCGTCGGTGACGGATTGCGGGACGCCTTCGAAGTTCGGCTGAGGAGTAGATGACATGAGCGTGTCACAGCCCGAAGATATCTTGCTGCGTCTGCAGGATCTGGAGGTCACTATTGACGTGCGCGGTGGCAGGGTCACGCCTTTGCGGGGCTGCTCCATGGAAGTACGACGCGGCGAGACGATCGGTCTAGTCGGCGAGTCCGGATCCGGTAAGACGATGACAGCGCTATCCATCATGGGCCTGCTCCCCCACGGTGGTCGGGTTACCGGAGGATCCATCGTCTTCAACGGCAGGGACCTCACTAGTTCGCCACCCGACGAGACCCGGCGCATTCGCGGTATGGACATCGGGATGATCTTCCAAGACCCGCTCACCTCACTCAATCCGACGATGAAAATCGGTAACCAAGTGGGCGAAGCGCTGAGAATCCACAAGGTGGCCTCGAAGAAGAAGGCTTGGGAACGCTCTATCGACCTCCTGCGCAAGGTGGGAATGCCACGTCCGGAAAAGATCGTCAATGACTATCCGCATCAGCTGTCCGGTGGTATGCGTCAGCGAGTCATGATCGCTATGGCACTCATCTGCTCACCCAGTCTTCTGATCGCGGATGAGCCGACGACAGCTTTGGACGTGACGACTCAGCGGCAGATCCTCGACCTCATTGACGACCTCAAAAAGGAGTTCAACACCGCCGTTATCCTGGTGACACACGATCTGGGAGTGGTTGCGGGCCGGGCCGACCGGGTAGCCGTCATGTATGCGGGTCAGATCGTCGAGGTGGCATCGTCTACCGACATTTTCATCAACCCCCAGCACCAGTACACGCGCTCGCTCATTGCCGCACTGCCTGAGCAGACCACCGATACCCGTGAGGAGCTCTACACCATCCCGGGGATGCCGCCGGATCTGCGCGAGAAGATCGTCGGCTGCGCCTTCGCTACTCGTTGCCCACTGGCCACTGAGATCTGCACTCAGTCCAGCCCTCACATGGTCACCCTGGGCAGAACCGACGCGCCGAGCGCCAACAACGAACCCGCCAACCATGTACATACCTGCTTCCATCCGGCAGGGCCGCCGCTGAAGCGCCGACACGACCTACGCCCGGAGCGAGACCTGTCCAGCCACCCCGTTGTGTGCTCAGTGCAAGATCTCCACAAAAACTACCCTGCCATGAGCAGCGGCGTCATCCGGCGTCAAATCGGGTGGGTACGGGCCGTCAGCGGTGTCAGCTTTGACGTCTATGAGGGCGAGACACTGGGAATCGTCGGTGAATCCGGTTGTGGTAAATCGACCCTAGGGCGCGTCATCACTGCATTGGAACCAGCAACCTCAGGCTCCGTGTGCATCAATGGCAAGGATATTGCTCAGGCGTCACGCAGGGAACGCACCCTCTTGCACCGCAATGTACAGATGATGTTTCAGGATTCCTACGCCGCAATGGATCCGCGCATGCGAGTAGACGAGATCCTCTCCGAGCCCCTTAGCATCCAAAAAATCGGAGACCGGCGTTCGCGTGCCGACGCTGCGGACAATCTCATCGACAAGATCGGGCTGTCCGATAACGCCTTGTCGAAGTACCCGCACCAGTTCTCCGGTGGCCAATTGCAGCGGATCGGCCTTGCGAGGTCGCTGATGCTAGAACCCCATCTCATTGTCTGTGATGAGCCAGCCAGTGCCTTGGATGTATCTGTCCAGGCTCAAGTGCTCAATCTCATGTGCAGGCTCCAGCAGGAGCAGAACCTCACCTACATCTTCATCTCCCACGACTTGTCTGTCGTCAGGTACATGTCGGATCGAATTGCCGTGATGTATTTAGGAAAAATCGTGGAAATAGGTGAGGCTAACAAGGTCGTCGACCACCCACGTCACCCGTATACGCGGGCACTGATCGAGGCGATCCCCGTTGCTGACCCCGCGCATCACGTGGAGGAGATTGTGCGTCTGCAGGGTGAACCAGCCAGTGCCATCGACACGCCTCCGGGGTGCCGTTTCAAAAATCGGTGCCCATTTGCCACCAACAAGTGTGCCGAAGAACCCCCGTTAGTGGGCGACACACACCGAGTGGCCTGCCACTTCCCACTCCCGCACGACGCCTTGGAAGCATCATGAGCCACCCCGGCACCTATCGACCGGTCGTCGCCATCGATATTGGCGGCACAACGATGACTATTGCCGAAGTCCGTTCCGACGGAAGTGTGCGAGATCCGGTGACAATGGACAGCCCCGCACGAATCCATGGCGACGAAGTGGTGGCTCGAATATGCGAGCTTGTCGAGACCCGCTGGCCCCATCCGTGCCGGATCGGCGTAGGGACCGCAGGAGTCGTCGACCCTATCAGTGGCTCCATCGGCAGAGCATCCGACTCCTTCCAAGGGTGGACCGGGTACCCACTACGCGAACGTCTGGAAGAGGCCCTTGGCGTGACGGTCCAAGTGGAAAACGACGTCAACGCTTTCCTCGTTGGCGAGCAACGGTTCGGCGCAGCGGCCGGGGAGCGCGATTGCCTTGGGATCATGCTTGGTACCGGTGTCGGCGGAGCCGTCATCCTCGACGGACAGGTGATCCATGGTCGGCGCGGGGCCGCGGCCGAAATCGGTCATATGCCTGCGCTAGGAAACGATCGATGCAGTTGTGGCGTCCCCGGACACCTCGAGTCACTCGCTGGGGGAAGGGCCATCGCCCGACGCTGGGCTGCGGCCACTGGACGGGATCCCACATCCGTCAATGGCGCCCGTGAGGTTGCCCGCCGGGCGGCGAACGGCGATGCTGTGGCGCCGCGAATACTCGCCGAAGCTGGAAAAGCCCTAGGAATCGCACTAGTACAAGCCGCGACCCTGTTTGATCTGAGTACGGTCATCGTCGGAGGAAGCGTCGCAAGGGCATGGCAGTGGCTCTCGCCCGGCCTGCACGACGTCGTGACGGCGTACCCGTTGATCTCCGGGGCTGAATTGCGGGTGCGTTTTGCCTCGCTTAGCGACCGCGCGGTCCTCATAGGCGCAGCCAATCTTGGGGCCTGCGACGATCAATGAAAGAAGCCATGCTGAACTTCGACGAACGCACCGGCCCGAATCAGGGAGTGAACGCCCCGCACTGGCCGTCGACCCGGGTGCCTCAATGGTGGAAAGATGCCAAACTCGGATTCTTCACCCACTGGGGCTTGTACTCGGTTCCCGCCTGGGCGACCACCAATCCCGACCCGGTGCCACTTGAGCAGGAGTACGCCCACCACTGCTACGCCGAGTGGTACGCAAACACGGTGCGCATCCTCGACTCCCCCACCCGCCAACATCACGACAGGGTATACGGGATCGGAACGAGCTATGAGGACTTCGCCGACTGGTGGACCCCCGACCTAGATGCACCTGCCACGCTGATCCGTCGAATTGCTGACGCTGGGGCCGGGTACGTCATTCCGACGACGAAACACCATGACGGATTCTGTCTGTGGGATACCGACACGACCGGCTTCAATGCCGCTAAACGAGGACCGCACCGAGATCTCGTCAAGGCCTTGCACGACGAGGCGCGAGCGGCAGGACTTAGATTCGGCGTTTACTATTCGGGAGCGCTCGACTGGCATGTTGGGGACTTCGGGGCGATCACCTCCGATACCGAGCTGTTCACCTTCCGCCGCAACGACCCCGACTTCGCCAAATACTGCGCCGCTCAACTCACTGAACTTATCGCACGGTTCCGACCGGACATATTGTGGAATGACATTGAGTGGCCCGATGCGGGCAAAGGGCGTCAACCCTACGGGCTCGCCAGCCTGTTCAGCTACTACCTGAAGCAAGTACCTGAGGGGGTCGTCAACGACCGCTGGGGAGTATCCCACCACGGATTCCTCACTCGGGAGTACCGTCACGTTGACGCCAAAATCAACGAGCCGTGGGAGTCGACGCGGGGGCTCGGATGTTCTTTTGGCTACAACCAAGAAGAGTCGACAGACGAGAGCCTTAGTGGCACTGAACTCGTCCGGTACCTCGTGGATGTCGTCGCTAAAAACGGAAATCTGCTCATTAACGTCGGGCCACGCGCTGACGGCTCTATTCCTGAGGTGCAGGCCGCCGCAATGGCTGAACTCGGGCGGTGGATGAGGGTGCACGGTGAAGCCATTCGGGGTACCCGACCCTGGGGACACGGGGTCTACGGTGACCAGCGCATCGTCAAGCGTGGGGAAACTGTCTACGTCCATCTGCTCGACGGGGACGCGCTCCACCTCCCTGACGAGCTCAAGGTCTTCGATGTCAGCTGGATCGGCAGCCAAAGCAAGCAGACCTCTGTGCCATGCGAGCTCGTTAACCAGCCGGTTAAGGTCGCGAGGCTCACCCGGTGAGGATGGATCCTAGTCATGTGGTGAACACCGACCGCGATAGGACCTCTACGCGATAGGACCTCTAGTTGTGAGGGGATGGACCGGCAGAGCTACCTCGGTGAAGCGATTCCCGGGAGGTCACCACGCCCGGAGCGCATCCCGTTCGTTCACACGCAGCAGTTACAGTTTTGAGGGCGTGTCTTCCGAGGTCCAGCCGCTGCGACCACGTACTTATGCATAAGGTCGTGGCGCAGCAAGCTAACCCGCTAGCCATGCCAACTCGTATTCACGAGATTGGCCACTACGTCTAGGCTGGAATAACCCGTCGCCAGGAGGATCGTGACCGAGCAGTCCACGCACCCAAAGCCCCGCCATGCCGAGCCAGGGGACGTTTCCCCGAGCGCACCGCCACGTGCCAGCGCCGAGACGATTGCCACCCTTCCCCCACCCGAAGTCCCCGAAGCCCAAGCCGCGTCGTCAGCAAAGGTGGGAAGGATCGCCGCCGGGCTCTACCTCACCGCAGCAGTCGCTGCCGCCGCTGCGCTCCTGATCGCGTGGTGGCAGTCCATCCATATGCAGACCTTCATCCAGGCCACGAACCTCATGACGTGGACCCACCCTCGTCCCGGGTCCCTAGCATCAGTGCTCCTGGCCACCGCCATGATGTCCATCGCCGCCGCGATGGTGGCCATGCCCGGGATCCTGGCCGTCAATACCTGGCTGGGACGCCGGTGGGTACGTTGGGGTGCCATCGGCGGCGTTGCCGTCGGGTGCGCGGCAGTGACCCTCAACTGGGTGTCATGGATCGGGATGCCGTTCCTCATAGCCGCCGGCGTCATGGTCTGGCTGCCGCCGGTGAGACGCTGGATGGACTCGCTGCGACCAGTCACCCACGAAGCCGAACGTCCGACCTTCCCAGTGAGGTACGGCAGGGTTCCCCAACACTACTGAGGTATGCGGGTTCGCACAGCTCTGACGTGGTGCGCTAAACTATCTCAAGTCCTCGGACATTGCGGGCGTAGCTCAATGGTAGAGCGCCAGCTTCCCAAGCTGGATACGCGGGTTCGATTCCCGTCGCCCGCTCCATAAGCCAGCAACGCAAACGGGCTCGACGACGCGAAATGGAAGGTCAGAGGGATCGTAGTAGTACCGAGGTGACGTTGCTGGGGCTAACGAGCAGCCCCCAATACTGGCCGAGAAAGTGGCTGAGTCACGATGCCCTCTTCGAGATCGTCCGGGCCATACATCGGCCACAGCATCTCATCGCACCGAACCCCCTCGTAGAAACGGCGCACCAAGATTTCAAAGGCGTCCATGCCTCCCACCCCGTCGTAGAAAGTCAGGAGTGCAGCGGGGCCTTCCTACCGTGGTGCGAACCATACGTCACTGGATGGCCGGATCCTACGCATGTGCGACAGCCACATGGTCATGTTGTGGGCACCACAGCGACATCGGGGGCTGCCACAGCCAGACGACGGTCACACGTCAACAGACACGCACCCAACAGACGCGCCAGCACCACGTACAGCGCGTCATAAGCAGACACGTTGTGCCGCATCTCCCACGCATCCACCATCAGTGGTTCCACCGGATACAACTCCACCTTGAATGCTCGGAAGTCCGACAATATCCGCATTGCCTCCGCATCGGTGATGAGATGCCCCAAGGAGAGGTTTCGTACGACATGGGCAATCTCTGCAGGCAGATGTTGGGGAGCAATGAACTCCTCGCCGCCCCATTGCTGCCATGCCGCACGCCCAACCGTGCTACCAACGAGCATTTCGGCGAGCACGGACGCATCGATGACGAGTGTCATCGTCCTTCCCGGCCTTCTTGCAACACCTCGACCATCGGTGGCAAATCCGTCCTAGCAGTCTGCGCCATGATGCGCTGCATCAACTGCTCGCGTGAGGGATTCTTGAGCGTGTTCTGTAGTACTTCCAGGGTGTATTCACTCAACGACTTGCCCTGCAAAGCCGCTCGCGCCTTGAGTTCCCTGCTGGTCTCCTCAGGGACGTTGCGAATCTGAATGGTCGCCATGCACTAAGCATAGCTGCCATGCACAGCACATGCATATGGTTCTGTCGGCCTCGGCTATGGCTGGTTCGGGTGCCCAAGACACCGGCATCAAGTTCAGACGATTCAACCCCAGCACTGAGATGCCTCAGTTAAATAAGCTTGGACAGGAACTAGTTATTCAGTATCAGCTTTTGATGACGATCCTGGGATTCTGAGACGGATCAAGCCACCACAACGTGGCCTCCAACTCCGAATGAGAATTCACCCCCACACATCCGCCCGCGTGGCTCCCAGCCACACAAAGTTGAACAGCATGAGCTTGGTTGGCATGAGACCGAACTGGATGCCCCGGCCGTGGCGCTGCCGCCACCGCGTCAACCGGAACCGCTGATTGCTTCTCGTCCCTGATACATCCGGTCGCAGCTACGGCTATCGCTGCCGCAAGAACGCAGGCAACTCCACGTCTCAGCCCAACCCCGTCCGCAACGTTGTCAAAAGATGCTCGATGAACCCCTCAGCATCGACGTCGCACAACAGATCGACGTTGGGCTCCTTGCCCCAGCGCCCCAACTCGTCACCGATGGTCTGACCGCGAGTCAACGTCCCGGTCAGCTCGACGTCAACCGCCAACGGGCGCGTGCTGGCAAATCTCCCCGTCACGGCATTGGCGACCACGAGGGGATCGTGCAGATAGGCGCACCACCCCAGGCCGTCAGCCTGATGGAACTCAAAGTAAAACTTCAGTGCGTCGGTCAGGACCTGTACAACGGGGTGTTCTCCCAAACCCTGCACAGCCTGACGATCCCCCTCGTCGAGACGGATGACCTCGGTAGCCTGCAGCGCCCCTAACACAACTCGCTGCGACGCCTCACCCCATGCTTTGAACACCTCGTGGCCGGCCTCCGGGTCCACCGCGATGTTCCACTCGCTCGTCGGCCCGGTGTTGCCACGATGATTGATCGCCCCACCCATGACGTGCAGCCCCCGCAACAACCGCGGCAATTCCGGTTCTTCCCGCAGCGCCAGCGCGAGGTTCGTCAACGGCCCGGTGACGATACCCACCAACTTCCCCGGGTATTGGCGCGCGAGATCAACCCACAGTTGTGCCCCGCTACGCGAATCCGGGTGACGCCCGCACTCCCTTAGCACAGCGTGCCCCAACCCGTGCGGCCCGTGGGTCTCCTCGGCGGTCATGAGAGGCTCGACGAGCGGAACGTCCGCCCCTCGGGCAACCGGCACGTCCATTCCGAGCAGATCAGTCAACCCAAGCGCGTTTCGCAGTACGTCGTCCTGCCCCACGTTGCCGGCAGTCGTCACCACCCCGACGGTCTCAACGTCGTCACGGCAGGCCAGGTAGGCCAGAGCGAAGGCGTCGTCGATACCCGGATCGCAGTCCAATAAGACGGGCAGGGAGCGCGTAGAGGTCGGCATGTCGCCACACTAAGGCTTCGACCGTTGAGGCGTCACCCTCCGATGAGTCCACCAAACTTGTAGCGGGATTCATGAAAAACGCCGGGGAACAGACCGTGCTCCATCCCCGCGATGATGAACTCAATTTTAAGATCGAGATTCCCGCGCTCCCCCATGTCCTGCATTCCGAATAGTTCGGGCAGCTCTCCAGCGATCCTCACAAATTTGTCCAATCCGGTGCGACCTTCTTCATCACAGGTCATGTACGGCTGGACCGACATGTACGTCTCCAAGGCCGTGTCCCCCGCGAAATCCAGGGCGAAGGCTGCCCCTTCCTTGCCCCCGGGGATACCGAGTGCGGCCAACCTCTCAACGATCGCCGTGATTCGCGGCAGAGCTACTCCGAAGGCTTCAGGCCGGGTGACGATAACGGCGGCCGCCTCCGAATAGCGGACACACATCTGCCACTGCCGATCCACGACATCGCGCAGCACGTCCTGCCAGGTGCACAACTGCGGATCCGGTTCGATGTCGGCAGCTATCGCGCTGATCGCGGCAAGCTGCAACTCCTGACGGGAACTGAACTCCCGGTACAAGGCAGTGGCCTTCACTCCAAGGCGCTCAGCAACCGCTCGAAGAGTGAAACTGCCAATTCCTTCAGCTAGAGTCGCGTCAATGACCTGACGTCGTGTGAACGCAGGTTTACGCCCCGGCCGTTTTCTCATCACGGCCGACCCACGAGCGACCACCCCACAGCCCGTTCCCGGGCATGCCACAGATCGGCATACAGGCCGCTGCTGGCAATGAGGTCGTCATGGGTTCCCACTTGACAAACCTTACCAGTGCGATCGACGACGACTATCTGATCTGCGGAACGAATGGTGTCGAGCTTGTGGGCGATAACGACAATTGTCGATGTCTGTCGCAGCTGGGTCACAGCGGCCTCGACATGGGCCTCGTTCTCCGGATCCAAGGCCGAGGTGGCCTCGTCGAAAAGCAGAATCGGGGCGCGTTTGAGCAAGGCCCGAGCTACCGACACCCGCTGACGTTCGCCACCCGAAAGCCGACGACCCCCTTCTCCGACGCTGGCATCCCAGCCGCCCGGAAGACGATCAGCAATCTCGTCGACACCGGCCAGGGCTCCGGCCTGACGCACGTGCTCATCGGTAGCGTCCGGGCAACCGATGCGGATATTTTCCGTCAGGGTGGAGTCATAGAGGTACACATCCTGAAACACCATGGCAAGCTGACTCATGAGCTGTTCGGTAGTCTGATCGCGGACATCGACCCCACCAACTCGCACCGTTCCGGAATTAGCATCCCAGAACCTGGCAATGAGCCGGAACAGGGTGGACTTGCCAGCGCCCGAGGGGCCGACGATAGCCATCAGTCCGCCGGCCGGAACAGTGAACGAGACATCGTGGAGGACCGGGCGAGCCGGATCGTAGCCGAAAGAGACACCTTCAAAACTCACCTCGCCGGGGGCGGGAAGCCCCACCGGGATGTCTGGCTCGGGAAGCACGGTGGCTGACAGGATCTCGTCGACCTCGGCAACCGGTTCACGCGCGGTCTCGATGGCCAGGGTCGCGGCACAGACATCCTCCAACACCTTCGTGTAGCGCAGCGAAACCCCGACGAAGGCCACCGCCACGACCGGGCTCAACCGTCCTGATCCGCCCAGGTTCGCAGCGAGCACGATGAGGGTCACGGCAATGCCCTGGGCCGCCAGCCCGGAGACGAAATTCGCCAACACTCCTAGCCACAGATCCTTGCGGGCAGCACGTCCGCTGGCCACCTGGGCATCATGGAGAGGTTGATAGCCGCTGGCGCGTCCGGCTGCCCGCAGTGCAGGCTGGGATTCGCAGAACTCGACTATTCGGGCCGCCAATTCCTGCTCAGTGGGGTACGTCAACGCTTCACCGCGAAGTTTGAGGGCGCGTGAGGCGATCGTGAGGAGGTAGATGGTCGGAATGGCAAGGAGCAGGGCCAACCCCAACTGCCATGACCACATCCAGGCCAGGACCATCATGACGAGGGTAGTGGTCATGCCCTTCACCAGCGGAGCGGTGAAGTGTCCCAAGCGCTCGCCCAGCGTCATGAGTCCACGCGTCAACAGGCGCGAGAGACGGGCGGGAAAACTCGGCCGGAACCACCCCAGCGGCAGACTGGCGACGTGATCACCGATACGGATGCTGAGGTGACTCAGGATGTCTATCGCACATAGATACCCCGTGCTCGACTGAAGGTACGACACCACAGCCCCGGCAGCAGCCAGGACAGCGAGCACCCACACCCAACCCCACCAGGCAAGACCCAACGAGGGCTGCCCCGCAACGAAAGCGGTGAACGTCGGGATGACGGCAAACAGGCCGACTCCCTCGATCGCTCCTAACACACCGGCCCACACCAAGGAGCTGTGGAACCGCCGGGTGCCCTCGCTGGTCAGCAATGGTTGGAACGCCCGCACCAGGAGGATGTCCCCGACCCAGGAAAGACGTGACGACGTGGTGCTCATCGGGTGACTCCCTCCATGATTCGTCCCGCCGACAGCCGCACCCAGTAGGGCTGTTCGGCCAGTTGCTCGGCGGTGCCGCAGGCTGCGATAGAGCCGTTCTCCATGACGCAGATGACATCAGCCCCAATCACCGACTCGGCGTGATGACCGATGACCAACACGGTTCGGCCTCGAGCCAAAGCGGCCAGGGCCTGCTGGATCTCGGCCTCGCAGTCTGGATCGGTGGCTGCAGTCGCCTCGTCCAGGACGAGGATCGGGGCATCGGCCAACACGGCCCGCGCAATGGACAGGCGCTGCTTCTGTCCACCTGACAAGTTGGTGTCCTCACCCAGGACGGTGTCGAAACCGGCGGGCAGGGCATCAATGTCGTCGAGGATTCGAGCCGTGCGGGCAGCGTCACGAACCTGTTGTTCGGTGGCATCGGGACGAGCCAAGGTGATGACGTCACGGATGGATTGACGCTGCAGGTATGGGTCCTGCAAGACGAAGGAGACGAGTCGGTAAAGGTCGGTCGAGGGGAGCTCCCTGAGGTCTACCCCACCGATGCGCACCGTGCCGAAATCAGGATCACGGAATCGGGCCAACATCGTCGCGAGGGTCGACTTACCTGACCCAGACGGGCCCACGAGGGCCGTGACGGTGCCCGGGCGCAGTGTCAAGGAGACGTGGTTGAGGGCCGGAACCTCGCCGTCAGGGGTGTGGTAGGAGACGCTGATGTCGTCAAAGGTGACCGTCGTGTCCTCGGGAATCGCGGAGCTGGTACCAGGCTCGTCGATCTGCTCGATAGACAGGACCTCTTGCAGACGCAACGCTGCACCACCAGCTTGCTGGTACATCCACGCCGTGCTTCCAAGCACCTCGACGGTGTGCGGCAGCACGAGGGCGATGAGGGAGCAGGTGAGAACATCGGCAACACCCACCCAGCCGGCCCTAGCCATGAGTAGACCGAAGCCGAAGTTGATCGCCATGAGCGCAGGCACCGAGATCACCGACTGCGATAGGGCGGACGCCTTAATGAGCGGGCCGCACCAGTCCCAGTAAAACCGGGCGAACTCCTCGCAGGTAGTGGTGAAGCGTCGGTGGGCCTTGCCTGTCTGACCGAAGTTCTTGACGACGTGGACGCCCTCGGTCAATTCGATGGCGTTGGCCGAGATATCGGCAAGTTTGTCGTCCATCTCGGCGGTCTTGGCGGTCATGCCCCGCATCGACCACCACTGCAACAGGGCATAGATCGGGAAAGTCGCTAGACAGAGCAGACCCAGCCGCCAATCCACTATGAAGGCGTAGACGAGCAGCACCACGGGGATGCCGATCGCCGCAGTCTGATCCACCGGGGCGTGGGCGACAAGTGCATGCACCTGGACGGTATCGTCCTGGATGGCCTTACGCACCTGCCCGGTGGATGACGAACTGAACCATGCCAGCGGTGCCCGGGACAGGCGCCCGATGATGCGACCCTGCAAGACACTGCGCAGTTTGAGGTCAGCGAAATGTGTGATGACAAGGGCCAGCACGTAGAGCAGGGCCTGGGTGCAGAAGGCCGCCACCAACAGGTTCGCGGTATGTACGAGGGCCTCGTGGTCGATATGGGCGCTCAGCAGGATGGTGCCGAGCTTCACCAAGGCTAGATAGGGGGCCAAGGCGACGACGCAGGAGGCGATGACGATAATCCGCGCCACCAGGATTCGTCCCCGGATGGGTTGCATAAGCGATGAGAGGGCTCTACCCCCGGCGCGGTGCTTGGCCTGATAGTCGTGGGAGCTTTCGGCAGATGCAGTTTCCTGGGCTGCCACGGAGGCTGGCGGCGACGGCTGGGACGAGCCAACGATGGAGGCAGGATCCCCCGAGGTGGTTCTGCTCACTTCGTCAGTCCCGCCCGCTGGAAATGTTTGCGCCCCACCTTGATGCCCAGCCAACCACCGAGAAGTCCAAGCAGGAACACCACGACGGCCCATCCGGCGACCAGACCGGGAGTAAACAGTGCTCGCATCTTGTTGGAATAATCGGCACCCATTTGCCTGGTGATCATGGTGTAGTACTCGTCGGCGTTCACGACCATCGGTATCAGTGGCACGACCACCCAGAGGGTGAATATCGCGTATCCGAGAGACGCCCGGCGCGGGTCCAGGCGGACATTGCGCCCGGCGTTGGTGGTGACCAGATCGGCGACGAAGCCGAGCACGAGCCCGGCGGGGATCATCCAGATAGTATGCCCGGGCGTCATACCGAGCCCGACGAGCAGCCCGGTGATCGTCAAGGCGCCCATTTTCGGGACCCGTGCCATTGACAGCATCACGATGATCCCGCCCAGCAGAATACCGAGGATCCAGCCAACGAACATAAACGCCGGCCCGGCGAAACCAATCATCCCGCAGGCGTAGAAGGCGACGAAGAAAATCACCGCGAAAATGGCTACGGTCACCAGATCACGAGTGGTCAGGCGTGATTTCATGATTTCCCTTTCAAGGTGGCGATATTGACCAGAAAGTCCCCACACCGGGCCATGAGTTCCGGGTCGTGGGTAATGACGATGACAACCTTCCCGGCGGTGGCAAGTTCACCGACGAGATCGGCGATCGACGCGAGATGCCGGCGATCGACACCCGAGGTTGGTTCGTCGAAAACGACGACCTCCTTGTCTTGCGCGATGGTGGCCGCGACCACGAGGCGTTGGGCCTGCCCACCCGACAAAGACAAGGGGTGGCGATCACGTTCGCCGGCCAGGTCAAGGCGTTCCAGAAGTCCCGGTACGTCGGCGGCATCTCGATGCGGAAGATCCAGCCCGAGGGTGACTTCACGTTCTACCGACTCACTGAAAAGCTGACGGCGAACGTCCTGCATCACCATCCCGCAACATTTCTGACGCCTGCCGGGGGTCCAGGGCACTCCCATGCCGATGCGAGCTTCGGGAGGGGATTTTTCGAGCCCGCACACGATTCGGGCCAAAGTCGACTTCCCCGCGCCATTCGAGCCGGTCAGAATCGTCACCGCCCCGCCAGGCAGGAACAGAGAATCGATGTCGAGAATCGTCGAGCCGGTACGGTAAGAGAAGGTGAGGTGCTCGATGGTCAGCCCTGCCGGGATTTTCGTGCAGCTGACTGAGGCGGGATCGGAGCGCATGAACTTGCCTCGGGGCACCGGAGTAAGCGGAGCTGGAGCCTGCGGTGGCGCCGGCAGGTCGACCGAGTTGACGTCGAGACTGCGCAGGCCCCGTTCTAGCAAGTCCCCCTCTGTCAGCGCGAAAAGGCTGCTGCCGCTCATTCGCTCAACGATCTGGCCATTGGAAACACGATGCACGTCGTCAACGAGTCCGCGGAACAGATGCAGCCGGTGCTCAGCGATCACGAGGGTCTTGTTGGCAGCTTTGAGCTCGGTGACGAGAGCGCGAAAATCTTCGATCCCCTCAGCCGAGAGGTTCGAGGTTGGTTCATCGAAAAGAAGCAGGTCGACATCAGCCACCAGCGCGCAGGCGCAGGCGACCCGCTGAAGTTCTCCTCCTGAAAGAGTGTCGAGGTGGCGGTCGAGCAGGTGAGAGATACCGGTTCGGGAAACCGCACGGGAGACAGCTTCGCGGATATCAACCGGATCGACCCCATAGTTCTCCAGCCCGAAGGCCAGCTCGGTGCGCACGCTGGAGGTGAAGAACTGAGTGCGGGGATTCTGGAAAATCATCGCGGAGGTGCGGCCGACATTGTGCAGTTCGACACTGGCCAGGTCAGTACCTTGGACCATGACGTGGCCGCGCAACTTTCCCCCGAAGAATTGGGGGACGAGTCCATTCATCGTCCGCAATAGGGGGGATTTCCCTGACCCCGACGCTCCCACCAGCAGGGTGAGGGTGCCTGGTTGGATCGTCATCGTGATGTCACGAAGCTGTTCTACGAACTCCCGCTCGGGGGCCGGGCCGTCGGAGAACGGCGAGGAGTCGGGGTCGAACGAGGGGTAGCCGTAGCTGACGCCGTTGAGGCTGACGATGCTCACACGATCACCTCGCTGGCACGCCACACAACCAACGCGACCAAAATCGTCAGCACGAGGGCGTCGCCGACGCGAAAACGACTCGACTGGGTGTTCGATCGGGATTTTTGTGCACCGAGTCCTTTGATGATGGCGGCTGCGGAAAGCTCGTCGACGATGCGGGCAGCCGAGGCCAGGAAGGGAATGACGACGTACTCACCCGTACGTATCGGGTGACGCACAGCCGACCGCGCCCCAGGGTTGAGGCCGCGCAGGGTCATGGCCTGGACGATTGCTCGCAGCTCGCGTACTGCCATCGGGAAGAACCGAACCACCACCATGACGGGCACATAAATGACGCGCGGAGCATGCAATTGGGTGAGGACCGCGCCGACTCGAGTGACGTCGAGGACTTTGATCGCCGCTACTGCCGCACCAAAGACTCCGGCGAACCGAAACATCCAGAAGGCGATGAAGACCAGGAACGCCGATACTGTCGAGCGCCACAGCACTGGGAGTAGGAAGCAGCAGAAAATCCACACCAGCACGAAGATCGTCCAGCTGATCCAGGACTTCGACCGGGTAGTCAAGACCAAGAACACCCACACCACTCCAAGACTGGTCATCACGAGGGCTGTTGATCCTGCTCCCATAAGTAGGACGTTGAGAACGATGACGTAGAGGGCGAGGGTGCGTGGATCCACCGTGCCGAAGAGCTGCCGAGATCGGCGAGTGTGGACCGCCGAAGCAGTATCGAAACCTATCCCAGCAACCGAGCGACTATGAGGAACGCGGTGAGTGGCTCCGGGCAGCGCCAGGGTCGCCTCATCATGTTTCATAAGGTAACCCTATCTCATAACTGATTACTGTTAACAAATACTTCCTCTCCCGCTTTGACCCGGAGTTGGCCATGACGGCGCCATATGAGCTCCCTGCCACCACGTGAGGCACGATGGAAGGGCCGACGACCAATTACCGAAGAACAGGTGTGAGCATGACTGACGTGGAGAAGTCCTCGACTCGCGGTGAGAGGATTCTCGCCGCTGTGGTCGCCTTCACCCTCTGGATGGCCGTGATATTCGCGATTGTGGCGATCTTCGTCGGCTGGCGGTGGTCGCTGCGGATGTTCGTCGGGGTGCTCCTCATCGGTATCCCCGGAGAGATCGTTATGGAGCTCGTCGGCCGGGGACCGTTGCTGCCGAGCGGCGCGTCGAGAATACGGCGTTCCCGTGGTTCGCGGTTACTCCTCTCGGCACTCATCCTCATCGCGTGGGCGTTCATCGTTCTCGCGGCGATTGCGCTCATACAGCCCTGGTACGGCGCTACCGGTGACATGGCCTGGGTGATGGTCGTAGGGATCGCGGCGATCCTCGTGCAGGAGGGCATCGACACCCGCAAGAAGAAGTCCTAGTCTTCGATCATCTCTCATGAAGGACTTGTCGGCTCCTCGCATACAAGGGGGTCGATAGTGGTGGCCGGAACGTGCGGGTTCGATCTCGCCACAATCATGGATACCGCCAGCCTTGGTGTCCGTCCCTGCCACAAAGCATCACAAAAGCATTGGTGTACACATCAGCATCGCTGCTGCGGTTGATCGTGAGGCCACCTGAGACCATTCAGGGCAGGCTCACCCATTCCCTTCCGATTTACACCTCGTGCGAACTCGCACCGCCTACAATTTCAGAGCAACGACGCCTCATCCCCGCCGCCATAGTCAGGAAAACACTGATGATGCCCAGGGTCCGCCCGTGACGAAGAAGAGCTCCCTCGTCCTGGCGATGGCGTCCATCGGTGCCATCGCTGTTGGGCTGACCGGGCGTGCTCGTCAGCTCACCCTCGCCTTCAACTCCGCGAGTTGGGTCGTCGCCGTCATCGCGCTGAGCTATCTCATCCGCTCCGGGCACAGCCAGAAAGCAGCATGGCTGGCCCAACCACCGAGGGTGCCCGAGGCACAGCCGCCAGGCGGTTGACGGTCTCCTCGACGTGCATTCTCACACCATCGCACGGCGAACATCCACCGATCCGCTGCCCAAGCACGGCTACCCTGGAACTCAGTTGAGTGAGAGGAGACCCGCGTGGGCATCGGAAGCAACATCGGCAAGGCACTGTTGGCCCAAGCCCCCGACATGGCACCCGGCGCAGCTGTCTCACTACTACGCAGCATCCTCGGATTCGCTATCGACGGCGCCTCAGGACTGCCGGGAGCACGTCAGGCTGCCGGCAAGACGCTCACCAAGCACGAGGGCGATGTTGAGCAGGCGATCAGCTCCTTAGTCAATCAGCACATTGCGATGGCCGGGGCCCAGGGGTTCGTCTCCAACCTCGGTGGCGTCATCACTCTGGCCGTGACTATCCCCGCCAATATCTCCGGCGTTGCGATCGTGCAAGCCCGCATGGTGGCTGCCATCGCCCACCTGCGCGGGTACGATCTCGACGACCAGCGGGTCCGCACCGCGATCCTCGCCACTCTCATGGGTCAGCGCGAGGTCGATAGCCTCATCCACGAGGAGAAGCTACCGACGACACCGATGGGCATCGCTACCGCTCCGGTCGGTGACGCCGATCTCGAAAAGGTCGTCGCCCGGAACCTCGTCAATGTCCTCATGGGGCAGGTCGCGGGTAAGAAGCTGCCTGTGTTCGTCTCCAAGCGCGTTCCTGTACTTGGCGGCGGAGTCGGTGCCACCGCTGACGGATTCACCACGTGGAGCGTGGCCCGCTACGCCCGTAAGCAATTCCCCACCCGCCGCCCGCGCACCTGAGACCCGCACGCTCGGGATACGGCCAGGATAATTCGGGGCAGGAATAGTGGCGTCCGACCACAGTGACGGGATGTGGCCGGGATTCAACGACGCAAGGATTTCACCCCACCCAGCCCCCATGCGTACCCGACAACCCCTAGGAAGGCACAAACGACGGCACACACCATGGCCGTGGTAGACACTGTCGGCGCACTCCCCTCGACGGCGGCCGTTTTTCCTGGATAGCCGCCGGGGAGGAATCGCAGGAGGGTGTTCGACTGCGCGACGACCACAACCAGGTAGATCAGGGGACCGCACAATGGCCCGACTCGCCGCGACACCATTCCCGTGACGAACAATGCGATACCGGTACACAGCACGCAAGTCACCGAGAACTATGAATGGCGGCCACGGCAGCTGAAACCGTGCGGGAATTTGCGGTACCAGGACGGAATCACCATCAGGTATCAACTCAACGGGCAACGATCGCAGTACCCATCCTATGAGCAATGGAAGACCAGCTGCACAGCCGCATATCCACAGCCCCATCCACGCATATCCAACCGTGAGGGACCGAACCGATGTCCTCTCGACCCAATCCATGGCCGATGAGACACACCACATGATGGTGGCACAACCCACCAGAATGATCAGCTCGGGACCAGTCACAGGGCGATCCCACACGTCTCCCGGCGCCACCGACAGACTCGCCTTCCACAGGAAGAAGGCCACGAGCAAGGCCACAAGCGGCGCAATGACAAGGGCAATAGCATGGCGCCCCTTCAGGAAAGTCGCTACGCCTCTCATCGGTGAAGATCACTGGAGGTCAATGAACACGTGCTTACCGCATGATGATGCGCCGTATACCAATGACGGAATGCGGTTACATCCATGCCGTCAAGGCCATTTCGTTCCGAACTCGTCGCATCATCATGCTGAAATCCAGCCAGCCGAAGAATGGTACGTTCCACGGAATCGACGCCATTGAGGGCCCCATCTGCTGAGATGTCAACTCCGACCCTCCGGTCTCACGCATAAAAGCACATGCGTCCCGGCCTGAAAATGATTGAGCCAGCCCCTCACCCGTCAGATCCGACATTTGTTGTCTAGAGCCATATGAGGTCGGTCGGCCGAGATCAATCACACGTTGCCCCTGTATGCTTGGTACCCAGACTCAGCAAGCAGGACGTCACGGGAAACCACCGTTTGCGGCAGGACAGACAAGACGCGTTGAGCGGGTTTCGCGTAGGACGCCGCGAGACTCCGATGTGCTGGCGTGACGCATACCCGCACGCCTTCGTGCGACGAACACTCAAAGGCTAGTGGCGCATCACGAAACAACGGCACCGGCAAGACGACGCCCACGGCAGCAATGATGAGCGGTGGGGCGATCAAGGCCACACAAGGCATCACTCGACGCCAGCAGAACCTGTCGGCACGGACCCTGGACCAACGACTGGCGGTGAGGATACAGGACAAGGTGACGATGCAGAAGAAGATGGCGCGCATGACCACGGCCGCGACCGTGACGGTGTGGGTGCCACCCGGTTCCGACATTCCCAAAGACCATGCAAAGGCCACCGAGCCATGCCCCGTGTTGGCAAGGAGATTTCCGTTGACGACGATCGGCATTTCGACCAGGACGATGCACACAACAGGTACCACCAGCCACACGATGGGGTGGGACACCATCGCGGCCACGAGGTGAGCAACGGCCACCAAAGCCGCGAATGACAGCAGGACGACGATTAAGTCGGAGGCTTCGGCGACGGTCGGAGTCGCATTGAGCCACGTCTTAGCGACCAGCGGGGCCGCCACGATAACCGTCCCGATGAGGAGGGCAGTCGTCTGCCGCCAGAACCAGTGCCAGTGGATGCCAAGAATGGACCGCGCCGGAGCAACCCCCACAACCATGTCCGAAGGTGCCGTGCGTGCCGCTAGGCCCGCCCCCATGAGGCCAGCCACGATACCCCACAGCATACTGGACTCCCGGAGCGTGACGGCGACATCCTGCACTTGCCACAACCCCCAAGCCCATCGACCTCGCAACGCAATGAAGCTGCACATGGCTCCTCCGACCGTCACGAGAACCATGTGCCATGACGTGAAGGGGAATGCCATGCGGTGAAAACCGCGCAGCGGACGTATACCCTGAAGCGAGGTGAGCATCACGCTGCGCCCCCCGAGAAGAGTGAGGTATCCAGCCTCAGCATCGTTGGTATTACGGACTGGGTGCCCTCGGCCAACAGATTCCAGTTCGGAATACGAGCCCTCGAAGATCAGCTTTCCCTCGGACAGGACGACGAGTTGCGACACGAAGCCCTGGAGATCCTCAAGCAGGTGAGTCGACACAATGACCGTCCGATCTTCGGCGAGCTCACCGAAGAGGGATCGCACCCCAATCCTTGATGCCGGGTCGAGGCCTACCGTCGGCTCATCAAGCAGTAGTACAGCCGGATCGCCGACAATCGCACACGCGATTCCAAGTCGTTGACGCATTCCACCCGAAAGAGACTGGACGCGCTCATCGGCACGGTCAAGAAGCCCAACACGATCGAGGGCTGCACATGCCCTCGCACGGCATTCGCTCGGTTCAACGCCTCGCGCCCAGGCCGCATATTCCACGGCCCGCCGGATGCGGAAGTGCGACGGGAGGGAAAACCGCTGGGGCAGGAATCCGACCAAACCACGGATGGTGTCGACGTCATCGCTGACATCGACACCATTCACCCGAAAGTGGCCGGACTCCGGTTCACGGAGTGTCGCGAGAATACTGAGAAGTGTCGACTTTCCGGCCCCATTTGGACCGAGCAGCCCCCACAAACCAGAGCCAAACTCACAGGAAATATCAACAAGGCTACGCCGATGGTGGTAACGGTGTGATACGTGCTCGAGTTCAATCATTCACTTAGCCGTAACGTAACCCGATTTCGCGGATGCCATACGACGTCCTTTCTGCAGCAGAAACATCTCCAATGGAAAACCCGCTACCGTACCCATACTTTCACTTAGAGTAAGGCAGTACCAACCTTGCGGCAAATTCGGCGGTACCTACCGCGCTCCCACAATTCTTCTCAGAATCGGGTCAGTACAGCATTGCCGACGCCGGGTCCGAAAGGATCTCCGCAACGTCGTGGAGGAATGTCGAACCCTGCTCACCGTCAATAAGACGATGATCGAACCCGAGGCTCATCGTCGTCACCCACCTGGGCACAACGCGCTCGTCGTCACCGGTCCCGACGACCCACGGCCGCCGAGCGAGAGCACCAAGCACGAGGATCGCTGACTCTGTCCGGTTGACCACGGGAGTGCCGGCATCAAGCCCGAACACCCCGACGTTCGTGATCGAGAAGGTACCGTCGGCATAGTCGGGCGATTGCAGTTTGTCCTCTTTGGCGATCGCAACGATCCGGGTGATCTCCGTCGCCAACTCAAGCATCGTCATGTCCTGGGCGTCGCGCACCACCGGCACCATGAGGCCGCGCGGCGTGGCGGCGGCAATGCCGAGGTTGATGTGGTCACGGAAGACGATCTGGTCGGTGGCGTCATCCCATGCGGCGTTGATGATGGGGGTGCGCCCCATCGCCAGGCACACCGCCTTGCACCACACCGTCAGCGGGGAGACACGCAGGCCCTTGAAACGACGGTCGGCACGCAGCCGGTTGACCAGCTCCATCGTCGGGGTGACGTCGCAGGTGAGGAAGGCCGTCACGAGGGCCTTCGTATCCAAGGACTCCTTCACGGCCTTCGCTGTGACCTTGCGCACCCCACGCACTGGCACCTTGCGGGTGTGGCCGTCGGGCTCGGTCGGGGCGCCACCGAGGAGACGCCGAGACATCACCGACAGGTTTGCCAGCTCGGCGTCACCACAAGAAGCGCCGGCGTCCCCGGCTGCAGCAGCGCCATCATGAGCGGCCGCTTTGACGTCACTCCTCGTCACTGCACCCTGCGGACCGGTGCCGGTCACCTGGGACAGGTCGATGCCGAGGTCTGCTGCCAATCGTCGGGCCGGCGGCTTGGCAAGGATGTGCGCGGTGCGGTCCATGCGCGGTGGGTCTTGACGAGAAGCCGACTCGGTTAGACGCTGCTCCGGTTTCGCCTCGGCGTCGTGTTGAGGTTCCGAAACCGATTGCTCAGGATGAGTGTCTACACCCTCCTCGCGTGCCCTCTCAGTCGACACCGCAGCACCCCTGCGGCGACGACGTCGACGCCCGGGCTCCGCTGTAACGTGACCAACGAGAAACTCCGGCTCGTCCTCCGAACCGTCGTCAATCGTCACCAAGGGCGCTCCAACGGCCACCGTCTCACCAGGCTCAGCGCACAGTTTTGCCACGGTTCCAGCAAACGGGCTGGGAAGCTCGACGATCGATTTAGCGGTCTCGACCTCGCACAGCACATCGTTGATCTTGACGGTGTCGCCGGGAGACACCTGCCAGGAGACAACTTCTCCCTCAGTAAGTCCTTCGCCCGGGTCGGGCATGCAGTAGTTCTTCATGTGAATGCCTCTCAGAATCAGAAGGCCAGAGAGCGGTCTACAGCGTCGAGAATGCGGTCGACGTCCGGGATGTGTTCCCCCTCAGCCTTGGCTGGCGGGTAGGGGGTCGACCAGCCGGTGACTCGCAGTACCGGGGCCTCCATAACGTAATAAAGCTCCTCACCCAGCCGAGCCGCGATCTCCGCGCCGACGCCCTGGGTGCGTGGTGCCTCCTGGACGACGATGGCCCTTGTCGTACGACGCACCGATTCGTAGACAGTCGCCATGTCGAGCGGGGAGAGGCTACGCAAGTCAATAACCTCGAGTTTTCGCCCCTCCTGAGACGCCTCCTTCGCCGCCTCCACGCAGGTATCGACCATCGGACCGTAGCAGATCAGGGTGGCCTCCTCGCCAGAGCGCGCGATTCGGGTCTGGTGCAACCCCAGCGTCGGTGTCTGCGCAACGTGGCCACGGGTATAGTACCGACGTTTCGGCTCAAAGAAGATCACCGGGTCGGGGCTGTCAATGGACTGACGCAGCATCCAGTAGGCGTCGTCAGGGTTGGAGCAGGTAACCACCTTGAGACCAGGCGTATTCGCATAGAAGCCTTCCGGCGACTCGGAGTGGTGTTCTGGCGAGCCGACACCACCCCCGAAGGGGATACGGATCGTCACCGGCAAGGACCACCGGCCACCGACGCGAGCCCGGTATCGGGCCAGCTGGGAAACGATCTGGTCAAAGGCTGGGGCACTGAAACCGTCAAACTGGATTTCTACACACGGGCGGTACCCGCGCATGGCCATACCAATCGCTGTTCCGACGATGCCTGACTCTGCTAACGGCGTATCGATGACTCGACGGCCACCAAACTGGGCTTTGAGGCCGTCCGTGATGCGGAAGACACCACCGAGGGTACCGACGTCCTCCCCCATGAGGACGACGCGATCGTCGGCTGCCAGAGCATCGGATAAGCCAGCGTTAAGGGCTTTGGCAAGGGTGGTCTCCCCCTGCGGACGCGCACTGTGCAATACTTCCTCGCTCATCAGTTATCCTCCTCCCACGACGCGATTTCCTCGACGTCAGCCAGGACGTCGGGGGTCGGCTCGGCGTACACGTCCTCCATAAGGTCAGCCATCACAGGCGTGGCATTCTCGTGAACAGCAGCGCGAACCTCGGCGCCGAAGGCGTCCTCACTCTCAGCGAGGCCGTCAAGCCACGCCTGGTTGATAATCCCGCGGTTCTGCAAATACGTGCGCAGCCGGACGATGGGGTCGGTCTTACCCCACGTCGACTCCTCTTCTGCGGTGCGGTAGCGGGTGGGGTCGTCGGTGGTGGTGTGAGCCCCCATCCGGTAGGTCCACGCCTCGACGAACACCGGCCCCTTTCCGCTACGGGCATATTCGAGGGCCGATCGCAGCACGGCCATCATGGCGATGACGTCGTTGCCGTCGACTTGCACGGCAGGGATGCCGAACCCGGTAGCGCGGCGGAAAAGAGACGTGGGCGACTGCACCGTGGTCGGCTCTGAAATCGCCCACTGGTTATTGACGCATACGAATACCACGGGGGCGTTCATCGAAGCCGCAAAAACATAAGCCTCGTTCGTGTCCCCCTCGCTCATCGCGCCGTCACCGTGGAAATCCAGCACGGCAGCCGGATCACCTCCAGCCTCGACGTCACGCTGGACACCCATGGCGTAGCCGACGGCATGCAGGGTTCCCGACCCGATCATCACCGGATAGGCGCTGAAGTGAGTCGCAACGGTGTCCCAACCGCAGTGAGAAGTCCCGTCCCACGCTCCAAGGATGTCAGCCAGACTGACGCCCATGGCGTGGGCCAGGCCCTGCTCCCGGTAGGTGGGAAACACCTGGTCTCCCTGTCTCAGTGCCAACCAAGCGCCAGCTTGGGTGGCCTCCTGTCCCAATAGCGGCGGCCACAAACCCAATTCGCCGTGACGCTGCAGGGCGGTAGCCTCGACGTCGAGGCGTCGCGTCATGACCATCATCTCGAGAGCCTTGACGAGGTCGTCGTCGACCAGGTCAACGGGAAAGTCGGGATGTGTGGTGAGGTGCCCCTGCTCGTCGAGGATCCGCACCATTGCAGGATCAGGACGATTAACGGGGTGGTGCCGCGCCGGAAGGACGAACGGATCCGTGCCGCCTTCGTCGGCACACATGGTCTCGGTCACATCTTCCTCCTGGTTAAGTGTTCCGTAGCTCAATTCTGAACGCCAACAAGCCCCGTTTCCAAGCGAAACCTACCGTTCCGTAAAGAGCCACCAAAGATGAGGTTACCGTTGCGTAGGTTGTCCCTGGTTCCTACCCCGGACTTCGATTGGTGTCAGAACGTGCGTACCCTCAAACGGTGAGCAAAACAGTGGCAGTCATCGGTGCCGGAATGACGGGCCTGGCAGCCGCACACCACCTGCACAACCACGGCTGTCGTCCCGTCGTCCTCGAGGCAGGCCAGGGCGTTGGCGGCCAGGTTAGGTCCCGTCGTCTTGGTTCTGATGTGGTCGACATGGGACCTGAAACCGTGCCTCTTCGCGCCCCGGGCGTTGCCGCACTCGTTGCGGAGCTGGGACTGACGGACTCCATGCGTCATCCCGCTCCTGGGCGCGTCTTATTGTCGAGCCGGCGCGGAGTCGTGGAGATGCCGTCCGGTGTAACACCAGTAGGGCCCACGAAGTTCCTCCCCACTATCGCCTCGCGCATCCTCTCCCCTGCCGGACTGTTACGGGCCGGGCTCGAACCTTTCAACGCTCGCCCGCACCCTGACGACGTCAGCGTCGGCCAGTTCATCGCCGAAAGGTTTGGTGACGAGGTGAGCCGCGCCATCGTCGACCCACTGCTAGGGGGTATTCACGCCGCTGACCTCAACACATTCTCGCTGGCAGTCGCTGCCCCCGCTTTGGAACGGACGGTCAGGAAGGGCGACTCCATCGTCGCCGGAACTCTCAAACGCAATGCTGCCAGACGGTGGCCACGGCTTCGCCATCATTCGCAGCGCTCTGGTCCGCGCACCCCCGCCACGGCCACCTGGAGACACGGCCTGATGACGTTGCCGGAGGCACTGGCTCAGGGGCTCACCATTCATACAAATACCCGTGCCACGGGAATCCGTCAGGTCGGCCACGAATGGGTAGTCGATGTCACTGGTCCGCGTGGTGTTGGATCGGTTGCTGTTGATGACGTCATCATTGCCACTCCCGCTAGAGTTGCGGGCGCCCTGCTTGCTACCGCATGCCCGCAGGCTTCCGAACTGCTGTCGCAGTGTGAAAGCACTACGGTTGCCACGCTGGTTATGCAGGCTGACCTTACTGGCCACCCGATCGCCACGGCCCAAACGTGGTTCATTGGTTCGGCATGGTCTGCCCTGGTGCGTCAGGTGACCAATCTCTCGACGACGTGGCACCTCGCCAAACCCACCTTTCGGATCGCCATGGGCCGGCAGCGTGGAACCCCCATCGACGATCTATCTGACGACGACCTCGTCGCCATGAGCGTGGCAGAGTTGAGACGTCTCGGACTGGCTCTTGACCCCCACGACTACGTCATTGAGCGACACCGCGGCGCCATGCCGCAACCAGCTCCTGGCCACCGGGAGCGCATGGCCCAGCTCGCCGCGACCCTCAACGGCACCGGTCTCCATGTGGGAGGGGCCGGTATCGACGGTGCCGGAGTTGGCACCGCAATTGCTGCTGGACGCCGTCTCGCACGCCACATCACCTCGAAGGAGGAGAATTAGTGACCATCACTGAGCACCCTGACCACCTGATCCGGCCCGGCAGTGCGCCCACAGGACACCCCGGCGGCCATCCGGGAGGTCATCCAGGCCACAGCCCGCTCGTCCGCGAGATCAAGCACGACCTCAACAACAAGCCTTTCATCGTCATCTGGGAGGTTACCCGCGCCTGCGCCCTGGTCTGCCAGCATTGCCGCGCCGAGGCCCAGCACCATGCCGCCCCTGGCCAGCTCACCAACGCCCAAGGCCACGAACTCATCGATCAGCTGACCAGCTACGAGCGTCCCTACCCGATGCTCATCCTCACCGGCGGTGACTGTTTCGAGCGCCCTGACCTCGTCGACCTCATCGAGTACGCCGTCAGCAAGGGCCTGCACGTGTCGATCTCGCCATCAGTGACCCCGCTATTTACCCGCGACAGGGTCAGGGCGGTGCAGGAAGCTGGGGTGTCGATGATGTCGATGTCCTTGGATGGCGGCTCAGCCACGACCCACGACGCCTTCCGGGGTTTCCCTGGCACTTTCGACCACACCGTCGAGGCCTGCCACATGCTTCGCGAGCTAGGGATGAAGTTCCAGCTCAATACGGTGTTCACGGCTAAGAACATCCACGAGGCGCCACAGATGCTTAAGAACGCCATCGACCTCGGGGCGATGATGTTCTACACATTCATGTTGGTGCCGACCGGGCGTGGCGCCCAGCTCGATATGCTCTCGCCCCTGGAGCGCGAGGACGTCCTGTATTGGCTGCACGACAACTCCACCCGCATTGCCATCAAGACGACCGAAGCCCCTCAGTATCGGCGCATCGCTTTCCAGCGCGACGCCGTCCGCCAAGGCAAGGAGCGGCCGGTTCGCCACGGCGAGCTCTACGAGTGGCTGACCCGCGAAACCAACGAGCTGCTGGGCGAAACCATTACAGAACCGCGCCCGCCACGCACCCCACTGGCGATCAACTCTGGATCTGGGTTCGCGTTCATCGACCACACCGGTGATGTCTACCCGTCAGGGTTCCTACCGATCCACTGTGGGTCGATCAAGGAGACGCCCTTCCCTGAGATCTACCGCGGATCGCCGGTTTTCCAGGGGTTGCGCAATCCGAATGGGTTCTCCGGCAAGTGCGGAGCATGCAATTTCAACCACTTCTGCGGTGGGTCTCGTTCGACCGCCTACGCCTTGACCGGGGATTATCTCGCCTCTGATCCTTCGTGCGCCTATGTGCCGCCGGGGTATGACGGTGAACTACCCGAAGGGGTTCCTGCCGAGGGGATTCCGCAGATCTGAAACCTGGACGCCGTGACGGATTCGTCACGGCGTCTGCCGTATTCCGGGCATGGTCGACCAGTGCACATTGATCAGGGGCAGCGTCGGTCGTGGCTGAACGAAAGCAGATTTGCCTCAACTTTGGCCGCTTTCAGGTCAAGGTGCCGACACAGCGAATTCCTGGCGGTGAAGTTCGCCAGAACCATTGCCAGGACGGCCAAAAATAGGCGAAGCTAGCCTTGTACGCTTTTGGGCACACAGCACCATTTGGACGAATCCAGGGGGAGCCCATGAATCACCGACGTAGGGCCCGCATTGCCGGCCTATCGGTACTGTGTATGGCCGCGGGCAGCTTCGTTGCCAAGCCTGCTTTCGCAGCACCGAGCACAAGTGGCACCCCGTCCGCGCCGGTCGCGTCGTGCAATGGCGACAAGAACGTCGACATCTTCAACTTCAACGACTTCCACGGCCGTATCGCTACCGGAGCCAACCTCTTCACCCCTGTCGTCGAGGCCCGCAACGCCAACGGAGCCGACAAGGTCCTGCTGCTCGACGCTGGCGACAATGTTGGTGGATCGACCTTCGAGTCTGGCTCCCTCAACGACGAGCCCACCATCGACATGCTCAACGCCGCTGGTGTCGACGCCAATGCCGTCGGCAACCACGAGTTCGACAAGGGCTGGAAGGACCTAGCCGAGCGCATCGTGCCTCATCTCAACAGCCCCTACCTCGGCGCCAACGTCTACGAAAAGGGCACCACGAAAGTAGCGGCTCCCCTCAAAGCGTCGACGATCATCGTCAAGGATGGAGTGCGCATCGGTGTCGTCGGCGCTGTCACCCACGACCTGCCCTCCCTGGTCTCCCCCGCCGGCATTTCCAACCTCACCATTGGTGATCCGGTTAAGGCTGTGAATGCCGAGGCCAAGCGTCTCAAGAGCGAGGGCCTGGCCGACGTCGTCGTTGCCGAATACCACGAAGGCGCTGCCGACGGTTCCGAGGATGCCGCCAGCCAGGGCGGCAACTTCGCACCGGTCTACGCTGACACGTCCACCGATGTTGACGTCGTCTTCAACGGCCACACTCACCAGGTGTACTAGTGGAAGGACAAGGCCGGCGCCCCGCTCCTGCAGGCCGGCTCCTACGGCCAGCACCTGGCCAAGGTGAACGTGGCGTGGAATTCACAGCAGAAGAAACTGTGCTCTACCGGCGCCTCAATCATTGACCCGGCCACAACCCCGGCTGACGACCCAACGATCGCCAAGATTTCTTCGATCTACGACGACGCCAAGGCCAAGTCGGACAAGGCTGGCACTACCGTCATTGGGCATGAAACCGCACCGATCACCACGCCGTCGAACACATCCGATCAGAAGTTCGGCGCCGAGGTCCGCGACCGTGAATCGACGATGACCAATATGGTCGCCGACATGTTCAAGGACACCTTGGGCAAAGACGACCCGAACTTCATCGGCCTACAAAACCCCGGTGGAACCCGCGCCTCTCTGCTCGACAAGGACATCACCTACAAGCAGGCAGCCCAGGTACTCCCCTTCGCTAACACGTTGACGACCACCAGAATCACCGGCGCCCAGTTCAAGAAGGTGCTTGAGCAGCAGTGGCAACGCGCCGGGACGGCGAGGTCCCGTCACGTCCATACCTGCAGCTCGGCGTGTCCTCGAACGTCACCTACACCTACGATGAGTCCCGCAAGGAGGGCGAACGCATCACCTCCGTGTGGGTGAACGGCAAGCCGATCGACCCCAAAGGCACTTACTCCGTGGGTTCCGGTTCCTTCCTAATCGCCGGTAGAGACAATTTCACGGAGCTAGCCAAGGGTTCTAAACCCGTCGATAGCGGCAAGATTAACCTATCCGCTTGGGTGGATTGGATCAAGGCCCACAAGACCCTTAAGCCAGACTTCGCCAAACGCGCTGTCTCCCTGACAACCTCGCTCCACGAGGGCACGTCCAGGGACACCACCTTCACCCTCGGTAAACCTGCCGATAAGGCTGTTGCCCCCGACACCGTGGATTTCACCTCCAAGGATGCTGTAGTCAACACGATCATGAAGGCCCAGATCGTCCAGGACGACAAGACCGTCGACGTCGCCACCACTCCGGTTAAGGACGGCTGGTCCTCCGTGTCCGTCAAAGTGCCGACCGCCAAGGGGCTGGTCAGCGGTGAGGCCACCATCGTTTTCACCTTCCCGGATTCCGGCACCACGGTGCGCTTCGCCGCCAAGCTGTCAGTACCGTCCGGCGATCATCCTGGTGGCGCTGTGATCCCGGCCCCGAAACCGGGCCAGTCTGGCACCCCGGGCCACGACGTCAATCTAGGAACCCCCGGATCTGACAAAGGCTCCAGCAACGGCAAACCCGGCCTGCCGAAAACTGGTATCTGATCCGAGGATCGACACGACCTCATACTGAAAACTCTGGCCTGAGGGGGTCCCGGGCCAGGGTTCTTGTGTGTCTGAGTTGGGGCAGCAAAGAGATGAAGTCTGCCGACGTGGTGGAAATGCCGGTCATGACCGTGAGTGCTGCCACTTGTCGCAGCAACAACCACCATTAGAATCGCGATTACCGCACCACGTGATGGTGGCGAGGACGGTATTCAATCCCGCCTCCGGGATTCAGGGTATGCCTCGGATACGTCGCCGTCAGGCAGGTGACTCCTACCAGGCTTGTGAAGCCCGACGTAGCGTCCTCCCTGGGCCTCCAGCTCGGCCGGGGATCCGTTCTCCTGGATCTGGCTGTGTTCCAGCACGAGCACCCAATCGGCAATCTCCACCGTCGACAGACGATGGGCAATGATGACGGCGGTCCGGTCGGCAGGGATCGTCCCCAAAGCCCGCTGCACCAAACGCTCCGAGGGAATGTACAGGGACGAGGATGCCGACTGGAAGGTGTGTAGCTCGAAGAACTGACGAGCGTACAGCAGGAAGGTCGTCAGGACACCGACCGTCGTTCATCTGCGCAGGGCGAAGTAGCCGCCGGTGAGCAGCATGAGGCCGACGGTGATGTTGCCGATCAAGGTGATGCCCGGCATGAAGATCACGAAGAGCCGCATCGCCCGGACACTGATGCCGCGACACCGGTCAGCCAGCTAGGTGAAGATCTCCTGATTACGCGGCTCGCGATAGTAGGCCTGGACCGCCTCGATGCCGGTCATCGTCTCGGAGAACTGGATGATGACCTGGGCCGAGGCGTTGCGGACCTTGCGGAATGTGCGGCTCGACTCCGCCGAAAACCACTTCACCAGCGGTGAGACGAAGAACAGCGACGCCAGCAGATGAGGCCAAGTCGCCAGTCCATGACAAGCAGCAGCATGGCACCGGTGGCGATGGGGTGAGGACGGCGGACATGCGGCCGTCGGACCCATGCCCCATAAGCTCGGCGATGCGCTGGTCCTCTGCTACGCGCTTCTCCTCGGCGGTGGACATCTCGAAAGTGCTGTCGCGTTCAGCCTTCCCGTCGGTCGCGATCAACCTCCTCTCCCGGATTCTCCACGGACTCGCCGGACATCCCCCTGCTCAGCGTCGTAGGCGCTCAGCAGCTCTCGGTACTCCGGGACTGTCGCCAAGAGCTCCGAGTGCGTGCCGACGCGGATGATCGTCCCTTCCTGCAGCAAGGCGACCAACGAGGCGCCTGAGATGTACTAACCGGAGACGTTAGTTGAGCTGTTTGTCGAGTGAGCTCGCATGATCTGGGCGGCGAGGTCGTGGAACTGTTCGACCGCTTCAGCTGGGTTCAGAATGCGGATGTGGTCGCCGAGATAGAGGAGCTGTCGCACCGATTCGACATCGGGGTAGCGGACAGTGATCAGAGTCCACGCATCCTCGGTATAGGTGACGTTGGCCATGCGGGTTCCGAGAATTCGTTGGGCCAGGTCCAGGCGGGTTGAGCGCAGCAGCGCATGCACCTCGACGCCGGGGGTCGGCTCGAAGCTGGTCACCAGGTCGTGCCATACCGACCGCAGGTCTTAGTCTGGTCGGAGCACCGCGACATCCGTGAGGGGATCGCGCTCTTCGATACGGCTGGTGTTGAACATGCGGGGGTGCCCATCGACGTCGGCCACGAGATACCAGGAGCCAGCCTTGTTCACGAGCCCGTACGGGTCCGCGGTGAGCCATTGCCCGCTGGTTTCTCCGCTCCGTCGGTAGCACAGGCGGATGCGACGTCGCTCTCTCGCTGCGGTCAGCAGGCCGAGTTCCTTTCCGGTCGTGAACCACCCTGATGGGTCGATGAGGAGTACCTCGGACAGGGGCGGGGTACCAAGCACCTGTCCTCGCGTGGCGACGGCCGTCATTTTCTCCTGGGCGCTGGCGTGGACTGCCTGCAGCCCGACCTGCTCAAGAAGGTCGGCGTCCAGCCCCGCGACAGTGAGCAGCTGAAGCTCTCCCGGATCGAGACGAGCGACGTCCAGCACGATCGCGCCACCGTGTGAATCGGAACGCCCGCAGCTGGCAATGCTTCGACGTCACGCAGGATCGTGCGCGGTGAGACCTCGAATCGTCGGGTCAATTCTTGGCTCGTCATCCGCTCATGGGTCTGTAGGAGCAGCAGGATCGACAACAGCCTCGAGGACTTCATGGCCCCGATCCTCGCAGAAAACATGACATGAGTTGTCCTGTTCTGGTGATCGGCTAGTGCCAAATGATCCACTGACCCGAGAGACACCCATGTCGGCACCCAACCTGTTCCTGACCTACGTCAGCGACGCCAAACGGTCCACCGCCTTCTACAGCGACTTGTTCGACATCGAGTCCAACTTCACCAGCCCGCGCTACGTCGCCTTCGAGGTGACACCCGGGGCGCTGTTCGCCATCTGGACCGGCCGCAACGGGGACACCACCCGCGACACGCCCCGCACGAGCGAGATCGGGCTCATGGTCCCCCGGTCGTCCGCGGCGGTCGATGACGCCTACCGAGAGGGGGTCGCGAAGGGCGTACACGTCATCGAGGAACCGCACGACGACGTGTTCGGCCGCACCTTCGTGATCGCCAACCCCGACGGCAACCTCATCCGGGTCAGCCCCGTCGACTGACCCGACAACCGATCCCCACGTGGCGGCGAGCACCAGCGCGGCGTCACCGTGGAGCGGGTCCTGTCCGACAACGGCGGCGTCTACCGCTCACACCTGTGGCGCAACACCTGCAACGAGCTCGGCATCAAGCACAAGCGCACCCGCCCGTACCGGCCGCAGACCAACAGCAAGATCGAACGGTTCCACCGCACCCTGGCCGACGGCTGGGCCTACGCCCGCTGCTACACCTCCGAGGCGGAGCGCCGTGGCAAGCTCGGCGACTGGCTGCACTACTACAACCACCACCGGCCCCACCCGGCCTGCGGGAACCAGCCACCCTTCTCACGATTGACCAACATCCCCGGTCAGTTCACTTAGCGGTGAACGTACAGGTAGTCACCCACGCAGACGACGCGCCCACCACGACCTAACCCTGATGGACGACATGGCAGCGCCACCCGGCACAAGGCAGGGACCGAGCTACTGTTCGTTGTCACCACAGTCGTGGTTGGTGGCCACGCCGCACGGCGCTGGAGAACCCTGACCTGCCACAGTTCATGCAGCATCCGTGGTGGATACGGGCAGAACCCGGGGCCGCCACGTGCAGGAGATCTCTCGTGGGTGGTTCGGATCGAGGGCGTTGAGCACCATCTGGTAGGCGACGGGATCATAGGGTAGGCGGCCGTGGCCATAGGCATCCAGAGGGCAGGCGTCCTGCACGGTCATGTTCTTGGCGCCCTTGAGGAAGGCTTGCGTGTAGGGCGTGACCGTCATGTCGAGCCGGGTGGAGATGACGGTGTAGGCGATACCCGGGACGGTGTCGCCGTCACGGTAAACCTGTTGCATCAACGCTGATCCCTTGAGCTGCTGGCCGTAGGCCTCCATGTTGTGGTCGTAGCTCCACGTGCTAAGGAAATCCTTCACAGCCTCGGGCAGGCCGTCGACAAGCTTGTCGAGACCGACGGCGGTGGTGCCGTGGTTGGCGGCCACCAGTCCGATCAGCTTGTCGACCTTGGACGCTCCGCCATACATCTTGATGTAGGCGTTCGGCAGGATGCCGCCACCCTGCGAATGTCCGACGAAGTCGACCTTCTCAGAGCCCGTCGCTTTCCGGACCCGATCCACAAAGGCACCCAGCGCCTGCGCGGAGGCGCGCACGTCACCGGTGAAGCCCCAGCCCTCGTCGAGGATCCCCACGGGGACATTGGTGGTGAAGGTGTAGACACAGTACCCCTCATGGGCCAGATGGGGTCCGTAGAAGGACCATGTGGCGAACGCATTGCCGCCAGTACCGGGAATCAGGATGACCGGTCGGTCGCCGGGCTTGACCTTGCAGGAGAAGTCGTTCACACCCCGCGGCGCCACGCCCAGGTGCTTCTCGCTATAGGAACGCGCCATCGACGCCGTATGGAATTCCGGCCCGACGCCGTTACCGGGAATACCGTCGGGGCTGTGGGCTGCCTGGACCAGGGGATGGATATCCCCCGGCGAAGTAGCAGCCTGCGCAATCGGCGCGGCAGCCATCAGGACGGCCACACTCGCGGCCATGACGGCGAATCGTGCGTTGATCTTCATCAGTGACTCCTCAGCGGAACTACGGGGCGAATTTCGTGAATCATATTGATTCAATTCGAAAAGGGTAGCCTACAAAAATTTCATCTCAAGGGGTGGCCTAAACGATACATCACATTGAGAATTCTCCTAACTCGGTCAGTGAGGTCAACGCCCCCTAAGGTAACCCCCGAGAGATTCCATACGACTTGGCGGTGGGGATCAGCGGGGGCGCAACTCCCCGTAGGGTGTCCTGCTGCTTGCCCTCGGCGTTCCACGATATGGCCTGCGGCAAGCCCCTTGGCCTTCTAGCCAAACAGGCGCCATACTAAGGCCAACTGAAGCTATCCACGCAATCCAACCCCAGTAAGGCTCCATGCAAGAAATAATAACCGCACAACTGTGAACGAAAGTTATCTGATATGACCGAACGCTATACTTTCGTGAGCCCGCCGATCATGCTAATTTCGCGGCTACTTGGCGCGCTATAGCTCCGTGTATCACGCTCGTCACCCCACCGAAGCGCCCTCTTCATATATGCTGGTACCTCGCCAGTCATCTCCAGCCCGATTCATCCTGGCGGCTGTTGGTAGTTGACATTAGAAGAAGGAATTGCCATGCGTCGAAAGTCTGCCCTCGGATTTGTAGCTTTGTCCCTGTTCGCCACAGGGATGGGCGTTGCCGCAGCAACACCGGCAACTGCCTCGCCGGCGGATACGGCAGCGCCAGTTCGCGTCGACGCTTCACGGTGGACCACCCAGGGGCGTTGGGTGACCGACGCCCAGCACCGCGTGGTCATCACGCAGGGGATCAACGAGGTTGCCAAGAGCGCCCCCTACGCCCCCGATGCCGTCGGTTTCGGTGAAGACGACGCAGCCTTCCTCGAGGCGCAGGGGTTCACCAGCGTCCGGCTGGGGGTGCTGTGGGCCGGCGTCGAGCCTCGGCCGGGCGTCTACGACGACGCTTACCTGGCCCGGATCGAACGCACCGTGCGGATCCTCAACGCCCACGGCATCGCCAGTGTCCTCGACTTCCATCAGGACATGGTCAACGAGAAGTACCAGGGGGAGGGGTGGCCTGCCTGGGCCGCGCTCGACCACGGCATGCCCAACATCGTCAAGACGGGCTTCCCCGGCAACTATTTCCTCAACGAGGCCGTCAAATACTCCTTCGACTCCTTCTACGACAACACCAAGGCCTCCGACGGCATCGGTGTTGCCGACCACTACGCCAGCGCCTGGCGACATGTGGCCGAGCATTTCCGAAACGTGCCCGGCGTGCAGGGCTACGACCTGTTCAACGAGCCGTTCCCGGGCCACCGCTACACGCGGTGCCTCACGCAGCTCGGTTGCCGCGCTGCTGACGCGCGACTGTCGGCCGTCCAGCAGAAGACTGTCGACGCGATCCGCTCGGTCGACAAGGCCACCACTGTCTGGTACGAGCCGATGCAGTTCTTCAATATAGGTGTCGGGACCAACGTCCGGCTCACGGGATCCAACCTGGGGTTGAGCTTCCACGACTACTGCACCAGCCAGGCCACCCTCCACTCCTATGTCGGGTGCACTGCGCCCGACAACCGGGTCTTCACTAACGCAGAGAAGCATTCACGTCAGACCGGGTCGGGGCTGATGCTCACCGAGTTCGGCGCCATCACGACCCCCGCGGTGATCACGTCCCAGATGGACCTGGCAGCTCGCAACCGGGTCGGCGTCCAGTGGTGGGCCTACACTGCCGGTGATCCCACCACAGCCGGCCCGGGCACCGAGCAAGCCCTCGTCGACGACCCAGCTCGGCCACCCCAGGGGACCAACGTCGAAAGCGCCAAGCTGACGCTGATCGCCGTTCCCCACCCGGACCGTGTCGCGGGCACCCCATCCGCGTACCACCACGACCGGTCCCGACGCGTGTTCACCATGACCTGGACCGCCCAGCGGCCCGACGGGTCGCGCGCGGAGGAGTCGGACGAGACGACTGTGGTGGTCCCTGCCATCTCAGCGCCCCACGGGTACGACGTGCAGGCATCCGGCGCCCACGTCACCTCCCACCCAGGCGACCGGGTGGCGCGGTTGCACCTCAACCAAGGCAGTGCCACGGCGAAGGTCACGATCACCCTGCGCTAACCCTTCAAGCGTCTTCAGCACCGACCTACAAGTCTCCCAGACACTTTTACGACCGGCCCTCCTCCTTGGGGTGGGCCGGTCCTTTTCGTGTTGCGGGATGCACCTGGCAGCACCACCTCCGGCCCCCATGGAGAACAGTAGGTACCCTCGCAGGGTACTACGGCCAAGGCATATTTGACGTTCCACGCTTGCCACTGCCGTCTTAGGGCCATACTGCCGCCACGCAGCTGAGACGGTGACCAATCGGGTAGGGTGACTGGTTGCCGTAGCCCATGTGAGGCCGGTGATAGTTGTAGTGGCGTGCTCAGCCCCCTGAACTCACCCCGCCGTTCAGCCTCAGAGGTGTAGCAAGCGGACGTAAGCTCAGCTTAATCGGTCAAGGCGTGGTGGAATCTCTCGGTCTTCCCATTGACATATACGCGATATATCCGAGTCCACTGGCGTGTGATACCCAGTATCAGCGCCACGAGGACGGTCAGCCACCCCAACGTCACCTGCAGCGCGTGGGCATGGGGAGTGGACAGGGCGTTGAAACGCACGACCACCACAGCGAGGGAAACTGCCAGAACGAGGAATAGGCACGACGCCGCTACCCCGCCGACGAGAGTCAGCACGTTTGAGGCAGTGAGCAGGTATAACCCCATGGCAGATACAACTCCCGCAGTCGGCAGGTTCGTGGCCGTGGGAGGTTTCGCGGACGGGGTGCCCGCGACACGGTCCGGGCGGGGAACGACGATCAGCGCCAGCTTGACGCCTTCGACGTTAATCCCCTCTGTGATGACCACGCGGCGCTGTACGTCGGTCACCCAGCGTCACTGAGTGGTCCACCGTGAAGCGACAACGCAAACCGGCGCTGCCGTATCCGCCGGCGAGGCAGTTGCCGGCGGATACGGCAATGCCCATCCCTGTGGCGAACAACAAATCCGAGGAATGAGTAGAGCTTTCGGTCAGATTGAATAACTTTCGTTCACAATCGTGGCGGGGAGGTTAGATAAGGGGTTCTGACGAGAGAAGGACTTTGATAGTCACTGATCGGCCCCAATGGCTGTTCCACATCCCTCGAGGAGGATTCCCATGAAGCGTTCGGCTCTTATCATCCCGATTTTGACCGGGGCAGTGCTTGCACCGGTGGCGCCCGCGGTCGCCGTGGCGGCGCCAGCTCCGGTGAGCCAGTCTGCTGCGCGCCAGCATGCCCAGGTCGACGCCGAGCAGGCGCTCGCACAGGTCAATGCCCGCATCGCCGAGCTGCATAAGATGCCCCAGGCGCAGGTTCCCGCAAGCGAGGCTCCGAAGGTCAACTACAGCGAGGAGATCCGCAAGCTCCTCGACACGGCCTTCGAACTGCGCACCGCGATCGAGTCGATCATTGCCGGCAAGGTGCCGCCGGTGGATCTGTCCACCATCCCGGCTCGTGTCGACCTGCTGACCACCAGCGTGAAGACCATCCAGCAGGCCAACCATAACCTGGTCAACAAGGTGGAGGCTGCTCACGTCGAGCTGGGCTTCTCGATCACACGCGCCCTGATCCGCACGATCAACCCAACCAGCACCGCAGCGCAGTTGGCCGAGAGCAAGGCCGACATGCTGTCCACGTACGCGAAGGTCGCGGCCTACCGCGACCTCAAGCCCACCGATGCGGCGACCGTGTACGTCAAGAACCGCCTCAACACGAAGATCTGGCAGACACGGATCAACCGTGACAAGTACCTCCTCGGCAAGAACGCAGAGGGGTACAAAGCGATCAACAAGGCGCTCACCCACGCAACCGGTGTGTGGTTCAATCCCGCCACCACCGTCAAGCAGGTCGACGACGAGGTGAAGGCTCTGGACCTCGCTTTCCAGGCCGCTCTGGACCGGGGGCCGGCTGATGGGAAGCTGCGTACCAACTGACCCATCCTCCCGGGACTTCCGTAGAAGGAGACTGGCTCGCCTTGCCCGTGAGCCCGGTCTTCTTCTCCCCTATTGACGTGTCGTCCAGGACTTGGTCCGCGACGGATTCGCCCCACGGGTCGTCCACTTGGTGGATCATTGTCCACTTGGTGGATCATTTGTGGCACACGAGAGTTCACAGCCGTGACCGTTCAGGAACGGTCACGGCTGTGAACGCGTCCAGTCGGTGCAACGTCGAGAGGCGTTCGGCGTCGTTGCCCAGAAGGGTTCGGGCGGTATTGGTTGTCGTGGTGCAGCCAGAGTCCAGCACGCTGCGTCGTTCGGTTTCGGAGGTGTAGCAGCGGGCGTTGATGAAGTGGCCACTGGCAGTGGCTTGGTGGGTGAAGTCGAGTGCTCCGGTGCGCCAGGGTGCCGCCGCGTCGAAGCCGAGTTGCGTGGCCCAGTCCTGGGAGATGACCCCAACGGGCATGGCCAGCTGAGCCCCGCATTCGCGGTCGGTCGTGTCCATCTCGAGGGCGACGGGTGCGGGCTTTGTCACTGCGCCCATAGCCCCGCAGGTCGGGACGATCACCGTGAACCGTCGAGCCGCCGGGCAACGTGTCGCCTCATGTAGTACGTCTGGGGAAAACCGTGGAATAGGACCATTGCGGGGCCCTGTCCGCCGACGGCGACATTCAGGTGAGTCCCGTCGGTGCCCGGGGGAGTGATAGGTGAAGTCGTTGGTTGTGAAGGTGGTCCACCTGCGAATAGCGAAGTTGTGACGCTCCTTACTCAGGTTCAAGTCAAAAGACGTCGATATCTCTTGTCCGTCGTCCAAAGCTGCCAAGAAATCTCGCTGTTGACGTTCACATCGCCGAATCGGGGCATTTCTTGACAGCTCCGTGTAGTTCGCCGCAAGTATGAACCCTGGCAAGGCCCTCCCCACACCAGGCAGACTGGACCCACCGATCATGGGAGGAACCCCCTGTGAGCAACCAGAACACTTCCTCCGTCATTTTCGTGTGCTGGGGAAACATCTGTCGTTCCCCGATGGCCGAATTCGTCGCCAGGAAAGTCTTCTCCGACGAAGGCTTGGACGCCCGCATCACCAGCGCCGGTGTCAGCGATGAGGAGCACGGCGACCCGATGGATTCGCGAGCCAGGTCCGTCCTGAAGTCCCACGGATACCCCTGCTCGGGCCACAACGCTCACCAGATCGACGAGTCCGAGATCATGTCCGCCGACCTCGTCATAGCCGCCGAGCCACGCCACATCCAGATGATGAAGCGGATGGCCCCCGACGCCGACAACCTCCGTCTCATCCGCGACTACGACCCCAAATGCACCCCTGGCACCTCCCTGCCGGACCCCTGGTATGGCTCGGCCGACGGGTTCGAGGACACCCTCGACGCCATCGAGGCCGCAATGCCCGGAATCGTTGACGAGGTGCGCTCACTGGCCTGATCAGTTCCCCGCCATGGCGCTGGTCCCCCGAGACCAATCGTTGCGGCACTATAGGCTGTTCCCATGAGTTTGTTCTTGGTCGGCGGAGGGTACGACGACTCACTGGTGGAGGCCTACGACAAGTTCGTCTCCCAGGCCCGCCATCACAATGCTGACGCTCCGATTGCGGTGGTCGTGGCCGGTCCGCCCTCCGAGTCCGCCGACCACGCCGCCGAATTGACGCGCATCGTCGCCTCCCGGTGGGTTGACGCGAACATCCTCACCATCTACCTAGACGGCCCGGGTACCGCCCCGATGATGGGCGACCCGGCCACCCCGCTGTGGGCAGAGGACGAGTCCTTCCAGCTCCCCGACAATCTCGACGCCCTTGCCGGCATCATCGTCGGCGGCGGTGCCGTCCCCAGTTACATCAACGGTCTTGCACCGGCCGCCGAGCAGCTCTCGATGCTGGTGCGCGGCGGTGCTCCGTGGCTCGGCTTCTCGGCCGGTGCGATGGCCCCGTGTGTCACCGCTCTGGCAGGAGGATGGAAGCTGCAGGGACGCCAGGTCGGCCAGCAGACAGGTGCTGAGAGCTTCGACGAGGTCACCTTCGTCGAGGGCCTTGGCCTGGTCAGCCTGACCATCTCCACCCACAATGACACCCTTTCCGGCGACGGCCTCATCATCTCGGCCGTCGAGTCCGGCCTGCTTTCCAGTGCCGTTGCCGTCGACGAGGCCACCTGCCTGCGCATCGACGCCTCGACCGGCCACACCGAGGTGATGGGACGTGGCCTGGCTCGCTGGTTCACCCGCGAGGTCAACGGAGTTCTCGTCCGCTCCCAGCGCTCCGTCACCCCGGAAACGGCTCCAGCCCCGCACAAGCCCCGCTTCGACGGTCTGGCAAAGGTGGCGGCGGCGACCCGTGCCGCCCACGACAAGGAGGAGCGCGCGAAGGCAGCCCGGCAGCGTGCCGAGGAGAGACGTCGCGCACGGAAGTCCAAGTCTGCTGATGACGAGACCAAGACCTCCGAGGGCTCCGCCACCCCCGAGGACGCACCTGCCTCCGCAGCCAACCCCCAGGCTGCCGCGGATCCGACCCCGACGGCAGGCCCGGAACCCGATCCCACCGCACAGCCCCCGACGGAGGACGTCAAGCCATGAGCATGCACATTCTTGTCGTTGACGATGATCGCGCGGTACGAGAATCCCTCGCCCGATCCCTGCAGTACAGCGGCTACGAGGTCGATAGCGCCGCCGACGGCGTCGAGGCTCTCGCCCATCTATCCGGAACTCACCCCGACGCCGTCATTATGGACGTCATGATGCCGCGTCTAGATGGCTTGGAAGCCACCCGGATGCTGCGCAGCAATGGCAACGACGTCCCGATCCTCGTCCTCACCGCCCGCGATGCTGTCGACGATCGCGTTGACGGCCTCGACGCTGGCGCCGACGACTACATGGTCAAGCCCTTCGCCCTCGACGAACTCCTCGCTCGCCTACGCGCCCTCACTCGTCGTTCCCGTCCCGAGCCAGAGCAGGACGAGGCCCCTGAACAACTCTCCTTCGCTGACCTCACCCTTGATCCAGGCACCCGCGAGATCACCCGCGGGAACCGTCGCATCAGTTTGACGCGTACCGAATTCGCCCTACTAGCCGTTTTCCTACAAAACCCGGAAAAAGTGCTGGAGCGATCGTGGCTGCTACATGAGGTGTGGGGATTCGACTTCCCGACCACCGCGAATTCCCTTGAGGTGTACATCGGATATTTGCGCCGCAAGACCGAGCACGATGGTGAGCCGCGTCTCATCCACACCGTTCGCGGCGTCGGGTACGTGCTGCGGGAAGCAAATTCGTGATCCGTCGCTGGTGGCGGAGGCTGCTCGATTGGCGTCCGCGCCCCCTGCGTATGACCATGGGACGCCGGGTCAGCCTCCTAGTATCGACGTCCGTTGTCGTCGCGGTCGCTTTGACCTCCTTGTCGGCGTGGCTCATGACTCGCATCTCGCTGTATAGCGAGCTTGACGAGCAACTCACCCGGATGGCAGCCACCATCTCGCCAAGTGTCGCCGCCGACCCTCAAAACCTCGGTGGGTTGGAAGCCAGTTCCCTGGCCGCCACAAACACCACCCTCATCCTGGTACGCGCCGACGGCCAAGTCACCACGGCCCCTGGAGCTGAGGTCACCGTCACCACGGGACCTCAAGAGCTAGCAGTCGCCCGCACCGGGATCGGGGTTAAAGCACACACCGTCATTGACTCCCGCGGTGTTCCGGTACGTATCGTCGCGGTCCCCTTCACCTCAGATGGCGTCCACTACGCTCTCGTCACAGGCCAGGACCTCACCGGGACCAGGGCCACCCTAGGGTCGCTATGGATCGTCCTCGTCGGCACCGGATTCGTAGGCATCGTACTCACCGCCATCGCTGGATACGTGGCAGGCAACTCTGCGACCAGCCCTTTGCGCGACCTCTCGCGAGCTGTTCATCACGTCACTACCACCGAAGATCTGACGCCCATCCAGGTCCACTCTCATGATGAGCTAGGCGATCTTGCCGTGTCGTTCAACAACATGCTGTCCTCGTTGTCGAACTCCCGGGAGCGTCAGAAGCAGCTCATCGCTGACGCCTCGCACGAACTGCGAACCCCCCTGACCTCGATGCGCACCAACGTCGAGTTGCTGATGGCCGACCAGAAGAGCCACATGCTCCCGGAGGAAGCACGCAGGGAGATCCTTGACGACGTGGCCGCCCAGCTTGGTGAGTTCTCCAGCCTCATTGGCGACCTCGTCCAGCTCTCGCGCGAGGACGCTCCTCCCCCGCGTCCGGAGTATTTCGACTTGTCATATGCGGTATCTAAAGCAGTCGAGAGGGGACGACGACGCGGCCCGAACCTGGAATTCGACGTCCACCTGGAGCCCCATTTGGTGCTGGGCGACGAGGCCACCTTGGAGCGGGCTGTCACCAACCTGCTCGATAATGCGGTGAAGTTCTCCCCCGCCGGTGGAACTGTGACGGTGACTATGGAGGGCAACACCGTCATCGTCAGTGACGAAGGACCTGGCATCGCAGAAGCCGATCTTCCTCATATCTTCGACCGGTTCTACCGCTCTGATCGCGCCCGCAACACCCCCGGAACCGGCCTCGGTCTGTCAATTGTGGCTCATACCGTCACTAGCCATCAGGGTTGGATCAAAGCGTCGCGGGCCCCAAGCGGTGGCGCCATGTTCACGATGTACTTGCCGCGAGCAGAACCTCCGGTTGAGGAGCCCACGGTATTCTCATGATTGCGACCGCGGCTGGTGAGTTATCCACAGGAGACCGGTGGAAAACCGGCCCCGCTGGGGAAAACACATCAATGTCGTTCCCACAGGCGGGGTGAGAACCAATGGACAAACCCTTAATGACATCAACCCGTAACCAGCCTTACGATCCTGTTATGACCAGTCACGTCGTCGATCAGCCCGGCCCTACCCTCGTCATTCACGGTGGGGCCGGAAACGTCCCGTCACGTACTGGAGAGGAAGCCGAGAAGTTTCGTCGCTCCTTGCGTCAGGCCTTTGCAGCCGGGCAGCGAGCCCTCGACGTAAGTGCTTGTGACGCCGTCATCGCAGCCGTTACGGCGATGGAGGACGATCCACTGTTCAACGCCGGGCGAGGTGGGGTTCTCACCGCAAACGGAACCGTCGAAACCGACGCCGCCGTCATGACTGGAGACGGACACGCCGGGGCGGTGTGCTGCTCACGTCACGCCCGCAACCCGATTCAACTGGCGCATAAAGTTCTGACGGATTCACCCCATGTGCTGCTGTGTGACCCGCCCGAACGGGTCTGTCAAGACTGGGGTCTTGAGATCGCGCCGCCGGAGTACTTCGTCACCCAAGCGCGCCGCGAACAGTTAGAGCAGGTGCTAGCCAGACGACAGCACGCCCCGAAACACGGCACCGTCGGGGCGGTTGCCCGAGATCGTTATGGACACCTAGCTGCGGCCACCTCAACCGGTGGGATCGTCGCTTCGTCGCAGGGACGCATCGGGGACTCTCCGGTCATCGGGGCCGGCACTTTCGCGCGCGACGGAGTCGTGGCAGTCTCCTGCACCGGCGATGGTGAGGCCTTCCTCCAAGGGGTAGTAGCTCATGAGGTTGACGCGCAGATGAGACTGGCAGGACAACCCGTCGACCGGGCAGCTCTGGGAGCCCTCACCGACGAGGTCTCATCGCGCCTCACTGGCCACGCCCCAGCAACCGGTGGCCTCATCGCCGTCGACTCTTGTGAACAATTGGTAGTCTGCCACGTGTCAGCGTCGATGCTGGCTGCATGGCCAGACCACGGCGAGGTTCTCACCTCGGTGTAGTGAAGGTCAGCGCACCACGGGAAGATCGGGCCCAAACTCCAGCATCTGTTCGACGGCCCAGGGACTCAGCAGGGCCGGCATTGACCGGGCCAAGCCATACATGTCCTGCCAACCAACCCAGGCTACCTCCTCCACCTCGTCAGGGTCTGGGTTAAGTTCGACGAGCTCCTCTGGCAGGGACAATCGGGCAACAACAACCGGACAGAACTCGTCCTCCACGATGCCTCCGGAGTCGGTGGCGCGATAGGAGAAATCTGGTAGCACGATGCGCATCCGACGCGGATCAAGGTCGAGTCCGAGTTCCTGGTGAGTACGACGCACGGCGGCGTCAATAATCGTCTCCCCTACACGTGGATGCCCACAACAGGTGTTGGTCCACACCCCTGGCCACGCCACCTTCGTCAAAGCGCGCCGGGTCACAAGTACCCGACCGCCTACGTCAAGAACGTGGCACGAGAAGGCGAGATGCCTAGGGGTATGTTGACTGTGGACGGTCGCCCGGGGAGCGGTTCCAATGTGGTTGCCGTCGTCGTCAAGCAGGATAACGAAATCGTCATAACCGGAATCCGCGCTCGTCCCCTCGTTCTCGCCATCATGATGACTCATGACGTCAAGTTACCAATAACCGCGAGTCCCGCGAAGTCGAATACGCTGTAGCTTGACGATATTGGCCCAATGTCGCCTCCTAGGCACGATTGAGACGCTGCTGATCCGTCCACCCACCCCTGATGGGAGAGCCATGGCGCACATCCTCGACATCACCCTCGCGGTGATCCTCATCCTCCGCGCCCTGCGCGGATGGACCCGAGGAGCAATTTCTGGGATCGCCAGCCTCATCGGCTTGATTGGCGGAGTCTGGGTAGGGCTGTGGGCGTCGGGAGACATCGTGTCCCGGATCACCAACAACTCATCGTCCTGGCTTGCTACCGGACCACTACGCTTTGGCGTCGTCCTCGTCATCGTCGAAGTCATCCATGGCCTCTGTAATGGGCTCGCCCGCCGCATATGCCACGCCTCTGAGACAGCAGGGTTAGGGGCCCTTGACCGGATTGGCGGCGCATTGCTGTCTGCGACCGCCACGGCCTTGGTAGTGGCGGTGGGGGCAACGGCGTTGGCCCCACTTCTGCCTCCCCAATGGACTCAGGCTATTGACGAATCAGCCGTCATCAACACCACCAACCGCGCAATTCCACCCCAAATCAATCACGAAGCGGCACGGCTTATCGGCCAGATGGCCGATACCTTCCCGAAGGTCTTTACCGGTCAGGACCCTCGTCTGCCCGGAGATGCCCCCGACGACTCCGCCGCCAATAGCCCTGGAGTACGACAAGCGGCGAGGTCCATTGTCAAAGTGAGATCACTGTCGCATCAATGTGACCGGGCCTCGGAGGGCACCGGATGGGTCAGCTCACCGCACCGCGTCGTCACCAACGCCCATGTGGTCGCCGGATCTGACACAGTGACGGTGCAGGTTGGAGGCCAAGGCGCCCGCCTGCGAGCGCGTGTCGTCGCCTACGACCCCGACCTCGACCTTGCCGTGCTCGCTGTTCCTAAACTTAAGGCTCCTGCCCTAACAATGACCTCATCGGTAGACGCCGGGGACTCGACGGTCATCGCCGGATTCCCGCTGGACGGACCGTACACAGTCAACGCTGCGCGAGTGCGCGGGGCAATAACGGCTCGTGGCGAGAACATTTACGGTGACGACGATGTCGTCCGCGAGATCCTGTCTTTGCGCGGCACCGTGCAACCGGGCAACTCAGGCGGTCCATTACTGACCACCGACGGAAAGGTAGCGGGCACGATCTTCGCCAGGTCCACCTCACAACCGCAAACCGGCTACGCCCTCACCAACCGAGAAACCCGGCAGCTCATCAGGTCTGGTACGTATGACTCCACCCCGGCATCGACCGGACGTTGCAGTGTCGCCTGAATCCGGAAAACCTTGGCCACCCAACCAACCAGGCGCCCCTTAGCGCTGCGCACATTTGCGGCTATCATCAACCCAAAACAACTCTGACAAGGTCTTTCGCACGTGTGGCAATCGGGTTCACGACTGCTGGCCATGCGACACGCGATGGCAACCCATTTCAGAGGCAACATGTCCGCCACGACATGGTCCTCGGACGCGATTAGGATGCCCTGCATGGCTGTTTTCATTGTCGAAACCCATTACGATCCCGCCCATTCCGAGGAGCGCATGGCTGCGCGCCCGGCCCATCTGGAGAACCTTGACGTCATGCGCGAGCGTGGCCAGCTCGCCAATGCCGGCCCGTTAGCCGACGGAAGCGGGGCGGTGCTCATCTATACCGTGCCTGACCGTGACGTCCTCAACCACTTACTGGAGGCTGACCCCTATCCCAAGACGGCCGTCCAAGTGACCTCCGTTCGCGAGTGGAAGCCGAATTACCACCATCACGTCTGAGGCCGGCGGCAGCAGAGGGCTCGGGGGTTGAAACACGTGATGTTATGGAGTCATGACGTCACCGCTGCTGTTCCAACCCCTCACCCTTCGTGGATTGACGGTTCGCAACCGCGCCTGGCTGCCGCCGATGTGCCAATATGCCGTGGATTCTCAAGACGGAATTCCCAGCACCTGGCACCTCATCCACTATGGATCTTTCGCTGTGGGAGGCTTCGGCCTCATCGTCGCAGAGGCCACTGCGGTCAGCCCTGAAGGCCGCATCAGCCCTTGTGACACCGGGTTGTGGAATGACGCCCAGGTGGCAGCGTGGCGCACCATCACTGACGCTGTCCACGAGCTTGGCGGCACGATTGCTGTCCAGTTGGGCCACGCCGGCCGGAAAGCCTCCACAGAGAAATGGTGGCCGGGTTTCCATGGCGGGGTGGTTCCTCCCGAAAAGGGCGGCTGGATTCCTGTCGGTCCAACTGCCGTACCCGCCGATGGCAAGCAGTACGCCGGGTCGCCCGTCACCGCCCTTAACGAGGACGGCATCTCGAAGATTATTGACGACTTCCGGGCTGCGGCATCGCGTGCCGTGGTAGCCGGATTCGACGCTGTCGAGATTCATAGCGCCCACGGCTACTTGCTACATCAGTTTTATTCGCCGCTGTCCAACACCCGCACTGACGGTTGGGGAGGCGATTATGACGGACGAGTCCGTCTGCCGTTGGCGGTCGCTGACGCGGTGCGTGGGGCTATTCCCGACGACATGCCTCTGCTGGCCCGCCTCTCGGTCACTGACTGGCGTGATGATGGCTGGTCAGTCGAGGACTCGATCGAGCTGTCGCGTCGATTCGCCTTGGCTGGCGTCGACCTTGTGGATGCCTCCTCAGGTGGTAATTCGTCAGCCCCCATCCCGGTAGCCCCGGGATACCAGGCCGATTTAGCGGCTCGGGTGCGCGCTGAGGCGGATGTTCCCACCGCCACGGTCGGGATGATCTGGACCGGCGAATTAGCCGAGGATCTACTCAACAAGGGGTGTGCCGACGCCGTCATGGTTGGCCGGGCAGCCCTGCGTGACACCAACTGGCCACTGCGCGCCGCCCACGAACTTGGCGTCCCCAACGAGGAGGCCCCGTGGCACCCGGCGCGATTCCGCGGCGCCTGGCGGTGACAGTCGGTTTCACCACCACGGTCGGCCGCGCGTGGCTGAGAATTAGTTCGTCACGTGACCCCAGGCACACGTACAGTGCTCGAATCGGCGATGTCGATGACGACTCCACGCCGATTGGCCGTGTCCGTCGGGACCTACCGCAATCGCCACGCCCGACGAGTTGATGCGGTCCCGCCAATGCCGGGGGGACGAGATGTCAGACGCACAGAGCACCAGGTCAGCATCAGTACGCAGCGAATCGGACGTGTACCGCGCAGTATGGAACACCGTCAAGGGGTCGATGGGCAACCTCGTCGAGTGGTTCGACGTGTACACGTACACGACGTTCGCAGCCTATTTCGAGGACCAGTTCTTCTCGCCTGACGACCCGCACAAGAGCATCTACATCTACGCGATTTTCTGGGCGACCTTCATCATGAGGCCGTTCGGATCGTGGTTCTTCGGTCGCTGGGCCGACCGTCACGGACGCCGGTCCGCCCTCATCATGGCAGTGACAATCATGGCCGTCGGCTCCCTCGTCATCTCCGTGTTGCCCACCCGAGGCACCATCGGAGTGGGGGCCCCGATCCTGTTGCTCATCTGTCGTATCGTGCAAGGATTCGCCACAGGAGGTGAGTACGGCACCTCGGCCACCTACATGTCAGAAGCCTCCACCAAGGGACACCGCGGTTTTCTTCTCCTCGTTCCAGTACTTCACCCTCGTGGGTGGTTTAGTGACAGCCCAGGCCGTCCTACTCCTGCTGTCCTCCCTCATGAGTGAGGCCACGATCCATGCCTGGGGATGGCGCATCCCATTCTTCATCGGTGGCGTCGCAGCGCTCATCGTTTTCTTCATGCAGAAGACGATGGATGAATCGCTGAGTACCGAACATCTTAAATCCGTGCGGTCGGGTGAGGACAGCTCGTCAGGAAGTCTGAAAGAACTCTTTGGAAACCATCTCGGTAACTTCCTCCTGGCTTTTACCATCGCCAGCGGCGGTACCCTGTGCTTCTATGTCTACACCGTCAATGCACCGAATATCGTCCATTCGACTTTCAGCAGCACTCCGATGGCGGCAACCGCGGTCAACCTCATCGTCCTATTCATCCTCATGCTCGGGCAACCGCTGGGAGGCCTCATCGGTGACCGGATCGGACGCAAACCGGTGTTGCTCTTCTTTGCCGCCGGTGGAGTCGTTTATACCTGGGTTCTCGTGACCTGTCTGTCGCATGTCCGCAAGCCCGTAACTGCATTCCTCATGCTGCTCATGGGCTATATCTTCCTTACCGGATATACCTCGATCTCCGCAGTTGTGAAGTCCGACCTTTTCCCAACCGATGTCAGGGCGCTGGGTGTTGGGATGGCCCATGGTTTCGCGAATTCCCTGTTCGGCGGCACGGCTCCACTCATTTACGTGTGAGCGAAGCAGGGTGACGCGATCCCCGCCTTCATCGGGTATGTGACGGCGCTGTCCGCGGTCACCTTCCTTACGATCCTCTTCGGGCTGACCACACGGACTGCGTCACACCTGGATGCGCCGACGGAGGGTGGGCACGACTAACAAAGCGGCAGTTACTCGCCCCGGTACGCGGTGATTTCTCCAACGTTTCAGGCGGTCGAACACGATGCTACGAAGCCAAACTGCCGACGGCGAGGCCCGGGAATATCCTCCGTTGACTCCCCTTGCTCGCCCTTCATATAGTGACGAATGCACGTGGTTCCCGTGTTCGCACGGGCCAAGAGGGAATCCGGTGTGAATCCGGAGCTGCCCCGCAGCGGTATATGAGAACGACCGCCGTCATGACGCACTGTGCTTTGGCATGGGAAGCGACGGCTAGTAGGAGTCCGATCAGGACGAGCTCATGAGCCCGAAGACCTGCCAGGTGTGGTCCCGCAACCGCGGGGCCCGGTTCGCGATCTCGCGGGAAGTATCGCAGCGTTCAGGGGGACCACTGTCCCTGCCGCATTCCGCCCGGTCGCGTGCCCACGGCATCGCACGGAGGAATTGCAATGAGCGCCGACCCCATTTCGACCATCCGCGTCCGCAAGCGTGACGGGTCTTTAGCCCCCTACGACGGCAACGAAGTCGCTGCCTCGATCATGGACTCGGCCCGCGGCCTTGACGACGCCGTCGCCCGGGCAACCCTGCTGCAGGCAGAGGTGGAGATCACCCTCTTTGACGGGATGACCACCGAAGCCCTCGACGAAGCCGTCATTCAGGTGGCCCTAGGCAACGCTAAGGACGATCCGGCCTTTGACACTATCGCCAGCCGGATCGCCGTCAAGAAGCTCTACAAAGAGGTCTTTGGCGACACCCATGACGATCTAGGTGACGTCGACCCCGAGAGGGTGCAGGATCTGCACCGCAACTATTTCCCGCGCACGATCGCCAAGCTTGTCGCCGATGGTCACCTTGACGAGCGTCTGGGACGAGATTTCGACCTCGAGACGCTTGCAGCTGCCCTCGACCCCACTCGTGACGACCTCATCGGGTTCATGGGCGTGCGCACCATGATCAACCGTTATCTCTTGCGCACTCCCGATAAGCAGGCTTTGGAGGTACCCCAGTACTTCTGGATGCGCGTCGCGATGGGGCTGAGCCTCACTGAGGACGATCCCACTTCCTCGGCGCTGGCCCTTTACGACTCCATGAGCAACCTGCGCCACCTGGCCGCTGGATCCACCCTTGTCAATGCGGGGACGCCATCGGCTCAGCTATCTAACTGCTTCGTCATGCGCACTGAGGACAATCTGGAGCACATCGCCCAGACGATCCGCGACGTCATGCGGATCACCAAGGGCACCGGCGGCATTGGGTTGTCGATGTCGGATCTTCGCTGCGAGGGATCCCCGATCCGCTCGGATAACACTGCATCAACTGGGCCGATCCCCTTCATACACACCTTTGACTCCACACTGCGTGCGGTCTCTCGGGGAGGCAAGAAGCTCGGCGCCTTGTGCTTCTACCTGGAGAACTGGCACATGGACTTCCCGCAGTTCCTCGACCTGCGGCAGAACTCCGGTGACCCGTACCGACGCACCCGCACCGCCGACACTGCGGTGTGGATCTCCGACGAGTTCATGAAGCGTATCGCCAAAGACGAGGACTGGTACCTCTTCGATCCCGCCGAAACCCCGGATCTCACCGAGCTTACCGGATCAGACTTCTCCAAGCGTTACGCCCAGTATGTCGAGCAGGCGGAAGCTGGCAAGATCAAGCGCTTTCGGCGCACTACTGCCCGCGAGCAATTCCGAGCCATCTTGGTGAGCCTACAGACGACGTCGCACCCATGGCTGACGTGGAAAGATAGCATCAATACTCGCGCGTTGAACAGCAATACCGGGACGATCCACTCGTCAAACCTATGCACCGAAATCTGCCTGCCACAGGACCGCGACCACACCGCGGTGTGCAACCTCGCCTCGGTGAACTTGGCGGCGCACCTCGCCGGCCCGCGTGGCAAGCGTCGTCTGGATTGGGACCAGTTGGCCGCCACCACCCGGCTGGCGGTACGTCATCTCGACAACCTTGTCGACATCACCGCCTCTGCAGTACCACAGGCTCAGCGCTCCAACGAGGAAAACCGCGCAATTGGTCTAGGCGTCATGGGTCTGACGGATATGCTCGAGCAGATTCGAGTCCCCTACGACTCCCCGGATGCGTGCGAGATCGTCGACCGGGTCGTTGAGTTCATCAGTTGGCACGCTATCGACACCTCGGCCGACCTGGCCGCCGAACGTGGGGCGTACCCAATGTTCGAAGGGTCGGGGTGGTCACGCGGGATGGTTCCCGTGGACACTTTGGCCGTCCTCGAGCGCGACCGTGGCATCCCTGTCGACGTCGACCGGACGACGCGGATGGACTGGGACGCGCTACGCGCCAAGGTGCGCACTGGGATGCGCAATGCCACCTTGATGGCGATCGCTCCGACGGCGTCGATCGGCCTCATCGCGGGCACAACGCCCGGCCTGGATCCGCAGTTCTCCCGAACCACCTCGGCCGGGAAGTTCCTCGAGGTTAATCGCAATCTCGTGGCGGACCTCAAGGATCTGGGCCTGTGGGAGACGATCCGCGAGGAATTGCTGCGTCGTCAGGGTGATCCCAGCGAGATTGAGGCAATTCCGGCGCCCTTGCGTCGTCTTTACCGCACCTCCTTCACCCTGGACCCGATGGCCTACCTCAACGTGGCCGCTCGGGCGCAGAAGTGGGTGGATCAGGCCATTAGCCGCAACATCTACCTGGCCTCGCGGTCGGTCGGTGACATGGAGGACCTCTACACCGCAGCTTGGCGAATGGGTGTCAAAACGACGTACTACCTGCACATGCTGCCTCGCCACACCGCCGAGCAGTCGACGGTGGCCGTTAACAAGGCCGCCGGGCGTCGGAACGGCCCACGTCGCGGATTCGCCACTGCGGTGCGTCGGGCCTCAGGTGCCGCGACGATCAGGAAACCGGTTACCGAAACGCTCAATGCGAGCGTGGAGCCCGTCGTCTCCCTCGACCTTATCGACGGCGCCTCCTGCCCTGTTGACCCCCAGGAGCGCCAACAGTGCGAGTCCTGCCAGTGATTGACCATACTGCCCGCTGAAAGCGAGAACACCGATGATCCTTGGTTCTGGAATCCAAGAGGGGCTGCTACTCAAGCCCGTCACCTACTCCTGGGCGTACAACCTCTACAACCAGGCTGTGGCAAACACGTGGTTTCCCAACGAGATTCAGCTCGATGAGGACCTTGCCGACTTTGCCCGGATGACCCCAGACGAGCGCCATGCCTTGACCCACCTCATGAGCTACTTCAACCCCAATGAGCTGCTCGTCAACAAAGCGCTGGCTTTTGGGGTTTACCCCTATGTCAACGCTGCCGAGTGCCATCTATACCTGGCCAAGCAGATGTGGGAGGAGGCCAACCACTGTATGGCCTTCGAGTATGTCCTCGAAACCTTCCCGATTGACCGCGACGAGGCCTACCGATCCCACATCCACGTCCCCTCAATGGCTCGCAAGGAAGCTTTCGAGGTGGCGTTCATCAAGCGGATGACCGAGCAGACTCTTGATATCACCACCGTCGAGGGTAAGCAGGACTTCGTGCGCAACCTGATTGCCTACAACATTATCCTCGAGGGGATTTGGTTCTACTCCGGCTTTATGGTCGCATTGTCGTTCCGTCAGCGGAACCTCCTTCGCAACTTCGGTTCCCTCATCGACTGGGTGGTCCGTGACGAATCCTTACATCTGAAATTCGGGGTGAACCTCATTCTGACGGTGCTGGAGGAAAACCCCGAAATCGCCACCGACGAGTTCGCGGCCGAGATCCACGATATGATCGTTCAGGGAGTCGAGATGGAGGAGCAGTATAACCGTGACATGCTCCCGCGGGGGATCCTCGGAATGAACGCTGATTACGTTAATGACTATGTCAAATACCTGGCAGATCGTCGTCTCGAAGAACTCGGATTCGAGCCAGAATACCGCGTAGCTAACCCTGCCAAGTGGATGGCCACGGCCAATGACACCTTGCAGGTTGTGAACTTCTTCGAGGCCACCAATACCTCTTATGAGGTCAATGCCCACGCCACCGGCAGTCGGTGACGCGCGCCGCGACGAGTCGAACATTCGCTGCGGCGCGCGGTGAGCGTGCATGAAGTCGCCACAGCATGCACGCTGACGCGTCGGCCCCAAGTATGGTCTTGGGGCCGGCATCGTCCCTTGTTAGAGCCCACTAACGTGGACGAACTTTTAGCCCACCGGAGGCGTAATGGCATCCGGTGGGCTAAAACTACGTGACCGTCAAAAGGCTCATGGTCTGTCTGACCTGGAGCGCCCTCACGGTCGTCCTCGCCGTCGTGCTGGGAGTTTTCGTCACTTGATGGGCGGGGGTCGTCGCCATCACAGCCACCGGCGCCTCCATTGACGGGCTGCCATCCGAGGAGGCTCGTGCGTTACTCGACCGCATGACGGAACTGGCCGAAGGCAAGGACGCGGCGCTGTGATCGAACAGAGGGCCAGCGAAGCGCGAGGCGGCGAAGAGGTTGTTGAGCAACGTCCCCACTGGGCGACTCCACTCGTGCGAGGCTGGATGATTATTGCAGCCGCTGCTGTGGCGGCCGCTTGGGATGTCACGTATCAAGATGACGGTACTTGGCGGAATCAAGCTGTCCGAAGTCAAACAATCAACGGTACTGTTGCCGATCGGCGATGATGAGCAGGTACGCGCCGCCCTTGACGCCCTGTGGCCTAGGTTCCGACTAGACGCAGTGCCCCTCCATGGGATTCCGAAACGAGCGCGGTGGTTCCGGTGGTTTGATTAGAGAATCGTCGGCTGGGGGTTCAACGAGGAGGTCGTCGTGACGCGCAGGGGTTGTTTACCTGGACCGTCAGCGTCGTTCCTCATGCTCGGTCGCAGTCGGTAAGACTGCCCCAGGGGCCGATACAACGCAAACTCGGCTTGGCTGATATCGACGTGCATACCTCGTCTGGCCCAGTGACGGTCTCCTGTCCCCACCTCGACGCCATGGACGCCCAGGCCTTCGCCGTCGGTCAGATGGATCCGCCCGTGCCGCCCGTGGCCGGGAACTGTCACCCGAGTCTCCCCCGCACCAACCATCTACCGTTACGCTTGTCCACCATGAACAAGGTGCTGGGAATTGACGTTGGTGGTTCCGGGATCAAGGGAGCCCCGGTTGACCTCGAGGTCGGAGACTTTGCCGAACCGAGGCTTCGCATTCCCACCCCGGAGAAGTCGTCCCCCGAGAACATCGTTACCGTGCTGCGTGAGATCGTCGACAATTTCGCCCCCACCATCGGTGACGGGCCGGTTGGCATCTCTTTCCCCGCCCCGGCACGCCACGGCGTCATTCCCTTCATCGCTAACCTCGATCAGGGTTGGGCCGGCCTGCACGCCGAGAAATATATTAGTGACGCTCTCGGCCGCCCAGTGACCGTTCTTAACGACGCCGACGCCGCAGGTGTGGGCGAGGTCCACTACGGCGCTGCGAGGGGAGTACCTGGCGTTGTCGTTCTCACCACTCTGGGCACCGGCATCGGCTCTGCCGTCATCAATAACGGCATCCTGCTGCCGAACACCGAGCTTGGGCACCTCGAGATTGATGGTCACGACGCCGAGAAGCGCGCTGCCTCCTCGGTTAAGGATCGCAAGCACATGTCTTACAAGGACTGGGCAACCAAGCGTCTGCAGCGTTACTACGAGGTCGTCGAGATGCTCTTTTCCCCCGATCTCTTTGTCGTCGGTGGCGGTATCTCTAAGGACCATAAGAAGTTCTTCAAGTACCTCAAGCTCGAGACGCCGATGGTGCCCGCCCAGTTGTTGAATCGAGCTGGCATCATCGGTGCGGCCTGGCAGGCCCAGTGGCGTCTAGAGCATCCTGACGCCACCGAGGAAGAGGTCGTCAAAGCTGCCAAGAAGGCGAAGGACGCTGACTGAGGCCACGTGAGAACTAGGGATCGTTCGTCGGAGTAGAGGGGCGAATATCTGCGGGGTCCTGGTCAGTCACGCACTCAACCCCACGTATCACTCGGTTTTCGTGCCGCGGAACGATGCGCGACGACCTTCCGCCACGGCATGGTGGATGCCATGACCACGGATGAAAGGAACTCATGACCAAGCAAGAATTCATCCTTACCTTCATTTCGGTTGCGATCTTCTTAGTTCTTCTTGTTCCTACGCTTATCTACAAGATTCGCAGGGAGCGGAAACTCCCCACCGGCGAGCCGGTACCCGTGACTCGGGGGCAACGTTTCATGGCCTTGCTGGGTGATGCCATGTGGGTAGGCCTGCTTACGCTGGCAGGATGGGGCTTGTTCAGCGGCGCCACACTCGGGTATGAGTTCAACCACGTCGACCAAAAATCAGCCATTGAGCAGGCCATTCACCCCGCAGGCAGCGCACTCCTGCTAGGAATTAACGTCGGCTACGTACTGATATCGCTCGTGGGACGCCTTGGCGTCTCCCCTGGAACGAACTCCCGACAGCTTGCCTGGGTAGATTCGACCGGTCGCCCGGCAGGGCGCGGTCACACTTTCGTTATCGGCCTGGCTTTCATCTTGTCCATTCTCGGCAAGACGTCGGTCGGAGTCTTTGCGTCGATCGGTGGCACCATCCTCTTCATCGAGGCAGTCTCCGTACTCACGACTAAACGCGGCATTATCGGCAAACTCATGCATGTGAATCTCGTCGATGCCAGATGCATCACGCCGCAACCATGCTGACTTACGCATCGCCCGCCCAAAGAGGACGGGCGATCGTCACCTTCACCTGTCCAGCCCTGACGGGTCTTCAGCCGCGGGTTCTTCTTATTGATGACGTAGACGCGACCATGACGGCGCACCACCTGGGAGCCGGGCTGGTTCTTCAGAGATCGTAACGAGTTCCTGACCTTCATAACCTTCTACGTCCTTGACGATACCATCTTATTGGTACTCGTTCTCACTATCAAACCAGCTCCATATCCTGAGACTCAGCCCAGTACATCCAGCGGTAGAGACCCGCCCCGTCAGCCATCGACCGCAAAGCCAACGCCGATTCTCGGCCGTCATCTGTTGACCATATCGCAGCAAGGATCCCCACCCCATCCAGTCAAAATTCTGGTTGCTTACCTCTCAAGATCCCTCAGGTTAGCGACGCAACGAAGACGACCTTGATGATGTGCATACGATTCTCGGCGTGCTCGCGCATTGTCAAAGCATCAGCGCACACCCAAGTCGGATGAAACTCGTCAGTCAAACCATTAAAACCGGAACATCGGCATACTCAGCCAGTCCCTCCACTACCGACCGATGACCCCCGGATACTCATATATATGACCCACCATCCGACCCGCATCTTTTACAGACTCCTTATGCCCCATATCGGATCCACTCGTCACATGCCCACCCTATCCGTAAGCCGCCACCTCGAGAGCACACCGAGTACGCGCCGACGCCTTCTTAAAAATCAGGGCATATTCTTCCTCGCAAGCATAGGATGCTCAGTTCCGCAGCACTTAGCATCCTTAAGCTGCGCAGCCAAACCGGCGATGGATTCAATTTCCTCAGCACCACAAGCATGTCAACGACAACGATCTTCACAGTAAAATCCGTGACATGATATTCCTTCTTCGACGTGTCCATCTCTATCCGACTAACACATATTAGCTGTTCTATTTACGAGGCCTATCAATAATCCATTGAATCACGAGCAATCGGGCACTTCATACAATAATTTCCATCAATCATGATGGCATGTAAAAACCATCCAAGCCCAGCGAATTAACTACGACTGCGGCGATAATTCTCTACACGGCATGAGCTGAGGACGTACCCCCCTTGCCAACGTCACCTCACGGTCGTACCGTGGTGATTAGCAGCTAGCCGTGGCGCTAGCCGCCATATAAGATTCCCAAATAAGAGGAGAAGCAATGCGTCGGTCAAGAATTGCTGTCGCTGCTGCGACGGCTACTGCGCTGGTCGGATCAATCGCAGCAATCATCCCCCCAGGCAGAAGCTAGCTCCAATAGGCCACGCTCGGTAGCTCAAGCCGCTATCGCCACGGATGGAAAGGGGATAATCAACAAGGACTGCCGTGATGCAGTCATCAACGATGCAAAGCTGCGTGCCGCGATTGCCGGTGCGTTGGTTAAGGCTGGATTTAGTTCCGCCGACGCGGTGGCTCTAGCGTCGCGTATTGCCAGAGAAATGGCAAAAGAGGGCGTCCTCCTCATCAACCACCACAAGCTAAAGGCTCTCATCGGAGCCCAGGTGGGTCTGCTCACTGATGCGAAGATCCAGCGTGCTGCCGCTGCAGTGGACCTCGGCATCAAAGCCACTCTAGCTGCGACAATCATTCCCAACGCGCTGCATTCAGCGGCATTCAAGGATGCGGTGGTCGCAAATCTTGTCGCCGCCGGCGTTGACAAGAAGTTGACAAAGGCTACGGCTGTCGCCATTGCCGCAACTGCGCTCAATCCCGCTCTCGGGCCGATCGCAAAGACTGAGGCCATTAAGGCTGAGATCGGTGCCCAGGCAGCTCTCCTGGTGAACAGGGGTGTGCACCTCAAGAAGACGGCCATCGAGCATATCATCGGTCGGAGTTTCGACGCTGCCGTTGCCACGGCAATCGTCAGTTCTCCCATCCTAAATGCGCGTATCGTCACCCACTTGGTTAGGGCTGGGATAGACAAGTCCCTTGCAGTCCAGATCGCACCTCGCATTATCGATCGGCTGGCCAAGGAGCCGCTTCTTGCGCTCAACACCGCCAAGCTCATGAAGAACATCACTCGACAGATTGTTGACGTTATCACCGCCGACAAAGCTATCAAGACTGCTGAGCAGCTCGAGAAAGAACTGCCGGCTCTGGACGACCTTGTGAAGAAGGCTTGCTCCTGCCCGAAGCCGACTCCTACTCCCACTCCAACACCGACTCCTACTCCAACACCAAAACCAGCTCCCACTCCAACACCAACCCCAACACCGAAACCAAAGCCAACCCCGGCTCCGGCTCCGACTAGTGGGGCGACCTCTGATGAGTCGACCAGCCGCTCGGGAGGTCATTCGCAGGGTGGCTCCGGGACTCATTACATCCATCACGGTGTTGCCCCTGTGCTGACCCACTCAAGTGATCTTCCGTCAACGGGATTCTGATCACCATCGGCGATAACCCCTTGGGGTGGTTTATCAGCCAATCACAATGGCCATGGCTCACAGTTCTTGTGGGCCATGGCCATTGTTTTTCAGCCACGAAATCGGCAACCAGGATCTGTAACAAGTAATCCCACCCAGCACCTCTGGGTTTTCACCACACCGTGTACGGCACCGATATGGTCAAGATATCGTCGATCCCGGGGGGGCAGCTCGGGTAGATCATTCCCGTTCTGGACTCGACGGGTCACATCCGATCTGGGGCATCAATACCCAGCAGGTCAAGGCCTCGGCCAAGCACCCGACAAGTAGCCGCGCACAAGGCCAGACGCGATCCGCGAACCTCGCCGGTACTACGCAACACCGGGCACTGCTCATAAAACACCGAGTAAGCGCCAGCCAATTCGTAGAGGTAAGTGCACAGCTTGTGCGGAGTTAGGTCGGTAGCAACAACCTCGACGATCTCTCCGAACCTCGACAACAACAGGGCCAACTGTTGCTCGGCTGGCTCGTCGAGGACGCTGATGCGACCCCAATCCATCGCATCCAGGTCGGCCTCGGGATCGACGTTCGGGTTGGCCTCAGCGGCCGCTTTGCGCAAGATCTGTGAGACGCGGGCGTGAGCGTACTGCAGATACGGGCCAGTGTCACCGGTGGTCTGCACCATCCGCTCAGCGTCAAAAACATAGTCCTTCTGCAAGCCGTTGGACAGGTCGGCGTATTTAATGGCAGCCAAGGCGATATTCGGAGCCGCGTGCGTCTCGGCCTCGTCGAGCAGATCCGACAACGACACTGTGCCACCCTCACGAGTCTTGAAAGGACGGCCATCAGGGCCAAACACCATGCCGTAGCCGACGTGCTCGGCCTCGACGTCGTCAGGCAGGAACCCGGCCATTCGGGCCACCTGGAAAAGCACTTCAAAGTGATGGCTCTGGCGCACGTCGGTGACGTAAATAATGCGGTCGGCCTTGAGTTTGCCCACGCGACGACGAATCGCAGCGAGATCGGTGGCGTCATATCCGAAGCCACCGTCCCTCTTACGCACGATCATTGGGGCATCCTGCCCCTCGACGAAAACGCACAGTGCGCCGTTGTCCTCGACGGCCAGGCCGTCAGCCACGAGCTCGTCCACAACCCGCGGCAGGTCGTCGTTGTAGCTGGACTCGCCGGCCACGTCCTCGTCCGTCAGCAGCACCGACAGACGGGCGTAGGTGGCGTTGAACCCCTCCAGGGAGATGTCAATGAGAGTACGCCAGATCCGCAGAGTCTCGGCGTCCCCACCCTGCAGTTTGACAACGCGACGGCGCGCACGGTCAGCAAACTGCGGGTCAGCATCGAAAGTCTTCTTGGAATCCTGGTAGAGCTGCTCGACACCGGACAGGTCGAAATCTTCGACGTCCATCCGTTTCTCGACGATGTACTCAATGAGCATGCCGAACTGGGTGCCCCAGTCACCGATGTGATTCTGTGGGATAACGGTGTGCCCTTGAGCGCTCAGGACACGGTTGAAGCAGTCGCCGATGATGGTGGAACGTAGGTGACCGACGTGCATCTGCTTGGCGACATTGGGGGCCGAATAGTCGATGACAACTCGCTCGGGTTTCTCAGCCTGGGCGATCCCGGCGTTGGGATCGGTGACGAGATCAGAGGCCACCCGAGCCAGAACGTCAGTACGCAGGCGCAGATTGATGAATCCGGGACCGGCGATCTCGGGGGTTTCGCACAGATCCTCGATATCTAGCTTGGCAACAATATCGGCGGCAACGTCGCGAGGTAGACGTTTCTCCTCCTTGGCCAGGCGCAGGGCGACGTTGGATTGGAAATGTCCGAACTGTGGCTTAGTGGCCGGGCGCAACTGCGGGTCAACTCCGATGGCGGACTCGATGCGGGCAGCAAGCTGAGAGGGAAGAGACGACATGGCGGCATTATCCCACGAGAGGGCCAGCTCGTCACAGTCGGAGGCGCCACAGGCCCCGTAGTGACGTTTTTGGAACAAACACCGCTGCAAAGACGTTTGCCTTAACGATAACGATGTTTCGACAGGGAGGATCTATGAGCGTTCCAACTATCACTCTCAACGACGGAGTTCCCATCCCCCAGCTCGGCTTCGGCACTTGGAAAGTTCCTGCCAACGAGGCCGAGAAGGCCGTCAGCGCCGCCCTGGAGGCAGGTTTCCGCCATATCGACACCGCAGCCATCTACGGCAACGAGGAGGGTGTGGGCCGTGCACTCGCCGACTCCGGTCTGGATCGCAAGGACCTTTTCGTCACCACCAAGCTGTGGAATGACTCCCATCATGCCGACGATGCTCGCAAGGCCATCGAGACCAGTCTGGCCAAGCTGGGCCTCGACCACGTCGACCTCTACCTCATCCATTGGCCAGCCCCGGTCAAGTACGGCGACGCCTACATCGAGGCGTGGAACGCCCTGCAAGACTTCAAGTCTGAGGGCCTGACGCGCTCCATTGGTGTGTCGAATTTCAAGACCGAGCATCTGGACGCCATCGAGGGGGCCGCTCCGAGCGTCGACCAAATCGAGATGCATCCCTCGTTCAACCAGGCGACCTTCCGAGCAGAGCTGGCTGAGCGCGGCATTAACCCGGAGGCCTGGAGCCCGCTGGGCCAGTCGAAGGACCTCGACAATCCCGTCCTCACCGATATTTCCAAGGCGACTGGAAAGACGCCCGCTCAGGTCGTCATTCGCTGGCACCTGCAAATCGGTAACATTGTTTTCCCGAAGTCGGTGACCCCGTCGCGCATCGTCGAGAACTTCGACGTCTTTGATTTCGAGCTGTCTGACGAGCAGATCGCCGCTATTGACGGCCTGGATCATGGCAACCGGCTCGGTGGTGACCCGGCCACTGCCGACTTCTGATATCGACTGTTTGATCTGGACTTCTCCCCGGAAAACGGACTGAAAAATCAGTTTCCTTTCCGGGGAGTTGTGTTCCGATTATTTTGAGGCGCGCGGTGACCGTCAGGAGCGGGATCGTAGCGTGACTCGTTGGCCAGCCAAGAGCCTTGATCTGCATTGGCGCATCTTGGTAGCAACATGCTGATGATAGCGACTGAAGGACGAGCGTGAGCGTTCATGATGCCGACCTCCTCTCGTCACCAATTCAGATTTCGACTATCTCAAGTATTACTGCCGAATTAAGGCTGAATCATGTCGCCAGTCAAGACTGGCGATAATCCTACTCTGCATTGTCAAATCTGGCATTTACGCTTTCGCTGTTCCGAAAGTGAGTGGGCACACCTATTGCGACTCCGCTCCAGCGCGGATTCGCCACGACAAGTCCCCACCACGATGTGCTTCGAAATACGTGTGATATCACTAAATATCACCACTTGCCGAGTCTAGCTTTCGCGGACGATTAATGATAGCACTTGGGCCGAAATCTTGCTGAATCAATAAAACTAGTCCAGCGCTTGTAACATCTCGCACTCAAAGATCCACTCAAACCGAACAACTTCACTAGGTGGAAAATATCGAACTGCTTAACTACAGATCACCGTAGATCAGAAATTTCCTCCCAGCTAACGCCATCCATCGATAATAGCACTAACACGCCGTAGGGCCCAAGCGTAAACAATGATTTACCACCGACCCCCCAGAGGATGACTCGATGCCATAGCGCACGTCCACCTTCTCGCTAGCGCGATTGAAAATGAAGTCCAAGCACGCATCTGAATCATCACCTGCTACCCATCTAATACGATATGAGGAATTCGAATCCAGCGACGGTAATTTTGGCGTCAGCTGCAATATACGCCAGATTGACTCGGCGTCCAGCTGCGTGGCATCCATAGGAATCCATTCCACATCTCGGCCGCCGCGTCGCACAGTCACGCACAACTCGTCCGACTCCCACGGATCTCCCGCCGTCTGTACGCGCACAGCCGGGCGGCTTAAACCGACCTCGGCAGCGGAACTGAAAATCGTCCGCGCGTGCAGTCCATAGCGCACCAACAAATCTTTCACGATCCCCGCAACCCGCCAAGTAATAAACGCGGCTCCCGGGTCGATTATCAGGTCCAGATCGTAGCAAATTGACCACCTCGTGCCCTTCTCACTAATTGCATCTCGTAATGCGACCAATCTGCGCAGGCCATCGAGGGTCTCCCCATCCTTTCCCCCGGCCGCAAGCGGGGCGGCAAGGCAGTATACCCCTGTGAAGGCTTTCGGCTTCATGCCTTCAGCCAGCAGATCGGTAGTAGTCGGCTGAAGAGTGCTGTCCATGGAATTGGTGGTGCATGCCGTGTAGATCGACAGAGTCGAAGACCCTAGGGCCAGAGAGAGGACGCTATGATGCAACAGCACGTCTGCAGAACGGTAGTGCGATCCATCCCAGACATGCCCCCAGTTCTCTTCGACGCATCCCATATCGAAGTGAGGGCTAGCCATCAGCGTACGCGCGAGTGCCTCGTCCGAAGTGCTAGTTGGCCCAGCCCACGCAGTATAGCCTTTGGAGCCTGCCACCTCAGTTAGCGGCAGAACCCGGGTGACCCACCAGTCGTAGGCGAGATGATTGGCGATGCTTGGATCGGGTAGAGGTAGGTTGATATACCGCTTCACCGGTACGTCAGCAAAGACGTTGCTAAACGTCGACAACACTTGATCAATCCCTGAGACCGGAGAGCAGCGGGGATGGTCCGTAGGTTTGGCCGCATCGCTGAAGACGCCCTCGTTACCGATCTGCACCGCCGCGACGATATCAAGGTTCGGCACGACGAGTCGATCACGAACTATCTCCAGCCAAGTGATCGCCTCCGTAAGAAAGCTGGAGTCGACCGAGGAGAGCGGTGGGTCTTCGCCGAATCCGATCCCAAAGCTAGAGAACCGGTAGTCCTTCTCCGAATCGGAGCAATGAACGATCCGATCGGGAAGCCCGCCGTATCTAACTTCTGCGTGAATGAAGGGCCCCGGCTTGACGACGGCCTTGAGCCCCTGATTTCGGAGCAAGTCGAAGAATTGGTCGAGGTTAGCATTAGAGACGTCCGCCCCAGTGAAGTCAATGTCGCCGCTGGAACGTTCATGGAGGCGCCACGGGATGTAAAAGCTGATCGCTTCGATGCCCTCGCTATGCAGGCGCGCAAGATCAACCACCCAGTCAGTAATTCGTGCTCGATAGTAGGGGTATTCGCCGACAATCGTTATCATGGAACCCCTTAGAGACGGCTTTCTAGGACGACTTTCAACGCATCGTAGGCGTTTTCCTGATTGACGGATAGGAAACCGAAAGCCTGCTTGTATTCACTAAGTCCGAACTTGTGAGTGATAATACGCTCCAGCGGGATACGAATTCCCGTGTCGAACGCGCGCTGGAACATCGGGTAGTTATAGTCGCCGGCACCGATAATCCGATACTCACCGAAGAGGATGTCGATGGGTCGCAATCGCGCCTCAGCTGAAGAATTATACCCCATCACCACAGCCGTGCCCTTGGGGGCCAACAGGGACACAGCGGTCTCCAAAAGATTTCCGACCGTGTCAATGACCACGTCTGCTCGCGGCTGTGATTCTGGCGGCCTGTTCGCTTCGAGGATAGAAACAGTCGGCATATCCGGATGATCGAAAACCCCTTGTAGCAGTACGCGTCGGTGGGGGTTCGCCTCAACGAGAGTGACTTGACCTCCAGAAAGCGCTGCGGCGATGCTGGCCAGTGCCCCGACGGGCCCTCCTCCCAAGATGATCACGCGTGAACCGGGTTGGACTCCTGCTGCTGTGACGTTCGACAGGGCGCAACAAAACGGTTCGATGAGCGTTGCACGGTCGGTGCTGATCTCGTCGGGGACGGGTACGACGAATTGCGCTGGAAGAACAATCTGCTCGCAAAACGTGCCGTCCCGATCGATGCCGATTTCGTTGTTAGCCTTGTTTACACAGTGGTTGAATCGACCTTTGCGACACTCGAGGCATTCTCCGCAAAACAGGGTTGGGTTCACAACGACGCGATCTCCGGGCTTAACGTTGGTCACCCAGTCGCCAGTGCCTTCGACGATCCCGACAGCTTCATGTCCCATGATGACACCGGGTCGCGCGTCGAATTTACCGACGAGGACGCTTCGATCGGTTCCACAGATGCCGCTTTGCAGAATGCGAACGATGACATCATCAGGGCGTGTGGCTTCGGGCGCTTGCACAGTGACCAAGTGCAGAGAGCGCGCATCGTCTCCGAGAGTCAGGGCTAGCATGAAAAATGTCCTTTCTTACCAACGAATCGCAGCGATCAATTGCTCGTGCAGCTCGCGTGTAGATGTTGCGATGCATGAGCGCTGGTTCTCCGAACTGATATCAGTCAGCGACATATTGTCGAAACTGTCGCCGTATGCGTCGGTAATGATGATGCCTGCCGCCTGAGCGATCGGTACGGCAGCAGCAACATCATAGGGGAACAGATGCAAACATTGCCCCGCCCAGCGCGCTCGAAGTCAATTCGAGTCTCCGGGTGGTCCCGCAAGATGCGGTTTCCGACGTCGACGTACGCATCCAGTTGGCCTGTAATGATTCGGCTGATGGAGTAAGCACAAGAATTGAAGATGAAGACCCCGCCAGTGTTCGAGGACATATCGACGAGGTGGCCGTAGGCGTCGTTCATCAGATGCACTGGGTGACCATTAAACTCAATGGACCAGAACATTCGTTTCAGCTCGGTCACATTGGTCTGTGCCGGCACCGTATAGGGGTAACCGTGGGCTTCGAAGCTATCCCCATGCGCGTACATCCACCGACCGGTGGTCAATTCCATCAACAAGGCATCAGTGATGTCTCGCAACCGAGGGGTGTCGCTAGTCCGGGTGACGGCTAAGGAGATCATGGAGCTCTCTAAGCCGGCGGCGGCACCACGCGTTCCATCGATGGGATCGACGATAAGGAACGCTTCGGGATCGCCGTCACCAACACTACGCAGCGCTCCATCCTCGGTATAGACGGCCAAAGGAGTTCTCGCACGTTCGAGATATCGCCACAGGGCTTGTTCGGCAATAAGGTCGATGTCAAACTGCGCATCGCCACCGGGTGAGTCGTGACCAGATGGTGCCCCGCGCTGAGCGCGGTTGCTGTGAGCTGCTCTACGGATGGCCGTTGCAGCATTAAACAGAAGCCTCTTCATCGTGATTCCCCCCGGATCAGCTGTTCGAGACGGTCACACATGGTCTCGGCTTCGTCAAGAGTGATGTTCAGCGCCGGTCGGATCTTTAACACATTGCCGCGCCCGTAGCGCGAGGTCCGCATCAGCAATCCGTACTTCCGCGCCATCTTGGCTATATGGTTGGTTGCAGCGACATTCTCAGACCCATCGGCGTCGATGAGCTCGAGACCGATCATCAGCCCAACGCCGCGAACGTCGCCGATGATGGGCACTTGAGCCTGAAGGGCACGCATTCGCTGCATGATGTAGTCACCAACGATGGTCACGTTCTGTAGGAAGGCAGGTTCACGGATGATCTTCAGAGTGGCATTCGCTGCGGCGGCAGCAATGAGGTTCGAACCGTAAGTGAACGAGTGATGGTCGGGCTCCAAGCCGAGCAGGCCATCGTTGGTGATGATCGCTGCGACCTGGGCGCCAGAGCCACCAAGACCCTTCGCGACGGTGATAGCGTCCGGAACCACGCCGAAATGCTCCGAGGCGAACATGCGTCCAGTGCGTCCGATTCCGGTCTGGACCTCGTCGAAGATGAGCTTGATGCCCCTCGCGTCACAAATCTCACGGACCCTCTGAAGGTATCCCTCCGGTGGGACGATGTTTCCGCCGTTGCCGGAAATCGGTTCGATGAGCACGGCCGCGATCTCACCCTGGGAGGCGTATTCGATAAAATCTACAATTCGGTCTGCGCACAACAGCCCACAGGTCTCAGGTTCCTTGCCATAGAAGCACCGGTAGCAGTAGGGGTCTGGAACCTGTATCCCGAACCGCGGCAACGTTGGGAAGGGCGTTTTCCGGAACTGGTTGCCTGAGAGCGCTGTCATGGCCATGGTCTGACCTACATGGGCACGGAAGAGAGTGATCACCTCGGTGCGACCAGTCACGCGCTGAGCCATCTTGATCTCCCCCTCATTCGCGGAGGATCCGCCGGAGACCTTAGGGTGCACGTGGTCCAGGCCGGCAGGCGCGAGTTCAGCGAGTGTACTGGTCATTTCGTTGATCGGGTGGGTCTGGTAACTCGAGCTGACATGAATCATCTTGTCGGCCTGCTCCTTGATGGCTTTCACGACCGCCGGGTGGCGGTATCCGAGGCTGAGGTTGAAAGTCCCCGCCGAGCAGTCCATAAATTCGTTACCGTCCTTATCACGGACGTATAGACCTTCTGCATCGACAACCGTGAGATCGGAAACGTTATAGTATAGGTAGTTTGACGTATCCGGCATAAGGTTCACCTGCTTCGTGGTACTACTTTGAATTTAGTCGGAAAAGTTTAATATCGGCTTAAGCGAGAGGCAAGCCAGGAAATTCTCCCCTAAAAAGGAAAGTGCTCATTCCAAACTCAGCGGCAGCGTCGGTATTAACCGAGCGATCGTCGATAAACATTATGTCTTCAGGCCGAGCCTCCATGGCACGAGTTGCTGCGACGAAACACCCCTGAGAGGGCTTGGCCATGCCGAGGCGAGCGCTGAAAAGCATCCCATTGAAGAGCGAAGCAATCGGAAGATCAGCGATCGCCTCAGCCAAGGGATGCGGAGCGTTCGACAATAGCCACGGGCGGACACCTGACTCGTTGAGCTTGGTCAACCACTCGACAGCGGCTGGGTCAAGGTTGAGCCATCCGTCTACATCGATGCGAACAAAGGCGGCAAGTTCCTCATCACCGAGCTTGTAATCTGCGCCGAGTACCTTCTGCCAGTAGTCGCGAGGCGACTGTCCGCAATCATAAGGCTCTCGGTATTCCCAGTACCGCTGTCGGAAATCCGAGGCAGACATCGCCGCGCGTTGAGCGAGTTCAGTCATCGCCGTGTCGGGAAACGGCCTAGAAATCACTTCCGCGTAGTCGATGAGCAGCTTCTTCATGATCATTCTGTCCTTTCCATGTATTCCTGTCCGGGGTGGTCAATATCGGAAACCTCATCCCGGCGGCGAGATAGTGACGTCACGTTTGGGAGCATCTCGGCCTTTCGGTGCAGGAACGTTCTCTACCGGGTTGAGCGTGCTGGCGAGCACGACGGCTACAAAGCCGATCGGCAACAGGACGGACAGGCCCCACCGCAAGCTTGTGGCTGTAGTGATCACGCCGACTAAGGGGCTGGTGACGAGAAATCCCACGCGCATGATCCAGTTCACGAGAGTGACACCCGAAGCTGAGCTCACGCCGGGAATGTGAGCGGCCGAACCCAAAGCACTGGGGACCAGAGTCGCCGCCCCGTATCCCACTGCAGCCAGTCCAATGATGAGTCGGATAGGTTCCTGCGCCGTCACGATGGCGAGACCACCGAACACGATAAAGACTCCGCCGAAACGAGCGATCCGTATCCTGCCGCACTTCTGGATGAGAAAGTCACCGCTGAAGCGGCCCAGACATTGACTACCGATGATGACGCTGAACGCGACGCCCGCACTCGCTGCCGGAACGTTACCAATCTGCACTGCGGCGATGGCAGACCAGTTGTTCGCCACGTCTTCGATGGTGGTCCCGCAGGTCGCAATAACGGCGAGCGGAAGGGCAGCCCGGAGCACGAACCACCACTGCAACCGGCCCTTCCCGCTGGAAGCGCTAGGTTCGTCATTGCTCTTCGGCATCACGGGAGCGTTACCAACGAGGAGACCACCGATCCCGACGAGGATAATGCAGACGAAGCCGACCACGGCCAGGTAGAGACGCATGTCAGTGCCCGCAGTTGCGGCTGCTGTCGAAGCAGCACCGCTGATGACGCCACCCAAGCTCCACAACGCATGCATAGATGAAAGGATCGAGCGGCCCGAGTTGTCTTGGACAGCGACCCCGACGACGTTCTGGGCGACGTCCACAATCGCGTCGAAGAAACCAGCGAAGAATATGCATGCCGCCAAAGCGAACCCACAACCTGACCAGCCAGCCAAAGCAACCGCGGCCGCGAGGACGACAGTGCCTACGACTGCCACAGGTACCGCGTAGAAGCGGGCGATCAATCGCGAGGGCAAGACGGAGGAGACGATCGCTCCGACTGCAAATGAAGCACCAACGAGGCCAAACTCCCAGGCCTTCAGGCCCAGTCGGCCCATAACCAGGGGGTACCAGGGTAGTAAGGCGGCGAAGACCGCGCCATTGCTGATGAAAAAGGCTCCTACGCCAGCAACGCCACGAGGGCCGGTCCTGAATTCGGGTACCACGCGATCAAGATATGTATCAGAATGATCACATGCAACGATCAAAACGCCATAAAATGATCATTGAGGCGGTGCGCTCTGGACCGCACTCCATCGACGAGCTCGCGAAGCTGACTGGCGCGAGCTCAGTCAGCGTCAGACGAGACCTCGCCGAACTTGCTGATCAGGGTGTCATCCGACGCTTCCGCGGTGGCGCAGCCCCGGTATCTCATCGTGGGGCTGACTATCCCTTCGCCCTGCGCCAAGCCTCAGGCATTGAGTCCAAATCCGCTTTGGCCAAGGCCACGGCCGAGCTCATCGAACCGGGAGAGAGCGTCTTCATCGACAACGGCACCACTGCACTCGCCGTAGCCGAAGAGCTATCGGGAAAGAACTTGACCGCAATGACAGTCTCCCTCCACTCCGCAGCCGCGCTCGCAAGCAAGCCAGGAAACCAAGTCATTGTCCCTGGTGGACCCATCGACCATGACGACCTGGCCTTCACCAGCGCCGGCGCCACCGAAGCAGTCGCTGCCATGAGATTCGATACTGCTGTCATTGGTACATGTGCCGCAAACCCCGACGCTGGCCTCACCGTCGCCGGATGGGGTGATGCCCAGGTCAAACGTGCTGCCATCGCCTCAGCCCAGCGAGTTTTCCTTGTCGCAACGGCCGACAAGTTCAACCACACGGCGGCGCACCGATTCGCATCCATCGCCGACCTGGATGCAATCATCACGACCTATGGTGCACCGCCAAGTGCCATCGCAGAGGCGCGCATCGCCGGGGTGACCATGATCGAATTGGACCATAGCGGCAGTACCGAGACGCTCGGGTAAAAAAACCCGCATCGTCGACACTTCCTTCGAGGTTGATCGCCAACAGCAGGAGGATTCTTCCACCCTTGAATAGCATCGTGGTGATGCATCCCTGACTCATCGTGAGTTGAGGGCTTCGCGGACCCCGTCGTCGGTTTCTCCCAGAGTCGGTTCGCGGCGACTGACGACATCCCAGATCATTTTGAGCCGAGACCCGAATTCTCTCCCCCAGCCATACCACCACACGTCGTCGCGGGGTTGCCCGCGATCGGGGACGCCGACAGCGTCAAGCCCGGTCATCCGGCACGTCGCGACGGTACGAATCTCGTGGTAGTCCTGCGTCACCATGATGGCCCGGTCGACCCCGAAGATCCGTCGAGCCCGAACACAGGTGTCGTAGGTGTCGAGACCAGCGACGTCCTCGACGATCCTGGCCGCCGGAACTCCCTTGCTGACGAGGTACGTCTTCATCACCTTGGGCTCGTTGTAGTGAGTCTCTCGGTGGTCCCCCGACACCAAGATGACCTTGGCCTTGCCGCTGCGGTAGAGATCCGCGGCAACGTCGAGGCGTCCTCGCAGATAGGCCGACGGGGTACCCGAGGGCAGGACTTGGGCACCGAGGACAATGGCGACGTCGCGCGGTTCAGTGTCAGCGACGTCGTGAACCTTGCCATATGACAGTGCCCCAGCCAGCGCCCAAGGCCCCAACAGTGCAACAAAGGCAGCAATGCATGTCGACACGACCACAGTGCGAATTGGGTGTCGGCGGCACGAACTCACACTCCCACTGTATAACCCGTGTTTCGGCATCCAGCGACTGCAATGGCATGTGGTAGCACAAAGAGGTCACCACGGCACCACGCCGCCTATCCAAAACTTTGTCGCTATCCCTACCACTTGTCGCCTTTGCGGAGGTTAACCACTAGGAGACCAATAATGACCACAAGAATAACGACCGCGACGATCAGGATCGAGATAATCCAAGACTCACTCGACATCAATAATACATCCACGCGCTAGACCTTCCCTTCAGCTAGCAACCCAGCAGTAATTTTCATAAACTATGACAACCCAGTTTGCCCTAGTCTGTAAGCTTGGCTGTTGCGTTAAAGTCTTTTACAGAGAGATCCAGAAACCTTGATCCAGAAATCACACCAGCATAACTAGTAACTGCGCCACCAAACCTCACATAAGAAGGTAACCTTTAATCTTTCATACCATTAATTCCCCATCGAAGGTATGCAAGAGCATATTATCATGGCCGCAGATCGAACGAAACGTTCACGACCTATACGAAAGTATAGCTTTTCTTAGGGTGGTGTTTGACGGTATATCCCTGCCGCCAAACACCACCCGCAGTGATCACCGACGGTGCTCGCGATACCACGTCACTAGCGAGGCCGTCGACGGATCCTGAGCCTTCAGGGCGTCATCGTCACCGGACACAGCCGGGGCGATCTGCAGCGCAAGCTTTTTACCTAATTCGACACCCCACTGGTCAAAAGAGTCGATACCCCAGACGGCACCCTGCACAAAAGTGATGTGCTCGTAAAGGGCAATGAGCTCACCAAGCACCTTCGGGGATAGTTCGGGAGCCATGATTGACGTCGTCGGACGGTCTCCGGCAAAAACCCGAGCGGGAACAATGGCCTCGTCAGTGCCCTCGGCGCGCACCTCGTCGGCGGTCTTACCGAAGGCCAGAGCAGCCGTCTGGGCAAAGAAGTTACTCAGAAACAGCTCGTGGACGTCGGTAGCGCCATCCTTGGTCGGATGGGCTGGATTAGCCACCGCGATGAAATCAGCCGGAATGAGGCGGGTGCCCTGGTGAATGAGCTGATAGAAGGCGTGCTGACCGTTAGTGCCCGGCTCGCCCCAGAAAATCTCGCCGGTGTCGGTAGTTACTGCTGAACCATCCCAGCGCACCGACTTGCCATTCGACTCCATAGTCAGCTGCTGCAAATAAGCCGGGAAGCGGTGCAAATACTGTGAATATGGAAGCACCGCATGCGAGTGGGCCTTCCAGAAGTTGACGTACCAGATGTTCAACATGCCCATAAGCAGCGGGACGTTCTGCTCCGGCTCGGTGGTGGCGAAGTGCTCGTCGACGGCGTGAAATCCGGCTAGGAAGTCCTCGAAACCCTTCGGCCCGATCGCGACGGCAAGCGACGTACCGACGGCGGAATCCACCGAGTAGCGGCCACCCACCCAGCTCCAGAACCCAAAAGCATTCACTGGGTCGATGCCGAACTCCTCGACCTTGTCCAAGGCCGTCGAGACGGCGACAAAGTGCTTGGCGACGGCGTCACGTCGAGCCTGCTCGGTGTCGGCAATCGCACCGGCAGCGACCAAGCCGTCAAGCAGCCACGCACGCACGCACCGGGCATTGGTCAGAGTCTCCAACGTGGTGAAGGTCTTAGAGGCGATGATGACCAGGGTCGTCTCGGGGTCAAGATCGGCGGTCTTGACAGCAGCATCGGTCGGGTCAATGTTGGAGATGAAGCGGCACTCCAGGCCGTCCTTGACGTAGGGCTTGAGGGCCTCATAGGCCATCACGGGGCCAAGATCGGAGCCGCCAATGCCAACGTTAATGACAGTACGAATCGGCTTGCCGGTGACCCCCTTCCACTCACCCGAACGCACCTTTCCCGCGAAGGCGTAAATCTTGTCGAGCACCTCATGAACATCGGCAACGGCGTCCTGGCCGTCAACATGCAGCTCGTCAGTGCGAGGGCGACGCAGCGCGGTATGGAGGACGGAGCGGTCCTCAGTAACGTTGATGTGCTCACCGGCATACATTGCGTCACGACGCTCGGTGACGTGAGTCTGCGCAGCCAGTTCGAGTAGAGCGTCACGAATCTCGTCGGTCAGGAGGTTCTTCGATAAATCGACGTGCAAATCCGCGACGTCAAAGGTGTAGCGCTCAGCGCGGTGAGGGTCGGCGTCGAACAAACGACGCAGTTTATGTGGCCCGTCAGCGAAGCGGGACTTTAGGCCGGAGAGTGTCCCCCATGCGGGGGTGGACGTAGCGTCGATGGGAGTCTGCATAACCCTAAGCCTAGGAGATGGGGCAGTGCTCGTGTCGTCACACCATCACGTCGCTTCGCCTATCATATTCGCGATCGACTAAAGGAGGACGCGTGAGCGCGAAGTATCGTCGGGCTCTGGCCCTGACGTCGGTTCTCGTCATCTCGACGTCAATCCTCAACCCGCCGGTATGTCCTACCCCCACGCCTTGGTCGGTTTCGGCTGCCCATGCTGCGCCTCCGGGAGCCACGCCTCCTGGCAACCTGACGATGAACGCGTCCCTCGACCGGTCGGGCACCGTGCAGGTCAAAGGGGCATTACGAACCCACACCAAGCGACCGGTTTCAGGGGCCCTCATCAACCTGGCAATAGATGGAAAGCCCCTTGCCGTCGGCGTGACACACGACAACGGATCATGGTCTGGCGCCTTCCGGTTGCCTCCCACTATGCAAACTGGCGCCCACGAGTTGTCCGCCACCTTCGATGGCACCGAAGGGATCGGGGCAGCCTCAGCAAGCGGCACTTTCTCAATCGGTGCCCAGCCCACTGTCCTCACCGCAGCCGTAAAACCGACGACCGCCGCCCCGGGAGCATTACTCAATGTCAACGGGACAGTGACCCTTCCCACTCACCGTCGGGTCACCGACAGCCAAGTGGTTATTCTGCTCGGTACTGACGGCCAGGCGGCATTAACGGCCCCCATCGACTCCCAGGGCAATTATCAAGCCACATTCCAGGTGCCGATGGATGCCCCAAACGGCCCGCTCACGGTCACGGTCAAACTGGTCGATTCCCGGTATGGAGTCTCGCAGCAGGCGGTAACGGTGCAGGTGAAGTCGGCCAGCCCGACTCCTACTCCAACACCTGTCTCTTATACACATCTGACGCTGCCGACGAAGGCTTAGGTGTAG